>Ga0179591_1343913_pt1 | contig 11074 bp, 11 predicted proteins | sample CZOMad2_1_08_16f_FD_182891 | JGI IMG/M metagenome (GOLD analysis project Ga0179591, IMG submission 182891) | Vadose zone soil fungal communities from Angelo Coast Range Reserve, California, USA - CZOMad2_1_08_16fungal (PacBio error correction) | ecosystem: Environmental > Terrestrial > Soil >... | reverse complement strand
CGACGCACAAGGGAAAACACTATTGCCGGAGAAGCGTGGTGGCTTGGGCCGCAGCTAGTGCGGGGCGCGTTGTTTTACGACGACTCGTTTAGGCGCCGCCTCACCAGGCCGAACGGGTAGGGCGAGCACGGGCCGAAGGTAAAAGCAGGCGCGGGCGTGTAGGCACCCTGGTCGCGGATGTGATCGGACCGTAAAATAGCCTGCTCGCCGGCCCGGATAAATTCCTGCAGCGCGATTGTCGCGCAAACCTGACGCTGGCTTTGGAAAAACCGCAAGGCGCCAAGTGAAATCCTCGTCCGCCATGATGTTGCCGGACAGGCTCCCAAGAACCACCAAACAGAACACAAACTCTATATGAAAGTCGCGCCGCGCCACCGGCACGCCGGCTTTGGGGCCGGCGTTTCGCCGGGTCAGGCACGACGGGCGGGGTATTGGCCCAATTTTTTCCTGCCGCAACCAGGTCGAAACAAAGATCCGCGCATTGGAGGCTCCAGGCCCCCGCACGCAAGCCATGCGGAGGGCGGCGTGCGGATTGCCGCTTGACGTGGTTGAGGCCAGTGATGGGCGTGGCCCTGGCTGCGTGAAAAAGAAAGGTGGAAAATCGAAATTTGCGGCATCGGGCGCAGTTCGTCCAACTTTTTTCGGCGGGTGAAGTGCTCGCGCTTCCATGGGGGAAAACGGCTTGTTTAATTCGCCCGCCAGGGGTTTTTTTTTTGTCGTAGCCCTGCGCGCCGGTCGATACACGCCAAGTGTAGGATTCTGCTGGCCTTCCAGCGTTGAAACGGTCAATCAGCTGGGTGGGGATTTTGTCGAACGGCAAATGACATAAGTTCGGCGGCGGGCCGAGGTAGGCAAAACATCCAGCGCCGGGGCGAAAGCGCGAGCGGCGGCGAGACAACTGAGGATACGCATGCGGCAACTCCCACCCTTACCGAACCCAGCCAACAGAATTTATTAACGGGGCCGCGGCGGATTTAAAGGCCGTCCGGCGGAAGGCGGCCCCAAAAAGGCCGTTGGGCCTAGTGTTTCCGCGCGTCGAACGCGGTATTAGCCGGCGATCGAGATTGATTTGATCTTGTTTCGCCCAGCTTGGCTTGATGGCTTTTCGAGCCTATTGCAGGCCTCGGACCAGCACGAACCGGTCGCGGGTCGGCGTCCACCCGCACCAGGATTCGACGTTGGTCTGGCCATCCTTGAGGATGAGGGCTGGGCGAGTTTTGTCGACCTTGGTTGCACCAGCGTTTTTCTCGCCGCCGTTTGAACGGCACCCGGTAGATTTTGGCGACCCGAGGAGGAAAAAAATTTCTCGCTGTTTTAATCATGGCGGCGGGAGGCCTAGCAAAGCCCGGGATCGTTTCCTACATTGCGAGTTACCCAACGCGTTGATTCCAAGGAACTCAAGGGCCAGCCGAACCGCTGGTCGTCACCATTCCCACCGCCTTCGGCAAAGGGGACGAAGGCCGCCTGCGCCGCATCCCAAGGGGAACGGGCCTCGGCCGCGCCAAGACCGAGTTCGCCTCGCTCTGACGCTGGAAGAAGGCGGGAACCGGGAACCGGCGACCGCCTGGACCTCGGCGTCGTCAAGGCGCTGGACCCCAGCGCTTCCATCCACCGGACAACATTCGGACGTCTACGAAGGGCGCGGTGCGGGCCTGGAGGGTTCACGCTGGCCTGGCCCTTGCTCTGGCGCATTATTTCGTCCCCCCCGCCGCGCAGCGGCGTCCTCATCGGGCAAAAAAAAAAAAAAACAACAAAACAAAAAAAAAAGGCCAGCTGATTGCTCTGCGCCATCGGGCGCAAGCCTTTCAAAGCGACGGAGATAGAATGTTACCAGGCGACCAGCAGGGACCAGCCCTTCGGCACCCGAGGCGGGTCGTGTCCAGAGGCGCCGAGACGCGGAGGCGAAGGAGGACTGGGGGCAGTAGAGTGATTTTGTCCGGCCAGGCGCCCAGCCCCCAGCCCACAGCGCTCGATAAGCGTGTTGTGCTGACGAGCCAAGCGTGTCGGCTGTGGCGGACGCGGGAGGTGGGCACCAAAACGCCCATGATAGGCAACGCTCCGCGAGCACGCCGGCAATGGCCTTGCGCAACCGGGGCCGGGATCGTGTTTTTTTTTTTTTTTTTTTGTCGGGGCGTTGAGGGGCCCGACCCGCCAGGGTTGGGCCGGGCTTGGATTGGAAGCGGCCGGCGTGTGCGCCGTCAGCGTGAACGTCCACGACGAGCCAGACCGCCGGGGCGGTTATTTTGGTGGGAGGGGAAGCTGCCGCTTCAACCCGCTTCAAACGCAGCGCCCGGAGGAAGCAAGGGCCGCGCGACAAAAACCATGCCGGCCCCCGTCAAGACGGTCAAGATGCGCAGGCAGATGGCGAGGGACCAAAGCCGGGCAACGGGACCAACAGTTGCGAAGATGGCGTGCGAGGCTTTTTGCGGGAAATCAGAAGGAATAAAATCGGGGCCTCGGTCGATTGGCCGTGGGGCCAGCAGATCGACGCCTGCCTCGCGGGCGGAGAAGGGGCCTTTTTGTTCGGACGATATAGAGCAAACATGGCCGCCATTCGCGCCGAGAACCCGGCTGCGACAAGCCAAGAGAAGGGGGGCGGCGGGGGCCCACAAAAAATTCCGGGCGCGGTGGAACGGCCGCTCAAACGGGCGTAGCCGACGCGCCGATTTCGCGCTTCGCCGTTCGTTGCCCGCCGATGATGATCAGATTGTCGAGGCGCTCTGGCTCGTTCGCATGTGGTGAGCGAGGGAGGGAAGAAGAACCAACGGCGGGATCGGTACCGCAAATAATGGGCTTTATGGGGCCCCTCCATCATGACCGGCGACCCGGAGCGAATCAGCAGCGCCCATTCAAAATGCCCCAAAAGAACCAAAAACCCCTGCGCACGCCCCAGGCCGCCCGGCCGCCGAGCGGACAGGCTGTCAGGCAGCGTTCGGATCGGGCCGCCGTTTTCGCAGCAAGGCCTGGGGCGCGGCGTTCAAACCAGAGCGTCCCAAACAACGGCACCGGGCTCGACTTCTGATAAAACGCAGCGATGCAACAAGCGATTTTTGAAGGCAACAGCCAAGACCGATGCCGGCCAACCAAAATGAGAACGTTTTGTTTGCCAAGGCGGGCCAGCCACAAACGCTCGCCGCATCGGGCGAGGCTATGCGTCCAAACGGACCAACGAGGCGAGGAGGCGCCGGTGCGAGGATTACAACTTGCACAGGGGACCCGCCGCCGTCGGTCCGGCACGCAAAGGAACATTGAAGGCGACCGGAAAATATCAAAAGTCGAGGCGCGGGGGTGGTTCAGGCCAGTTACAAAACCGATCGTCGCCGGACGCTAAGAATAGGGGGCCCGCCGAGTTCGCTGCGTTGACGTCAACAACGCCATCAACTGATCGCCGACATCGTCGGAGAATTCATGGAATAAGTTCGCGGCGACCCGGCGGGGCGCGGCGAGCACCAGCCCCCACCAAGCCACCGGACTGCGGGGAGAGAATGGCGTGTGTGAAATCGGTAGAGCGGCGCCTCGTTCCGTTTTTCGCGGCCGACGACAGTCAGCGCTCGCCATTTAACGCGCTCCGCGCTGATTGCGTCCGTCGGCCGGATCGAGAGGCTACTGCAACCGCGACATCCGAAGGTTCCGTCGGCCGAAATGCAACGTGGTACAGATGGACGGGATTCGCGGACCTTGCGCGGCCCCCTTAGCTCAACAGTCGCGCACCAACCCGGCTGGTGGCGCCGTCGAGCTCGGCTGTCACGGCTCGTCGTTCGATGGTTTGGAAGTTGAGAATCTTCGGCTGACCCAGAAAAAGAAGAAGAAGAGGAGAAAAGGGCGCTGCGCGCAGCGTCACACGGCCGGCGCATTGCCGCCGGAAAAAATAAGGCGACGATCTTCTCGTTCGGGTCGGCCAGCTCCCGTCGGCGAGCAGCCGAGATTTTTTGCAGAATGAAAAAGTGGCGGCCTGGCCACGTTCGCGCATTGCGAAAGTTTGAGGCTCTGCAGCGGCCGCCATTTTCTTGTAGAGCAGAGGAAATTTCGCGCGCGCTCAGATCTTTCGGGCAAGCTCGGACCGCCCTGCGGCGAGGCGTACGCCGAGCGTCCGCCGCAGCGCATGCCGTTTTCCGGGGATTGCACACGGCGGCCGTTCGAAGCTGATCGCTTGGGCCGGGCGGTTGGATTTGGATTTTCCTGGGTCGCGCACCTAGCCGCAAGGCAAAGTCGGACTTGCCCGCGCCGCTTAGGCCCCGGGGACAATCCAGCCCGTCAGGCCCGAACCGGGGGGAAAAAAAAAGCGGCACGACTGCGCGTCGATCACCGGGGGGTCTTCTTGCCGTTATACGCTGACTGGAAACGCGTGTTTCGCTAACGCTTCACATTTTCCCGCCTGGAATACAAAAGCAAATCAACCCGGCGCAGGCGATATTATTATTCTTCTTTCGTTCATGCCTGAAATTCAAAGCGATTTCGTTAGCGATCGGGCCCCCGTACCGTAACCGTAATTTCTTTTACAAGCTGATTTCTTCCTGGGCCATTTGAGCCGGAACGATCACCGGCTCGTTTTGTCGCGGCAAATTTGCTCGGTAATTAGCCGACCTTCTGTTAAAAAAGTCGCGGAAATACCAGGGCAGCGGCAGTAAATCGGGGGCGAAGGACGAGCGCGGGCCGGGTAATCCTCGGCCGGTTGCCATTTTTGGCGGCAAAATTCGATCGATTTCATCGATCATCGGCAAGGATTTTTTTTTGACGGTTTGTGTATGGGCCCTAGACGTAGGGGCAGGGGGACGTCGTCGTCGTAATGGATTTTAAAATTTAAGTTGGATTAGAGATTAGAGTGGGTAACTACAGAACGGCGGCACAGCAAGCAGCGCATACCGGCAACGAAACAGCCATGGCCTGATTTCAGGGACTTCTTTCAGTTTTTTGGTTAGACGAAAATCAGGCGTTTGTAGCCCCGGCCCGTCAAAGCCAGCGGGCACGATGAAGTTCAAGACACATTTCCCACGGCGTTCTGTTCTTGTAACCCAACCAGGGAATAAGGGCGGCCACAGTTAATCCAAAATTGACCAGAGGCGGAGAGACACAGGAAAGAAGAAAGAGAAAGAAAACCGTCCCAGCGATTGTTCGGGGGGCGCGCCACAGGGCGATCAAAGGGCGGCCCATCCCGGCCCCCAGCAGAGCAGCAGCGGGTGTTTGCTTCTTTCAATCAGCAGGCCAGCAGCAGCCAGTGGGAAAACGTATTGATCCAGGGATTGTTCCAATGTTCGTGCCGCGTGCGTTTGGTCAAGAGGTCCAGCGTGCGTAAAAGCCCAACAGAGGGGACGCACCTTCGGATTTAATTCGTTAAAAAAAACAAGACGAAATTTTAGAAAAAAGGCACGAAACACGAGAAAATGAAAAACCGCCGGAGGGACGACCAGAACTCACCGCCAGCAGGGGGGACCCGGCCCGCCGAGGACGATCGATTCAAGTCCATCGCGCAAGCTTATTCAGAATCGAAAAAACCTGGTCCGGTTCGCGGCGCTCGTCGAGCTTGTTCGGCAAGCGGGAAGGAAAAATAATATAAGAAATTTTTAATATTAAGGAAAATAAAATATAAAAACGTGGGTGCACGCGAAGGAGATTAAAAAAGCACACGGCGCGTGTATGATCCACGTCTCTTTCGTGGCCATCATGAGGGCCCGGCTGAAGGTTGGCGCCCAGAATCAGGTAAAACTGCTACGCGCTGTGTCGTTAGTACTTCAAAAGGGCCCGCCACGACGGGACGGATGCCGAAAACATGGAAAAAAAAAAAAAACGAACAAGCGACGATTCGTTGTATGAATACCGCGAAAGGATAAATGGAGACAGGGGGGGAGAACGTTGGGGTACGAGGGGCGCGATCAAGGCCCGCTGCCGGACACAGGGTCTGACGATCATCCGATCCGTTTGGCGCAGCAGCCCAGCCGGGCCAGCCAAATAGTTTCGCGATGGGCGAAGGATTTCACAGGGTGGCAGGCCCGAATATTAAAAGGTCGTCAGGGCCGCGCGTAACTTATCGGACGGCGCTATTGGCCCGCCGAAACAAAAGCAGCACGACCCAAAAGGGGAAACAAATTAATGACGGCGGTGAAGTAATAAAGCGTTCGGGGGGGGCCGTGATTGTGATAGTTCTGCGGAACTCGTAAACGTACAGGGTAAGTAGTGAAACGAGGTGGATAAGAAAGTTTGCGTTCATCCTTCATCGTGGGTGCAGGCTGGAAACGAGTGGTCAGCTTTACCAGCCTGAAGGGGGAAAAAGCACCGGACGGCCAGGGCGCCGGCGGCTTCTGAAAAGGCAAGCCAGGTGCCGTTCCAGACAGTTTGCCCGGAGTGAGCCGCATCATCTGTCGAGGGGGGAACGCGCCGGGGCAGGACTTTGAACTTGCTAGTAGCGAGTGGACTTTGAAGAGATGGTACTCACTATCGTTGCGACTTCGGTTAAACTTGTTTGAAGAACGCACGGTGTAAACCGCATCACCGAAGAATGGTTTCTGTGGGATCGACTACAAACATAATCGAACCCTTTATATGTTTTCGAGCAAGCCTAGCGGGCGCGTCAAACGAGCCGTTATAGATGCCTTGATCTCGGTTTTTTCGGCGCAGGCAGAGTTCGATGGGGACGTGCGTGCCAGATGTGACCGGTGGATAGCCCATTAACGAACGGCCGGGCCAACTGCGAAACCACCGCCGCTGTTGTGAACCGGGCGCGTGCAAAAATCATTTCGCGTGTTGGCGGCGGCGTTGCTTGCATCCAAATTTCGCGAAGCGGCGGACACCCCGTCATTAGCGAATTCCTGAATAGTGGACCTTGCCGCAAAAGCAAAATGGAAAACGGACCCGTCGAAGCGGTCCCTGACAAAGTGAGCATTCACGAAACAGACACCACCCCGCAAGAACAAGAAAACTCGATTGCCAAACCGAAGAAAAAAAAACCGCCCTCCAAAGCTTAAGGCCAACAGCAACGCCCACCAACCGGCGGCGGTGAAGCGATCCACAGTAAAAAAAGAATTTGATGTTTGTTCCCAAATCCAGGGTGCGAACTTAATCAGGATTTGGGACGATGAAAGCAGAGCGTGAGCTTGTGGCAACATTCCTCTCAGGGCCACAACTCAGCCCCATCCCAGCGCCTCAAAACAACCCTTCGGGGTCTAACCCCCTCTGGCAATACGTAAATCCACAAAGCGGACTTGTTAATCTTTTAAAGAGAATAGAAAAAAAAGAAGGGGAAAAGGGCCAAAAAAGGGCGCACAAAAACTAGAACAGCAGCAGGCAGTTTGCGCGAGATTTCAGATATCGATCGGTTTCCACAGCAGTGCGGTGACGGAGCAATGGAATGAAAGAAAGAAGCACGAGTAAAGAAGAACGCAATAACGTAGAAAGAAACACAACTAAGAACAGGGTGAAGAACAAAAAAGAAAAAGGATAGATAACGTAAAGGCTCCGGGGGAGGGGCAAAAAAAGGTTAGATGAGGAGGGGCGAAGGAAGATAGAAGTAGGGGTAGAATTGCTTCGCCGTGAAGACCGCACATGAACGCCATAGAAGCCCTCGTATGCAAGCGTGATCACTGCCTAGGCAGCCCTGCGCGCGAGACGATGCGCTTGCGAGACGGCCAGGATGCCCTATCTGCGGTGCTGGATGGTTAAGAAAAACCGGTTTTCTTCATGTTTTCCATTGCTCGTCGACCGCACTGCTGTGGAGACCGATTTTGTCGATATCTGAGGTCTCGCGGCCAAAAACTGGCTGCGGTTCTATTGCCATTCACGCTCTGCCTTCATCGTCCCAAATCTGATTAAGTTCGCACCGGATTTGGGGACAACATCAAAATCTTTTTACTGGTGGACGCTCCCGCGCCGTTGGTGGCGTTGCTGTGGCAAGATTTGGGGAGGGCGTTCGGCAATCGAGTTTCCTTGCGGTGGTGCTGTTCGTGTGGCTCACCGTTTGTCAGGACGCTCGACGTCGTCCATTGCTTTTGCGGCAAGGTGGTCAATATCGGAATTCGATAAATGGACGGTGGCGCCTTTCGCCGAATTGATCAAGCAAAACGCACGCCATCCAAACACGCTGATGATTTTGCACGCGCCGGTTCACAAACCACGCGGTGGGGTTTCTCAGTGGCCGGGCGTTCGTTAAATGGGCTATCCCGGGTCACATCGGAACCGCACGGCACGACTCTGGGCCTGCGCGAAAAACCGAGATTCAAGAGCATCTATAACGGCTCGTTTTGGACGGGGCGCGCGGGCCTTGCTCGGAAAAAATATAAAGGTCCGATTATGTTGTAGTCGACCACAGGAAACCTGCGGTTGATTGCCGGTTAAACGATGCGTTCTTAAACAATTTCAACCGGAAGTCGCAAAACGATAGGTGAGTTACCATCTCTTCAAAGTCACTCGCTACTAGCAAGTCAAAGCTGCGCGTCCCTTCGACAGATGATGCGGCTCACTCCGGGCAAACGTCTTGAACGCACCGGGATGCTTTCAAGGCGACCGGGCGTCCTTGGCGTCCGGTGCTTGCCTTCCGGCTGGTAAAAGCTGACCACTCGTTCCGCTGCACCCACGAATGAAGGAGTGAACGCAACTTCTATCCACACTTCGTTCACGAACACCGGTACGTTTCGATCCGCAGAAAACTATTCACGGCCCGACGCTTTATTACTTCACCGCCGTCTTCCCGGGCGTGGCGCTTTTCGGGGCCAAGCGGGCCGGCGATAAGTACGGGGCTGACGACCTTTATAATTCGGCGCCGACTGTGATCTCGGCATCGCGGGTGACGATTTTGGCGCGGCGCTGATGCTGCGCAAAGGATCGGATTGATTCGGGCGCCCTTTGTCGCAGCCGGGGCTTGATCGCGGCTCTCGCCTGGCGCCATTTATTCTCTCGCGCGTATTCATACACGAATCGCTGTGCGTTTTTTTCATGTTCGGCATTTCGTCGTGGCGGCTTTTGAAAGTACTACTACACCACAGCGCCCGTATGTTACCTGATTTCTGGGCGCACACCTCAGCCGGGCTCATGATGGCCACGAAAGAGTACGTGGATTCATAAAAAGGCGCCGGTTGCTTTTAATCGGCCTCGCGTGGCACCACGTTTTAGTTGTCGCTTGCGGAAAAAACAAGCTCGACGGAAAGCGGGCCGCCGAACGGAAAACCAGGTTCGATTTTCTGAAATAAGCTGCGCGAGGGACGATCGATCGTCTCGGGCGGGGCCGGTTCCCTGCTGACGGTGATTCTTGGTCGCCCTCGCGGTTTTCATTCTCGTGTTAGTCTGTTCTATTCGTTCTTTCTTTACGAATTATCCGGAAGGCGGCGTCTCTGATGGGCTACGCACGCTGGACCTCTGGACAAAAAACGCCACCGCACGGAAAAATGAACATCTCAGGCATCAATTACGTCCACTGGCTGCTGATTTGAAGAAAGCAACCGCTTTGCTGCTGGCCGGGATGGGCGGGCCTTGATCGCCCTTGTGGCGCGCCGACAATCGTTTCTGGGGGACTGTTCTCTCGCTCTGGTCCATTTGGATACTGGCCCGCCGATTCCTGGTTGGTTACAAAAGACGCCGTGGAAGTTTGTCTGAACTTTCATCGTTGCCGCTGGGGGCTTTGACGGCGGGCTACAACGCTGAATTTCGTCTACCAGAAAAAACTTGGAAAGAGTCTGGATCAGCATGGGCTGTTCGTGCCGGTTTTTTTAAGCGCTGCGGCTTGCCGCGTTCTGTAGTTACCCAACTCTATCAACACTTAATTTTATCCATTACGACGACGACGTCCTGCCCTACGGTCTATGGCCCATAACAAAACGTCAAATCCTGCCGATGATCGATTGAAATCGATCGAAATTGGCCCGCAAAAATGGAACCCGGCGAGGATTAACCGGCATCGCGCTTTGTCTCGGCCCGATTACTGCGTGGCCTGGTATTTTTCCCCGCGACTACAAGAACGGGTCGGCTATTACCAGCAAAATTGTGCCGGACAAACGAGGCCGGTGATCGTCGGCCTCACATGGCCCAGGAAGATCACTTGAAAAACAGAATTACGGCCGATCGCTTACGATCGATTGAAATTCAGGCATGAACGAAGACGGCTCATATCCGCTGCGGCCGGGTGTGGATTTGCTTTGTATGTCAGGCGGGATGTGAAAGCGTTAGTGCGACACACGCGGGTCAGTCAGCGTTACGGCAAAGAAGACGGTTGATCGACGAGCAGGTCGTGCAGCATTTTTCCGGTTCCGGGCTTGACGCTGTTTGTCGGGCCGAAGCGGCGCGGGCAAGGCCGACGGTTGCTGCGGGCTCGTTTGGGGCGGACCCAGGGAAAAATCCAACCGCCGGCACGATTCCAGATTGACGGCCGCTCGGGCAGCCCCGGAGGCAGGCGGCTGGCGGCGGACGGCTCGGCTACGCGGCCGCAAGGCGGTCCGGATCTGCCCGAAGATATGAGCGGCAGCGCGAATTTCTTGCCTCTACATTTGCGGCGCTTGAAGAAGCCTCAAACTTGGTTCTGCAAAAGCGCGGACGCCCGGCGCTTTTCATTCTGCAAAATTTCTAGGGCTGGCCGGCCAGAAACGCCGACGAGGAAGATCGTCCGCTTATTCCGGGCGGGCCATGCGCCGGCGTTTGACGATTGGCGAAGGCGCTTTTATGGGTCGCCCGAAGATTCTCATACGCCGACGAGACGACAAGCCGAGCTCGACGCCGCCACCGACCGGTTGGTTGCCGGGACTGTTGAGCGACGGGCCGCGGAAGAAGTCCGCGATCGTCATCGTGGACCAAGCATTTCCGCCGACGAACTTTTCGCGATTTGTCGCCGGTGCAGAGCCTACTCCACCCCCCCCCCCCCGCCCCCCCCCCCCCACAACAGCGCACCGACGTGTACGCGATCGGTGACCCGCACCACGCTCGCTGCGACCACGCGCTCGCAGTCCTGGCTGCGTCGGATTGAAAGAAACGCCGTCCTCGGATGAGTGCGTCGGTCGTGGGCCACTCCACGCCTCGGTCACACGGCTTTGCCCGCACATCGCGCCCACTCGATCTTTTCGCGCCCACACCAAGTCTGTCGCTCAGGGTGATCAGGAGA
>Ga0179591_1425404_pt1 | contig 11075 bp, 16 predicted proteins | sample CZOMad2_1_08_16f_FD_182891 | JGI IMG/M metagenome (GOLD analysis project Ga0179591, IMG submission 182891) | Vadose zone soil fungal communities from Angelo Coast Range Reserve, California, USA - CZOMad2_1_08_16fungal (PacBio error correction) | ecosystem: Environmental > Terrestrial > Soil >... | reverse complement strand
CACACGAAACCAAATAGACCAGCGCGAAAAGGACGATCCCCGGATAGTCAAAGCCCGACGCATTTAGGGCGCGCGATTTTTTTTTTTTTTTTTCCCCCCGCGACGAAGTCATGGCGAGCGGACAGCCGGCGACCAAGATGGAAGGTTGATGTAAAATGCCCACCGCCATCATGATAGGCCGCGACGAGGCCAGCAGAGGAAAAGGGCCGAGCCGGCGGATGCCCCATACCAATAACGGTGCCAAGATCCGTAGACCGCGGGCCCGTCGTGTGGAATTCGAAACCGTGCGCGAACGACAGCCTGGACGAAGTCAGGAAGAGCGCGCCGACAGCTTTGACCAATGCCGGCCCAGTTCAGCGTGACGAGGTTGGTGCAGCGCCGCCAAAGAAAGGAGGCGAAAAATGAAGATCGACAGCCCGATACCAGCATGGCGGCGAAGTCCAAGACGGTCGGACAATGCTCCGCCGCTCAGCAGCCGGCGAAGGAGAAGGAGGTACGCGATGACGACCCATTCAACTGTCGGTGAGAAACCGCCACGCCAGGTCACGCGAGATGGAAGGCAGCGAGGACCGCCAAAATGTTTGTGTCGAGCATAGATGAGGAAACGGTGCGCCCGCAAAAACAGAGCAACATGCGCAGCTTCAGGAAGAGAAATGAAATGCCGAAGGCTGTGACATGCTGGCAAGTCTGCGGCTGCATTCGATGTCGCGGCCGCGAAGAAAGCTGCTTTTTCCATTGCGAACCACGCTGGAACATCGTAAATCTATCTATCGAGAGGTCAAGCAAAGCACGCGAGGGTCGCGAGTCATCAAAGTGGCGCTCGGCAGCCCTTTGCGGTTGATCGCGTCAACATCGCCTCGCGCTGAAGATTGTCGCGGAGTGGCATCGGATGCGCTCGAAGGAAGCCATTGTCATTAGTACCGAACGTGATTCAGGGGCATCGCCGAGCGATGTGCGGCGGTCGACCGGCCTCTTCAAACATACGAGTCCTGCCGACTTCGGACCTTAAAGCCGCGGTAAGGAAGTGAGCAACGGATCGGCACAGGCGCCTCGTAGGCTGGACTTAATCGGTGTAGCCGCGTGCGTCGCAGCATAGAGGTGCGACGATGTACGGGTTCAGCGGCAGCCGAGCTCGCTCGCTTGGGCACGGTCCGGATTCGCGATGAAGTGGCGAACGAAAGCGATCAAGCTGGCTATCGCCATTTCCGCCGCTTGCTTCGGCGTATCGGTGGAAGCGCCGGCGGCGATGAACTGGGTCCCCGAAAAATCTGTAAACTCCTGCAGCCGCGAACGGGCCCTTGCGCTCGGCAATCGTCCGCCCTTCACTCGCGGCTCGATGAGATGACGATAGGACAGGCCGAAACAGTCGAGCCGTGTGCGACATAGCGGACAGAGCGCGCGGGAAGGATTGCTGTCGCCCATGCGGTTGAAGTCCCGCTCGGGAAAGCACGCACCCCGATCCGATCTGCACCCAGACGCGCCAGGTTCGACGATTCGATGAGAAGGCGCGTTCCGATTCTCGATCGAACCGCCGTATTGGTCGGTTGCGATCGTTGCTCTTGTCTCAAGAAATTGAGCGATCAAATGGCCGCTTGGCAGCCATGGACCTCGAAACCGTCGAAGCCCGCTCTTGTGCATGAGGGGCGGCGGCATGGTATTGCGCGAGAATGTCAAAGATCTTCCACCGTTTACACCGCGCGCGGTGCGAGAAGTCTGAAGAAAGAACGTCCATTCGTATCGACGACGATGCTCGACGGCCAGCAGCCGGATCGAAGGAAGCCGGCCGGCGGCGATCCCGTGTCGAGAAGTGAGTGGTACGGCCGGCGTGCCAAGCTGCGTTGAAGAAGTATGAGCCTTAGCGTGAACCGCATCGTGATGCGTTTCCAACCCATCACATGCTCGGCGGCGTAGGAGACCGGGGCATGATAAATAACGCGAGCCGCACGATTGAGATCGCCGTCGCTTCCGTAGTGAATAGGGCCCACTCTAGACGAGCTGGGTTATAATATCGAGCTGCAGGTCGTCGGAAGGGTCCCCGGTGGGAACGCAAACCGCTCCATCGGCGATGCGACGCGATGCTTAAACGTATTGGCACGATCCGCACGGTGTGAAGAGCTTCTTTGAACGTGTGGGGTCACGGCTGCTCGGCATGGGCTGGTCGGGCCGTGGTCGCCGGCTCCACCATGCTGTCGGAGTCGTTCGGCCAGGCCAACAAGCCCTCGGTGCAGGGCCTGTCGGATATCGTGATGGGGACTCGGGCCGCGTTGCGGCGCGCTCGGTGGGTCGTTTGGCACGGTAGTCGCTACGAGACCCTCACGCTGCTCGCGCGATCGCGTCGGGCCGTTGATCGACACTAGCGCTGCGCCCCGTGCCGGCGGCCAGCTGGGATGAGTAACAGATGGGAGACATAGGTGAAAAATGACCGATCTGTGGGACGGTGGAGCCGACCTTCGGCGCCGGGCTACGCCCGACCGAGGCCTGACCAGGCTCATCACCCAGCTGGACTGCCCAGACCTCCAGCAGGCGCTGACGACCGGCACCGACGCGCAGCAGGTATTGGGGGAGGTGGTGGCGCGTACCCCGACGCGTCACCGGCCGAATAACGATAGTCCGCCCCTTTCGCGCCGATCATGACCTTTAGGCCCATGATCACCAGGGCGATGTCAAGGGGGTGGAGTGAAAAGGATAGGAGGCTGCGGTGAGTAGGTAGTCGGCGAGGGCCTGTGGGGTTGCGCCAGCCCAGGGTTGGCGGGGTCGGCCGTTGAGTTCGTGGCGAGGTCGTACAGGGAGGCCTGGTCGATGGTGCGGAAGTCGAATAGACCCTTGGGGAAGTAAGGCGAAGAAGTCCGTTGGTGTTCTCGTTGCGCCCGCTGCCAGGGTGAATGAGGGAGCAGAAGTAGACCGGAGGCAGGCCGGTGGACGACGGTGAATGACGTGGTGGGCCATATAGGATGCCTGCGTACCAGGTCAGCGACCGCAGCAGGTGGGAGGGCATGCACTGGGCCAGTCGGTGGCTGTCGATGGTGTGGCGGTGTCCGTAGCGGGCGGGTACGCGACGAGAATGACGTAGCGATGCCGCGTTCGACCAGGGTCAAGATAGCGAGGCGTTGAGGGCGCGATGAGGAGTTCTCCCATCCCGTGCCGAGGACGGCACGGTCGTGGCTTCCGCCGGTCGGGTCGAGATGGAGTCACCGATCCACCGGGGGGGGGGGGGTGCGGAGGTTTCTTTGACCGTTCGCAGCGGTGGCCGCGACGGCGGCTTGCGGGCGGAACGGCCGGAGCGCAGCGCGCTCCTGGGCGGTCAACTCAGCGGCGCAGGTTGCCCCGCGCCTGCCACATACAGGGCTGGTGATCGTTTCGTGGGACACCGCAGTCAGGCCGGTTCGGGAAACAATATCGTGGCAGCACCGCGCGATCTGCCGGGGGACCAGCGGAGGCGAAGTTCGGCCAGCCCAGCGCCCGCAGCCGGCTGGGTCCCACCAGTTTCACGGTCACCGCCGTGAAGTTTGCGCCGCCATCGGACGTTCTGCGCTCGATCGGCCACGATACCCACACAGGTAGGGCCGCGGCCCGCCCGCAAGATCACAGGAGCGGGTCTCGAACGGATGCCGGGGCCGAGTTGTACCGACCCAGCTCCCGTGAGACACCGTCGACCACCGAGACCCCAGCACGCGCGGATCTTCCGAAATGTCCTACCCCAGCCCGCCAGTGAACTCCAACACCTGCGGTGGCCCGAACGTCAACCACACGGTTAGCCCACACACGACCTCCAGAATCCAGTGCACCAAGATCCGGGCCACTGAACTAGACACCGACCAGGGGGCGGCGACGGCGAGGCGTGACAACGTCGATGGGACAGCCGGGCGTGTCTGGTCCAGCGTCGAACAGCCTGTCGGCTATGGGGAAGGACGTGGATTATCCACAGGGCCGGGTCAACGGTTTGTCCACAGCGCTCGGCCGCTGTCGGCTCGAATCGGTCGGACCCGGGGCCATACGTGTGATGCGTGACAGTGACGAAGCGGTGACAAGCAGGCCAAGCAGACTCGCCACAGAGCTGCAGCTAGACGAAGACCGCGAAACAAGGGGTGGCACAGATGGCCGCACGCCGACCGCGAGAAGGCGCGGGGGCTTGCCCTCGGCAGATCGACAAAGCAGTTCGGCAAGTGATAGTATGCCCTCGGCGAACGACCGACGCAGCAGTCTCCTTGATTCGACGGCTCATCGCGATGGACCAGTGGCCCTCGGCATCGGCGTCTTACGCGCGGCGGGTAGTCGAGATCTTCGGTCCCGAGTTCCAGCGGCAAGACGACGGTCCGCCTTCAAGCGATCGCAACGCTCAGCGCCTCGGTGGATCGCCGCGTTAATCGACGCTGAGCACGCGCTCGACCCCGACTACGCCCGGGCGTGATGGCGGTCGACACCGATTCGCTGCTGGTTGTAGCAGCCAGCACCGGTGAGCAGGCGTTGGAGCTCGCCGACATGCCTGAGTCGCTCCGGCAGCGTCGACTTATCAGGATCGATCGGTGGCGGAGCTCGTGACGGGGCCGAGATCGAGGGCGAGATGGGCGACACCACGTGGGTCGGGGGTGTTTTGCAGGCCCGGCTCATGAGCAGCGCTTGCGGAAAGATCACCGGCGCGATGAACAACTCGAAACACCACCGCGATCTCATAACCAGATCCGCGATGAAGATTGGCGTGAGTTCGAGTTCGCACCGAGACCACGACCGGCGGCCGCGCGCTGAAGTTCTTGCGTCGATCCGCTCATGTCCGGCGGATCGAGACTCTGAAGGATTCGACCGAGCAGTGGGCAACCGCACCCGGTCAAGGTCGTGAAGAACAGGTTTCGGCCCCGTTCAAGCAGGACGAGTCGACATCAGTATGCGCAAGGGCATCTCGCGCGAGAGCTCGCTGACGACGTGGGAGTAGAGCAGAGCATCATAACGCAAGTCCGGCGCCTGGTACACCTACGGAGGGTGCGACCAGCTGGGCAGGGCAAGGAACTCGCGCAACTTCTGCAGACCCATCGGAGTCGCCGCCGAGATCGAGAAAGCGAAACTCGAGAAGCCGGTGTCGGTTCAGTCCAGCGATGCTGCAGCGGGCCGGACCTGCAGACCGTCGCGTCTGATCGCGCGTCCGGAGACCTGGACGCAGGCCGCGGACGCACGGGGCGAGGCTGGGACCGCCGCGCCCCGCCGCAAGCGCAGCTCGAGCACGCCAACGAACGGGGGACCCGACACCACCGCCGGCAGGGTCCGGCCGGACCTCCGAAGATCGAACGCCGACCGATCGACGCGAGGTGCCGCGAAATTGCCTGCGCAAGATCCGGTCCGCCCCGAAATCGGACGCGATTGCGGGTGACTCAAGACGCGGGCATCGACGACGAGGCCAGCCGCGCAGTTGCTGGACAGCTACAGCGAGGTCGGCATAATCGAAGACCAGGGAGTCGCCGGCATGGGTGGCGGCCTCCGTGTCAGATGCCCCGCTGCTGAGGGCACACGCAAGCTCGAGCCGAGTTCGGGGCGGACCGAGAGATGGCGCAGGAAGCATTTCGGGGACCCGCCTACGGTCGGATCGGTCGGAGAGTTCAGAGCGAGCGAGGGTAGGAAGGACACGGATCGAGCTGTGGTGGTCGGGTCCCCCAGTGCATTTTAGGAGCGTGCACGGAGCTGAGCTTGACGGAGGGCGCGCGGGTCCCAGCCATCGCCACCGTGCGTCCGCGGCTGAGTCCAAGCACGGACGACCGATCAGAAGTCGACGGGCGGAGGTCACGTCCGCGGGAAACGCTGGCGCTCGCTGGATGACCGACACGAGCTTCTCAGAGGATCCGCTTATCGATCTCGGCGGCGACATCGGATGGCGTCTGCAGGAAGTGCCGAGTTATCCTTGCCCTGGAACAGATGGTCGCCCATCGAGGTGTTACAGGCGACGGGACTTGAGGATGATGCGCTGCTCGCGCCCAAAGTAGAGCAGCGCTAAGCCCTCGCGCCGAGATGCCCTTGCCATACATGATGTCGAACTAGGCTGCTTGAAAGGGGACCGAAACCTGTTCTTACGACCTTGACCAGGGTGCGGTTTGCCCATGCTTCAGTCCGAAACGTCGAAAAAAAACCACACAACAATACCCAAAAAAAAAAAAACCCCCCCCCCCCCCCCAACACAAAAAAAAACAACCCCCCCCCAAAAAAAAAAAATCCCCCCAAAAATCTTCAGCGTCTCGATCCGCAGGACCATCGAGGGCGGAATCGAGCCATAGAACCTTAAGCGCGCGGCCGCGGTAGTGGTGCGGGCGAACCGAAAATCACGCCAATCTTCTCGCGGAGCTGGTGATGAAGATCGCGGTGTGTTCGGAGTTGTTCAGCGCGCGGTGATTTACGCAGCGACCTGGGCTTCTGAGCCGGGCCTGAGACAACGTGGCTGCGCCCATCTCGCACCTAGATCTCGGCCCCGCGGCACGAGCGCCGCCAGAGTCGGATCCGATGACGTAGAGCGCGCGGAGGCGGCCGCGATGTAGGCGAATCCAACGCATGCTCACGGTGTCGGGCCTGCGACACAGCAAGAATCGGGTCGACCCCGAGCGCACGGGAGTACGTAGTCGTAGGTCGGGGGTCGAGCGCGTGCTCAGCGTCGATGAACGCGGCATGCCACCGAGGCGTGAGCGTTGGCGATCGCGTGTGAAGCGGCGACCGTCGTGGCCGATGACTGCGGACCGACGATCGCGACGACCCGCCCGCGCGGAAGACCCGCCGATGACGAGGGCAAGCCAGGCGATGGAGCCCGTCGGGAATCAAGGAGAGCTGATGCGTCGGTCGTTCGCCGAGAGCGCATCACCGACCCTTGCAGAACTGCTTGCGATCTGCGCCGAGGGCAAGCCCAAGCGCATTCTGCGTAGGGAGCATGCTGCCATCGGGCCCACCCTGGGTTCGCGGTTCTGTCGGCTGCGATGCTGTGCGGAGTCCTTGGCCTGTGTCCCCGGCTGTCACTGTCACGCGATCACACGCTAGGCACCCGGGTCCGACAGGAATTTCGAGCGACAGCGCCGAGCGTGTGGAAAAACCGTTGACCCTGCCCTGTGGATAACCACGCTCCTTCCACCAATAGCCGTACAGCTGTTCGACGCTCTTTATAGCGGTACCCCCTCGTATAGCACCTTCTCCGGAGTGTCCCATCGCAGTTGACACGGCTCGCAGTCGCCGCCCATGGGGGTGATAGGGTTAAGCTGCAACGGTCATCTGTGCACTGGATTGGGAGGTCGTGGTGGCTAAAGCCGGGTGTTGTGACGTTCGGGCCACGGCAGGGTAGGTGTGGAGGTTAAAAATGGCAGGGCGGGGGAGGACGATTTCGGAGATCGCCGAGTGCTGGGGGTATCGGGTGTCGACGGTGTCGCGGGAGCGGGTCGGTCCAAACTCGGCCCGGCATCCGTTCACGAAACCGCTCTGTGGTCTGCGGGGGGCGGGCTCGGCACGGCCATCCTGGAGGGTATCGGGCCGATCGGGCGCAGAGAAGGCGGGCGAGGCGGCGCAACGGCATGGCGGGGACCGGGGAAAACTGGGGGACCCAGCCGGCTGCGGGCGCTGGTGCTGCGAAGCCTTCGCCGCGCTGGCCCCCAGCAGATCGCGAGGTGGATGTCCACGATGTCCCGAACCGGCCGGAGCTTCGGGGGCCACGAAACGATTAACAGGCCGCTGTATGTGCCGGCGGGGGAACTGGCGCGCGGAAGTGACCGCCCAGGTTTTCGCGTGCGCTCAGGCCGGGCCGACGAAGCCGCAGTCGCGGGCCACGCGGCTAACCGGGCCAGGCAGCAAAACCGTTGGATCGGTGGACTGCCACATCTCGACCCGACCGGCGGAAGCCAACGACGGACGTCCCCGGGCAAGGGAGGGATATCCTATCGGCGACCAAAACGCATCGGCGATCGTTGACCCTGGTGCGAAAACGCGCGCATCGCTACGGATGCTCGGTCGCGCTACACCGACGGCTACGACAGCAGCCAAACCATACGACACGCTCAGACGCCTGGCCAGAGAATGCCCCGCCACTGCTGCAGGTCGCGATGGGACCAGGCAGCGAGATGGCCCAACAAGTCACATTTATAAAACCGTCGCCACGGCTGCCCGGTCTAATTCTGAGACCCAGACTTCACCCTGGAGCGGGGCAGCAACGAAAACACCAACGGCAAAATGCTTCGGCAAGTAAAACTTCCCCAAGGGTCATTCGACTTCGCACATCGACCAGGCCGCCTGGACGACATCGCTCCACGAACTCAACGGCCCCGACCCAGCAAAACCATGGGCGGGCGCAACCCCAGCGAGCCCTCCGCCGACTACCCTACTCACCGGCAGGCGCCTAGCGTTGCACTCACCCCTGACATCGCCCTGGGGAATCATGGACTTTAAAGGTCATGATCGGCGCGAAAGCGGGCGGAACTAGCGGAAGGCGGGCCGGACGCAGGTCGGGGTTTACGCGGCCAACCCGCCCGCCAGGACCTGATGCGCGCGGTGACAGGGCGTAGCGAATGATGGATGGATGCCGTACGCTGGGTGAGGACCTGGTCATGGGCCACTCTCTGGCGTAGCGGCCCGCGAAGGTTGCTACAACGGTCCCACAGATCGGTAAGTTTCAAGATAGTCTCCAAGCAGGACGCAGTCCCAAGATGCCGCCGGCAACGGGCGCAAGCGCTAGTGCGATCAACGGCACGACGCGATCGCAGCGAGCAGCGTGAGGTCGCGTACAGACGACCTGCCACACACGAACCCACACGAGCGCGCCCGCAACAGCGGCCGCGAGCCCCCATCACGAGATACGGACAGCGCACCGAGGGTTGTGGCCGGGCCGACAGACTCGACAGCAGGGTGGAGCCGGAGAACATCGTGCCCGACACAGCCAAGCGAGCACGCCGGTGGACCCACAACGTTCAAAAGAAGTCTTAACACCCGTGCGATGGCCAATTAACGTTGAAGCATCGCCGTAGTCTGCCCCGATGAGCAGGTTGCGGGAGCCCCAGAGGGGACCGGCGTCCGAGCGGACCTGTCAGAAGAATTTATACCCAGCGTGCGTCTAGAGGGGGCCTGATCATAGGAAAGCGGACGGCGATCGCAGCGTCGGCGCGCGGTATAATCATGCGCCCGGGTCTCTTAGCGACGAGCATGTGACGGGGTGGAAACGCATCACGGGATTGCGGTTCACGTAAAGGGGAGCATACTTCTTCACGCAGCTTTGGCAGCGGCCCGTCCACGTAACCTTATCGATCACGGGATCGCCGCCGGCCACGGCTTACGTCGAAAGAGCTACTGGGCCGATCCGAGGATCGTCGTCGTAACGAGGACGGCTTCTTCAGAAGTCGCCGCCACCCGCGCTGGTGGAAACGGTGGAGAGGGGAAACTCCGCGCAATGACCATGCCGCCAACCACAATCACAACGAGCGGGCTTCGACGGTTTTGTCGAGGTCATGCTGCCAACGGCCCATTTGATCGATTCAATTTACTTAAAGGACAAGAGCAACAAGCGGCACGACCAATACGGCGGTTCGATAGAGAACGGGACGAGCCTTCTAATCGAAATCGTCGAGACGGCGGCGCGGGTCTGGGGGGCAGATCGGATCGGGGTGCGGCGTTGCGCGACGAGGGACGTTCAAAAAACCCCACCCCCCCCCGAATGGGCGACAGCAATCCGCGCGCTCTGTCAGCCATGTGCCACAACCGGCTCGACGGTCGTTCGGCTGGACTTCGATCTCATCGAGCGCGAGTGAAGGCGGTGTAAACGATTGCCGAAGCGCAGGGCGGTTGCGGCGCAGGGTTGAGCAAAGATTTCCGGGGACCCAGTCTCATCGCCGCCGGCGTGGCTTCAACCCCGATACGGGCCGAAGCAAGCGTCGTAAATGGCGATGCCAGCTTGATCGCTTTCGTCGAATTCATCGCGACCATCGGACCTGGACCAAGCGGATAGAGCTCGCGACTGCCGCTGAACAACACGATGTCGCACTTCTATGGCTACGACGCACGCGGCGCTACACAGATTATCCAGCCTAAGAGGCGCCTGTGCCGGACCGGTGCTCACTTCCTGACCGCGGAATGAAGGTCCGAGTCGGCAGGAACCTAGTTAGGGTTGACGAGGGTTAGGTCGAGCCGCGCACATAGCCTCGGCGAGCCCGGCTGACATCACGTCCGGTACGAAGGACAAGGTATTCCTTCTAGCGCACTCCCCGATGCAAGCCGCGACCCATCTGCAGCTCGAGCGATGTTGGACGCGATCACCAGCAAAGGGCTGCGAGCGCCAACTTATGACTCGACCATGCGTGCTATTGCTTGGACCTATCGATAGATAGATACAAGGAAGGTTCGCAGCGTGGTTTCGCAATGGAAAAAGCAGGCTCGGCGAGGCCGCGAAATAGACAGCAAAACGCAGACGCCGAAGCAAGCAGTCACAGGCCTCGGCAGTTCAGTTCTATGGCCGGAAGATGCGATGTTGCTCTGTTGTGCGGGAGCAACGTCATAATCATGATCGACACAAAAACATTGTGGCGGTCTAGCTGCTTCCATCGCGCGTGACAAAACTGCGTGGAGGATTTTTCACCGACGTTGAATGGTCGTCAGCGCGTCATCCTTCTCCGTAGCCGCGCTGGATATGCCGGCAGGAGAATTGGCAGACCGTCTGGGACGTAGGCGATGCTGGTGATCGGGATGTCGATCTTCATTTTAAGCCCCTTCTTTGCGGCGCGGCAACAAAACCTCGTCACGCTGCAACGGGGCGCGGAGACATTTGCAAGCGGTAGGCGGTGCCCATTCAGTTGGAACTTCGTCATGGATGTCGTCGAGAATCGGGTTTGAATCCCCGACGGGCCCGCGTCTAAGGGGATCTGGGGCACAGTGAGGGATTAGGCACCGCCGCGCGGCCAGGTCATCGGGGCATCGTCACGTAATATAATGGATGGCGGTGGGAATTTGACATTCAACATCGCCTTGGGCGCCGGGACTGATCGCGCTCCCATGATTTCGGTCGCGGAACATCGCGCGACCCGAAGCGTCGGCTGGACTATACGGGGGACCGTCCTTTCGGGCTTGGGTCTATGGGTCGTGTG
>Ga0179591_1344099_pt1:0-10000 | contig 11075 bp, 10 predicted proteins | sample CZOMad2_1_08_16f_FD_182891 | JGI IMG/M metagenome (GOLD analysis project Ga0179591, IMG submission 182891) | Vadose zone soil fungal communities from Angelo Coast Range Reserve, California, USA - CZOMad2_1_08_16fungal (PacBio error correction) | ecosystem: Environmental > Terrestrial >... | reverse complement strand
TCATCGTTCTTGAGTCTCTTATAGGCAATCAGCTCTGTTTGCCACCTAAATGTCTTTCTTTTGTCGGGTGAGGGGGGCTTGTCAATATCTATTTCTCCTCTGTATTTTTCTGTGGTAATGTCAAAAATGACTCTCCCTACTCTTACTCATATGAAGCTTGGGTCATACTCCCGGATCCCATTTTTTTACTCCTCCCGTTGTTCCCTTGAGATCGGTTTCTTGTCTTTCCACTGGTATGACAAATCTTAGAAGCCGCTTTTTGCGATTCCACCAATTTCCTTTTTCCAGATTTAGAGAGGTTCCCTCTCCAGGGTTGGAATATCTAACCTCTCTTTTATAGTTTAAGGGCCCCCACGCGCTCTTCTTTGTTTTCTGCGACGGCTTTGTCCTCTCAACGACGCGTTTTTCCAAGTTTGGACAACGATTGAGTCTTTCAATTGAGGACCCTTTGACATTCCGATCCCCCACTCATCGACTCCTACATCAATCCCTCTTAAAGTTTTTCCCTTTTGAAGTTCCACCCGACCTTTTTTCTGAAGAAAAGTTCTGCCCCCTGGCTCATTTTTGCCTTTCAAAGATCATTCCTCTCTGTCACCTCCGTGTTCATTTCACCTGCGAGAGATACACACAATTCCTTTTTCCACCATTCGCAGTGTTCCCCCCCATCGATTATTTACCTATCTAGTCTCTTTTCCACTCTTTTCCTCTGCCCTCCCAGAAGAGAGGACCCCTTCCCCCAATACTCCCCCCACGCCCTGCCCCCCTTTGCCCTCCTGCTTCTTTCTTTTCCCTCTGCTCAATACACCCTCCCGCTTTGAAGTGAGGTAGAAAGGCCTTACAGCGCGACGTCCGGTCAGTGTTGCACAGTCGACGTTAGTCCTGCCTCCACTTATTGATTAAGTGAAAATTTTTCTTCCTCCTTTCTCCTGTGGGAGCCCTCCAATGGAGTTCGCGAGCTAGAGTTTTTCCTGGCGTTTGTTCTCTCCCCGGAACAACGTCTGAGCCCCCCAATTCACGCCCTTTTCTCCTTTCCTCATAGCATTAGCACCCTCTCTCTTTCACAATCTCTTCCCCAGTCAAGTTAGATTCCCCCAATTGTTGTCACGAAGGGTGAAGTTGTTTGTCCCATTTTGAACAACTTTATATATACTGTCTGCAGGATGTCCCTCACGTCCCTCTTCCCAGAGGCGGATTACCCCCCTACCCATCTTACTGCTGTGATCCCTCCCTCTTGTCTGGTGGGAGAGCGGTTTCACCTTCCCTTTGGTACGTCGACTAACTCCCGCAAATGCCGGCCCTTCACAAGAACCTCTCGAATGTTTTTTTGAGTCCTTTGACCGGCTGATCTCGTCCTTTTCAAGTCGTGAATTTTTCCCTGTCGTGTGTCTCTTTTCCTGCAGGTTCTTGCATCTTCCGGTCTGGTGCTTCTTCTTTTTAGAAACTTCACCGCCCCCTGCCCAACCCCCTCTTTCTGAGGTTCAATGGTTCGTATAATCCAACGCCTCTTTCCCCTGATCTGACAGCTCTCGTCTCTGACATAATTTCTCTCTCTGTCCTTAGCTGCGCGACATTTGTGTCCACCCTCCTGTCTTCCTTCCCTCTTTCAGCCCTTCCCCGTCCTTCAATGTGTAAAGTTGTTAATCGCGAAACAACCAATGCCTCTCTCGCACCCTCGCCCACGTTCCTCGTCAATTATCCCCTGTTTCAATAAGTCCCCCTTTCCGGTAACAGGGAGCGTTACCACCTCCCCGAACTGAGGATTCTGGTTCCCTTTTTTTTTGAAAAACTTTTCGATTCATGATGTTCCTCGGCCCCTCCTCCCCTCAATCGCTTCCTCCTCTTCCCTATTGGTGTTTTTCTTTTCTCGAGCCTTGAATTTTTTTCTCTCTTTAACACCATGAATCTTTTTTCCTCACTTTCTAAATCACTTTCCTTTCTCCTAGTTTCTTCCTTTTTTTGGACCGCGTGAGATACTTACTAGGGTTACTGCGGGACCAGTGTCTCGTAAAGCCTTGATCGCGTCGCCTCTCTGACGAAGCATGTTTGATGGCGACTCTTCCCCTTGCCTAGGCCCCTTTTTTCCGATCAACTCTGTCCTTTCCCCCAACGGAAAAGAGAAGGATCCCTTTTCAGTAGAACCCTTTTCTCGCCATACGCTCGCCTGCCTTCACGGATCCTTAGCTTTCCAGTTTTATTGTTGTCTTCTACTCCCTACCTGTCTATCTTTATTTACTTCTAAGTTCCCCCCCCCTCTAAAGATGTCCCCTGTTCATGCACTTGCCCCCCTTTCTAAGCCTACCCCCTTTCCACTTTCAGGTGAAAATCCCCCCCTGTAATGCTCTTCCTTCTGTATGTAATTGCCGAGGCTACATCTTTTTTCCGCTCTTTCACCTGTATTTAGTCTTAAGTTACCACTCGCCTTTTCTTTGAATGAGATAAAACCTCCGTGGAGATTCTTTCTCTCTAACACCGTCATCCTTTGACTGTTTTATCGCCTCTTTCCGGTTCCGTCTTCCTTGGTCTCCCACTCACCCCCTCTGGTTAAGTTCAATTAAAACCCCTATGAATGTTGTCTCCCCCATGTGTCGTGGGGAGTGTCCCTTTTTCCTTATCAATGTGACCTCATGCTTCCCACCCCCGAGAAATCCGAGCCTCTCCCTGTGGGGGAGCATTCATCATACATACTCCCAGTCCCTTGAATGTTCATGTTCTTTAAGCTTGCTTACAGTGCCACTTTTTAAGACGGAATTTCTCAGGAGTGTTTTCCCCCCCCTTGTAGACGTAGAATTTCCTAAAACCGCACGATCCTTCTTTCTCCATCACTTTAAACCGCCCGATGACCTATCTATCGAGCCTGTCCATATATGTCCTTTGCTTGCGTGATTTCTCTTCAAGGTTCCTCTGTTCTTTTCTCGGCCGAGTGCGACCAATCTCCCTTTCTTCAAATCTCTTGCCACTGCCTTTGGTCTTTTTTTCATCTTTTCCATGCACCCACGCTTCTGGGTCTCCACATCTACCGTAGCATCTTCTCGAGCGATCCCCGGACCTTCTTCTTAAAATTGCTCATCAAAGAGTTTTGTTCGTAAAGGGCAAATTTCATTTATTTTCTCTTTATTTGTTTTGTCGGACATTTTGCCTTCCCCTAGTACTGATTAGAGTGCCTCCGCCTTGTTTTAACTCTTTTGTTCCCCTTTGCTAGATTATGCCTCAGCCTTTTCCTCTTCCCCATCAATATTTGCGCTTCTTTTTCTTTCGCTCAAGGTGCTATAGTTCCCAGCGCTGACCTCTACTGACTGCCTTCTCGATCGTCTCCCAGGCGGCTTCTCCTAACCATCATTGCCTTTCCATTGCTCAGACCAGATCTGTCCCCCTTCTCCTCGAACCATACGCCCCGATATCCCCGATGCGGGTTACCCCAGAACCTCATCCCTCTCCCGTGGACCTTTTCGACCAGTTTTTTTTTACTTTAAACCCGACAGACTGAAGAACACGAGACAGCTGCCTCACACGTTTGTCGACTTGCCCCCTCCCGACCCCCCTGCGCCTTTGTCATATTGCCCTGATACCTCGTCTAATGTCTCAGGAATCCGTGCAACCCCACACCCCCTTCCGTTTTCTCGTTTCTTCCTCTTCGTCGTTGATCCTTCTGCACCCTTCAGTCGTTATGTTGAGTACATAGTGTCACGAGAGAAACTTGTTCTTCCCCCCGCCTTCAACCGCATTTTATAGTTCCCCCCTCGATCTCGTTCCGCCTTCTCTCCCGCAATCGCACTTGCATCTCTGCCTCCAGCAAATACCCCTGGTTGACAGCGCTCAAAACCCGATCAGTCGTTTGTTTTTCCCCTCTGCTGCCGAGGAGTCATAGCTAAGTTGACTGATTCCCCCCCGTTGCCAGGCCCACCGCCTCGCGTTGCTTCTGTTTCAGTTGCGCCCTCTCTCCCCTTACCTTCTTTCTCCTCTCCACACCCAACCCCAATAGGTCGTGAGTTTTCTCCTCTCTCTTCTTTTTTCCTCTCTTTTTTGTTGAGTTTCTTGTTTGTCTTTTTATACCGTTAATACTCCACTGAATAGATTGTTGTGGTCAGACGACACGCGAGTCGGTAAGTCGCCTCCGCCTCCTATTTCTCAAGCGCCCTGAGACAGAAGGCAGAGACGAGATTCTTGTGGCAAAAAAACGCGGTTTTTTTTTCGCAAGGTCTATTCAATCGAGAAAGATCTGAGGTAGTTCACCTCCCCCTCCATTTGATCTTCGCAAGTTTTTTAGTGGCCCCCGAGCCTCTTTTTTCCTTTCCTCTTGTGAGGCCTCATATGAGATTTGCCTCCCCCTTTCAGAAGCAGATCGAGATCATCTTTTTCCCCGGCTTTCACTATTTTTAACCCCCCCCTTCTACTCTTCCCTCCCAAATTGGAATCGACGCTCCTTTGAGCCGTGCAGAAGCGTTGCCTCAAGAGACCTCTTGAAGGGGGGACTTGTTTCATCCCGGTCATCCTACTTTGCCCATTGACTTTGAGAACTTTGAACTAAGAATCATTGCCCACACCCCCTCACCTGCGATAGTTGTTGCGGTTGGCGTTCAAAACCCAGAGGTCCCCAGCGGGCTGATGCTCCATTTGTCCACAAGTTTGCGGTATACGGCGTAGTGATCATAAGTGCTTCTGTCCGCTAGCGATATTCATTCGTCGTCGTAATGCGTGGAGCCCCCTCCGTTGCCTACGCTATATTTTTACAACTGGTGTCCCTAGGAATTTCGTCACAAGCCTGCCTTTGTTTTTACGAGACCCCTTTTTCTTCCCCCTCTCCGCATTCAGACGGACGTTGTTTTCGCACCCGTCATGTCTTGACACATCGCACGGGCCCCACTATCATGGTTTTACGAATCTTGTTCGGCAGACCTCGAACGCCTTTCCACCCCCTCTTGACCACGTTAGTGACTCGCTTTGCCCATTCATCCGGGAGGTGCGCGCACCCACCTTGCCTAACTGGAACTGTTGTTCTTGCCGATTCCCACCGTCCCTGGTTCTCCCACACAGTTCGGACCCACATACCCGGCTATTAGTAAGACGACCTAGGTCATTGCTCTTTTCAGGTCTTCACGGTTTTATTCCTTTTCCCTTTCGTTGATCAAACCCTTTGTAATCAAAACATAGAAGGCGCCCCTCCCCGATATTTTCGACCTCATAGGAGTTAGAACCCTGTTCTTGTTGTGTGAGTCGAAACACGAGTCCTCCTGTGCAATTTGTCCTAATCAAAGTCCCACTAGAGGACGACGATTCTTTGTATATTCTCTCCACCATTTCTGATTTTCGGTTATTTACAGTAGGGAGACTTCTCAGCGTTGCCGTCCGTGAGTCAGACGTGATTCTCCGCTCCACTGTCTCGTTCTAGTCTTGCAAAATTGCCGGCGACGCCGCGTGAGCTCTCTGGACCGAAGCTTTCTTCGAGCATCACGGAAACCTTCTGCCCCCCCACGGTCGAAAATCTCCCGTTGGTTTTTTTTCCTTTCATAGCAGACTCCTTTTATTCGTTTTCTCTCCCATCTCGGTACAAAATTCCCCTTCAAGCCGATTTGCTCCGCATGCATGAAGGGTGAAATGTTGTTGTAAACCTTTTGTCGTTTCGCCTACATATAGTTTTGCGACTCAGGGCGTGTAACGATGGCGTTCAAAAAGACGTCATTCTGAGGGTGATCAGCTCTCCCGTCTTGCCACTGTCGTTGAGTCGCGCAGGTGCAGCAGACGTTCCTTTTGTAGACGCAACTTCCGAGCAGAATTCCCTCAAGCGCTCCAGCGATGTAGCCTCTTACATGACTCCCGCGCGGAATCCGGCCTCTTTCGCAGCTATCTCACGTTCGTTGCCCTGGGTTTCGGGTCTTACTTTTTTCAGTCCAACACGGTTGCATCTTTAGTCTGATTGGTGTTGCTCCCCGACGGAATTAACGATAGGCATTTCCAATGTCGTAGTTCTCCTCAAGCTCTTTCATCTCGCTTTTTATCTGCACTAGAGCTTCTACGATGGCGACTCAAATGGCCCCCCCCAAGAGTGACTGCGCCCCCGCTCGTTTTCGGCGGGTGTCGACCGGCCCCCGAATCCCCACTGTGGTGACAAGCTTTTTCAGCCACAACTCTTCGAACTCGCTCCGCGATTAAGGTACACGACCACTGTTTTCCGAAAGCACGAACTTTTCCGGGTCAAAATAGTCGTAGTCGTCAATCGCTTCAACCTTGCAACGACGAAACCCTCGCGATATTCATCTTTGAAATGAGTTTTCGACCTTCGTCCCTGATTTCCTCCCAACTGGTTTAACCCCCCAAGTAGTTCCAACATCAGCGGTATCTTTTCATTCAGCAGTTTTTTGGTTGATTTGCCCCGCGACTCTTTTTCCTTTTTACCATGGTCCTGAATTTGAACCCGTTTTTCTTCACCTTTCATTTTACCATCTACCCGATCGCGAGTTACTTTCTTTGTCTTACCTTACTCGATTTCCCTCCCCTTTTTTTTCTGATGGACCAGTCGTATGTCTTTCCCACTTACTTATAGAGTCTCGCTTATCGCTCCCGAATAATGTTGAGGCGCCTCCCCTTCCCCCATGGGCAGAGGGTACGTTATCCCTCAATTCTGGCCGATTCCAGCCACCTAATGATTGGCATCTTCGAAGCTTTGCGGTTTCGACACGCTCTCGAGTTATTTGCAAGATCCTTCCTATCATTGTACCAGAGCTTTATGTTGGGACCTTCCCTCCCATCTCTGGGTCCCCCGTGCGTGATTCTCAAACACAAATCAGACGTAAAGTAAACTTGTTGGGACCTGCAGTCACTTTTATAAGCAGGTCCCCCCAATGAACAGACCGTTATGAGATCATGCCCCCTTCGGCACGGTTTTCTATCTTCCAGTGTTTACATCGAATTCGATCCTCTATGTGTTTCTATTCTTTTTTCTAAGTACCACACGATTCTGACCCCTGCCTCCCTACATTGGAAATCGAGGGCGGTGTTTCTGATACAACGTCTCCTTCCGTCTTTTATAGTTTTTTCTTTTGTACCCCCGTTGTGATTTTTTTGGCGTTCCTCCGCGTCACCTGGGAACGAAACTTTCACTCCTTCCCCACCCCAAACACCCTCTGCCCATGTCTCCGGCGTCCCGGCTTACTTCGTTGTTTTTACTTCTCTGTGTCTATTTCACCCTTCGGATCCCTTTTTACAAACAATGCCCTTTAATCGGACCCCTGTTTTTTCAGCGCTTGCCATGCCCCATCGTCTCTGTCTTCTCTGTAACTCACCATCCCCAACTTGCTTGCGTCCTGAACTTTTCACAGACGAATCCTCGCCCGGTCCCCCTTTGCTTTTTCCGCCTATTGAACGATGGCGACTTTCTTCCCCAACAGTCCGCGGTCCCCTAGTCTTCCCGGTAAACCTGGTTTTCCTCGCAGCTTATAGCTCTATCTTCACATGGTACGGTTGCTGATTGAGTCTTCCTTCTATCCCCGCCGTCAGTTGGCGCGCGGCGCGCCAGCTGGTTCGAAAGATCGCGCCCTTCCTTTTTCCAAAATATGGCTGGCCCAGGTCATTTCGTACTTTCAATATGGGTTAGTTCAACCCCAACACGGCTCTTGGTCTCACCCTCTAGTTTCTCCGCTTTTGGCCGCTAGACTGAGGTGACTTTTGTTAAGGTCCCCTGTTGCTTCATATGTTATATCAGTCAGGAAACCCTTACAGTTGTTAGCTGTCGTGGGTCTACTCCCCTGCTGACACACTGATCTCCCTTCTACCTCCGTGTCCCGCTTGGTTAACATTGCGGTCCTTTTATGAGACCTTAGTACGATTCGACGTCCTCCAACCCATACTCTTTTTCTTAGAGAGTTCACTTGTAGCCTGAGGTCTAGTGACACTCACTTCTGATGAATCCCTTTCGGCTCTTGATCTACCCTCAGCGTCTCGATCTCAATGCGGCTTCGATGCAGAAAGGTTAGCCTTACAGTTTCCGACCCTCCTCCCCCGCTCGCACGGAGACTCAAAATTACGCACCCGCCTGATTTGCTTTCGGGGACCCTAGCCTTTGAGTAAAGCTACGGTTTTATTGCGCCCCGCAACTGCCTAAATTTTTCCCCCCGTCTGCCTCCTAAACTTATAGCGCCTCCATTCTTTTCCCTCTCCTAACGCCACCCCTCGCATTCTGTGTGGGCCATATAGTTCTGCATGATAATCTTTTTTTCCTTCCCTTAATGATTCCTGATAACCCAACCATTATCGGAAGGTTCCTCTTCTTTGACTACCCCTTTCCGGCAACCATCTGAGTTTAGTTTACGGCCTTTTAATATTGCCGCCGGAGTACGCGACAGGTCTTAAACACTATGTGCCATTCGTTCCTTGCGGTTGCGCCCCGATGGATCCCTGCTCCCCTCTTTCCTTTCTTGTTTTGTCCGAGCAATCTTCATTCCCTGCAGACGATCTCAACATTCCAACAAATTTCCCCAGAGAAACCTTGTTTCCCAGCTCCCTCTTCTTCGGACCGCACCTCATCTTCGATGCGGTAATCGCTTTTTTCCCGACAACTTTTTCTCTTCCCCCTTTGAACTTCCTTGTGACTTCTTTCCCGCCGTCCTTCCCTCTCTTCGTCCCAAACGCCCTTCCATCCTTCTCTAACTCATTACAAAAACCATCTCTTCGTCTTCCTTGGTCATAAACGATTTCTTATATTTTCCTCCTCATACTGTGATATATCGTGTATTATCAAAAGTTTCATCCCCCTCCCCGATTTTTGTGGGAATGCCCTTTTTGATAGCGAGCTTTGAAAACCCTCTCGATGTTCCTAGCTCTGCTCACGCTCCTCCCTACACCTGAAATCAGGAACCCCTCTCTTTCGATGGTTCATTTATTTCTTGGTAAGTCATTGGTGTTCCCCCTTTGAAAGACGAATGCTAGGTCCTTTCCCTATCATTTCCTTCTTCTCCGTCGGTTCCGGCCGGCGTCCTTTTTTCTTCTTAGTATTCCCTCTTCAATTGCGATGGTCCGCGTGGTCCATCACTCTTTTTTTAGCTTCTCAAGATGTAATCAATTTGCACTTTTTTTCTACGGTATCCTTGATTATCCCAACTTCCGCCCCTCTCGCAGAAGACGAAGCTTCTTGAGGAAGGGGCAGCCCTGGTATTATCAAAAGTCCGAAAGAGTCGGTACTGACTTTTTTGTCTCCTCTTCCGTGAATGTCCTTTCCCTAGGAAGTTTCTTCCTCTCCTCTTTTTCCCCCTTGGACCTCTTCTTTCCACAAAACGAACAAGAGTCTTGGTCGGGGAAGGCCCAACATTTTTAGCGCTGCTTCTTTTGTTTTTTGTCTCCTTGCATTTCTTTTTGCCGCAGTGCTGGCTCATCTCAGAAAGAGTGGTTCCCCGGACCCCCCCTACTCCCCGCTTACTTCTGTTTCCCGGAATTTCTCGTTTCCGTTAGCTCCTCTCGTTTCTTGCTTGCCCCCTTTTGCTTGCCCCCATGCATGTAGCCTTTTTAGAAGCCCTTTGCCTAGGCGCTGAGATTTGGGGAGACAGCGCCGTCTCTCTGGATCAGCAGCACGTTTTTTCACGCGATTGCACGCCGCCCTTGTTAGATGTGTACCCGCGCCCCCCTGCGGCCAATTCTCTGGGGTTTTCCAGTTAATCGGATCGTGCCACTCGTCACGCCGTTTTAACCCGTTGACAACGTCTGTTGCATCCCCGCAACTTTCACAGTGTCAGCGGTCGCGAACACTCCTGCGCCTTGCACCTTTAACGGAGTCTTGCACGGGCCGACGCTGATCCGCACAGTTTTCGTACACGAAATTTATATCTATGAGCTCGTTAAAATCCTTTTTTGTACCAGAGGGGCGGTTGTACCATAGCATAGGTATTGGACACCATGTATTCGCGTACCGCTGTCCATCACCTCCCCACTCTGACAACTGACATGTATTAAACCACCAAACCTCACCGACTCCCCCCACGACTACAGCACAAGAGCGGTAACGACAAAGATTGCA
>Ga0179591_1341928_pt1 | contig 11075 bp, 8 predicted proteins | sample CZOMad2_1_08_16f_FD_182891 | JGI IMG/M metagenome (GOLD analysis project Ga0179591, IMG submission 182891) | Vadose zone soil fungal communities from Angelo Coast Range Reserve, California, USA - CZOMad2_1_08_16fungal (PacBio error correction) | ecosystem: Environmental > Terrestrial > Soil >... | reverse complement strand
CATCATTGTTCTTTCCACCCCCCCCCTCCTTCCCCCAAACACCCTTTATTTTAGGTCTTTTCTCCAGGTCCCCTAAGAGACTCCGATTCGCCCATTTGAGTTCCGAATCTCCTCGCAAGATTCCAATCCCACGACTTTCTCTCAGTTAACCGGGAAGGGGTTCATTTCGTTACCCCTTCTTTTCTTGTCTGTTTTTGGTTTGCGTCCTTTGTTCTTCTCCCTCCTTTTTCGCCGCGAGGGACTGGTTGGGTGGTTGTGGCGTGTGGAGTTCAGACGTGGAGATTAGTCGGGCGGCACCTAGGTCCCGGCTGTGGTGTTTGGCGGGGTCGGCCTTGGTTTGTTTGTGCCTGTCCTTTGGTTGTGGTGGGTGGTTTTTTGGTCGTTGTTGGGGTTTACTGACAGAGCGCCGCCTTCTCTTTTGCTTTTGGCACCCCCTTCTCCGGAGTTTTTCTTGAGCTTTTCATGACTTAGGAGTTAGTCCGAAGTATCTGACAGAAGACTCCCCTTCTCTCTTTCAGTTTATACTCTTCCCATTTGACCTACTTTTTAGAGGGATGTTCTTTTTTTGCGACCCCCCTTTTTTTAAATGAGAAGATCCGGTCCCCCGACGTTCCACACTTGACCTCGCTTGCGGAGGTCCTCTTCTTTCATGTTTTTTTTTTAAGGGTTTCTCCTTCCCGATATGAGGAGATAATGCCCCTTCCCCTTCTCCAGGATGGTCTCTTTGATCTTTTCTTCCTTTTTTTTTAAAGTTAAGGTTCCGCACCAGTGCCTTTTTTTCTAAGATCCGTTTTCGACTTTAACCTGCGCCCCCTCCTAACGTACTAGCGGAAAACCCAGTCCCTTCGCCCTTTTGCGCAATCTTTCCTTCCCTGTTAATTTTTTCAACTGAATGCGATCTGCGCGTCCCCTGGCGAATCTTCTTTTACCTGAGAGATTGATGCTTAAACAATTTAGCTTTCCCCGCCCCTAGAGTACAGACCCCCTCTTTAAGGAAATCCCCCCCAGTTATTTCTTTGTGACACTTCCTTTGACCCTCCACCTGCACCCTAGAGCATTCCCCTCCCCCGTCCCTTTTCCCCCCTCACTTTTCCAAACCCAGAGCCATTAAAGTAATACCCCTTTTCCCCTGTACTCTTCCCCCACTTGTGGAACTTTGAGGTGTCTCATCTCGGAGGTGCCATCCCCCCCTTTCATCTTCTCCATCACAGGCCCCCCGCTTTCCCCCCCCCGTTCAGGAGTCATCTTCTGTTACAACAGTATATTCCTTCGTCGGGAAGTTCTCAGGGGTTATACGATTTTCTACCTCAGTAAAAGTATGATCCCCCTACGAGGGATCCTGTGCACCTCTTGAGGCCTGTTAAGCCACCTTCTTTCTGTTTCTTCCAGAAGTTGAGTTAATAAAAGAAATTTCCATCTCACATTCCCCACAACAACCAGAACCCCGTTACTCAAGGCGTCATTTCTCTTATTCCAGCAACGTTTCCGGCTTTTTCTGGGCTCACCTTCGGTCTCTCGGCACCCTTAAGTGTATCCTTCCCTCTAAAGCCCAGAGTTCCCCTCCCTTGCCCCCGACTCTCCCCCCCCTGGTGACCTCAGTCCCCCCTTTCCACGCTCCGAAAAGAATTTACGTATCTTACCCCTTGTTAGAGTCCTTTATTCTCTTCAACCTTTAAGGTGACCCCTGATAGAACCTCTTGCTTTCTCCTCGGCACTGAATTTCATATACCTTTTCACCCACCTTTTTTTTTTGCGTCTATATTTTCCGCTGAGCTTCAGGAAATATTCCCCCCCTACTTACCATTTTTTTCAGGCCATTCAGGCTTAGGTTTTTATCTTGTTACAGGATAGTGCTTCTTTTTTTTTCATGAGATTGGAGTGGACCTTCCTTTCTTCAGAGGCGGTTCTTCCCGTCCACTGGATTCTTTATGGAGGTCCCCTTATTACCCGAAGTTCGTAGTTGAACCTGAATGACCGTTACTTCGGCTCCAGTTGACTTACCCCCTTTGTGTACGTCCTCTATGATCCTTGTTTTACCTTTTCCCTGTGTTGGTTCATTCCCCTCTGGTACTTTTTGTAAATGAACGAAACCTGCAGTTTCCCAGATTTTGCTGCATCCTCCTCTTTTATTCAGGAAAGGCCCCTTTTCTGAGGGCTTCCTTTCCGATGATAACTTCGAGGGATAAAAACCCGGCCTTTCTGCCGGCCCTCGTATTACTGGCCCCTTGTTGGACCAAGCTACCTTCTCAACTCCCTCTGTCCTTTGAGGATCGAGTCCTTGTCCCCCGTTTAACTTTGCCTCTGATTTCTCCCCTAGTGGGAACCCTTCCCCTATGTGTGTCTCCTGTATTTATTACCGTGTTAGTCCCCTTGCCTGCTCTCTTGAACCGTTTAAAGTGATTCTTTTTCCCTTGTCATTCTCTTCCTATGATTGGTTCATTTTATGACAGCCCTTCTTTCACACCTTCCCCCGGTTGGTTCGGATATACCTGTTTGGGGAAGTAAGGGTTCTTGGCCATCTTCAATCCCTTCCTTCTAATCCTTTGCTCGGTGTACAATCTGCCTCCTGTCCCCCCTCGTGCCCGTTGTACTTGTTCCAATTCCCCCAAACTGTTCGTAGTTACCGTCAGAATTGACCTCCTTTTTTGTTCTCTTGCCTTATTTTAGGTTTTCCCCCCCCCCTTGCCCTTCCAACGTTCCTGTCCATCAAGTACCGTTTATTTGAACATTAGAAAGTCCGTCTGCCCCCCTCCCTGCCTGCAAAGGACTACCTCTAGTTCTGCGTGACCGACTTTTATGATATTCCCGGATCCTTTATAGGCTTTCTCCCCACCTCCAGCCGCCCTTCACCACTAACTCTCACCTGGCTTGGGTTGCTCCTTTAAATTAACGGTACCGTCTCTTTTCCTCCTACTAGTGAATTGGTAGCTCCTCCCCCAACGACTCCCATCACCTATCTGATTCCCTGCCAGTCCCTATAACTTTTCCTCCGCCTATTGTCCCCTCCCCCCTTTCGAACGGGTTACCCTACCTCCCCTCCCCTCCCTAGCCTGATATGAAAATCCGAAGCCCCTCTTTCTCCTTTACTCAACCTGGTGCCCACACCAGGACTTCCTTGTAAGTATAGACTTCCTCTTCCTCCTAAGGCCACCTCCCCAGCCCCACTCCAAAGCCACACCTCCTTCCCCCGGTAAAAACAAGTAACTTTTATTTTTAATCTCACAATTCGTAAGACGGTGGCGCTCCTTTCTACGACTAGTGAAGGATGGTCCAACTCTTCTTTTTCCCTACTCCACTTGATTTACTTTTGTTCTTATTGTGGATGAAGTTTCCCTATATCTTTACTTCCCCCCCCCCCTTGTTTGTTAGAGAGATTCATCATCCACAATCAGCCCCTTCCACAACCAAGAAAGGACCCCCTCTCAGGGACAGCACTAGGGCCCCCCTCTCCTGCAAAGGAAGAGTTCCAGTTTAACTCTCCCAGACACACCTCTGACAGCCGGTACTTTCTCTTTCTGAAGTTCACAGCAAGGTTCCCTTCATTTCCCTTTCTGTGTTTTTTCTTTCGGTTGTGATTGTACTTCTTCCTCGGGTTCCCTTCTATTCACCTAGGGTGTTTGTTGAGTAACAATTATTCAAATTCTTGTTTTTTTCTATACTGTTTACGGGATCTCGATCTGATCTTTCCCCGTTTTCCTGTCCCCGATCGCCCTCCTATAGTCTTCCCCCATCGTATAGTTCTTTTCCGTGCCATCTTTTTTATGTAGTCTTTGCGTAAACATTTTTTCTTAGAGACTAATAGACTTTTCCCGGCTTCCCTTCTACGTCCTATCCTGGTTGGGAGAGGAGGTTATTTGTTTTTTTCTTCTTTTATAAGATAACTGACTCGGCGATCTTTCCCTTTCACTCCTTATAAGAATGCATGATGCCCCGTCTTTGTTTCTAATGTCGTTGACCTTTTCTTCCCTTTCCCTAACCCTAGGTTTTTGATGCCTTGTTTCTCCCTGGAATTTCCCCTTTTGCCCCTCCTCTTTCTCTGCCAAAAGGAGGAGAAAGCGAATCATCTTTCCCTAAGTTTACGAATTTTAACAAGTCCCCCGGCATTTCTCGCTGGAATGTCCCCCGGTTTCAATTTCCTTTAGTTATTCTTACAATTCTTGGCAACTTACCGCTCCCCCCCAAGGAGATGCAAGGCCCGACCCATTATGCTGTCATAGGACCCCCCGTGCGGCCATCCTTCCCCCCACCGAGTCTTACCCCTACCTTACAGCCTGGAAATTGTTCCCCCAACTTTCCGCGAGAATGCCCTTACCCACAGTATCCCTTCCAATCCCCCCGGGTCCTTCCCATGCTGTTCCTCTATCCATTGTGACCTCCACCCAGGGGGGAATGAAATAACGTCCCTCTTTCTTTTTCGATAGTACCTGCCATCTATCCCCCCCCTTCGTCTTTTTCCTATTAAGTGTGCCCCTAGGATCCACATATGAAACAGTTTTCCCCGCCGACATCCGGTTTATACCACGGAACCTCTGATGACCCCTGGTCATCCCATAGGTGCAGTCTGCTTGCAGAAGGCTTCCAGTCCCACCCAATATGAACCTGACCCACCCACAAAAGTTCAAACACTCCGCCCCTTCGTGAAATATAGCTTCCGGTCATCCCCCACCCCTTTGCCTGCCTACGAGACCGTCCCCCCGCAGACGTTCACACTCCTCCCCCGGGTAATCCCTGACAATCCCCCCCTCACTCCCAGGTTAAATTAAAAGCCTTCTCACGGGACCAAACCATTTCATCCCCCTCCCACTCCTCATATACATGATTTCCCTCCCTGCTTGCTTTCTCCTAAATGTAGCTCACATCTTATCCGCAGGGAGCCCTCCATCCTAGCCCCTTCACTCTTATGTCCTCCTCCCTTTTTTTTTTTCGAGCTAGGCGTCCTATGGCATCCATCGTATTCTTCCCCTCTCTTGTACCCCACTTCAATGGTTTTTTTCTTCTCTAGATATGAATAGGTTAATAGTGTCTTCCCCCTGCGTCTCTCCCCTTGATTTTTTTCACTGTCAGTGTTCCCGGCGGTGATTTGAAGGCCCTTTCATGTTCGTTTCACTTCTTCCACGTAAGACTTGGCAGTTCCAATTCTCTCGGGACTACCTCCTTCACCCTGTGATGTTAACCCCGTCCGGATATATTCCGAGTTTCGGTACTGTCGTTTTGTGGTAAAGGCTGACTGACCAGTGCGGTTTTTTAGTTCTTTCCGACAATACGTCCCCCTATAATTCCTCAGTGCCCGCCTCTTTTCCTTATCACGTCCCGGTGAGGTGATCCTTCCGTTGGAACCTTATTTAGCAGCAGTTCTCCCCCCTATTCGGAGGGTCGCAGGAAACGTCGTTTGATTATAATGGATTTGTCACACACGACATTCTCAGCTGACGAGGGTCCCTTTTTCATTCAAGGCCTCCCCCCCCCCTTTTGTTTTCTTTTCCCCTGAGACCGGCCTGGCCTTCCCAGGTGGTTAGTTTTCGGTACGGGGTGAGAGCCCCTTTTATTACTTGTTCTTCGCCAGGTTCACCCGTTGCTTATTGAAATTCTTTTGTTTTTTGCAGGGCCTCTGATGGGTAGGTGGATTTCCGCAAAGCAGTCAACCGCATACTTTTGGCGGTGCATCGACCCTCTTTCTGAAGATTCCTTCGAACCCTCCTTTCTGCCTCCCAAGACGTTACTCCTCATTGATGACTGAGCGAGAGAAAGCCCCCTGAAGGGAATTTTTACACGTCTTAACTTTCCCTTCGATCCAGGCCCTCGTCCCCCTTTTTTATCGTCCATTCTTTCTTAGCCCCGGACCCCGAGCCCCTCCCAGAAGTGAGGAACCACTTGGTTGGAATCACCAATTCCCCAGGCGCCCCCCTTTCCTCCCCCCCTCCCCCTTCAGACCAAAGTTCTTATCCTTGGGCCCCTTTTCCCTCTTGACGAGGGCTTGAAGGATACCCTCCTGAAAGGAACCCAATTCCCGTCGCCACGCCCCTCCCCCCCCATACTTTCGTATTCGTTACCTTTCTGACCTGCCGCCTTTTTTTCTAGACTTGTGGAGAACCACCCCCTCTCCCTACCCCCCCCCCCGTCCCTTCACCTTTCAGTATCCAATGGGTATAACTATAGTAAGAGGTACATGCAGGCGTCACGACCCCTCCCGCAATCCTCCTCGAGACTAAACCGCTCACCCCCCCTTTCGAATGAAGCTCCCCTTTTTCCCCTCACACGGAACAAAGAGACCGGGAGGTCCGACCTAGTCCCTATTTCCAGTAATCACTCCCCTCACCCACCCCCCCCCAGAACAGAAACAAACTCCCTGTAGGCACCTACAAAACTGGAAACTTTACCTTTCTCAGCTTGACACCTTCTTTTTCCCCCTCTTTTTGGACGTATCAGGTTCCTTTACCCCCCTTCGTTGGTTTTTCTCTCGTACTTTCAGGAAATTCCTCCTGTCCCTTTGGTTGGACGGCTGATTTTTCCCAGATATCTTTTTTCCTCTATCAAGTTTTTGTTTTTTTTGAGTTTGCCTTCCTCCCCCCCCTTTCATTCCTAAAACACCTCACGTATTCCTTTCCGGACTGTTCTCTCATGATAGTGACAATCGTCCCTTTTCCCTTAAGAACCCCCCAGGAACTCCCCCGTTCCATGTGGCTCTTCCATACTTTACGAATTTTTCTGTAATTTAACTTATTTTTTTTTCTGTTGCCTGTCTTTCTTTCTCGTCGAGAGTTTTCCAGGCCCTCTTTTCCAGTTCTTGTTTCGTCGGACCCGTATTCCCTTCTTTCTTCTCTGTTTCCTTCTAAGGAGCCTTCTTTGTGAAGCGGTAAGTTACAGTCTCATCCCTTTATTTTTGTATCCTTCCTTTTCCCATTCGGCCTTTGTCTCTGTCGTTCTTTCGATCCCAGTCTTATAAGTCTAAAGAGTAAAGGAACCTACCTCCATCTTTCAACGATCTTTGGTTGATGAGCTTATTTTTCAGTCGTTCTGTCTTTTTCCTAACTTACATCTTCCTCCGACAAAGGACTTCCCGCGCCGTTGATTTTTTGGTGATTCTCTAACTTTTTCTCGGTTCTACCCCGTTTCCAAGTTACCCCTATTTTTGCACGGGCGTACTCAGGCCCGTCCTCTCCCCAATTTCATTGCCTCTTACCACCCGCATGAACTAGACCGGTCTCTTCCTTTCCGTGACGACGTGTACCCCTCCCCTGTCCCGGCTTCATGCGGTTTTAAACGAAGGATTTCTATTCTCCCACATGTTAACTTCCAGAAAACGTCCCGAGCTTTCGTGTAGAGCCCCGGCCAGCCCTAGGTGTTAACTCAGGTGCGTCACCTTGAAAAGACTAGCCTTCTCCATTCCCTTAAAGAAACGTTCCCCCCTTAAGCCGAATTCATTTTCCCTCCCCGGCTTCTCGGACTTCCCTGGCGGTCTCCATCTATTTAAAAGGTGAGAAAAACTGTTCCTGTCATGATAAGACCTTGAGAGAGCTTTAATGTCTCTTTTAACTTCCATTGACACCGGGCGTTTTTCCTTTCCTCCTAACTATGGTTCTCATCCTTCCCGACAATCAAGTTTAAGTTGGTTTTTTTTTTCCCCCCTCATAAGGTGGCACCTGGCAGGGGGAAAGTCCCGAAAACAGGTGGAAAGTCATGTCTTGAAGGCTTCCTCACCACCCAATCCTCCCACACCCAACCTCACCCAAACCCACAACCAAAAAGGTTTTTTGAAAGGCGGCCATAGAGGACGGTCCCTATCCGTGGGCCGTCCGACTCCTGACCCCTTCCAGGAAGACCCAGACCAGACTTTCCCTTTCCCAACTCCGTGAGTCCCCCCCCCCCATACCATAACGTGAATCCTTCCCTCCTCGCATATTTCCAGCTCCCCAGCACAGGACTCTTCCCCGGCAGACCCCTCGATCATGATTGATATTCAATGAATTTCCCGATTCTTATAATCCGAGGGCTTCCAGAACGGCCCCTCCTCCCTCCATATACTTTCCCAACCTACCTTCTTGTTTTTATCTTTCTTTTTTGAGTGATCTTCGTTTACGTTAATCCCACTATATTGAGACTAAAAGGGGCTTAATTTTTTTCAGCGACCTCTTTCCTTCTTTTCCCTTCTACGTCTTCGTGGTTAGGCGGCTTCCTCTTTTCACCAGCCTCATTCTTGGACAGACGGCCCGCTTCGGCTGAGGTAACTGCTTTTTCCCCCTCCTCGGGTGAAAGGATTCGGGAAGGTCTCTTTCCCCCTTGTGAAAGGTTCTTCCCTGCCGAGTCTATTGCCCTCTGTCGGTGAACTGGTGGTTTTGTGTTTTGTATCCCCCTTGCGCTTTTTTTCCTTTGGTGAGTACCTCTCTTCCTCATACACAGATTTTCTGGCCAGGTTCCTCCTCCCTACTCTCCTGCCACGGCTTCTTAAAGGACGGGCCCGATCGCGACTCGGGAATAACCCCTTTGCTATTCGTCGGCCCCTTTATCCTCCTGGCAGGTTTTCCACCCGATACACTTTCTCCCCCACGCGCTTTTTGCCCATTCCTTTTTTTGAGCAGGCCCTGCCACCCCCCCCGTTTGTGCAACGCTGAGCACGCAGGGGCCTTTGTTTGGGCTTTTCCGGGGAGACCCGTGTTCTCCTTTTTCCCCCTCGGAAGTTTTAAAGTTCTCCTTTGACTGTTCCTTTCTCCCTCGCCCTGCTGGGAAGTTTTCTTCTAACTAAAAAGCACCCGGTTGGCCGGTCCCTTGGAGGGTACCTATTTCTTTTTCCCTTGCTCGACCTGCTTCCTCGCATGAGCTGGTACTCGCCTGGAAGGTTTACCTGAGATCCCTCCCCTTGGTGTGAAAAAGTTCGTCAACTGTGCCGTACTCGAAACGTGAGACTCTCCGTTTTTTTTTTCATTATCATTAGGTCGGTCCTCCAGGACCCCACTAGTACGGCCCAATAATGAGGTTCTTACCCTTTTCCCCAACCTTCCCCCCCCCTTACGACCCGTTCCCCTATCACCTGTCCTTCTTGCTTTATGGCGGTAAGTTCCTCCTCCCCGACAGAGAGATCGGGAATTTTTTTTGCTTGATATCCTCCCTCAACCCTCCGCCTCCAGCGCCCCCCTGGGGGTCCTGTTCCGATCTTAACCTTCCGGTCACCTGCTCTTATTTTTTTTTGAGAGGAAAACTCTGACCATCCCCGAGCTGTCCAAGGACTTATCCCTGGGCCCTCTTTTAACAGTGCTCTTTTCTACCGGCGTCATCCCCCCCTCCCTCATCCGAGAGACTCCACTGCTCTCCCCAAAGAGCTGCCCCTCCTTTCCTCCCCCCCGGAAAAAAAAGAGCCGGCTTTTCCTCATAGAACACGACGGTTGAACGAAAATAACCTACCTACCCTAAAAAAGAACACTACGCCCCTTCCCTTGACAAACACGTCCCTTTACTTCCCCTAATGAGCCATTATTTTGGTTTCAGGGTCCCCTGCGTTACGGGCCCTTTTTTTTCGAATATGTTTGAAATCAGTACTTCCTGGAGGGTGTTTTGGTGGATGCTTAGTTGTTTCTCTCAACCCTTCTCTTTTTCTTCCACTTCCCCCCTTTTGTGGCTCTTTCTTCCTCCAACCACTCATCAGTACCCCAAAACGCTCTTCAGGCAGGGCCCTCCCTCTCTCAGTATCCTCCTGATTTCCTTCCGAAGAATTACCTCCAAGCCCAAAGAATGGGCTATTCTCCTTAACCCTTACTTTTTCGGTCAGAGTTCAAGTCTTTTTCCGTTTTTTTCGGAATTTGAGTCTTCTTCCTGATTGGGTTACTTCGCGGACACTTAAGCTCTTTTTTTGCCCTGGGCCAAAGGATGCCAGGAGGTTAGCGCGTTCATCTCTCTTCTTCTTTCTAGCACCGGTCTACTTTTTTTTTTTTTTTTTTTTTTCCGACCGCATTAGTATTAAAGTCTTTATTACTTTCCTGCAAGTATTTTCTAGTCGTTTGATCTCCCACAATTGAAGGCTCCTAGCCCCTTCTAAAGTTACGACGTTCTAGAAAGGGACATCGCCGTTTTTTGCTCCTTTCGCTTTTTGTGGAGTTTTCGAGTCTTCAATTCCCTATCCATCACTTCTTCTATAAACATGATCAGACTCCTGGAGAAGAGGTTCGACTTTGAGAACCTGGGAGAGGTCCCGGGATACCAATTTCCCCCGCAAAAGTCTTTTCCCCCTTTACTGGAGAATTTCTTCCCTGAAGATCCTTGCGCTTAAACCCTTCTAGACTTATTTTTCCTCCCTTCCCCCTGACTTTCACAAAGTACTATACCCCTTAACGAAGGAATTAGTTCTTACCGAGAGGTTCTTTTTTTCCCCATCGATTTCCACTACCCGGACAATTCCTACCGAACTTTTAGATGCCCTCCTCAATTTGGAGGTTCTGCCTAAAATGACGAATAGCCTCCCCCCGCAGAGGTTACCATCAGCACGTTGACCCCCTGTCCTGTCTCACCCTACAAGGATCCCCCCCCCCTTCCCGCCTTCCAAAAAAGGTGTATCTTGATGAAAGGTGCTCCCTTTCAGGGGAAGGATATCAAACCAGGTCCAGTCTTTCTTCTTTTGTGCCCCCCCTGACAGGTCATGCTTCCGTGAGTGCCTTTTTGGAAGATACTGACTTTTTCCCCCCCTCTAGGATTACCTCCGGCCCCCTTCACAGACGAGTCGTGAATACTTCCTGAGTCAAATGAGGCACATCCTTTGTAAAGCTTTCTTAGGCAATAATACAAATGCCTCCATGACCCCCAAACCCAAGACACCCCGGCCCTCGCAATCTCGCTTCAGGGACAAGACAGGTTGCATTTTGGGAAGAGTTTGGAATCCCTCCCCCCCCTTAGGGAACGCATCCCTGACTTGTAATTACGGTCAAATTCCATAAATACTCTTCCTAGGACCCCGCCTCCTACTTACTGAAGGACCTCCACTCCTAACATCCCCCTTCCATGGAACCCGTTCTGAGAGTATGCTGACTTCTGAACCTTTCAACTTCCAAGATCGTGCCAGCCTCTTAGTCCGCCCCTCAGCTGGAAAGTGC
>Ga0179591_1132155_pt1 | contig 11075 bp, 11 predicted proteins | sample CZOMad2_1_08_16f_FD_182891 | JGI IMG/M metagenome (GOLD analysis project Ga0179591, IMG submission 182891) | Vadose zone soil fungal communities from Angelo Coast Range Reserve, California, USA - CZOMad2_1_08_16fungal (PacBio error correction) | ecosystem: Environmental > Terrestrial > Soil >... | reverse complement strand
CCTTCATCCCCCATCCGTTGTTGTTGCCTCTAGATTATTTTTTCCTCTCCACCAATTTCCTCCACATGCCGGTCGTATGACCCAGCCAGGAATATGTATGGCCATAACACCCCCCCCTGCCGCCAACCTGCCCCCTGCGTGCCGCCGTTCCCATTTCCGACTTCTGACTGCTGGAGTTGGTTTGCGTAGCGCCAATCTCCTTCCTTCATTAAAAACTCCCCCGCAGGTCCTGATACAGCCCTTGTCCGTCAATACGATCACCTGTGCCTCCCCTTCTACGTCTTTCGGTGACTCTCAGTCACCCCAACATAGACAAAATTGCCTGAAGAGAAATTTCTTCCAGTAATTTCACCGTCTTGTGTCTCCCGGCTTCTGTCGTGGCGACAAGCAGCGGGTTTGAGACCAATTGAAATGCCGCATCGTTTTCTTTCTTCCCTTTCATCCTCTGTACAGCCCCCTACCATTCGGTCCAATGGAAGACTTTCTTCTGCCTGGTAGAGATATGCGGAAATTCCCGCTTTTTTTTTTCCCTCCCCGGGCTTCTCTTAAGATTAGATTACTCCGCCTGCTGCCTGAACCCTTAACCCCCCAACATCCCTCACTTCAATACATAATGCCTCCCCCCCCCATCCTTGAAACAATCTCCCCCGTCCAAGAGTTTTTCAAATGAATACGTTTTGCTCCGGCATAGTCAGAATGCGAGTTTGAAAAAATTATCGTTTTTTTAGAAAGTCGGGTAACTGGCAGGTACCGCAAGGGACCCAAAGCCGATTTTCCTCCTCGTGCCTTTCGACAGTGTCTGGGTTCCTAACTTTCGATTCGTGACCCTCCCTGCCCTTCCCCCCCCCCCCGGTTAGCCCTCGTCCCCCAATTTGGCTTATGTCGCCTTGATGTAAAATTGTATTCTCCCTGCCTTCCTTCCCCCTCACCTAGACGGCGTCTCCATCCCAATCTTCCCTCACGATCTTGGTGTTTATCAACCCATTGCCCCCCATCTTCTTAGAGGAAAAGTTCAACCTACTTCTCCTCTCCCCCCCCGGACCCACCATCTTGTGGGAAAAACTGAATTTGAAGGAACATTGGCCTCTCTCTACAGCATGCGCACCTTTAGTTTCCATGAAACGATGGCCCCTCTTCTTAATCTTACTGGCAACGACTTCTTCCCATGACCGAAGCGTTCTACCCGATTCCCGCGTTTCTGATAACCTGGGCCCCCCACCAAACAAGCTTTTTGCTATTTTGTGAACCCTCTTTAGAGATAAAGAATGCTACCCCTCTCTTTCGACCTTTCCCGCGTAATGTCTACCCCTTCCCACCCATAGGAAGTGCCCCCTACACCCCCTTTAGACGTGTGGTCGGCCCCCCCCCCCCTCTAACCAAGCCCACTCCGGATTCAGCGATTCCTTTGTTACACTTAAGGAGGCTCCGCGACCTTCTTCCCGCTGGACACGCCCTTGATAAAACGGGCTCGGCCCTCAATCCCCTTTTTTGCACAAAGCGGAAACCTCTTACCCGCTTTTCCCTAAGAGAAAAATCCTCCGTTCTGATAAACCAACAAAAAGTAATTTAATATCCCCCTTTACTTGAGACTCTGCCAGTTCCTATGACTTTTTTGGCTCTCATGACCTTCTCCCCCGACCACCAATCCTCTCTTTTACAGGCGGAGTAGCGACCTCCCTCTTTTCTTTTCTCATTTCCCGATTATCTCTGTCGCCGAGTGGAACTCTCTACCTCTCTTGCTCCTCGATCAAGCAACGGCAGGCCTCCTTTCTCCCGATGAAGTCACGTCCTTACCTTCGCGGTGAATATAGAAGGTTGCCTCCCGAATTCGGGGTCCTGAAATCCACATCACACTCCGAGACTCTTTCTCCCCTTTGAGAGGAGGTGCTCCTCTTTCCCTCCTTTTCTACAAACACGCATACTCCATCTCCTAGTAGAGCCATTACGTCCGGGTAAAAAACACCACCCCTCGAGGATGACCCCGTTCTACGGCCTTTCTCTTCCTCCTTGGAAGGCCACAATCTTTCCTCTTCCGCTCTTCTTAATGAATGCTAGTACGCTTCTCTGGTTCTTGTCCCACAGCCCTTGCATCCCTAGTAACGTTTCCCTTTTCTGCCTCCAGACCCGTTGCTTTTCGACATGGCAGGAAGGCGAACGCTTCAGAATCGGCCTCGTTAGACCGCCGCAACTCAACTCATCCCAAACATTTATCCTCTCTTGCACTGCTTTTCCCCTTGTGCCAAAATTCGGATTCAACCGTGCTCCTTACGCGGAACCTAACCGTTCCCCCTACAGCTAATTTGTACTCCCACTGATCAATCGGTTCAAATCCTTAATCGCTATCGTTGAAAACTCTTCTCTTTTGGACCGGGTTTCCTCGCCGGTTTTTCTTTCTATTGGCGCCAGCGTCGCCAAAACTCCCTTCTCCTCTTACCGAGGACCTCCAACAACAACGGGGGGTACTTCATGCCCGTTTGTCCATGGACTTTCGCCTCCCTCCCCCCTCTCCTCCTTGGGCCATTAACATTCCGGCGCCAGTTTTTTTGCGCTTTTCATGGGTTCCTTATCAACACAACACCTCCTTTTCAGACTGGGGGCCTTCTCAGGACAGAATCGGTACTTCCTCCCTCCCCTCGTTAACGCTCCTTTGCGTTTGAGTTGGAGCAATAACTTTTCCAACCGCAGTCCATTTCCTTACCCCCCCTGTCCGAGCCGGACCCTTTCTCTTCATGGCTCTTTTCTCTAAATGTCAAAGAGGCTGGACCCTTGGTTCCCTTATGGAACCACCTGAAGTTCCATAGTGCTTTTTTGCCAACGGTGATCTGTTCTTTGCTGAAACAAGTTCCCCCCATCCCCATTGCACCGCGGGGAGCTCCGCCCATGGAGGGAAGCCCCATCCCCAAACGGTGACCCCTCCCCACCTTATACAAGGGCCTTCACTGGTCCTTTTCTTATTTACGTACAGACTGTCCCTCTTGTTCCCATGCTGTGAAATACGTCACTTCTCCTGCGGAATCTCTCCTCAAACTGGCTCCCCCCCCATCGACCGTCAACCCAACAGGTCCTCACCCTACGGTGAATGCCTTACCAGTCCTTCCCTTTTCCCTGACTTTTTTCTCCGCATTTTAACTTTCTCCTCTCCGTTTTTTTTGCAAACACGGCTTTTTCTGACTTACAAAAAATTGGAGTCCTCCTCCCCCCTGGATCATTTTCTCCCATTGTCCGACTTTATTCTCCCCGGCAGCCTTTACCCTGTCACCGTCTACTCCTTCCTTTTTTGTATCTTACAGCGAGTTGCCTGTTCTGTTTTTGGCGTCCAACGAGATGGCCTCTTTACCTCTTAATTCATTTGACGTTCCCTTGTATGCAAACCCCCGTGTCCTTTTTTTGATCACGCGCGGGCTTCCCTTCAGTCTAACAAATCCGGGCCCCTGTCCTTTCCCTCTAATTCGAGTAGGAGATTTTTTCTTCTCGGGCCCATCGCCGACACCTCCAAGCGTCTCCGTTCCACCCCCCAACTTGAACGCCCCCAGATTCAGCCAATTGTCGACCGAATTCCTAAGCTTCTCTCCGTGACGCATCTCTACGTTCCCGCGCGGCTTTTTAACAATGGTGCTCGGCTTCTTTCTACCCCGCCCCCCATAGTCACCACCTCCCTTTTCCTTGATATTGATGGCAGTGGCTGCTTCAGATGACCAGATCTTGGTTCCCCCCTGCCTAACACAATTTGCGTAAGGGCTACCCTTTGCTATGGGACTGGTTCTGTAATTCCCCTGCTTTTACTAGTTTCCAAAATGGTCCGTCACAGCTTGCCTCTCTCCTGACGCCCTCCTTCCCTAAAGACGGTTCCCGTTTCTACCGGGTGTTCTTTCTTGCCCCCCGGCCCAAAGAATATACCACACCACTGTAAGAACCCCATCAGAGCCGCGCCGGAAAAAACCTCTTCTCTTTTCCCTATTCCCCCTTCTTTCTAAATTGATAGCTCTAATCGTCCTTCTTTTCGCCGCCCGAATTATGAAGCTTTCCCGGTACGACCCTTCTTCTATTTTTGGTTACCTCGATTATTTTTTTTTTCCCTCCAACCCCTCACTCCTTTGTGAAGGACGTTTTCCAAATTTTTCATTTGGACGTTTTTCTAAAGTGAAAATCTTTCATTTGAGTTGTTGGGCTTTCTGGTTCCATCTTTCTTGGTTTATTGTCGACCTACCCTGGTCAATCAAAATGCACCTTACATTCCCATTTCCCACTTACCACAAAAACGACCCTTTTTCCCCCCTCACAGCCCAAAGGGATTTTGCCTCTAATCCGTGCTTCTTTTAAGGGTTGCTATACCGTTACCTTTTGTTCTCCTCTCAAATAAAAGTTTTCTTTACTGTAACTCTTCAAATGTTGCTGAGTGATGCAAACTTCACTGTATTTTGTAACCGAATTCACCATTTGTCCTGCTGGACGGAGGGAACCTTTTTTTTTTTCTCCTCTGTTAACCAAGGCATCTTCTTCCATACTTCTTGGTAACTTTTCAAACCACAGTATTGTTTGGCTCGCTTCTTTGCAAAAAAATGGATGCAACCTTCTTCCCACATCCCCTCTTTCAGGAAATATGGTATAACGTCCCTTGTGTTCACACGACTCGTGCCATCCTTACAATCAACGTTAACCTGCTTCACGGGCCTTCCATCCTTATTTACCCCTTTGCTTTTGCAAGTGTCGTCTTCGTATCCGAGATTGCAAACCCTTTTCTCTTTCTCTTTTTGAGGCACTTTTCTTGGGTCCCCTTTCAAGCCATTTGTCGTCTGCTTTTTTGATAAAGCTACCCAACGTCTCGCCTTTTTTTTCCCTACGTTGTGTGTGTTGGGAAACCCCCTAGTACATATCTGTCTTGACGTTTGTACCAAGAACTTATATAAACCCCTCCCTTTTCTCCTCCCCTTCTTTCTTTGAATAATGTCTTGTTGAATTCCCCCCACTCCTTACGCTCTTAAGCAATGCTTCCCCCCTTAATATGTGTTCTTTCACCCCCTTCCCCCGGGTTAGGGTTTTGGCTCCTCTCCAGTATCCCCAAAGTGATCGATGAAAAAACCCCCCATTCCTTCGGATTCCAGATCTCTCCCTTTCCCGTTTTTGTTTCTGTCTCTTCTCTTATACAATGAATGTGGTGATTTTGTGATCGATAACTATTCTTTCCTCACCCCCCTCCCCAATGTGTTATTGGGGACCTAGTAAGTGACCTTCCGCTTTTATACCTCTATTGTGAATCTTCCAACATGACACTATGCAATCTCGTGACTCGCACATGACCAGGTCGTTGATAGTATCTACGGTTTGGCCCATGACCAGGTTCTTTCCTTTTCTCTATTGGGTCCCCTCCTCTCCTTCCCCACTGCCTTTGGGGAGCCTCGCACCACCGAACTCCATATGGCTTTCCCGCCCTTCCCAGTCTAACTTCCGACCGCTCCCCTTCCTTGAAATATGTTTTGTAAGGTTAAAGACTACCAGTTTTTCTTCCCCCGCCTCAAAAGTTCTGATATGGCAAAACCTTTGTGTTCCGTTTTTAACTTTATCCGACTGACTTGGAAACGATAGTGTTCCCCCACCTCCCCACCCACCCCCACCCCCCCCCCCCCCCCCCCCCCCCCCCCCACCCCCCCCCCCCCCCCCCCCCCCCCCCCCCCCCCCCCCCCCCCCCCCCCCCCCGCCCACCTGTTCTCCCCTGTTATACCATCCGGTCCCCTTCTTTGCCTGCCTTTGTTGGTCCGGTTTGTGCCCGAAGCTTCCGCCCCCAGCCCTTTTAGGACCCATTCGAACTTGTCCCCCCTCAGCCCCTTTTTGTTAAACTAATGGTCAACTTCAACTTACCTCTCATGCCCTTTTACCAAAACAGTAAACGTGTTCCTTCAAGCCACCATTTCTCCAACAGGGCGTCATATTTCCAGTTGGGGAGAACAATTCCCTTGTCTCCCAGGGCAAAGCAGGCCTTCCTTAGGTCAAATTGCCAGGTGGGGAGTGGATGTGTGTCTCATTAGCTGTTTGACAAGTTTTCACGTTGTGACTTCGGTTCAGGTGGTCCAACCCACGATACGCTTATCGGCAACTTTCAACCCGATGCACCTCTTAACCAGTCACAAAACTCCCTCAAAACCTTCAATTTCTCCAACTTTAAAGCGCGACGCACCAACCCAACTTTTGCTTTGGACCTTTTTTGTGGTTCATTCCCCCCAAAAATAATCTCCCACTCCCCAATATATCGGAACCCCCCCGGCACGCACGTGAAACGGCAATGCGGACTCTCCTCCCTTGCTGTATTTAAGTCTTCCAGGGACGAACCCCTCAACCATCTTCATGAGCCTTTTTTTTAGGGTTGGCCTCGCTCCGCGGGCCCTTTTTGGACTTTAATGGGAAACCCTATCATTTGGCCCCCGATTTAGGGAAAAGGGTTCCGGGTCGCCTCCCAGTCTGATTGTCCCATTCTTTGGGACTCACAGTAGTCGCGGCCTCAGCGGGCATGCTCAACCGCGTTTACCCTTCGCCTTGGTGTCGGCTGGGTTAACACACGATCGTTTCCGCTCCGCTCGGACATTCTCTTCAAGTACGAAGAGGTTTTTTGTGACTATTTTCCGGTGGATAACATCCAGCACCACCTTTCCTGCTCATTTACTCTGTTCAGGACGCAGACTTTAGCCGACCCCCTCTCCATGGCGGGCAAGAGTGTGTGATTGATGTCCTTTGCTCCTTGGCATGTAAAACTGCGAGGATGTCGGGTTGGTCGATGTGCCCGCCAGCAAACCTTCCTCACGTTGACTGTCAGGACAGGTTTTCAACTTTCCCGTCTGTGACTACGTTCCCCCAAATTCACCCGACCCCTTTGCTCCCCGACCAAATTCCTGTTCCCCCTTGCCCACATCAACATTTGAATTATTCCCCTTACTCCATCGCGTGGTTACTTCGACCCCGCCTCCTTTTCTGCCTATCACACTTTAAACCAGCATACCCGCTTCCCCTCTCAAAGGGGCCTGATTTTTTCCAATCCGGCCCCCAAGCACTTCCCGTTTTTCTTTTTATACCCATTCTTGAATCCGTTTTTTCCGGTCTATGAGCGAAACTTTAGCTCGGAGGAGTACACACCAGAATGTTACATTTCATTTCGTGCTTCCAAGATTCGAGTTTTTTTCCTCCTCTTGAGGAACTCATTTTATTATTCCTCCCCTCTCATCATGAACATCTTTCTTTCCACATAAGGGAACAAGATGACCTGGTCGAATACCCCCCCCCCGATGTCCGGTCCTTATTGGATACCGAGGGTCATATTTCTTCTTCTCACTCAAGGTGTCTGACCCACCCCCCCCTCTCCAAATTGATTTGGGAATCACTGTCATCCCATATCGTAAGTCTTATCCCTCGGTCTTTACCGCAGGAAGAATACAACAACATCTCTCTGCCGGTCTCCCTGCTCAGTTAGCGATGTAAAAGTTCCTTTCCAGTTAAGGTGTTGATCACCTTCACTTCGGCCTTCCCGTTTAGTGCCTTATCACACCCAACCTCCAAATGCCGCGCGTTAGAGATCGGCTGCCCCTTCATCTCCCTGTATACTTCCTTTACCACATTCGACCCCTTTCGCTCCTCTTTTTTTAAACAAAACTCTTACCCCAAAAACTCCTTTTCGCCTTAACCCATTTTATTATGAACCCTTCCTTACAACGGGTAATTACCGTACAATTTCCCCTTCTTTTCTTCCGTTTTTCAGTGTTCAACAGTTTTTCCCTATCTCCTCAGTTTGACGCTGCTCTTGTTTTTTGAGACGTTGGACGACACTCGCACTTGCATCCCTCGCCAGTCTCAAACCTCACCTACTCCTTGGCAATCCCACGGCGTCGTGGATTTGAACCCTCGACCCGCCTGTGCGTCGCCTTCTCACTCGTTCGATTGCCTTGAAATCTGTCCTTCTCTGTGATTTTAGCAAAGTACTGTACTGCTTTCTGGGCCGACCTGACACTTTGAACTTCCTATTTCGACTTGACATTAAAATCCAAGGCGAGGTCTCTTTTCCGCGCAGTCTCCATAATAGGATGAGAGATTCTGCATGAAGGCCATCCCTTTTCCCCACCCGCAAAAACCTCTGCTTTCTCCCAACTTTTACATACGTCCTCTTCCCATTAGGGAACATGGAGCCGTGCACAACGCAAGAGATTTAGTCTTCGCTTTGTTGACCCTATCTTAAGCAGACCAGTATGCCGGTTTTATCCTTCTGAGTTCTGAGAGTTTTTAACAATTTTACTTTCTCATATTGCGTTTCTTCCCTGGATGAACTTAGACCATAATCCCTATAGCACCAGGGAAATCATGGTTCACGCTCTTCTTCGGGTGTATTTCCTCCTTTCACCAAAAAGACAATCCCTCCGTCAGACAAGCAGAGCGCTCTCCCAGCCTCCCTTGTTCCCCATCCCGGACGGCAGCAGTTCCCGAAGGACTTTGATTGAGATCCTTTCGTCCCCTCCCCCTCTTCCCCAGATCATGGTAAATTCCCTCCATTTCCGGCGGCTTTTCGAAAACGGAAAAGCTCCTTCGGGGACTCGCCTTCACCGTAGTTTGGTAATTTCTCCCCTCAAGTCATAGCATCCCGTTTCTTTCCCCCAATCAGCCGACATGCCAACTAGAACCTCCTGGAGATTACCGTCGGTTTGCTCTCACCCAAAGGTTGCTCCCTAGGTCCGCGCAGTCCTTTTTCTTGTCGTCCCAAATGGATGCATGGCTCTTCTTGTTTTTCATTTTCCCCCTTCTTTTCGCGAGCATCAGGAGCATTCCCCCTGACTTTGACCCCCTTCTGTCCGCTCTGTTTAGAGTTCGCCTCCCCCTTCCTTATAAACGTACATGTTTTTGAAGTGGACCTTCCCTTTTTCCCCCCATGTTGGCAGAGTTTCGTCGATAAAATGAATTTCCCTCCCCCCCAAGCTTTTGGTTCTTTCCGCAGGTTCCGAGGTCCTTTCCCCCTCTCGTTCTAGAGGATCGGGCCTCCCCTGATAACTCTCAAAACCCTCAGCATCGCCATGAATGTAGACCTCCCCCCCATACTTAAGAAGGAGGAGTTTAAAATCCAGTTTTCCCCATCTTCCCGCAACATTAAAGTTTTCAACCGATGGTGTCTCCCGAAATCCCCCCTCTTCTTTCACAGCTTCGCTTGCTCGAGCCTGCCCCCTAAATGAAGGGATGAAAAAACCCCATAATCTTTCTTATTTCCCTTTGAGTCCGCAGGATAGGTGGGCGGACACACATTTAAGCGTTCCCCCTCTTAGTAACCCATTTTACAATGCCATTGCGAATAGCAGTTTTCTTAGTCCCCCCATTGGGCGAGCAAACGCTGGCACAACCCGTGACCCCCCCCAGGTCATTGAAAGGTCGGCCACTGGAAGCGGCGGTTTAAAAGCCTTGCGTTTACCTTCGTTAAGACTTTTATTCCAAGCCACCCTGTTTTGCCCAGCCCTTAGACGACACCACGCAACCGGAGAGAGCCCGGTTCCTTCTCTTTTGTCTCCCACTGTAGGTGCGGCTTCATTTACTTCTGTGACTGGATGACCTCTTTGCTTTTTTCCCTCGTTTCCCTATGAATCCTATCGTCAGCACGTCTGCTTCCACATCCGTCTTTCTCTCATTCTTTTTTTTATTTTCTCAGGGGACCGCCCGAGCTGCTTTCAAGACCTCTCGGTTAAGCGGATAGGCGCACCCCCAGTTTCCCCACTGCTGTAAACTTCTCCTCCAATTTTCACAAAAGGCGTGCTTCCCCTCGAAATGGATCGGCAGGAATTGCGCCTTAAACATTCCAGTGCCCCCCTTCGCTGAAATCTGGTTGATCGATTGGACTCCCCTCTAACTTGATTTATCCTGACATTCCTTTCGTTTCACCCGCTTGGCGCCTCAAAAAAATTGTCCCTCCGGCCCCTTTTAAATTCATTAGCGTCGAAAACTCTCTAGCGTTTTCTTCTTGCTGGGTTTTTATTTCGAATTCCTCTTTGGTGGAAGCCTAAGGCATGCGTTTTGCCGCTCCTGCTTGGAGAGATATCTCTCTATTTCCTCCTCTCTGTTTTTCTTAGCCCTCTCACTCTTTTTGCAGAGGTGGCCTGCCGGATTCGGCTGTTGCTCCCACCTAGGACTGCATGTCTTCCCATTCAACACACCGCAAGGAAAGCAAAAAGGGTTTTCGCGTGTACTTTTCGACTCCCTGATCGTTCCTGAAATTTCAACGGAGGCATTCGTCCCCTTGTTTTCTTGAGTCTCGCCCCATCCGCCCTGGGTTAACCACTCCCCCTTACGTTCCGGGAAATAATTCCATTTTTCCTAAACACGAAAAAATAGGCTTCTGCACCTTTGTCGGTGTAACGTTTCAATCTCCCAAACCCTCCCCGATCCTCAATCTAACCCTCCGTTGGTCTGGAAAGATGTTCCGGATTGTTAGTTAGTGAAAGCCGGGCTTCCCCCCTTCTCGACTGATCTCCTATGAAACCAGGACCCCTTTTTTCTCTATAGATACTAGCATCCCGTCCCCAAGGTAGCGGCGGAGGGCCTGCGGATCCCCGGAAAGTCGTTTTCATTATTCCGTGCTACTTCCTCATCTTCCCCTATGCTTCCGATGATCCCCTTCACCCTCCCTTGACACCTTCAACTCCCGTCACTGCCGCAATCGCGCCGATCCTCTCTCTTGCTTTCGTTTTTAAAACGTCGTTGTTATGGAATAATACTTATGCTTTAAGGTTACACGCCCCTGCCCTCTAAACCTCGGATTTTACCCCACCATTCCTGCGTTCGCCGAATTTTCCTTTGCATGTGTCCCCACCTTCCAGAGGGGTTATCGCCCAACATTTTCCGCTCTCCCCTTTATTTAGGCACTTCTTGACCACATCCTTCGGTGGAAGAGGAACCTTTGGCCTGGCCCAGTTTCCTTCGGAACCCACCATTTCATCACGTTATCTTTGTGGGGGTCATAATTCTTTTTGCTGGGGATTGATCAGAGTTTTTCTTCATCTTACCCTTGAAACGTTCTTGATTTATGTTCGCGCCCCACCATCCGGGGTTACCCCCTCCCGCCA
>Ga0179591_1351028_pt1 | contig 11076 bp, 15 predicted proteins | sample CZOMad2_1_08_16f_FD_182891 | JGI IMG/M metagenome (GOLD analysis project Ga0179591, IMG submission 182891) | Vadose zone soil fungal communities from Angelo Coast Range Reserve, California, USA - CZOMad2_1_08_16fungal (PacBio error correction) | ecosystem: Environmental > Terrestrial > Soil >... | reverse complement strand
GTGAATCCCCCTTACAATGGACAAGACCCACTGTTGAGTTTTTGCCTTTGTTTCCTCCCTTTTTTTGATCAGTAGAATGTCGCACCGGCCGTGGCATGCTGGTGTACTAGCAACCTGTGCTGCAGGTACCTTTTATTGTAACAATCCGAATTTCCTTCCTCTGCACAGAGGTGCAGGTTCCTTCGATCTCCCCTGCTACTGCAACGGCTCCATGCCTCGCCAAGCCTTGCAATCGATTTAAATGCTCGATTTCCGGTCGCCCCCAAACAGTTTCTCCTTCTAGTTCCCCTGCCTTTAACACAAATCAAAGGCACAGACACCGAAACTTCTTTTCCTGTTTAGGAAAAGAATTCCGTCACCACTCACCCCCCCCCCCCCATGTTGTTTCCCCTATACCCGACGACAATGGCCTCCCTCTTTCTTATTGCCTAATAACCGGCCTTTCCCCCAGAGAACAGAACTCATCCTCCCCCCTCCCCCATCGCTTATTCCGAAACCTGATTAACGTTTCCCCCTGCCACCCGCGCTCGAATCGAAGGAGGAGAACACCCTACTCCTCCCCTCATACATAAGCAGGTTTCATTCTAGTTCTTTAAGGGCGTTTATCGCATGGTACTCTGATTTTTTTCCCCCCTTTCATTCGGATTCGAGGCCAAAAGCTTACGGCCCACTTCACACCGTCAAACCAGCCGTTCCCCTCCCCTGAAGCTTCTGGTCCTCCTATTTTGAGTAGTAAACCCCCATTGAGTCCACGCAATAGACCAATCTCTTCACTCCTTTCGTGTTTGTTTTTTTCCTTCGAATGGCCAGTTCCTCCCACTCTAACCCCCTCCCATCCCTTCCAGCGGGGAGCTAACGACTCTAGGCCGAGCCCACGACTCGTAGTAGCCCCGCATTCATTATTCTTCTCACTCGTCCCTTCGTTCTTGGCAGGCTATATTTTTGTTTTATTTCCCAAACGCCTGCCCTTTGCGACTTCAAGAATAGCCATACCACCAGTTCTCCCTTTGGTCCTTCCGGCCTTCTTTCTGGACGCGGCCTCCCGGAGCTCTTGTGCGTCTCCAACCTAGTGTTCTTTGTACAGGATCTTTTAGTCTAATTATCCAGTTATTACCGTTATGCTAGCGCGTAGGTGCATTCGCCGTTCCCAAGATATTTGTTTTTTTTAAGTTAGCTCGTTTTTTTCGTTCACCCTTTGATTATTTTTTCTTTCACCAATCTGCGTTTCCCTCCTCATCCTTTTCCTTTCTCCCTTCCTTTCGTGAATTCCTGGCACAATCCCCCTTCCCACATGAAAGTGAGGCCTTTTTTTCCCTCCTTTCCCCCCTATTAGTGGTAATGTTGTTTATTTGCGGTATTTCAAGTTTCTCCTCCACGGTATTTTTTTCTACCTAACTTCCCCCTCTCCTGGTATCTTCCATTTTCTCTACCAGACGTATGGTTGGACCCTGGTCCCCCCTTCGCCCTTTTTCCTGCGAATAAATCTAGGTCCTTTCTCTCTCCTCAGCCTCCCCTTGATTTCCTCCCCCGTTTGCCGATTGTACGGGGTTCCATTCCCCGAGTGTTTTGAGAAGACCTAAAATCTTTCAAAAAACCGATTTTTCCATCGTGGTGTTGGGGCAGGTTGGTTTCCCCCCAGGTCCAATGAGATTGCGGCCGAATGTCTTTTTGTACGAGTACGTGCTGTTTTCTAGTCTTCTTCTCCTACTTTTGTTTCGATTTGAAGAAAAGTACCTTTCCCTCCCCTACCTTTTGTTAGCCGACACCATGATTGGTCGCTCCACCCCCCGACCTTTCTAGCGTCCCAATCTTTGAAGAGATGTTTTAGTGTTTTATCCCGCCCCATTTTAAATCCGCGCCCTTTTCGACATCGGCCGGTGAGGTGGACGAAATCTTCCCTGCTGGATGCCTCGATTGCGATAGAACGTCAAGAAGAGTCTTCAAGAGAGCCTTCCCCCCCCCTTCCCCACCGAATAACTTCAGTTTAGACTATGTCACATCTCCAGGTATCGTCGATTCTGTCCCTCTCTGCCCCCCTTTTAATTGTGAGGAATTCCCCTTTCAAATCCCTTCTCCCACAACATGACCACTACGATCCTGGTCGGTTTTTGCCTCCGCACGCCTTATATCAGCTTGCTCCTTCCATGCCTTTTTTTTCCCCCAAGAAACACCACTCCCCTGGCGATTCCTTTTCCTCTTGTAAAACGGTCCCTATGCTTCAACCCTCAAACCCCAACAGACGACTGTCCCGTCCCTCCCCTCTCTTTCTCAGATTAAACCCTATATGCTCGAAGCCTCCCCCTCGCTGGACCCCGTCTTAAGCACTTTCTAAGGAGTAGATAGACTTAACTGGTCTTTTTCCCTCCCTCCAAGCCTGAGATGAAGCGGGGCCGCTTTCCAGCATGCTCTCGGGCCGCCCTGTTTTGTCTGCGTCCCTATTGAAAGTTACGTCTCTGGGCATGGCCGTTGTACAGTCGACGAAACACCAGCTCTTAGTGCCCCCCCTTCCCTCTCTTCCAGACATATCAAAAGATCCGTTTTTCCCCTTTCTGGTTTGGCTCGCGCTGTCTTGTTAGCTCCCCCCTTTTCCGGATATTTTTTTTTCCTTTCTCTTTGCGCTACTTCGGGGCCATTCGAAAGGTCCAACCAAAAAAAGCACCTTCTTTTCCCTCTTGGCTATTGCTTTCTTTCAATGTTAGTCTCTCCATCCAAGATGTCCCTCTGGTGCCAAAGCTCAGGTTTGAGTTTTTGTTGAGTGTCCTTTACGTCATTTTTTGCCCGAATAATTCGAATTTCCCTTGCTTCGAGTACTCTCCTTCGAGGGCACTCCCTTGTCCTCTACCTACTTTGTATGTTTGCTCCGGGACGGGTTTTCCCCCCACCATTGAGAGTTTTGCTCCTGCTATTTGAAAGGAAGTCTTAACCCCCGCTATCACTTTTCCCCTTGTTCAGCTGTCTGATAGGTCATGATGACGTGGTTCTCTTTCTTCCTGCCATGTTTCCCCGGTCTCTTTGCTCATTGATTCTTTTCTTTTCACTCAAATTTTCCCCTCTTGTCTGGTGAATTCTTATTCCGCCCCCTCCCCACCCCCCACCCCCTTCCCTCCACCCCCCCCCCCCCCCCCCCCCCCCCCCCCCCCCCCCCCCCCTCCCCCCACCCCCCCCCACACCCCCCCCCCCCCCCCCCCTTTTTTCTTCTTTTTCTTTTTTTTTTTTTTTTTTTTTTGTTTTTTTTTTTTTTTTTTTTCTTTTTTTTTTCTTTTTCTTTTTTTTTTTTCTTTTCTTTTTTTTTTTTTTTTTTTTTTTTTATTTTTGACCTGCCGAGCCTCCTTTCTGCGGTCATTGTGATAAGCTTCGAATTACCCCCTCTACGTGTGGTTGTATGGGAAGAACGCCCCTTCTGCCGACAACTCTTTTTTCCTTTCCTTTTTTCGGCATGATGCTGGTAAGGATCCTCTCTTTTACTGTCTTTCCGCCCTTAGGCGCCATTTGTATGTTAATCAGCCTTTCCCTGGCAGAAATGGTAGAAGGCACCTCTACACGCGGTGCAGAACTTATAACACCTGCGTCCCAACTTTCTCGTACACCCCCTCAAACAGTTGCGGTGTTGAACAGGGGATTCAACACTCCTCTCTCCTCCTCGTGTCCCTCCTTTTTTTGTTGTTTTCTCTCTCGGATTTTTATCAAAAATTCCCCCCCCTTTTTAGCACCTTCCACTGTTGAGGTTTGCGATGGCCGTGGACGTTGTTTCTTTCTCGAGAACGGCAGGGAGGTTTCTACTGCTCCACCTTTTTATTTTTTCCATCCAATGAGGTCCCCCCCCAGTCCGTTTCTCCCTTTATACCACTAGCCGGCCGTAGTCTGACACGCCCCTTCCCTCGTAGTATATCACTTAGAAAGATTTTTTTCCCCTTCCGTTTTCTTTCCCCCGTTTCCCCCCCCTCTCCACGACACACCAACATATAGCGATCTTTTCCCCTTCGTCTTTTTATCAAATAAAGGCACCGCACCAATAAAGGAGATCGCTTAGGGTACTTTTCCTCACCAGGCCAACGCCAATGGAAATTCTTTCCCTCTCACTATCCAGCGTCCCTCGTTTCATACCGGTCAGAAGCTCCCCTAGCCCCTCCACGTCAGAAGTCCCGATCACCCCCCCCCCCCCCACTTGATCCATGGGTGGCAAAACATGTTCTTCTCCCCTCCGCCTGGCTCTCTCTCCCTTTGCCGGCAACAAGATGCCATCCTGCAAGTGATTGAGCCTCGGAACCTCCCCGAAGACCTGCATCACGCGTATTTTTCCGGCGCCCTTTTTCCTTTGTACCGCTCGCGTTCAGAAGTTACAGGAGGGCCGTCCTGCCGCAGGTCCCAAACTGGTCCCGGAAAACGGCAACAGCACGCCCCTTCTTCCCCCCCCTCTTTATACCTCCACACCTCTGTCCCCCACCCCCCCCCCTCCCTCATCCCACTCCCCCCCCGACATCCTTATCTCCCTAATCCACCCCCAGACCCCTACCCAACCCCCCCCCCCCCCACACCTCTCCCCATCCTTTCTCCACCCCTAACCCTCATCACTCACGCTTTCTGACTCTCCCCCCTTCCCCCTTGCACCTCCCCTACCCATAGCCCACCCCCCCCATCACCCCTCTTCCGCTCTTCCTCCCCCTCCCCACCCCTTCCTCTCCCATTTATCCCCCCTCCCCCCCCCCTCATAACGCTCCCCTCTCCCCTACTTCTCTTCACTTCTCACCTCTCACATATCCCCCCCTTCCCCCGTCCCCCCCTGTCTTAGACCCTCTATCCGTCCCCCCCGTCTCCCCCTTCCTACTTATCGCCCCACCCTTCTCCCCCTCCCCGCCTCCACCCCCCCCCCCCTCCTCCCTCTTTATCCTTACCCCCACACCCTTTACTCCCCTTCCTCCCCCCCCCCTTGAACCCTTCCGTTATTCCCCCCCCCTTTTCGTCCTCTTTCTCACTCCGTCCTCACGAGCTTGGTCCACCGCTCCCTTTCTTTTGGAGTCGACACTACCAGAAGCAACGGCCATCATGTTCCTTTTTTTTTGTTTCCCCCTTTAGGGCACACCGAAGTATTCACCTCCCATTTCAATCCAAGGCCAGAGGGTGCTAAAGACCCCCCTTAGTAAGAGACCAACCTTTCAGCGACTAGAACCCGAGAACGGCAAATTCCTTGCCCTTTTCCCCCGTCTTTGCAGCTGTTCTAGGAGCTGGTCTTTCAGACGTTTCCCAAAAGCCTGTCCCCATCAGTGACTCTTTCGGGCCCGCCACTTTCCCCCAACTTCTCCAATTGTGGGATCCCCTCCTTACTGACCGGAAATATTAACCCTCGTTTCTCTTCTTATTTTCGCTGCGTCAAACCTAGTGGGATACTTTGATGATTCCTCCTACCTAGTTCCTTAAAGCTTATTTGCGCGGCGTACCTCCTTCCCTCTTTGCGTTAGTCTTAGACATCGAGTGCTTTTCTTTTCCCTTTGTCCCCCCCTTATACATTTCCACGCGTCCCCGAGACTCAAGGGAATCGCCCCTGAGTTTTTCGTTGCAGACTTATGGACCTATAAACCCATCGGGTTCTTTTTTTTATCTGCTCGCGCCGCAAGTATCGTACATGTTTTCTTTCCCGGTATTTCCCCGGCCCCCCCGTTTGAAATTTTTTCTCTCTTTTAGGAACATTTCCTCAGACTTGGGCTCATATTTTTCTTTCAAACAGGATTAGGTTTTGGTCCAGTTCTTTCCTTCCCTCTTCTTTTGTCCCCCCGCTCGACAGCTTTGAACATTTGAGTTAGCCTACCCCCTTTCCTCTTTCGACCCTTTTCTCCCCGAGGCCGTTGCGGAGCGAGTACCCCCAAACAGATTTTTTCTCCCTCCGGGGGGGGAAGTATCTGAACAGTCCAAGTTTTTGAGTCGCAACCCCCCCCCACAAGGTATTTTTGACGAGCGTGGTTCCCCTCCTTTTCCTCCTTTTCTTCCCTGTGTGTTCTGAGATTTTGCAGCCACGTCCGAGCACACTCCCCCCTACCTTGTTTAGCCTGCCAACTCAATTGCCCTGTTTTAGAAATCACATGTGACCCCCCGCCCTGAAGAGGGGAACCCGGTTGAAGATCCTTTCTGCTCCGCCGGCATCGGCCTAAGTCCCTTTTTTTCGCCCCCCTTCCTCGCCCCCTTTTTGAGCTGCCGACTCCTGAAGAGTCTTCCTTACCTCCCCAAAGACCCGATCTTTTTTAGTCGGCGAGCGACCCCAGTGACTCCAGAGCTAATTAGTTGTAATACCCCCTGCCTGCCCAGCGCAGATGATGTGTTATTAAGACGCTCCCCCCCCCCCCCCCCCCAAATTCCCCCCTTTGAGGTCAATTACCCTACAGTTCCAACCTTACCAAGAGATAATGATTGAAGAGGGAATTATTGTTTTCTCAGGGATGGTAAGATTTAAGTCTCCCCCCCTCCCCCCCCCCTATGTTCGTCGATAATTTCTTCCTCCTGTAAAGGGGGGTTTCCCGTTTTCTCCATGCACGCTAGCTCCCCCCCAAAAAACCGAGTTCTCCTGCTCGATTGAACTGCAGAGCATTACGGGAGCGACTTAGCGGAGGAGCATTTCCTCGGGACCCGATAAGATTCCAGTTCCCTCCTCACCCAGCAGTCTATTTCTTCCCTCTGCCTAGTCCTCCCCATTCTTTTCCCCTGTCTCCCACAATTTGGGTAGGTTTCCGAGGATGCCTTCCTCGCTTTTTTTTTGCCCTGGGCGTTGTACCGTCTACGCCCCCCAGACTATTTCCTAGTTACGCTAGTTCGTAATCTTCCAGACCCAGGTCCCTTCGCGTTTAAGCCCGTTTGTTATGAGTCTTTAGATCTTCTGTTTCCCTTTTCTTTTGATGATTAGCTTGGGCGACCCCTTCCCTTTGTCCCTTCGTCAGTAAACAAGCATTCTTAGTAATCTCCCCCTGCTTTTCATTGATTAATGGTTTCCGACCAGAAGAGGGAGATTTCCCCCACCAGAGTAAGGGTGAGGACTGGATTTTTTTTTTTCCGTGGCCTTTTGCCTCCTTTTTTTCCTCGCATACTTCCATACTTTTTCCAAAGTTTTTAACCGCGACCTAGTTCCGAGGGGCGCATTACCGAGTATTGATTGATTTGCTTCGGTTACGGTACTGGCTCTCACCCCTTCTCTTTTTTTACGTCTCACCTCGTCTTAAGCGTCCCCGCGGTGTATGTTTCCACCTCATTCAGCTTGTTCGGACCTGTCCTGATGCCTGGTTTTCTTAGTCCTGCGTTTTTTCCGCAGTACAGTCGCTTGGCTTCATTTCTCCGTCGGTTTATGCTACTCCCACTGGCTTTTTTCCCTAATTTATTCCGACGGAAATGCCGATTTTCCTTTCTTTTGGTCCTTTATTGGTGATCCCTCTTCGCGATTCTCTTCTCCAGTGTTTTGTTTAGGTTGGCTTTAATAGCTGAGAACAAGCCTTCAACTCCTTTCCTTCTCTTTTATGGAGGAGCGTGGGTAAGCTCCCTTCTTTTCCTTTTCATGCTGCACGCGCTTGATTGTAATCATCCCGGTAAATGCACCTCAGGAAACTGACTGACACGTCTTTGAGACCTTCTCCTATATGTCCTCCAACTTTTGTCATATCCCCACTCCCCCATTTTGGCCTGTGCTCCTTTATTGATACAACCCTCCCCTCCCTATCTCTTTTTTCCTCCTTCCTCCTAGCGGGACTTTGATCCCCCTCCAGAATGCCACTGTTAGTTTGTCCTCTTTATGAGGTTTCTGACAGATTGTCTCTCCGGTCTGAAACATTCCTTTTCCGGTCCTTGCCTGAGAACAGGTGAGTGACTGCATTTATTACAATCGGTGGGGTGCTCAATCGTAATATCTATCCCTGCACATGTCCCACGCTCTCTCCTTTTCTCCCTGAGCACTAGAAAGAGAGTTTGCAATGCCGCTTTTTTTCTCTCTCCTTTCCCCCTAACGTCAGAGTCGTCATCTCCCTTCTGTCCCCCCCATAAAGGCAACCCTCCACCTTGCAAAGATTGACGGATGGTCTCTTGGTCCCTCCCCTCCTTTCCCCTAAATGAACTTGGAGTAGGCCATTAACCTCTCTTCCCCAGTCCCACCCAATGCCCTCCAGGACGATAAGAGACCCTAAGCCAGGACCCGATCCAACAAGCTGATCACTGACTTTTTCCACCCCCGATGCATCCGCTTTTTGCTTTAGAAGGCCGGAAAATCGCCTTTTTCCCCCCCCCCCTCCTTTCAAGGTTAGGGCCCTGAAGCACCCATAATTAAGTCCCTTCTTGACCTGGCGCAGGGGGCAATCGCCACCTTTTCTGATTTTTCAATCCTGTGACCTTTTCTTTCTTCAAAAAGTGCGTAAGTCCCCCCCCGCCCCAACGAACCTGATGCTTCTTGTTCCCCTATCAACTCTGAGTCAGAACCTTTCCCCTTTTTCAAGCAACTCTCCCAAGAGAGTTCACCCCCTCATGTCTTGTGGTTTTACTTTCCTTTCACCTCCTAAGTAGTGAGCAAGAAGCTAAATCCTCCCCCCCCCCGAACGGACCCTCAACGACCCCCGCGTACGATCAGTGCAGAGACTGTAGTCCCCCTCGACGTTTCCCTTTTATTTTTTGATATTAATGAATCTCCATCTCTTGGCGATGTATATATGGTGCTCCTCCTGCTTCCCCCTCCCATCTCTAATTCAAGACTCAGGTCCCCGCAGAAAACAAACCTTTGCAAATTGTGGGGATAAACTCATTCGAGGCCAATTCTTCCCCCTCGCGCTTGAGGGGGAGTATAGCGTAACCCTTTTTCTATTTTTTAACTTGATTTCTTCTCCCGCATTAAAGCGCTTTTTGCCTCCCGGAGGCGAGCTGTCTATATTTGGTTTTACGTCTTAGCATAGCTTTCTTTTGTACATTCGTATACTTTTTCCCACGCGAGACAGTTTTATGTTTCTCTCCCCGATTCCCGTGCCGACATTACTTTTCAAAACAAAGGCCCTTCCTTATGGTTCTTTCCGCGCTCAGTATAGGTGGTTTTTTATGCCCGGTTTCTTTCCCCTTTTTTTTCATTCCACCCCGTGGAAATTTTTTCTTGGTCAACCATCTTCTCCCTCTTCCTTTCTTCATATTTTTATTAGAAAATGAGGTATTTGAGATTTTTCCCCTTTCTCCTTCACTCAGTCTGTTGATTGTCGCTTCTTCCCCCCCCCCTTTATTATTTCTGAGCTTAAGGTCCCGACGGGCGTGGGGGAAGCGAGGAAGTTTTTCGGAGCCGTCAGCATCTCTTCACCGATTGTTCCCCCAATAGTCTCTGTTGTTTAATATTTAAACCCCCCCCCCCCCCCCCCCCCAAAAATTTTGAGTTGTTCCCTCCCCCTTTCTTTTTTGACGAAGCAATCCCTCTCTCTGTTCCATCATACTTTTTTGATCTCGATTTGCCGCCACGTCTCCCTTTCAAAAATGACCTTGGTTTAGCCGCCCAACCTTCCCTTTCCTTTTTGGCCGACCCGCCCCCCCCTCCCCTTTTTTGAGCCAACGGGTAAGAGATTTCTTCTTCACTCCCTTCCCCCCCTTCTTCCCCATGCCCGGTGACCGGTTTTTTATCCCCCTTCAGCCTTCTCCTCTCTCTAGGAAAGGAAAATTCCTCTCTTGCGCTTCGCCTCCAGTGGAAATAACCAGGGTCCCCCCCTCTCGTTCCCGAATAAAACGAGCCCAGAGCGCGATTATGTTTCTAGAGACGCCACCCTAATTTGTGAGGATTTCCCTGAAAATACCGTGCACTACCCCTCCCCATCAGATCGACCTCACCTCCAGTTGTATTTATAAGTTCATGAAGTCGGCACATCCCCCCAACCTACACTGTTGACGATTTGCTTTTCTCTTGTACCGGGCTCTTGTGAAAAGTCTAGAAAATTTTACCTTCACCCTCCCCCCCTTGGAGGGCTATACCCCCGTCCAACAAATATCCTTCCCGGGCGAGTTCCTGCCTGCGCCGGATCAGAACCGCGTGAAGGTCCCTTGACCTTTTCTTTTTTCGAGACCCTGCATTCCCCCGGTTGACGCTTACGAACCCCCCTCTTTCCTCTGACGAGTCTGACTTGTCCATTTTAAAAAATTTTAAATTTGTTTTTCCGTCCTGAGCGTCTCTTGATCTCCTTGGGAAGTTTTTCCTGTCCCCTGTCGAAACACCATCTCTCTCCTGCAGAAGAGTACGTCAGTTTTTTCCTTCCCTTTCCAGATTTTACCGTCTTTGCTACAGGTAGATGGATTTTGCTAGGACGTTGACCCTTTCTCCAAATTGTTCGGTCTTTATTTGGGATTTTTTTCTCTTTTCCTCTGGGAAATTAGCCCTTCCAAAAACAAAAGCCATGAGGTTTTCCTGTTTTTTCAATGTTTAGTTTTCTGCCGTCCAGAGAGGGAGAGTTGAATTCCTGTTTTCGGTTCCTGTTTTTGCTGGTGTGTTTTGGCCTACCCTCATTGTTGCCTTCAAATTCGGCCTTTACCCGTTCCTACTCCAGTCTCCCGTGAGCCTAAATACAGAAGATTGCTTTCATTTTTTTGCGTTCGTACCTGCGAGTATGAGAGATTCCCACCCCCCCCGTTTTTCTTTCCCAGCATCCCCTCGTCCGATCGTAATTTGTTCGGATCGGGTCCTTGAAGTGGAGTTTTTTCTCTTCGCTTTCCCTGCCCTTGGCTCCAAGTAGGGCTTCATTGATAGAGTATCTTAATCTCAATACATTGTTTTTCTTTACTTTCCCTACGCCCATGAAGAGAATCCTTTTTTGAGGGTGCCCTTATTGTGTGACCTATTCCCTGCATCTCTCCCGTTGTTTTTTTCGATTATTCTAGGACAATTGCAACTTATTTATAGTGTCTCGATTTTTCTTTCTTTTAGATCGGCTAGAATTCTATGCGGTGGGTCCCGAGAAATTGTACCTCAGCCGTTACCTGATCACCCTGTTCGCGGTTCCAAACTTTTTTTTGTGCGCCCCTTCTACTTACCCCTTGTCCTCAAAACAAAGGTTAACCCTCAAACCTTTTCTTTTGTTTGCTTGACTATGTTCTCCG
>Ga0179591_1468766_pt1 | contig 11077 bp, 14 predicted proteins | sample CZOMad2_1_08_16f_FD_182891 | JGI IMG/M metagenome (GOLD analysis project Ga0179591, IMG submission 182891) | Vadose zone soil fungal communities from Angelo Coast Range Reserve, California, USA - CZOMad2_1_08_16fungal (PacBio error correction) | ecosystem: Environmental > Terrestrial > Soil >... | reverse complement strand
AAAAAGGAACTTCAACAAAAAAAAAAAAAAAAAAAAAGGCTCTTTTGGGAAATTTTATTTTTAACTTTTAAAAAAAAAAAAAAAAAACCAGTTAAAAAACATTGTCCCCGACGCCAACAGAAAAACAAAAAGTTTTTTTAAAATAAAAAAAAAAACCACAAAAAAAAAAAAAACCATTAAAAATTTTATTAATGTCTGTTGTCACCAAATTTGTTTTTTTTCTTCAAAAAAATTAAGGGGGGGGGGAGGAAAATTTTTTATTTGGAAAAAAATTTGGGAAAACAAATTTTATTGGGAGGGTATTAAATCATGCCAATGTCTAAACCCCCCCAAAAAGGGGGGGGGGGGGGCCTTCAAAAAACAATCAAAAAAAAAAAAACTAAAAACCCGGCTTTCTTCCGCCGGGGGCCTTCCATTTCTTAACTTGCTGCAAACCCCAAAAGTTCCAACAGGCCAACATTGTAATTCCTCCGTTATTTGGGGGGAACCGGGCAATTGGGGAAAAACATAAAAAAAAACCCCAAAGCAGCTGGCTTAAAAACATTGGGGGGAACTTTTTTTCCAAATTGGAAGGGGAAAAATGTTTATACGCGGTGGGGGGCAATTTGTCCAAAACCCAAAAAGGCCAATTGATCCCCCATGGGGGCGGGGCGAACAAAAAAAAAAAAAACAACCTAAACAAGCTTTGGGCCAGGAACGGGGGGAACTTGGTGAAAATCAAGTTGTATCAAAAAAAAAAAATTGGACACAAACCATGGGGAATTGGTCCCCCCCCATTTTTCTATTGCTGAATCCGGGAAATTAAAACAATTAAAACAATCAAAAAAAAAAGGGCCCGGTCCAACGGGAACACAAAAACACTCTGTTTACCCCAAAATTCTAGGGGCACCCCCCTCGGGGCAGGACGGGGAAGGCAATTGTTTGTTTCCAATCAAAAATGGGTATTTAATTTTAAATATTTTTTTTCCCCTGGCCTCAAAAAAAAAATGGTGGGCCCAAAGGCAACAACTACAGGGCATCTCCAAAAGCAGGGACCAAATTGGGGGCCCGGCAAACAAAAAGGGGAAATAACAGAAACAACACCAAATCCCTTCGAGGGGAAAAAAAAAAGAAAAAAAAAAAAACGGCACAACCTTCGTTTTTTGAAAAAAAATTCCTTCAATTGGACAAACTTTTTCCAGTTCTTTTTTTCCCCCACTGGCAAATTAAAACTGCGTTTGGACTTTTTTTGTGCAAATTGTTTAAAATTTCTTCAATTTAGTAAAAACCGGGGGGAAAAAAAAACAGCGAAAATTTGAAAAAAAAAACTTTGTTTCGGATTGGGAGGCAAAAAAAAAAAAAAAACCAAAAACACATTTTACAAAAAAATCCCCTTTAATTTTTAAACCCCAATTTGTGCTAATTTAGAGCGGCCCTAAAAATGGGGGGGGGCCAAATTTGAACCAAGGCTTATCTAAAATATTAAACCAAAGATTTTTTTTTTTTCCCAAACAAAAAAAAACGTGGCTTTAGACTATTATATCTGAAACGGAACAACCCAAAAACTTTTCGCCAAGGGAACACAAAATTTTTCCAGTCACCCCCTTGACCAATTTTAGTTAAAACAAACGGGCCCAAAAAACAAAAAAAAAAGTTATATACAAAACATGGAAATCAAAGATGGGTCTTCCTTTTTGCTTCCGGTAATTATTATTAAACTTCTCTTTGAAAAAGGCACGATACATAACACCCCAACCAAAAAAAAAAAGCAAAATTTGGGAATTCCCTCCCACCAAAAAAAAAAAAAAAAACAAAAAAAGTAACTCGGCTCCTTAGAAATAACCTGGTGGGCGCCAACAAATAAAAACTCTTTTTCGGCCCACTTGGGGGGGCATTTTGGGGACATTAACTTGGAAAAAAAAAAATTCGTTCCTTTGAAAAATAGCAAAAACAAGGGGGGGGCAATTTGCCAAAAAAAAACACCAAAACCAAATTTTTACTTCTCACACATTGGGCCCCATTTCAAACAAATTTGGGGTGCTTTTTATTATTTTGGTTTGGTTCTTTAGGGGCCAAAAAGCTCCTTCGTGAAAAGAAAAAACATTTGCCTTTAAAAAAAAACACATGGGTTGCCCGGCCGGCCCACAGGAAATTATTGTGCCGATTACCAAAATGGGAAAAACCATCAAACAAAAAAAGGGAAGATTAGATTTTCCCCCAATTTTCGAAACAACTGGGGCAAAAAATCAAAAAGGATTGATTAAAAAAAAAAACGGGGGGGGGGCTGGGAGGGGGAATTAAAAAAATAAAAAAAATGGCAAAAACACCTTTTACGTTCCCAACCTTGCACCCCCTTGTGCTTTCCCCAAAAATTTAAAAAAAGCAGGGGGGACGTAATGTTGACAAACACAAGGGTATAGGAAACATTTTGGGTTTCATTTTTTTGCACCGATATGTTTTAGAACCGGAAAAAAAAAAAACCCTTAAGTTTTTTTTTCCACGCCCCATTAATTTTTCATAATTAAATTATTGGATAAACAAAAACAATTGGGGCCAGAGGCGGCCCCCCACGCGCATAAACAAAAAAAAAAACCAACTTTTTTTTTTTTCATTTGTTTGGGCCGGAGTACAAAAAAAAAAAATTTAAAAAAAAAGTTGTTTATGTTTTGTGGCGGGCTGGGGCTTTTGGGGGACTAAGCTCAGCAAAAGATTTTAAAATTTTCTCAGTCTTCGTGGGGCTTCTTCTTTGGGCAAAATTTGGATTTGGTTGGGTCTTGGATTTTTGCTTCCACAGTGGTAATTCAAGGCAATTGCGTCCCCGAAAAAACAAAAAAGCTGCGCCATAATTCCCCGAGCTTCATACGACAACCACCCCAACAAACCCACCAAAAAAAAACAAAACAATTCCCCCCATGGGCAAAAAAAACCACCCCCCCCCAAAAGGGGCCGGGGAATCGGATCCAACCCTGTTTTAAAAAATGAAAAAAACAAAAAAAAAAATGGGTTTTGTTGGGGGATATTTTTTTTTCCCCCCCCCCCCCCCCCCCCCCACCCCCCTGCCAAAAAAGTTGCGGATTGTCCCCAAAAAAAAAAAAAATATTTTTTTGGCCACACCCAAGGGGCCTTTGTTAAAAAACAAAATTTCCCGAACAAAGGTGCTTGGAACTGGGGGGGGGGGGGCCTGCTTTTGCTTTTATTTTTGTTGAAAACGGGTTTTTTCTTCAAAAGTCCCGGGGGCAGGGCCATTCCCCGGGATGGAGCATTTTTCTGTGGGGGGTTTTCCCGGAAAAAAACAAACATAACCAAAAAAAGGAAACCAACGGTAAAAAAAACATGTAAAAAAAAAAAAAAAAACATATAGGTCGAGGTAAAACCAACCAATTCCCCGTGGCGGGGGGGGAAAAAAAAAAAAACGGGAGGGAATAAAAAAAGGGTCCAAATTCCGGAGAGGCCAAAAAAAAAAAAAACCAAAAACAAAAAAATCCACCCCCGGCTTAAAAACTAAAGGGGGGAAGGGGGCCCCGTTTATTTGAAGGGGGGACCCCTTGTGGGCGCCCTTTAAAAAAAAAAAAAAGGAGTTTGCGGGTTTCGGGGATTGGGGGGGGGCCCCACCCCTTTGCACTGTGTAAAAGGCTTTCACCCGCATACCCCAAAAAAAAAACCCCCCTCTTTCCCCAAAAAAAAAAAAAACAAAAAAAAAAACCCCACACGAACACGGCCTTTCGTTAAAAAAGGGCCAAACCAGCATCGAATTTTATTATCCCTTCGTTCTTCATGAACGGTAAAAAACCCAAGAAGCCTCCCCAACAAAAACTTTGTCATTGGGACACCACAGACTGGGAAAACGGATCACCCAAATCGACGAAAACAAAAGTGAGGGAAGGAACACTTACGACCCAAAAAAAAAAAAGTCCAAAAAAATCTCTTTATTTAAGGTAACACAAGGGAAACCAACCATATTTGAAAAAACAAAGGCCATTTCTTTCTAGAAAAAAGGGGGCTTCGCGGTTCTTTCTTTTTTTTTTCTTTTCTAAAAGTTGTGGGCGGGGGCCAAAAAAAGTCGTTTTTAAATTTTGTTGTCTAATAAAGGTAAAGGGGGGGGCAGGGGGGGGGGGGGAACCGAAGCGGGGAGAACTTGTTTGGGGGGGGGCGTTTATTTCGGGCCGGTAAAGGCGACTTGATTTAAAGGAAAAAAAAAAAGGGGGGGGGGGGGGACCCCCACCGCAAACAAAAATTGGAATAAACCCAAAAACAAAGAAAAAAACGCCCCCAGGGGACAGGGATAAAAAACCAACAAAATTTCGGCCTTTTTAGCCGGGCCCAAATTTTCCCCACCAAATAATACAGGGGGGCCCCAGAAATAGGGGGGGGTGGCTTTAAAAAAAAAAGGGGGAATTTTTTTTTAAACTTGGCCCCTTCCCAAAATTTTTCAAAACCTATGGAGGGGGGGGGGAGGTATTTTACCAAAAAAACCCCCCCACCATTGTTTCACACACCGCGCTTTTCCTTTTTGGGCGGAAAATTAAAAAACCCAAATGGGTGGGGGGTGGGGAGTTTAATCCCCCCTGGGGGGGGGGGGGTGGGCCGGGGGCAAAACGAGGCAGGGGCAAATCCCCATCCCTTGAAACAAAACCAACCCCCGGTTTCAAAATCCCAACACACATTGTCCAATTTGGTTGGGGGGCAAACAAAAAAGAACAAAAAAAGGGAATTTTAAGGGAAAAAGGGGAAGCGGCTCATTCCAAAAATCAAAAAAGAACCTATTTGGGCACAAAAAAAAAAAACCGCCAGTTAAAAAGGACTTTAGGTTTCAGCCCAAGCATAACAAAAAAAAAAAACCAATTTATTTTCCGGGCGGGGATTGGGGGGAAGGAGGGATTCGGTTGCCCAAAAACAACGGGGCCGCTCAAAACAATTTAAATTGTCATATCTATTTTTCCCTCCTCCTTTCCCCCCCCCCCGGGGGGGGGGGGGGGGGGGGTTTTGTTTTTTTTATTGTTTTGTGGGGGGGTTTTTTTTTTTTTTTTTTGGGGGGGGGGGGGGGGGTTGTTTTTGGGGGAAAGGGGGAGGAAAGAATACAAAATTTTTGGGGCGGGCCGGGGGGGTTTTTTGGGCCGCGCGCCCGCCGATAATTCCGGGCGCTTTCAAAAAAAGCCGCTCCCCGATTAAAAATTGTTATGGTGGGCTGGTGGGGGGGACTTATTTTCTGTACCGGGGGGCGTTTTTGCAAAATATTTGCTTTTTTCGGGGGAAAATGGGGGGGGCTTAGTGGGGGCTCGGCTAATTTTATTTTTTGCCTCCTTTGCAATTAATTTTTGGGGGGGGTTTGGGACAAAAACGGGGTTTGGGTTCAAAAAGGGAGGGGGGGAAAAAAAGGGGGGGGGGATGGGCCCCCCGCCCCACCCACCGTGGGCGGTCCACCGATTGTAAAAACTTCCAAAAAAAACCATTGGGGGGTATTCCGGCCAAAAAAAAAAGGCCCCGGACCCCCCCGGCGCCCGGGGGGACCAAACATGGGTTGGGGGTTTTTTTTGGGGGAAATACATTCCTTTCAATGTCGTAACCAATTTTGGGGGAGGGGCAGGTAAAAAATTAGTTTAAGGTAAAAAGTAAAGGTTAGGTAAATTCACCCTTTTTTAGGGCAAGGGGGGGGCCCACTTTAATGGGGGGCGGGGGCTGAAAAATAATTTGGGGGGGGGGATTTTTTTGGGGTCCGGATATTGCGATTGTACAATCTGGGGGGGGGGCCCCCCTGGGCGTTAACTTTGTATTGACATTTGCGGGGGTTTTTTTCTTTTTTTCATTAATGAAATCGGGGGGCCTTTTTTAACCCGGGGGCGATAACCCCCCCCAAAACCACACACAGTTTCGGGGGGGGCTTTTCGGGTTCTCTTTGCGGCCGGGCCTCCTACTTAGGAAACAAACTTTAACAAACAAAAAAAAAACGACTTCCCCCACCCAACAAACTACAATTTTAAAAAAAAAGGGAAAAAAAAGGGAGGGGGGAAGGGGTGAAAAAAAACCGGGGCCGGAGGGGCTTTTTCTAATCACACAAAAGAAAAACCAAACTTTCTAAAAAAAGGGAAAAAAAAAAAAAACAAAAACAAAACAAAAAAAAAAAAAATGTTTTTTTTTTTTTTTTTCAAAAAATATCGTTCTTTTACTAAATAACTATAATTTTGGATAAAAATTTTGTGGGCGAGTGCCTTAACTTTTTTTCGTTCTATTGTTGGATTTTTTCCCCGTTTTTTTTTCCCAGGGGCTTTGTTTCACAAATGATTTTTGTGGGGGAAGGGATATTTTTTCCCCCATCTGGGTTGGAAAAGGTGGGGGGGGGGGACGGAAGCGGGATTTATTCCGGGATTTGGATGGGTTTTTTTTTTGTTGCCCTAAGTTAACGGGAGGGGGGGGTCCGGGTCGTTGTGGTTGAAAAAAAAAAAAAGGGGGGGGGGCTTTTTCTTCTCTTCATTTTTCTCGGGGGGTGTTTTGGGGGGGGGGCGTTAGGGGGGGGGGCCGGTGGGCAGGCGTTTGCGTTGTTTTAGTAGTTTGGCGGAAAAAACAAAGTTTTCAAAGGCTTGGCAGGGGGGGGGGGTGGGGCAACTTTGTTTTTCGTTTTTTTGTGTCGACCCCGGCAAATTCCGGCAAAAAAAACGGCATTCTTTTTTTTTTTTTAACAAAAGGGGCGGGGCCAGGGGGGGGGTTCCGATTAAATTTTTCTAAATTTTAAAAAAACAAAAAAAACGTTGCCTTCTTTTTTAAAAGTTTTAGGGGGGCCCGCGTGATTTTTTTTTTGGTTGGATTTTTTTGCTTTTTGAAAAAATTTTTGTACCCTTTAAACTTTTTATTTCTCGTTCTTTTACCGGGGATGGGTTTTTAACCACTTTCGGGGGGAACGATTTGATGGTTTTCAGTGTTTGGGTTTTACCCGTTTTGGGTTTTCTTTTAAATTTTTTGTTTCGGGTAAAAACCAAACAAAGGGGGGAAACCCGGGGGGGGAAATTTGAGGCTTTCTTTAATTTCGGGAAACAAAAAAATGGGCTTTTTTTGGGGGGGGGGCGTGGGAACACTGGTTCAAACATACACAAATAAAAAAAAAAAAACAAAAGAAAAAAAAAAAAAAAGGCAGGGGGGGGGAAGGGGCCCTTTTTCAACACAAGCTTTGTTTGGGCTTCGGGGGGGATTTTTTTTACATTATGGAAGTTACGGGGCTTGGGGCGTGGCCTATTGGGGGGGGAGGGCAGCAACAACAACTTGGGAAGGGGGCTATTCCCCCATTTTTCAGTGGTTTTTTTGTGTTTTTTAAAAAAAAAAAAACAAAGTGGCAATTTTTTTTCCGGGAGGGGGTCGGGGGGTTTGGGGTTTGGGGCTTGGGCACACAAGGTGGGATTTTTTTTTTTTTTTTGGGGCTCGCTAGTTATTAGGCGGAAAATATTGGCCCGCAAGGGCGTCCCCCCCCAGGGGGGGGGGGGGGGGGGGGGCCCCCACCCCCCCCCCCCCCCACCCCCCCCCACCCCCCCACAAAAAAGGGTTTGGTTCCCGGTTTGGGGGCCGAAATGTTTTGTGGCTGATTCCAAACGTTGTGGGAAGAATCAAAGGGGGGGAAACAAAAATTCCCAAAATTTATTGGCCAACGCGGGGGGGGAAAAAGGGGGGTTGGGGGGGGGGGGGCAGGAAAAAAAAAAAGGGGGGGGTGGGGGAAAAAAGGGGAAAAAAAAGGGCAACCGAAAACGAAGGGGCCCCCGGAAAGAAAGGATTTGGGAGGGAAATTAAAATTTTTCTTTTTTGCTTGCAAAGGCTAGGTTTTTTTTTTTCCCCCAAAAAAAGCAAAGGGGCCCGGGCCACCAACACAACAAACAAACAAATTTAAAAACCAAAAAAAAAAAAAACACTAAAAAAAACTTTAAATTGTTAAAACCGCCATTTTTTTTGTTGGTTTGGAACAAAAAAGTTGGTTTTATTTTGGCCCAAGTTTCTTCCAATAATTACTTATGAAGGATCAAAAAAAAAATTTTTTGGCGGCGTTGGGGGAACTTAGGTCGTTCGTTTCCCTAATTTTTACTTGGGCCAAAACAAAAAAAAAAACAAAATGAAACCAAAAAAAAAAAAACAAAAAAAAACAAAAACAAAAAACAAAAAAAAAAAAAAAAACACAACCCAAAACAAACAATTTTTTTCCCCTTATAACCTTTCTACCACTTCCCCCAACGAAGTAAAAAAAAATGAGCACCCAAGGGGGGGGGGGGTAAGGGGAAGTTTTTTTTTTTGTACTAAAAAAAACAGGGTTTTGGGGCCAAATTAATTTAATTCACTTTTTTTTTCGGGGTTTTTGTAAAAAAATCAGCTTTGTGATTGTGGCATCATTTTTTCCGGGAATTTTGATAATAAATTTTCTTCTTCCTTTTTTTTGGAAATTGTTAATTTGTTGTCGGGGCCGCCCCAAACACAAAAAAAAGAATTTCAAAACTTGGGGGGGCGGGGCCCCCCCCGCCGGCCCAACAAAAAACCCCCCCCCCCCAATGGTGGTTTAAACAAAAAAAGCCCAAAATTTTTTTTTTTCTTTCGAAAAATGGGGGGGGGGCTGGGCCCTAGGGGGAAACACACTCTTTTATAAAAAGCCCAAAAATTGTTGGAAGGGGGGCCCAATCTTTTTTTTTTGTGTGGGGGGGGAAAGGAGAGGGGGAAAAGAAGTAAAAGTAAAAAAGTAAAAAAGTACCAAATTGGGGTGTTTGTGCAAAATGTGCTGGCTAATTTTACAAAAAGAAAATTTCCGATTTTTTTTTCAGTCCAGGTTTATTTTCCAATTTTTGGGGCAAATTTGGCGCAAAAAAAAAAGGGTTATTTTGCCCCCCCAAACCCCTAAGGGTTTATTTTTCTTCGGAAAGGTGGCAGTTACTTGGTTGTTTGGGGGAGGGAAATTCCCAAAAAAAACACTTTGGGGGCGGTTTCTTATTCGGGGGGGGGCCCTTGGGGGCAGGGGGGGGGAGGGGTATTGTAACGGGAAAAAAGGGGGGAAAAAAAATAATTTTTTGGCTAACAAAAAAAGGGCCAAAGGATTAAAAAAAAAACCAAATTTCTGAGTCAATGGTTATATTTACAAAAAAACCGTTTTTTTGGGGCCCGGTTTTTTTTTTACTAAAATGGAGGGGTTCCAAAAAGGGGGGGGTTGGACTGGAAAACATGTTTACTTGGGGGGGGGGGGCGGGAAAAAAAGGTTCGTTTCGTAGAATATATAAGTCCTTTCCTTTTTTTTTTGTTTTTTTTTTTTTTTTTGTTCCCTTTGTTTTGGTTTTTTTGTTTTTTTTTTTTAAAAAACCAAAACAAAAAAAAAAAAAGAGGGGGCCCAAAAACGTTGACTCTTTGGAAGGGGTTAACTTAAATGTTTTTTAGGATTAATAAGAGGGGCTTTGGTATTTGCCCATTTAGGGGGGGGGTGGTGGCGCTTCTTTTTTTTTTCCCCCCCCCTAATTTAGACATGTTTTAAAAAAAGTGGAAACAGGTGATGTTTAAATTGTGTTTTTGTGGCCCCCAAAAAAACATTTTGTAACGCTGTTTTCCCAAACAAAAAACAAATATTCGGGGGGCAGGTTTCTTTTGCGGTAATATTTTAAAGAAAAATTGGCCAAAGGGGGGGGGGAAAATTATAAAACCAAAAAACCACAAAAAAAAAAATCCCAACAAAATCCCAAAAAAAAACTTCATAATTGGTGCACAAGAAGGTTTGGGAAAACAAAAAAATGAAAAAAACAAAAAAAAAAAAAGAAAAAAAAAACAAAAAAAAAAAAAAAAGAATTAAAGGGGGAAATTTAAAATTGGAGTTCTCTTTTTGGGAAGGTCCAATGTTAGTTAAGGATCCAAAAAAACAAACCCGAAAAAACAAAAAAAACGTTTTTTGGGCGGTTTTTATTTCCTCGGGGGCTTGATTGTTGGCTGTAATTTTGTTTTTGCGGCAATTTTTTTGGGGGGTTCCTGCTTGGAACAAAAGATGTTGCTAAAGTTTCTTGGGGGCCCCCCAACCCATGTTTGACGGGGGGCCATGGGTTGGGCTTGGGGAAAAAAAATAATTTTTATGGGATTTTCCATTTGCGGTGACAACAAGTTTTTTGTTTTTTCCTTTTCTTTGCAAATAGGGGCCATTTTTTGTTTCCCCCTTAGAAAAAATTGGTAACAAACAAAGATTGTTTGTCCCTCGTTGAACAACGGCTTGATTAAGGCCTTGCGTGGCTTTTGGATTTAACAGCCTTGGAACGTTTTACTTACATTTTTTTTCGATATTTATTTCAGGGCATCACCGGGGAATGGGGGGGGGAATTCATTTTTTCCAATTGGGGGTTTGGAAATAAATTGGATTTTTCACGTCTTTTTCCTTACAAAATTCTTTTAGTTTTAAGGGTTTGCTTTCCGGGAGGGGGGGCTGATCCAAAAATTGGGTTTGGTAAGGGGGGGGAAAAATTTTTTGCCCCTATAAAAAAATTTCTTTCAATTGAGTACATTTTTTGTAAAAGGGGGGGCAAAAACGGCTGTTGGTTAATGTGTTTCCCCATTTTTGCGTTTCCAGTTACGAGGGATTAACACGATTGGTGCTTGGGGGGCAACCCCCTTGTGGGCAAGGGCAAGTTATCAGACTGGGGGAGGGGGGGGCGGGCCCCCGAAAACAAAAGGGGGGAAAAAAAAAAGGGGCCCGGCAGGTTCCTTTTGGAAATAAGGGGGTTGTAGTTTGTGACATTTTTGAGGGGGGGCTTTTGGTAGGGGCAAAAACTGGAAGGGAAATATTTAAATTAAAAAAAAAAACCCGGGGCCCAAAGTCAAGTTGTTTAATGTTTTTTTTTCAAAAAAAGTTTCCATATTTTTTTTTAAATTTGTTCTCACCCCTTCGTATAGGAATTTTTTCCAATATCAAATATATTTAAAAATTTTTTGGTTTTTTTAAAAAAACAAAAATACCAAAAAACATTTGTTTCTGGTGTGGACGCGGGGGGAAAAAAAACATTTCATTTTTTTTAAACTTTTACTGTTTTTTAAAAAAACTCAAAAAAAAAATAAAAAAATAAAAAAATTTCCACAACAAAAAAGGGAAGGGGCTTTTTGGGTGACTTTTCCC
>Ga0179591_1349758_pt1 | contig 11077 bp, 7 predicted proteins | sample CZOMad2_1_08_16f_FD_182891 | JGI IMG/M metagenome (GOLD analysis project Ga0179591, IMG submission 182891) | Vadose zone soil fungal communities from Angelo Coast Range Reserve, California, USA - CZOMad2_1_08_16fungal (PacBio error correction) | ecosystem: Environmental > Terrestrial > Soil >... | reverse complement strand
CTAGGTTTCTTCCCCCTTCGACTCCTTTGGTTACCCCTGTATCTTTTTGTGATGTTTTAGCCCTTTTTCAAAGAGACCCAACCTACAAACGACCACCCCACCTCCTCCACCCGGCTTCTCGATATTACATGACAACACTTTTTTTTCCTTTGCCTCGAGTAGTATGTTTGGTTGATGGCCGCGTCCTTAGTAGACGCCCCGTCCCCTTGTCAGAAATCACTCCGCTACCCCCCCTGGTTTTCTCATCTTCATTCCGAACGGTCCACAAGGGGGGCTCACAGAACCTGTGCCGAACTCACGGCGCCGTTTGATCACTTCTCTTTCGACATCATGTCCCATATTGTTTTGTCCCGACCTATTTTTTTTTTTCTTTTCTATCGAGACTGCGCGCGGCCTGGAAAAATTCCTCAAGTTTCTGTCAAAACCACTTATAGGAAAGCCGGTTACCCTAGAAGGGTATTTCGACCAATGTCTGCCCCGTCCACCACTCCATTGTCCCCCCCCCCCCCCCCCCCCCCAGTTGATTTTCAGCCGTTCCGCTGCGCCACAGCACACCCGGATCCTTTGCGGAAACCGAGAATGTTGCTGGTACCGCGGCTCCCCTGGTCAATCCCAAAAAATCGAAGAACTTCGCTTCCTCTTCTTGAACCCCTGCCGGACCTGGCTTCTTCCAATGTTCTTTTCCAGAGCCTAATTTTTTTCCGATTAGGACTTCAGCTCGCCGTTCATTTGTTTGCGTCCTGGAGGACTGGTCCCGGCCCCCACGTTTTTGGTGGATGTTCTAATCTCTCGGCCTTGAAATATTTTCAGACCCGATCATGACGCTTCGCTTCTGCCCTTTATAGGCAACTTCAATAATTCTGACCCCTCCTTTCTCTCCCGGAACCCCCCCCCTTTCTCCCTTCCCCGGTTTTGAACGATACCCTTCCCCGGCCTTTCGAAGCGATCCGATCAGGCGGCCCTTTCATGTTTTCTCCCTTCCCAATTCGCGTCTGAATGACGGCCCCTGGTTCTCGTTCTTCCCCCCCTTCCCTGACCCCGTTTTCATTTTTTGGTGAGATCGATAAGGTCTGCGAAGGCGCGATCGCCTAAGGGCGATGTTCTGCACGAATGTGCCGCGTCTTGACGCTGTTCTCCTCATCTCGGGAGACTGTTGCGTCCCCAGACTTTTGTTTCGGCCCTCCCGAAATCGTCTCTCGCGCCCCTTGCGGCCGCCACCCGAAACTGGTCCGGCTGGTTCTTCCCCCCCCATCCCCTTTCTTCGTCCCCTTATAGGGATAGATGACCTATTTTTTCCCCTGTTTTCCTTTTCCTCGTCGATAAGCCTTAGACGATTGGTATGCGCCTGAAGGAAGGCTTTCCGGTTCCCCCCAGTAATGCCGAAATAGTTTTCCTGTTCTTCCTTTTTTTTCGGGATGATGCTTGAACGTTTGGCTTTTTGTCCGACCTTCCCGAGAAATTTTAGTTTTCCTCTTGTGACCTCCCAGAATACTTGAGACCCCTCCGACACTTGAACTCACGGCCATTTCGCCCCCGGCATTGCCCCCTCCAACTTTCAGCACCTTCACGATTTAGTACCTCCTTGACGCCGCTTTTTTTTGCCTCCACAGGTTTCACGCTGTTGACGATCTTTTTTTTTTCTAGCGCCTTAGATCTCGTCGGTTGACGCGGATTTTAAGAGGTGGTCTTCAAGCCTCTTTTACCTCCCATTTCCCCCTTACCGCCCCCCCGGTGAATGACGGCGGCCGCGTTGGGTCCCTTTTTTAGAGTTTCCTTTTTTTGGGTGTCTGAATCCTTTTCGTTGCGTGACTGGTAGTCAGAGGACCCCAGTGATCCTCTCCTATAGATGCAGTTCCCCCCCCTCCCCCTTTTTCCCCCGGTCCCTCGTCGCGGGATTGCCGTTTGTGCCCCCCACAACGCTCGGCGCGACATTGGGTTGAGGTCAGTTTCGCAGGCTCCCCTCCGAATTTTGTTGCATTCCCTCATTCAGATCCCATCCACGACGCGTCCTTTCCGCGCCCTTGAATCCGTTTTGACTTCGGCTATCACCCGGCGTCACGCCCCTTCGACTCCTCACTTCTTCTTTTGTTTCTGTCTCCAAGCTCGTCCATTCATTTGAATGCGCAGGACTTTTCGTAGGCCGAGCGGTCCTCCTAGATTAGTGCCAGCCTCGTCTCTAAGTTTGGTACGCTTTTTGAGTTTCTTTTTTAGTGTCTCGTTGAGATACAACTGTCGCTCGTCGCGGCTTTTGTGGCGAATACCGTTTTCCATCATCTGCCGAGACCATTTCTCCCCTCCTCTGTCCAGTCATCATTTTTCATGAACACCAATCATTCTTCCTCGTTCTCAGATCACGGGAGTCGATCGGGTCAGCACGCCATCCCGTATTAAGGTATGCTCACCCCCCCTTTCCCCCCGATATTTTGAGGAGCTTACTGTCTCCTTGCCTTTACTTTCCTCTCCGGATGAGAGGCTTCGGCCTCGTCCAATCGGGCGCCTTTCGCTGGAGATTGCCTTCTCCACACTACCCCCTCAGGGTTTTTCAGAGTTCTTCGTCGTTGTCGCTCCCCTGCGGTTTTTTTTCCGCTCCAACGTCTGCTGCCTGCCAGGCGGAAGGATGATTACGCTTTTTTGACAGGGGTCCTTCCCCTATCGAACCCCCGTCTTGACATCCGCCTGAGGATTTCTTCCCTCTTGCATAGTTTCTTTTTTCCCTTGACGCTTTGGCAAAGTTATAAATAATCGGAAAACCCGTTCATCTACTCTCTTCTCCACGCCGGTGTTTGGGGATATCTCTCCCCCTTTTGTAAGTCTTCTGTCTTCCCTTCGTAAGATATCCTATGATTTCTCAAAACTTTTTTTCTTGTCGGTCAATCATCCGGCTGTCCTATCGAGGCGATTATGGCCCACTGTAACGCACTCTATCTCCTTTCCTACTTTTTTGTCCCTTCCATTTTTTTTTCTTTGATACTGGATGCCAAAATCCTCCTGTCTTCCAACTGCCTCATCTTCGACAGCGCTGCATTTTTTCAGCTCTGAATTCGCCCGATGTTGATCGTTTAGAAGAGGCCCTTTTCCCTCACGTCATCTTCCCCAGCGTTTTCCCCCTTCCGTTGCGCCTCCGAGTGTACCTGGTTAAGGTTCCACCCCCCGTCTCGATTTTTTGCGGACTCGAGGGAGCCTACAAGGGAGAGGATACTGAGGAAAAGGCTTGATGGGCTGTAAGGTGTTGTGGGTGGTCTTGGGGGTTTTCCCGGGTGTTTGTGGTACTTTTGGCCCTGTTAGCTGTGCGAAGTCGTACGCATCGACGGGGCCCCTACGCCTCTGACTCTCCCGACGAGCGTGCTCGTGGTTGTAGCGTCAAACTGTGTTTTCTGCTGTTGAACGTGCGGAAGCAAGTTGAGGTAGTAATTTTTATTATCCTGAGATATTATCCTATCATGTTCAATACTCCCCCCTCCTCCCCCCCCCCCCCACCCCAAAACCCCAACCCAACCCCCCCCCCCCACCCTGATCGCATCTTGTAGAACGACCGAGGGACAGGTCTGAACCGCGCTTCTTTGGAGTCCTTCTCCTTACTGCTTTCTTTCTCCCTACCCCCTTCCTCCCTCCATCCCCCTCAGAATCGTTCTTCGACGTTGTTGACTGCCGTGACGCTTCCCAGAGCGGATTCGTTTAGCGGATGCTGAGTCGGAGATTTTCTCACCCGGAGATATCAGGTTCCCCCCCCCCATTTCTCCTCAGTTACAAGCACAGTATCCAACCACCAATTAGAGGCCTTCGAGTTTTCTGACTTCCTCCGAGTGACTGAAGTTTCTTTTTTGACACGTTCAGGACCGGGTCGGTTACTGCCCCTCTCTTCGCTAGATCCTCTTGGTCCCCTAGTCACAGCCCAAAGAAAACTCCGCAGCTTCCCGCTCCGTTGAAAAGATACGATGACAGAACCCGAGACGACTAGAGGCTTCATTTTCTGTGCTGATGTCGAGCGCTTCGCACATTACGCTTACCCATTTGCGCCCCCGACGCTATCGTGCCGAGCTGAACGTCTGCTGAAGATCCCGTTCCCCTACTTTCTCCAACTTTGTTGGAGGCTGAGCCGGCAGCCGGTAGTTCTACGGTGCTTGTGAGGAGGGAGACTTCCCTCCCTTCTTTCTCTTCTGGGAACCCTCTATTTATTCGTGGCGGAGCTTCCGTTTGTTTTCTGTCGCTCACCGCTCGTTACTCTTACAGGTGGTTACGAGCGGGCTGTCCTAGAAAACATTTAATCCCCCTCCCCTTTCAACACTTCTAGCCCCTAACACCTAGTCCCTCCGGCATGGGTTTCGGTTACGTTGATCGATTTTAGGAAGGCTCCAGGAGTAGTCCTATCGGCTTGATCTGTAGAGATTTCCCCAGACAACGTCTCGTATCCCAGTTTTTTTTCCGCCATCAGGGTCATCACCCGTACAAAAGCTTTCCCCGAATTTTTTGTCCCTTCTCCTCCGAGATGACTCTGGATGACTAATTATCCTCTTCCTCCCCCTGCACATGCTCGTTTCGTCGACGTCAAGATCGAGTTTTTTCCTTCTTGAAGAATCGACTTTACTGGTCCCCTCCCTCCTTCTTTCCTTGCCCGATTCTGATAGCTCCCTCCTGCCCTGCTTTTTTTTTTTTTTTTAGACGTTTCGAAGAGTGTCATGACGAGGATAGCAGTAATGTCTTGCGAGTCCTTTTGGATGTCTTCACTACCATTTGAATCCTGATCTTTCGGCGATCGGCGTTTTGAGCGTGGCGCGAGACGTGGCCTGGCGTGCCTTAGTAGTTCATCCTCTTCAGTTCTTTTTCATGCCGGTTTACAGCCTCTCGAAGCTGCGTCCTTAGTCCCTCCTCGATTTCCCTCTAATTCTCCAAAAAAACGGGCTGGCTTTTTTTTCATTTGGACATGACTCAACACCTCTACTTCAACTTGCGGGCTAGAGCTGATTCTACCCTTTCTTCGGAGTCTTTCTGCGTGTCCTGCATGTCCTCGACGGAGGTCGTCGAGGTTGTTTGTCTTTGAGCGGGATCCATTGCAAATCTATTGTTCCTAGGCTCCTCCCGTCTCATAGTTAGGTCTCCCAGAACGGCTTCAAATGTATTGACTACGTTTTTCACAATTCCATGGCGGACAATTTTTGAGCGGCCTACGGCGTTCCGTTGCCTTTGGGGTGGCTAGGCTTGCCCCCCCCTTATTTTTATTCCTTTTTTTCAGATTCTTCCTGCCCTTTCCTTTCCTCCCCCCCCCATCTGTTTCGCCCGTATCATCGGATTTTGTAGGAACGTGGTCTGACAGCAGGTTATGCCCCCGAATTTTTTTTTCTTTTCCTCCGATTGATGGCGTCCTCCTCCTCTTTTTTTTTTCTGGTCTTACCGGTATTTTGTGTTCTTCGGTCTGCCATCCTTCACTCAGCGCGAGATCCTCTTTTTGATGCGTCACATATGTGCTGGTTCTGTCTTCTCTGATCCGACTAGTTTCGTTCTTTTTATTCCCTTTGCTTGGTGGTTTTAATTTCCCTGGGTCCCCTCAAACAGCCCCACCGTGAGCTTTTTTTGACCTTCCGGCTCGGGCGGTGCAGACGATATTATCTTTTAATCCTCCTCCTTTTTTTTGTGTCTATCGAATCTCTTCTTCCCAGACGGACCCCCTCCTAATTGGGTCGATATCTTTTTGTATTGTGAGCCCCATGGCCCAGTCATTTTGACCAAACCTAACAACGTCTCCCACCCATACGCACACCTATTGCTCGAGACATCCAGGCACCAGAACTCTTTTAACTGTCGAAGGTCCATCTCGTCCCTCCCCCTCAGCGGTTTTTAAGGAGCGAGGAGGGACTTTCTGTTCTTGTTACGCTCAAGACATGTGCCGACCTTCAACTCCCCTCCCTCTGTGTTTTGAAGATCCCTTCTTTAGCACTTCCCCCCAAAGGCGGTTACAGAACATCTTGCCGACCAGTTTCCCTAGCTCTCTACGGCGACATTTTGGTGGTGACCGAAATATATCGCCGTCGCTCGCTCGCTTAAGACTCGATTGACCTTCCCCCTTACGAACTGCATCTCACAAACCAATTCCCGCGTCCCTCCAGTTAGCGCTTCTGTCACTGTAGGTCCCAAAAGGGAATTGTTCACCCTTACGTTTATTACTCTTCCTCCTTTCCTTTTTGGAAGTCCGTCCCCTTCTTAGTTTCGTTTGATCTACCCTAGCCCTTTAGCCCTTCGGCCGGTTTGCGCAGATCGACGACCTTCGCCCGATGAAGGACATTCATGTACTCTCGCGAGAATTCGACCTCTCCTCCTCCTCAATTCAACTGTTCGTCCCTCTTCTATACCTCTTGCCCGTTTCTCTTGTTGTATTGTAATTTGTTCCCAGGCCATCCACTTTTTTTTTGTGAGTTTTTGAGTCGCCTGTATGAAGGGACATCTATCCCCCGAAGACGCCCCCAGCCCCTTTTCCTTCGTTTCTTACCAATGCATTCAGGAAAATACCTATTTCTGACTCTAACTCTCATACGTAAAACCTTGCGTACGCTCCACGGCCGACGCTGGAGAAGCGAGCCGAATTTGGCCCTTTCTTTACTTAGAAGCCAATGAGCCCTCCCATCAGGACGGCCCTTTGCTTTCCCTTGCCGGCAACCAATGACCGACCCGCTTCTTTCGGCAGTTGTGGCCGATACGATCAGCGTCTGCCCTCATGCTCAGATGTCTTTAATCACCTTGCTCGTTTTCCACTCCTGTCCTCTGACTGATCTGAAGCTTGTTTACCCTCCTCCCGAGCTTTTGGTAAACGAGTTTTTGTTGCAGCCTTTCCTAAATCGTCGACTCCGATCCGGCTGCTTCCCATGCTTGATTGGGTCGCCCTTATGTCGTCGATATACTGGATCTCTGCCCTTGTTTCTTTTGCTCCCGATCAGCCATGTTCCCCCGACGAGTTCGCCTGATTTCGTATTCTTTGATTTTGTTCCGGTCCACCCTGTACTGTCTCCATCGTGTTTCTGTCGATTTTTCGTGCTGCTATTAACCTTTGTCCGAGGGCCTGCCGGCACCGCGATGTGAGTAAGCGTTGCTCGAAAGCCTGAATGGACCCCCCCCCCCGTTCCTCGCAGCCCCCCGGACTACCGGGGTTCCCTGCAGCTTCCGTTCATGCTCTCCTCCACCCGTTCAGATGAGTACTCCTCCCCCGGATGAAGCGAGATCTCCGACACCCACGTGTTTTTCGAACTGCATTTTGACCGTAGCCTTCGCTTTCGTTACCTTATCACTGTCCCGATATGCCTTCTGGGATTTGAGCGGAGAGGTGAGTCGCCGCCCCCCTTTCTGGTTTCACCCTTAGGAAGCCCCATCTACTCCATGTCTCCCTTAGCGGCTTTCCGTTGTATTCGTAGTTTCCTGTTACCTTTGTTTGACGTGCTTATAGTCTTTCGGGCCGTGCCGTTCCCTCGTCACTCTATCGCGCCGTGCCTCCGCCGAGTTCCTGACACGGTCGGCCCCCCCCCCCCTTGTCTCTTCTTCCTTCTCTGTCCACCCGATCATGCCGCGACCTTTTTTTCAACTTTGCATTGAGGTATCAGCCGATTTTTGCCGGAGCAAGTTGACTTCACGACCGCACATCGACGAGTCCAGCGCTTCCTTTAATCGCTTGTGAATTAGGCTCATCTCCCTTTCTTTTCCTCCCCAGTATCCCCCTCCGAAGTTTTTGCTTCTGTGATTTTCTGAATCCTCTTCCCTTCCTTAATTCTCATGACTCCCGACAGAAGGGGAGTCTCTGTTTTTAATCCGCTATTAGGTAATCGAGGCCCGGTTTTTCCCTGGCGACGGTGAGGTATCGTTTTTTTCCTACACCATAAAGAGCTTCTCTTCCTATGTAGCGTTTTTGATAAGTGTCGATTCTACGCAATGCGCCGCTCCTTTAAGGACGTTACTTACCCTCAAAAACAGCCAGCCCTTTTTTTTCCCTTCCTCTCCAGATCCCTGGCGAGTCTACTTTTCCTCTTTCCGCCGTCACTTTTCACGGTAGTTGAGACCTAAACGCCTCCGCGGCGGCTCCCGTCCGTCCCTCTACCTCGTCCCCCCCCTCCTGATTGATGCTTTTCCTTCTCTCATTCAACCTTGAGAATTCCTTTTCCTGCTTGCTTCGCCGTTTTTGTCGTGAATTTTCTGCCGTGTTTCTGCGGCAGGTTCGCTCCAGGAGATGTGTTTGTTTCGGCTCTTTCGAAGACGAACTCCTGCCCAATCGTCGTCCTTTCTTATGGATCTTTCTTTATTTTGGAATCAGTTCTCATAGATCGGACCTTTTCGGTGATTACTCGGCAATCTTCTGTGGTTCCATAGGTAGGCAAAGTTATAACCATAGCCCGAGAAACCACGTTTTCCTCCCCATCTGGACTACTCATACGTTTTGTTTGTTTAGATGAGGAAACTTGGTTTTTCTTCTTTATGACCCTTTTATTCTTTGATTCGAAACAGCCATACTTATTCGAGGGACTCCTCCCCGGCTATTTCCTCAATAGAGTCTCTCTTTTTCTGCCCCCTTTACTCCCCAATCTAAAGAATACTGGCCTCTATTGGTTTTCTTTTCGTATTGTCTCATTCGCGGCGAACAATATCCATGGATCTCCCCGCCGCAAGGCTTCACCGACGTTCCGGCGCATTTTCTTACCCTCCAAGACTCACTTCCTTAGAAAGCTTTAGCTCGCTCTCGATAAATTAATATGATACCCCTCATGCCAGTCGTTTTCCATACTCGGAGTTTCTTTTTTCTACTTGAAGTGCGTGCGGACCTCTACTCTTACTAACGTGATTATGTTGATCGAGGAAAAAACTTTTTCTTTTGTTTTACTGGGTCTTCCTTCCCCGGAATTCTCGGCGAAATGTATCGCCCCCTCTAAATGCCCCTCCCCCGCCCCCCGGCAGATCTGATGGTTCTAGAAACAGAAGATAAATCGTCCTCTACCCTTTCCAACAACTGACTCCCTCTCTGCTCAAGCATATCGATGGTGTAAAAAGAGCATATCTCTTTCGTCCTAGTCCTTCATTCTTAATCGGGTCCATCTGTCTGCTAATCAACTTCCAGCCCTCGGCTTTACGTTTCGGACGTCGTTTTCGCAGAATTCATCCAGCCGTCTTTGTCTCCTTTGACTCGTCTTCCCGATGGGCTCGGGTTTTCCCTTTTGCCAAGGGCTGATCTCTGTCCACGCAAAAAGTAGCTACCAAAAAGGTAGAGTCCTGCTCTTTTTCTAGCACGACCCTCCCGCTAAGAATTTGCCTGGTCCGTGTCACTTTGGTTTTAGCGTCATCGTCCGGCGCGATCAGTTTAAGCCGTTACGCCCTCAACGCCTAAGAGGAATTTTTCCACCTAGACCCCGTCCCGTCGAGCGCTAAAAGCGCCTTTTTGCCTGCCTCTATGTGGCCGTCCGCCCTTTTTAGCGTCTCCATCCCCGATAGATTCAACCCGCGTAACTGACTTGAGATCGTGACCTTGCTGTGCGTTATCTTTCACCTTTTTCTGACGTGTGGAGGCTCTCTTAGAGGAATCCCTGTGGCTTTATCAAGATTTTCTTGTGGCGTATTTCTATTACTCCTTGATGATTTCTGTTTGTACCCCCTATCTGTCAGGTGGGTATCGATGTTTTCTCATTTTTTTGGTTCTACCCTCGCCGAAAATCGCGTTGTTCCGATTTTTCGGACATTCTCCCACCGGTATCTTAAGACTACCACTTTTCCGGTCCCCCCCCTTGGATACGGCTGTTTTTACCGGCGATCCTTCCTTTCCTTGCTGAAGTGCCCTCCTGCGCTTTGAAGCTTCCTTCTATTACGATCTAACCCCCCCCCGTAAACCTTTGATCTCCAGGATATCGAAGACTCCCTGTTGTTATCATCACAAGCCTCACCGATTTTCGTCCGCCGGCGATCTTCCTGATTTGATTCGGCGGCCGTTTACCCTCGTCCGCCTTTCTCAAGTCCTTCGTTCCGAAATAGTCCCCTATAGACGGCGCCTTCTTGAATCACTCGCACGTTCGGTCCGAAGATCGGCCTTCTTGAAGAGCTTATCTATTCTCCTCGGCTCAGGCCCAAGACTTTTTGTGAAGGACGGGACAGTGGCATGCTTAGTAGTCATTTTCTTCTCCTCCCTACAGGGAGACCTTCTTGCGGGCTCCTTTCTCCTTTTTGCTGGGTGGGGGGTTTTTTTTCCCAGGGTAGCGTTTTTCTCTACGTTGTTGACTGCTGCGCTTTTCGTTCCGAATGGAGTGAATTCCTCTGAGCGTGGCCTACTCGTCTTTTTTATCTCGCTTTCCCTTCACCCCTTAATTCTCACAGCCCCAAAAGGGGCCGTCCCCAGGACCCCTTCTCATTACTCCAAAACCGTCTCTTCACCGGTAGCGCGAGAGAGTTACTCTCCTTTTTTCCTTTTGGTCGCCATGTCTAGTCGGCGTCCTGCATTTTCCTTAATTTGCTTCTCTCTTCGTCGTATGTTGGATTAGTAGGCCTCTTTCCCCCCTCCCAAATTATAGGGGTTTCCGATCTCTACCTATCTTTCTTCCTAGGAGTCACCCCTTCCCCCCTTGAAAATCCCTAGCATGTTCTTCTCACCAATTCACTTTGAGGTGGTAATTTTCTTTTTTTGTCTAGTCAACTTCGTTTCCTGCTTAATTTGTTTGGTTAGATGCTTGCTTCCCTTTTTTTAGCGAGTCATCCTCCCCCGATAGAATGACTCTACTCTTCTTTAGGCCACCCAAATATCATCTTTTCGCAATCCTCTACATTGTCAGACCTTGTGAAGCATTTCTTCAACTCCTTTTTTTCTTTTTGTCTATGTATAGAGCCCTCCCCCCCGAGAGCTTCTTTTTCTTCACCGGTATTGAGTCCCTGATCTGAGACAGCTCTGAAATCACCATCGCTGCGAGAAGAGATCTTCCCCCAGATTTTCTTTTTTTTTTGTCCCCCCCTGTCATTATAGTCTCATCTTTTTTCGTATTTTTTTTATCGTGTATTGTGGTCTGTTTCCAGGTCTTACCCCACCGCGCTTTTTTTTTTTTTTGAAACCGTACTCCTGTCTCGAAGAGAT
>Ga0179591_1306490_pt1 | contig 11077 bp, 14 predicted proteins | sample CZOMad2_1_08_16f_FD_182891 | JGI IMG/M metagenome (GOLD analysis project Ga0179591, IMG submission 182891) | Vadose zone soil fungal communities from Angelo Coast Range Reserve, California, USA - CZOMad2_1_08_16fungal (PacBio error correction) | ecosystem: Environmental > Terrestrial > Soil >... | reverse complement strand
CCTACAAGTAGAATTGTCCGGTCCCCCTTCCGTAAATCCTCCTTCAAGGGAGCCCCACCAGCAAAGGCAGTGACCCAAGTCCCCCCTTAGATTTTTTTTCTCCCCAGCTGATTTTCTTTTTGTAGCGCAGAAGGTCCATCCCCTCTTACAATGCCTAACATCGTCGCTTACTCGGTTTTTCCCTACTGGTTGACGTCCCTCCCACCCCTCTTACGTCCCTCGCTCCTGCGTGCCTCCCCCTGTTCGCCCTGGCCATGCAAAGTTATTCAGCTTTCCATTTATCTTCCTTTCTTTATCCACCAACGTATCCTTACTTTTTTTCTTTTTTTTTTGTTTTTTTTTTTTTTATTTCTAAGTACCAAACTTTGGCTCCTCCCTTACCCCCCCATCCTCAACCAGACGTCAATCCCCCTTAAGTTTTCATGTTTTGCATTGGAGAGTGCCCCCCTCGCCACGTGGTCTCAAAGCCCAGCACCCCCCCCCGGTTGATCCGTTCACTTTTCTTCGAAACCGGGGATCTTCTCCTCCCCTGTCACCCCTGACTTTTTTTTGCCGTACGTACGGTCTTTAAACGTCCTTAATTTTTGTTACAGGACACCTTCTTGTCCCAGATGTTCTTCTTTTTTACTTACCCAAGCTTAAAGCATATTCCCATGGTCCTGTCCTGTGTCCAAACCCCCCAACACTAACGTTTTTTTTTGGGGATCCAAACAAAAATTCACCCCTTGAGCAAAGACTCTCATCTTTTGGTGTGATTCCTCTACCGGCATTATCTGTTAGACCCCGACTGTTTGTACCATATGGCTTACCAGTTTAGTTGGTGTCCCATGAAATTCATGTGATGCCGGTACCTCGCCCTTCAACGCTCCCCTTTTTTTGGAACGTAATATTTTGGTCCGTTTGCGCGGTTTTGTGAATAAAGTCTGTTTTTCACCCGGGTGTGGAAGCCACGTGAAAGCCGTTGATTTCCTTTCCTTCCACCCCACTTCCTCATGGGTCTGGCAACCGAAAGTTACCCCCAATAAATTTGCTCGTCCCTCCTTTAGTGCTAAACAACCTCTGTAGTTCAATCTGGCAAAGTAAGTGTGTTCATTCATCCCCTCTAGCTCAACCGTTTTGCTTTGTCCTTACCATAAAGTTTTTAGCTGGGTGTTTTTGGCCCCGTCCTTCTTTGGTTTTTTCCCCCCATTGGAATTAATACAGAAAACCTTTTTTCTCAGCACTCCGTTTTCATCCTTCTTCTTCAGTTTACATTTTCGTTCAGGCGAAATTTTTTCCCTGACGGCTTTCTGGTTTTTTTGACAAACACGGACCTGACCGTTTTTGTTGGAACAAATCGCGTGGCGCAACCAAGTCCGATTGTACCCGACCCTGTCCCTTTCTCTTTCGTGACAACTGTGTTGACGACCCCCCCCCCCCCCCCCCCCCTGCCGGGCACATTCCCATATCACAAATAGGCATTCCCCCCTTTTTTTCCTTTTAAACCAGAATTCCCTTACCGCGGGATATAGGTGTCCCCCCCCAGGTTTGCAAGGTTCCCCCCCCTTAACGTTCAGTGCCCCAATTTTCCCATTGAACCCCCCACCCCACGTTTCGGACAGGACAAAACACAATACCCTTTTTCCTCCTCCTTCGTAAGTTTGGCCTTTTTAGTTCGCAAAAACTGAAATTAGTTAACGATTTGGGCACCCTTTTGGACTTCCCCCCCACCCCAAACCTTCTACATGCCCATTTTGGCTGGGGAGTTCACTTCCTCATTTCAGTGGAGCCACCACCACCGCTTTCCTTTTTTTGACCTATCGGTAAAGCTGTCAACCATGCCCAAATTTTCCCCGTGCCATCCACCGGGACCCCTATTCTTTTCTTTTACCCTTCCTGTTTGTTTTTCCTGCGAGTCTAGGGCGTCTTTTTTTGATTACCTTACGTTTCTTCGAACCCCTACAGTTTTATCCCCCGGAAGTTTTTTTTGCCTGTCTTAGATAATTCCCCCCCTGACCCCCCCGCATGGGTCCCTGGTTTTGGCGTCCATTTGCTTGGGTCTGTTGACACCTCCCAAGTCGTCACTGGGTTTCTTTTTCGTTTGTTCTTCATTGCTTGGCCTCTTCGTGCAACTCCTGTCAAACGAAGGGAGCTGACTGCATTTATTCTTGTTTTGTCGCCCCGTTTTTCTGTTCTTTCTGAAAAGTCATTCCTTCGTTTATGTCGTCACATAAAAACAATTTCCCGTCCAAGTCTCTTTTAAGTTATTTTGCGAAAAAAATATCACCTCCCCCCCCTGTTCATTGTCGTCACCCTTCAATTTTACGGGGTTCTATTGTTATTCCAGAGTCGACCCTGTCATTTCCGACTCTACAATTTTCCCCCTTTTCTGTCTAAGACCCCCCCCCGTTTGTGTATTTCTTCGCCTGCTTCAATGTTCTTTTCCGAATTCACATAACGAGTCAAAGCGTGATACTTCCATGAAACCCTTTGTCCTTTCCCCGATGTCACATTTCTGCATTCTTCTTCCCCCACCACCTTTCACTTGTGGAGACGTTCCCCAACGAATGGCTCCCCCCCCTCCCTATTCCTTGTACTGCGGGTTGTGCCGTCCGGCTGTAAAGTTCTTTTGTATAGAATGGATCTATGTTGTAGCTTAAAACCATTTCCTAGTTTGTATCACCCACCTTCGCGTCCCCCCCAACGAGATAGTCTAACCCCCTGCTTTTCCCTGGACTCTCCTTCTCTTTCACTGTTTGTTTCCTTCCTGAATATGTTGTTTGTTCCCCCTTTTTTTTTCAGCTTGTCCCCTTCTGGTGTGAACAAAAGGGCCTCCATTTCCCTTTTTCCTCTTTTTTCCGGACAAGTTCTTTTTTTTTTTTTTTTCTCCCCGTAGGTTGCGTGGAAACCCCCTTAAGTTTTGCACCCTTCCCATGCGCAAGACTTTCTTTTCTCCTTTCCCGTCGCTAGTGTGGTTTTGAGAACCTTTTCCTTTAGACCTTCGTTAGTTGATAATAGTCCTAGTCCCCCCCTTACGTTCCGCGCCAATGTGTGTTATTCCCGTTCCATCATCCCCTTCTCTTTTTCGTTTATAGCTGCCGCAAGAAGTTTGATTGTTGATTGCTAAATCGAGATTCCCTTTCCTCTTTTCCTCCCCCCCCACCCCCCCTCCCTTTACCTGAGTGTTCAGAAGAAGGTTTTGCCGTTTTTCAGCTCTTTCTCCCCTTTGTGTCTCATTTAAACCTGGATTTCGTTGTTTCTGAAATTCTTGCCCGAATGACCCGTGTTCTGCGTTCTCCGTTTTGTCCCTCCCTTTTTGCTTCCAGCGAAGGTTGAAGAACGCCATGTCCCCTTTCCCCTTTGCGGTCTTCCCCGCCTCGTGTCCGCCCCCCTTTTTTTTATTTGTGTCCCTTCTTCCTCTTCTCGAATGGAACAAAGAGAAGTCCCGTCTCCCCCAGTTTTTCTTACTTTGAATTTTGCCGTGTTGTCACCCCTATTACCCCCTTCTCCTCTTCCGACTCTTCTCTCCTTTTTTTCCCCCCATAATCCAAGTTTGTTGGCTTTTTTACGATGCCTACACCTTTCGTGTTTTGACGCAGGTCCCTTAGTCACGTGTACCATTTAAACGCAGTCACGTCAGCCCAAAGCCCCCCTTAGTCCGGCGCTGTTGTGTCCCAACTACCAGTTTTTCCCCTTTCCGATCCCCAAGAATCAAACCTCCTTCCGTTCTTTCTTTTAGTCGTCCTGAACCTGGAAGCCCCACGACTTGTCTTTTCTCAACCGTTCGCTTATTCCCAAAGACTGGCTATTCCCGTATCAGTAACTTTTATTTCTTCCCAGATTGTAGAACCGCTCCTTTTTTTCATTTTCCCCCCCACCAACTCCTGTTTTGATCACCCCTTTCCCACCGGTGTTTGAACTCGTCTTGCTTCCCCCACCTTTCATTGAACCTTGAAGATACATTTTTTAAAGTGTTAGTGTTCTTTAAAGGACTGAGATGGGCCGGCTTCGACCGTGTCAAGCCATTCCAACCACCAGCAATAAATGGTTCTTGCCTCTCCCGTGGGTGAATCCCTTTCTGCTATCGTTATCGTCACTTCTCGGAACAAGTCATGGTCTTTCTCGGCTTTTCCCGCCGAACCCACCTACTTTGTCTTTCTTACGGGTCGCACCCCACGATTAATGGCCCCCTTCCCCCTTTTGTCTTTCCCCTCTGCCTTCTGTGCTTTACCCCGAAAATAAAGCCAATCCTTTTACTGCCGTTTCTTGCTGCTTTTCCACCCACAATTAACTTTTTGCTCAAACACCAGACTGCCCAAACATTCTTTTCGCGGTTTTGCCATCCGACGTTTCTTTTTTTGCACCCATCCCGTGTAAGTTGGATACTTCCGTTCCCCTCACCAAGCTGATTCATGCCGGGTGGTGGTGTTTGTTGTCCTGAGTGAGCACCTTGTCAGACCATTTTTTTTTGCACTAGTCTTTTCTTTGGTGCGTTCGCCCGGCGTGTTTTGGTTGTGACTCCACCCACTCTTGATTGTCCCTTTTTTGTTTTTTTTCTTCCGCCCCCAAACCCGATTTTGAGGTCTCGGGCCCTTTCACCCACTTTCCCTCGGCTGTCCCCCTGCCAAGACACCCGCTTTTTCAAGGCGGCGGCATGCTAAAAACCGTTTTTTCCACCCTTTTTTTCACCTTTCCCCCTTTTGTTTGTCCTGACTTGAGGGAGGAATGGCTACCCTTGACCGCGAAAAAGAGTCAATTTTTTTTTGTTTTGCTTGCATTGACCTTTGTCAGTCGCAGGGATTTTGCTTTTTTTAATTTTCCTGTAAACCCACATTAACCTCATGGGCAGGAGGGGTCACTTTTTTTCTGTTAGACGTATTTTTTTTGGTTGTGTGCACTTAGAATCGTTTGCCAACCTCCACCATATGTCTACTCCCAGGCAACTTTCACAACAACACAAATCAACTAAACCACACACCATTTCGATTCCTTCGTTGCCCCCCCCCCCCCCTCCCCTTCCACTGTTTTAGAACAAATTATCTTTCGGCACACCAATTCTTTTTTCTTCCTAAAGCACACTGATATTTTCCTCCAATTTGTTTTTTTTTTGTTGTCCGGTTTTCCCTTACCCGTGTGTGCAGGCCCTTTGGATTTTTTAGAACCCGCCTCTTCTTCCAACCCCCTTCACCTGTCATTCCTTCCCCTTTTTTTCCCTTTGCCGTTCCGCCCAGGAGGTCCGATCCTCCCGTTTTCCCTACGGATACTTGACCTCCCCCCCCCCTCCACCGACACACAAGAAAGTTTCCCCTAATGTGACGTTGATGCACTTGTACAGGCAACCACAACCGGGTAAGTGAACTGCCCCTGTTACCGGCAACCCACCTCCCTTCCTTCCCTTTTCTGCACTTCCAACGCGCTCGGGACACCCCCCCCCACCCGCTTACGTGGACCCTTTTTTTAGGTACACCCGTCTTTGATTCCTGTGTGTCACGTTTACCTACATCAACCTCCCCCGCATTTTTCTTAATTTTACTACTTCCCCTTTTGGTGTTTCTCCTTGAGATTATGGTTTTCGTTTTTTTTGACCCTTGTCCGGTAGTCTTACAGTTTTTTCTTATTCCAGAATGGTAAACGATTAAATCTCTGTTTGTTCCCCTTGTCTTTTCTATTCCTGCCCGTCCCCCAGCAGTTTCTCAGTTTTTTTCCCCTTTCTTCTTTCCACGAGGGCGGGGGTTTGGTCCACCTTTCTGATGGCAACCCCTTTGGTTTTTTTTCGTTTCCCTTCCATTGTTGACCTTCGCCCCTTTTTCCCCTGTTAACTACCCTGCCTCCGAAAGCCATAATTTTTTCTTGCCGTTTTTTTTTGGTTTTTGTTAAGCCCGATTCTTTTGTTTCCCTGTAACCCAATTTTCCCCTTTTTACCTGTCTTTTTTTTTTCGGTGAAATCCCCCCCCCCACCCTTCCGAACGACCGATCCTGTCTTGCCCCGACTATTCATCCCTTTTTTTTGTGCGTTGCGGCTAAAGTTTGTTACGGGTGGTTTCTTTTCACTATCGGTTCGCCCTCCCTTGTTTGTTCCTTGCCCCCGCCCTGTCCCCCCCCTTTGTTTCTCCCTAAGAAAGGGATTACCGCTGCAGTCTTAATGTTTCTTTCCGTAGTTTTTGTTTACCTCCCCCACCCTCGGTTCTTAAATGTCCTTCCGTCATACCCCCCGTTAACTGGAGATAGAATGTGTCATTGCGACTTTTTTCTAGCCCCCCCCCCCCCCCCACTGTCCCTTTTACACTATTCCCTTACTTTTTTTCTTTTACCAGGCTGCCGCGCTTTTGAATTTGTTTTTGCCTGCCCATGATTTTTTTTTTTTTGTTCCCCCATTTGTCATTTTTCTCCTATGATATCTTGAGTCGCTTTTAACATTCCTTAGGGGTGTCATTTCCCCCAACCGGCGCCTCCCCCAACGAGTCTCCTTCCCCCCCCTTGTTTCCCCGGCGCTTCCTTATGATCCAGGCTGTCCTTTGACCAATTAGGAGAAAGATTCCCCATGCTTGGTCCTCCACACCAAATTCTTTTGCTTCCCCTGTTCCTTGCGGGATACATCTTTTTATTGTTTTGCTTGGTATGGTTGTTTTGTTTTATTTTCCCCCGGTATCCTGTGTTGGTCACCGGCATGTCCCCCTCCACGGTAAAGTTTGTTTAAGGTTTACCGTCGTTATCTGCTTCCCCCATTTTCAACTTTTCCATGTTCGGTTCTTGTTCTCCCCCTCCTTGCTTTTTTTACGCCGTCCTACTCGACAAAATTCTTCCCTTTCTTGTTTCCCGTTTAGATCCCCTCTCGGATGACGTTAACGCCGTTTGATGGGCGGGTCTTCTCCTTTAAACCTTTTTCTTTTTTTTTCCTGACGCTTTCTTCCCCCAAAACCTTCCCCCCCCCGTGACACATTTTCTTTGTCCCCTGGTTCCCAGGGGGAAGTTAGGTATCTATCAACCCTTGTGGCCGCCCTTCATCACCGTTCCCAAGTTCGTGTCTCTTTTGTTTCCCTTCATCTTTTGTCCTCTGCGAACGCCTGTTGAGTCCCATGTGTAGTGCCTCTTTTGCAGCCTTCCCCCGGTTTTTGACTTGCGGCCTCTGTTCCCCCACTATTTGAAGTCCATTACGTAATTTGTTCTGGCTTCCTGCTATCCGGATAGAGTCCTTTTACCCCCCCCCTACGTACCAGTCACTGCGATTAGTTTTCTGTTCCGTGACTGTATGACTGTTCGTATGTATGTCTCCTCCTTTTTTTCCTCCCTTTTCCTTCCTCCTTCCTTGAGAACTACAAATAAATATCGTGGAAGTCGTGTCAAGGTCACAAAAAGGCTAACGTGGATCTTCTTTTTTTCAGTGCCCCCCTTCCCCTGTTCTCCCTTGTTGTAACGGCAGTTGATTATATTTATTTGATTTAAGGTTACAACGTTCCCCACGGCGTGGATGATTTTAAGCCAACCCAAATTCTTGTGGTTCACCTGCATCCCCTGTGCAGTGTTTTTACCGTCGCGGCCCCAAGGTCTAACCTTTTGTGTGAGCCCTCGTTTTCCCCTCACACCCGTTTCTCACCCCTGGGAAATTTTTCCCTGACCAACCCACCCGATTACCCCTTGACAGTCCTTACCCACCACCGGAAGAAGAGTCCTATATCTTGCTACCCCTTTCCCCCATTTCCCCCTTTAACATTACCCCACTCTAAGTTTTTTTTTTTTTCGATGCGTGTGGCCTTCGTCTCTTATTTTACGTTGGGTCCCCCCCCCCTTATCCCAAACCCGCAAAAGGGTGAATTCGTCATCTTTAAGTTTTTCCGTTCCCAGACTTCCCTCCACCTCATGTGTTAACAAAAAACCTTTTCTGTCACCGCCAACACTACTTTATTTTGTTCTTTTTTTTTTTTTTCGTTTTCCCTTTTGTCTGCAAGACCGATTTTTCCATGTTCCTGACGCCCCTCTTTGACCTTGCCTGTCTGGTGTCCTTTCCCTCCTTACGAAAGTCTTTCTACTTTTTACTAAAAGCCTTTCTCCCAATGCCGGTTTAGTTGTTTTTTCCCCCCCCCCCCAACCTAAAGTTTTGACCCAAAACCACCATTGAATGTTTTTCCCCTCAAATACATTATCCATGGACCCTTGTCCTAACTCCTCTTCTCCCTTCCAGTTTTCCATCTGGCCAGCTAGTTTCCCCAAGATGATCCTGCCTTTACCCACTTATGGCCCCCTGAACGTAATTGTTCACAAAAAAGGTTTTCCATAGGGCTTTTCTTTTTGTGTGTATTTCCTCCCGTGATCCAACCCTTGTCGCTTGTTTCACACAATTTTTTTTGGGGACTCCTCAGTATCCCCCCACGTCCTTTTCATACTTCACACCAACATCTTGGCTTACCCCACTGCACCAAAGTACCAACTCTTTACCCACCTCTCGGAAATTTTTTCTTGTTGCCCTTTTAGTTCAATCGTTGGCCCGGTTCCCTTTTTGGTCTTATGAATTGCCGACCCCCCTCTGGTTGCCATTTACAGGTGGCGGCTAGGGAAGTACCCTGAAGGCTTTCATTCTCTGTGAACCGAACCCCCATTTTCCCTTTTTTCCCCCGGTAACTGTTATTCAGGAAGTCACAGGGTTGAACACGCAGGACACCTGGTCGACGCTCTTTTTTTTCCCCCCCGAATTTCACACCCTTTTCCTTTAATTCATATTCAGAGCACAGGCGACTCCCCCCCCAAGTCCACCTTGACTTTTTTTTTTCCCCCTTTCTTCCCCAGTGTTTTGCTTCCCCCCCCCTCACCGAAGTTTTTAGTGTGACTTTCAGTCAACCAAATTCCCCTTTCTTTTCACACACCTTTCCCTGTTCCCCTTCCCCCCCCAGGTTTTTTTTTCTCCCTAGCCCCTGTTTTGCCGCGGAGGTTGATACCGTTTCTTCCTCACTTGTATCCCCCCCCCCCCTTCACCGTTCTTTTCCCCCCAGACCCCTAATCGACTGGACGTTGGAAGCACCACCCCCGTGACCGCCCGTGAACCTTCCATCCTTGGGACGCACCCCAATCGTTGCCTGCTTGTTCGCGTAGTTTTTAATCAGCCCCTAACAGCTTCATGTTAATGTCACGATCGGTCCCCCCCTGCTGGACCTTCCACTTTAATGCCCGTTACATCCAACCACGACCATAATATCTACTCCCCCCCACTGAGCCCACGCCAGTTACCTTTTCCGTTTTTTGGAGTCTCTTAGTGCCGGTGCGTTGCCCCTTCTTTGTTGCTTGTGCCATGTTTTTTTTTTTTTTGTACCCTTGTCTAGTCCCTTCTATACCTTCAGAAGGTTTACATAGCCCTGAAGTTCCTTCCCGGTTGTTTTGCCCCCTTTTATTTCAGCTTCCGAATGCACCCCCCCCCCTTATGTTTCTAAAGTCTTGCTTGCGAGTCCCATCTGTCCAAGATTCGTGTGTTTGTTTTTTAAAAGTCCCCCCAGGTCGATTTACACTTTTCTTTTTTTAGTTTTCTCCATTGTTGACGTAGATCGTTTTCACCCCTTTTGGGTGGGACCCCACCCCCACCCCCCCCGTCACCTCCGCATCCCCGCGTACGACCAGGGAAGGACCACCTAGTTGGGAAAGTTCTCGTTTTTGTTTCAGTTGTCCTTGTGGTGAAGACCGCGTCCATTGGGTTTTAAGAAAGTCCCACCTCACTGCGTTGAGTTACAAACGTACACGCCACAACCGCCCCCAAAACCCCCCCTTTTTCCACCCGAATCTGGCAAGTAGTTACGGTTTTTTGCTTTATCATCTTTTTAGTAGGAACTCGTGAATTCATTCAGTTGTAGTTTTTACCACAGATCCTTCGGGGTTCTTTTTGCCTTATTTGGCCTCCCCTTGCTAACCGAGACCCCTTGTCCCCCCATGTTAACTTTCCCGGCCAGGTCTTGAACGTCCTTCTGGAATTGTTTTTCTTTTCGCCCGATCTTTTCCTCTCACAGTAATGACCCTGCATCTTTTTTCCCCCCAATTCCAGGGTCCACCTTTAATTGGTGCTCTTTAGGGTTTAAATTTGGGACGATTTTATTTCGGCCCCCACCAACCCCCTGCAACAACATTTAAAGTTGAACTTAAGACTGGTTTCTCCACGAATGGCTCCGCGGATTTTTCCAATCTCGGCCACTTTGTGTCCAGTGAAGCCCAATTTTTCACCCCACTCTTTATCTCGAAGGACCCCAAGTAGCACCCCCTTTTTAGTTGAAGGATCAGCTTAGGGCTTTTTTCGCTCCCCACCTTTACATCGAGTTTTTTGTTAAACACCCCACCCGGCCGATATTTCTCACCGGTTCCCCCCAAAAATAGCCAGAGCTCCTTTAAAAACAAGTCTTTCAAGGCGTTTCCCCCGGCCAACTGCTCAGTTGTTTCTGGTGAACCTACCCCCCTCTGCGAAAGCTGCCCCCTTTTCTGCCCCCCAACAACATAATGATGCCGTGTCCCGAACGCTGGGTCCCAGAAACAATTCTTCTATTGCCGTGCCCCATTATGGTTGGTTGTTCATCCTACCTGATTGTTGGGATTCACGGCGTCCAGCCCTGCCCCCTTGACGTCCCCAGCTTAGCTTTTACTTTTTTTCTAACTTTGTTCACGGGCGGACTCTTGATGACATCTGGTCAACCCTTTTTTTTCATCCCAGTCCATTATTCTCCCCCTTTACTTGTGTGGATTTTCCGCCGTATTGACTTTCAACTCTTCCACAATTCTTTTTTTTGGAGTAAAGTGACTGTTTCACGCTACGATACAATTCTATTTTATAGATGTACACGTTTCACACGCCCGCCAGGTCCCTCGAGTTCTTGACATCACACCCTCGTTCTTTTCTTCCCAAAACAAGGCGTGTCAAACCGACCACCCACCCCGCCCCTCCCCCTTCCACTTCTATCCCACCTCCCAACCAACACACTCTAAAAGACCCCCGGCACATCCCACCCCATCACCTCCCTCATTTCCACCCTTTGGCCCACATGCCGTGCATTAGCCCCCCTCCTTAATTACCCCCAAGTCTACTCCCCTAGGACCCCATGAACTGTCCCCTCCCCACACTCTCCTTACACTC
>Ga0179591_1276675_pt1 | contig 11077 bp, 14 predicted proteins | sample CZOMad2_1_08_16f_FD_182891 | JGI IMG/M metagenome (GOLD analysis project Ga0179591, IMG submission 182891) | Vadose zone soil fungal communities from Angelo Coast Range Reserve, California, USA - CZOMad2_1_08_16fungal (PacBio error correction) | ecosystem: Environmental > Terrestrial > Soil >... | reverse complement strand
TTCGGCAGGAGCTCCCCCCACATCCCTCTGCGTCATAATTTCGGGGCAAGGCATCCCTGGGGAAGATTAGATTCCCCCCCCCCCCCTCTTCTTGGGCCTCCTCTTCTATTGGATGGTACCGCCCCAAACCCTCCCTCGGCGGGGGAGGTATATCATGGCCCTCGATCACGGAGAAGCTCTTTCTCCCTAAGAGAACTATTTTTTTCCCCTCTCTCTCTTTAATCCCCTCTTGACTCCCCCTTTTTACCGGCTGAAGAGCTAGGCCTTTTTTTAGAGTTCCATGAGATTAAATCCCCCCTCTTTTGCTTTGTTTTGCCCCCCATTCTCCCCATCGCCGGATGAATGATCCCCCCTCTTCCACCCAACTGTTCTGGTATCTCAATGGAAGAGCCGCTACCGCCCCTTTCCTTTTTTTCTATGCATCGTCGTACCTTCCCCTGGCCGCTGGAAGTAGATTAAGGACCCGGATTCTACCTTGGGCATTTCAAATGGTCGAGCAAGCCGTTCCCAAAGGTCAATGGAGGGTTTTTTTTTTCTTTCCCCTCCGCTTCGTCACAGATTGGCCTTCTTCACGCATCTCTTGGACTGGCGGATCCTTCTCCAGTTGTTCACGCGTTTTTTAGAGTAGAGGCCTATTTTTTCCGAATGTTCCGCTTACTGCGTGAAACTCCTGTGGCGAAATCGGGTTCTTCCTCTTTGAAAAAAAATTTCGAGATTTTTTTTTAAGCAAGAACTCCGTTTCGAAACTCAACACAAAGTGAACCCAGAAACGAATATAGACCTCCCCCCCAGGAACACAGGAGGGCTTCTTTTTCCCCCACCCTTCCGTAGAACTTTTCTGTTTTTCCCAATCTTTTGGGATGGGGCGACTCATGCGAGTTCATTTATTTCCCCTTTTCCTAACTTCCCCCCCTTCGGGAGGATCTCCCTCATTTCTGTGTCGTAACCCCTGGAGCGGACTTTTTGGAGCCGGATGCAGGACCCTCTGTCAAGGAGTTTCGTCCTTTCTCAAAGTGATTAGGGCGGTGGCAACCTTCAGGAACAGGCTACTCAGAAAAGTGACATTTTTCTTTCTTTCTTCCTACCCTGGAAAAGATCATGGAGTAATCGCTTTTCACTTTCCTGACAACAAAAAGCTTTGTCTACGCCCCCCTCTGATGGCGGAAGCTTCCTTTCCCTTTTTTGGGAAGGCCTTCACTCCTTAAACAATTTAGGAAGTGAATCGGACCCTCTTCCTGTGAGGCCAGTCCGCCACAACCTCCCTCTCTCCAGGGGGTGGTACCCGATAACCCCTTCCCTCTCACCCAGTTTTACTGCTCTCTATTAACTTTTTTTAGTAGATTGGAAATTTTAGAAATACCCCCCTTCTTTTTTTTCTTTGCAGTTCGCCGAGAGCCGCAAAGATCTGCTTTTAACGGGTCCCCCCGATTAAAAAGTAGTCCTTTTCCCCTTTTCCCGTCGCCCCCCTCTCCTCTTTGAAAACGCTTACCAGAATTCCTTCCTTTGACACCCTGACCCGACTATAGACCCTTCCGAATCAGGCTAGTTGCGGACTTTTGCCCCCTTTTTTTTTCCTGGCGACTGTTTTTTATGGCCCCCCCCTCGCATGATCCGGGCGAGATCTTGCAAAGAATGCGGATGCCGAACCCCCCTGGGTAGGGATTATTCTTTTTCTAGTCTGGCCCAGTCTCATGTTATCAAAGCCGCCTTTCTACCCATCCCAGACTGTACCCAAATTCTATGGTATTCCTTCCTCCTTGCTAATAAATGAACACCGGTATTTCTCCCCTCCCCCCTCCCGAAAGATCGAACTCCCCCGCCCCGCTCATGGCACGTCCCTGCTTCCTTTCGCCGGTTCACGATGAAGTCCCCCCTTCGAGTCCCGAGGTCTACTCTCCTCCTTTGTGGGGAAAGTCCCCCCTCTCCCCCGCCTTTTGTGGTGGAAGAATGTATTTTTTTTTTCGCCTCTACTCGGACCTGTCTCTTATCGGGAGCGGCAACTTTCCGACTCCATCTGCCCTTTTTTTCTTTTCCCCGCATCTCCTCCCCTCCTCTCATCCTCCCCCCTGGCGGTTCCCCCGAGCTCTTCCCGTTTTCCTTGGAGAACTGCCTCTTTTCATACAATGAGAAACCACTGATTAATCACCTCTCTTTTTCTCCTTCCCCCCCCCTATTATTCAGGACTGTAGGCCTTTTTCCTGTCCTCTTTTCCGGCGAACGGAATATCCAGGACCCCCCCCTCCTCCCCTTCCCCGGAAACTGATGGGCTTCTTTAGTAAACAGGCGAACTTGGGTGTACAGCCCCTTCCGCCGGATCGCGTCTCGGCGAGAACTCCTTCCTTCCGCGGGCTCCCTCTGGACCAACGAGAGTTTCTTCCTTTCATCCCTTCCCACCTCCACGAGCTGTATTAAATCACCGCCCCTAGGCGCGATAAGTAGTTCCTTTTTCTCCTAATGAAGGATTTCTGCCGGATTACGATTGAATCTTTTTTCTCTATGCTTTTTCGGGCATTGCAGTTCGCGAAGGGAAGGTGGTAACTCCTTTTCTTTGCCCATGCGATGAAACGCCTTTCCCACTTTGTCTTCAACTACGATGAGAGGCCTTCCTTTCCTTTTTATTATTCGGCACCGGTGCCGGTTGTAGCGGAGCAGTTTCCTTAGTCACAGAATCGAACTCACCTTTTTCTTTCTTTTGTGCATGAGTAAGCCCAACCTTTCTCGTAATCGAAGGCGATACCCCAGCTATCTTCCTCGGACCCTTCGCCTCTCCATTTTAAGAAACTCCTCCTACAGGTGTTTGAGGTTAACCCCCCTTTCCTCCCTTTTTCAGTACAGGACTTGTCATCGCTCCTTTTGAAACCGCAAGAGGATAGATGTTCCCCTTTTTTCCTACGATATTGAAGCAATCCGTCCCAAAAGATAAAGGTACTCCCCCCTTCCTTTCTAAAATGCCGGAGCGTCCTCCCCATCCTACGCAGATATCCTTTGTTGTTTTTTTAGGATGATCCGCAGGAGCTGTTCTATGTTAGAACCTTTTTCTTGCTCTTTCCCTGGATCTGTTCTTCATCTTTTTCTTCAGATATGGCCCCCGCTAACTTGCGTTCAAAAGATGAGCGATCCTTCTTGGAATCACGGTTTACGCCCACCCCCACCCCTTACACAGAGGGAGTGGCTGGACCATTTCTCCGCCCTTACGAGGCTCTTCTGCTTCCCAGACTGAGGTAAGAAGGAGATTAAGCCGAGCTCTCCCAAAAAAAGGCAGCCCCCCCTCCCTTCTTGGCATGGCGATTCTTGGGTCCTTCCCTTTTCCCCCCTTCCCCCTGAGCAAGATAAACCCTGAATCCATTTATTACTCTGTGGGTTTGTTCAGCTAAGCGGAGTTCAAGGCCTCTTTCCATAGAATGTGAGGCGATTCTCCTCTCCTCTTTTCGCGCCGGACGGCACGTTTTTCCTATGTCCGAAGAAGAAAATACTCCTGAGATTTCCCGTCTGGCAGACAACTCTTAATTCGATTACTCCTCGAAATATGTTGCATGGATATCCCTCTTTCCCCTTTGAAGTGAGAGTTTCTTTCCTCTCCTCCTTCCCAAAAGATACGTCTCCCCCCTCCGATGTTAGCCCCTCCAGAGTACCGAGGGAAAACGCCGGCCCCCCCCCCGGCGGGAAGACACTTTCCTTTCCTTCATAAGAAGAACCTTCTTTTTTACTCCCCTATTGGTGTACTGGATATGAAGGCCCTTTCGAATGGTGCTGATTCCCTCCCTCCAGGGGACGGCAGATCCGTTTTCATAACAGACGATCTTTCTTCTTCAATTGAGACGAGAATAAAGATAGACATCCTTTTAAAACGGCTTTTTTTTGCCGCACCGCTCTTTGAGGAGTAAAGCATGACCCCTTTGTATTAAGGGATGGAGTCAGGTAGACCCTAACCCCCCCTCCATATCTAGCAGATAAGATTTTTCCCCTCACACTCAACTGCACCTCCTTCTGAGGAAGGATGTCCCTTTCCCTAGGACTAGAAATTTTTTCCGTCCCCACCGGTGCATGAGTCACCTCCGGTCTCATTTACCAAGTTTTTCTGTTCTATGTCGCGGATATTTAGGAGTGGGAGCGTTCCCCCGGGTTAATGTAGGTCTCCTTCCCCTGAAGGCCCTTCCCTCTCCGTGGGTAACGATAAGGGGTTTTTGTACCCTTTTCGGGATCTGAATATGTTTTTTGACAAGTTGCCATCCCCCCTTTCATAGCGATGGTTTTCAGCAGGAGTTCCTTCCTCGCTACTCCCATTAGGCGAATTTTCTGGAAATAAAACCTTCCTTCCGCCGGGCAACCCTCCCTTCACGAAAAACCCCCCTCTTTTTACCCCTTAGAGGAGGTAAGCCAGCAATAATGATTCCCCTATTTTTCTCCTAGTAGATGGCGCCCCCATTATCGCAGGCCCCCCAGGAGGTTTCCCCAACCGAACCCGTAAAGTATATGGAGGCATTCCCCTTTTCGAAGGAACCTTCCCACCCTTTTCCCCTTTGTTTTTCCAGCGACCTTTCTTTATAGAGATCTTAACAACTGGGGTCAAACAACGCCGGTATGTCCAGCGATGCCTCCCCCCTTTTATTTTTTCTGATCTTTTCCTTTTCCTCCTTCCGGGCGAGGCAGAGCTTTACCGTCATGCATTTCTATAAGGAAGTATCACCCTTTTCATCTTCCGAAATATAGAAGCTTCCACTTCGCTTCGGATGAAATTAAATATTTTTTTCTATGTTAAGGGTAAGCCCCCTTTTTTTTTTCTTTCCCTTTTATGGAAGGTTCTTGTTCCTAAGGTTTTATTCCTTGGAAAAATCGCCCTTCTTTCTTGAGATAGATTTTTTCCCCCCCTCCGTTGAAATCGGCCCCCCCGTGAATCCCGAATGATACAGGGACTTTCCCCTATTGTTGTTTCTCTTTTTCTCGTCCAACCCTGGATCCGAAAGTCCTTCCCCCCTTTCTAGCTAATCAACTTCCAGGCGAGAGACTTCGTCCCCCGCGCCCCAGCCCCCAACTCCACGGCAGGGAGCGCTTCTCGTTGAAAGGAACAGTTGGGCCACCCCTTTTTCCCTGGCTTCCTTCTTTCTTATAGTTTTCGATTTCACGGTCCTGGTCAGCCTCTTCTTCAACTCGTCCGAATCTTGATGCGCATTAAAAACTCACGTGGTTTCCGTTATTAGACCCGATTCGCCACGGCAGATAGTTGTCCTGGAAGCGGGCCTTCCCCCCCCCCCCGATGGAAGGGCCGGGCTCATCTTTTTTCGATGCGACATTACAGCTTTTCAGCAGTTTTTTTTCCACGCGCTGTTATCGTCCCTTTCACTTCGCTTTTTTTCTCCGGAACATTTTTTGTTTTTTCCACGGCTTCCAGGGTGCTTTCTTTATCCCACCTCGACGTTATTCCGTCTTACCTTCCCAGGCTTTTCCGGTAAGGACGCTTTTTTCCCCCCTTTCCTCGTTTCTGTCTCGGTCCTCCTGGCAGTCCCAGACCCTTTTGGCCGCTTAGCTTCCCCCTCCAACGTATTTCCGCTTCCTCTCTGGTCCGCAGCATGGAACCCCCCGCGGGACAGTGGGTTTCTCATGGAACTCTATAAATCAGATCACTTCCTTTCTTTTTCCTCTATTCAATAGAACTAGGGTCCCCCCGATTTGAATCATCCTCTTTTTTTGAGATATCCTTTACTCACCGAGTTATATTCCTCCGACTTTCACCCCCCTTGATAGATTTTTCGGGTTTTTCGATCACCCCCCTCCCCCATGTACGAACTTTTCGTTTCCATGCTGAGGCAGCCCTTTTTCTCTTCCCCCCAAGAATGACTTCTTCCTCCTAACCCCTCTCCTTTCCCGGCCCCGAAATGAAGAAGAACGATTTCTCCTGTGTAGATAGAACGTTCCAGCTCCTCCGAATGGCTTTTCCTTCTGAAGTATGCGGCTTTTTTCAGGACGGGCATAAAACTTGTGGAAAACGGTTCCCCACAGGTCAATTCCCCTTCCTGTTCCAAGAAATCTAGATTTCGGGAAACCGAACGGAAGTCCTCCCCTTTGAATTTTGAAGTAAAACATAAGGTTTTAAAGCGGATTTAGAGTCGAGGAGACCTCCCTTGGAGAAATGTTTCCCTTTTACCCCAAGACCACCGATCATTCCCTTGGTGGAGGACATCCCCCTACCCGCCTTGAGATTATACAGAGTATAGTGATTTTTTTTTTCTGAGCTCCCTTCCCACTTTCTTCTAACAGAAAAAAACCCCATCCTCTTCCAGATATAAGAAGCAAGACATGAGGGGATGGAACCCTTTCCAGTTAGAAAATGAAACTACTATCCATCACATCCTTTTTTTCCTCCCCTTTACTGGTGATTCTGAAAGGAGTCACCTCTCCCCCTTCGGAGATCGCCCCCCGTGAAGTTCCCCCCCCCCCCTAAAAAGGGAGCGCTGGAAGGTGCTGTCCTTTTTTCCTCCTCCCCCCAGCATTGATTTCAATGGAGCGGACGGTCCTCTTTTAAGAAGTTCTTGTTCATCGATACTTTCTGGATTTAGAAGGATCCCTCCCCCCTTCTTCTGCGTGGCAACATCATTCACCCTTCCCCCCTTCCTCCCCGTTGACCTGGAAGCCTCCCCCCTTCCCGTAGAATTTCAAGGGAGTAATAGGCTTTTCCCAGAAGAACAAAAACCCTTTCGCACAGGCTTCTCCCCCTCTTTCTTTGCAACTCTGCCCGTCATCACGCCAGGCCTGGCAGAGCACTCCACCCCTCTTTCTCAATCCTGGCCCACCTAGCCATGATTGCGCATCGCGGTTTCACAGATAACCGTCCCCTCGTATCGCTGCAACCCAGTTTTTCTTGCTTCGCTGGAATGTCGTTCCAACAGGCGCTCGTCCCAGAGCCGCTCGGCCCCTTTTTTTCTTAGTGTGTCTTTGGGGAAGTGCCTCCACTTCTTATGGTGACCTCTCTACGAGCGCCCTTCCTCCCTCCTTCTTTTTGCCCGTTAGATGGACTTCGAAAGATGTCGTCTGTTGTTCTCCTGACCCATTTTTCCCGGCATGGTTATTGCCTTCCCTGGAAATCTGCTCTTTTCGCTCGGACTCCTCAGTCCTTGCGGATGCCGAAACCTGGTAGAGGATGTTTTCCCCTGGGATAGTCTGTCCCCCTTTTCCCATTTCAGGTAAGACCCCCCCTCATCAATCCAATTATCGGTACACCACCCATGGACAGGGAAGGTGGTTTCCCCCCCCCGAACCCGGGAATCCCTTCCCCCTCCCGAAAGATCCTCCCCTCTCTCCCCCCCCTTCATTGCACACCCCCTTTTCCCCGGTGCGGTTTCCTCCCCCCCCCCATGTTAAATTTAACAATTTCTTTTCTACGACCATGGAACATCGGGCCTTCGTCTTCGTATGGTGGAAGATGTCGGTAGCCCCTTCAAAGATGACGCAGGATCGATCCTTTTTTAGGGGCGGACCGACTTTCCGACCCGGATAGAGGTTCTTTCCCCCTCATTTTCCCACATGCGCGGCGAGGCAAGAGAGCTTCTTCGAAGAACAATGGCTCGTCTGTGAGAAACGCTCTCCCATTTTCTCTCCTCCCATGTAAACACGTACCCTATATGAGGCCTTTCAGAGAAAAAGGAGAACGTCTATCTTCCCCTCCCTTCCCCCCCAATGGAGATTACCCCTTCCCCTTCAATTTCCGAGGGGATGGATTAAGACTTTTTTCCCTTTTTTCCATTTGGAACGGCTTCTCTCAGGCTTCTCTTCTCTTAGTGTCGAACATTCGGGCAGAAGAGGTAGCCTTTTCAAGAGAGTTTTCCCCCCTGGATAATAAGAACAATGCCCTTTCCCCGATCTGTATTCCCTTTCTCCCCTCTTTTCTAAGTCCCAAAAGGGAGACTTTCCTGAGTTTGGAGGACGGATTACTCCGAACGGTGTAGGGATTCTGCTTTCTTTCTTTTTTTCCCTCCCTCTGCGCGAAGGAATTTTCCTCCCGCCGCACCTGCGTCCGGCATGGAAATCCTGTTTTCCCCCTTACAGTCCTTCTGTGTTCTCCCTTGCCGGATTGGATGTATGTTTTTTCTCTTTTTTCCCCGGTTCCGGAAGTCACAAGAATCGTCCTTCTTTTTGTTGGGTGGCATTAGTAAGAAAAGTTATATTTTTTTCTTAAAATGAATTCTGGCCCTTCCCCCCAGTAATTGCGACTCTACCTTCCTCCCCCAGATGTTCTTTTTCCCCCCCTTCTTTGCTTTAACCCCTTGATGCATTTCGCAAGAAAGGATTGTTTCTTTCTCCTTCGGTAAGCGATAGAGGGCGAGAGGTTTCCTTTCTTGAAGAAATTCCGAACGATTCCCCTCCCCAGGTCATAACCCTCTTTTCCCCCCATTTTTCGGCTTGAACCCTCATCCCTGATTTCCCTACGTGGGTGTTGGTGAGAGAGATCTTTTTTTTGTCCGAGAAGGCAATGTTCGACCCTTTTTGTGAGGACCTTTCTCTGTGGATGCGAATTTCCCTTTCCCCTCCCCTCCTCCCACCCACGGCCGCCGCTAGCCCGCTCCTGTCCGACCCCTTTGCCTGCGAAATGGCATAACTTCCCCTCCACACCGGCTTCAGAAAACCCCCCTTCCCCTTTGGTTTTAGGCCTTTCTCAAGTCCTCGGGCGTAGTTTTTAAAGAAGGCATTGTTAAGCCGGCTCCTTTTTTCCCCTTGTATTAAGAATGACACCCTTTCTACCCCCAAAGCCAATTTTTTTCCCTGGCATCCGGCCCTTACCAAAATTTCAGGAAAAGGTATCCCCCCCCGGAAGGAAGGGACTGTTTCCTTAAGAGGTCTTTTCTATCTGGTGTTCCTCGATTTTCTGGCAGAGGGAGATAGCCCCCCCCCCCTTTCCCCCTTCCTGCGGTCCCCCCTCTTATGCCCGAACTCATCCATACTGGAAGGTAGTCTCTCCCCCCCCCCAGGAAGACAACTCACATCTCCAAATTCCATACCTCCCTCATCCCTTCACACCACTGGATATACGTGCCCCTCATCCTCCTTTCATCTCCCCATTCCCCCCACTACGATTTCTACCTACACCTCTTAAACTTTCGAGAGTCTTTCTTTCTCCCTTCTATGAGAAAATGGTCCCCCCCCTTTTTTTCCCTTCTTCTTTCCCTCGGTGTGGAGTAAAGAACATCCTTTTTCTACCTCCTCCTTACCGCTGTCTTGCACCAAGCCAGGGCTATCCTCCCCTCCTCTCTTTTCCCTGCCGGTCACTCGGTAAAACCACGGCGGCCCCCTCTCTGTTCCTCCATCCTTTTTCGCATATTCCCTCCTTCAAGGTCTTCCCCCCCTACCACTACCATTCCCAGCAACATATTTTACGTTAATCCCCTCGGAAGATAAAGCCCCTTTCCCTCTCCCCCCCCTTCCGAGAGGAAATCGCACTAAGGAGGAAGACTTTTTGTATTTTCGGGGATTCTTTCAGGTAGGATCTTGGAGATTCTCTCTAGAAAGGGTGTTTTTACTGCGCCCCTTCTTCCTTCTTGAACTCCTCTTTCTTGCCAAGAAAGTTTCCTTGGGAGCGATTCCTATCGATGGTCGGATCCCGTCCGGGTTCCCTTCATTCTTGTTTTTCTTGTCCATTTGACGCTTTACCCGCGTCAGATTTTTTCAAATGAGCTATTTCTTCCACCCTTGGTCGTTCTTTTGTCCAAATCTCTTCGTAGACCGCGGACTTCTGTAACATGACTTTTAACCACTCCTTTTCTGTGTCTTCTCCTGATCGGGGAATGCTTTTTTTTCTTCTTCTGTACGGAGGTGGGAGCTTCCTTCCAGGGTTTCTCCTTCTTCCCTCCACCTTCCGGTCCCCCCCTTCATAAAAGATCAAAAAGTCATGTTCTATTGGCCCCTTTTTCTCTTAACGGTTGCTGGGCCGGAAGACCCCCCCCCCCCCCCCCCCCAGTTGCCCTCCATACGACTCCCCCGGAATGCCTTCCTATTCGATCGCGCCCTCCTGAATTCCCCGAGCCGCTCTTGGCAAGAAACACTTCTTTCGCACCCTCTGAAAAATGCTCCCCCTTCTCCCTGATTCGTTCCGGCCTTTTCTCTCTGGTCAGGGTGCCAGCTTCCAAAAGAATACCTCCTTTCTGTCTTTTTCCCGTAGCTGTCTCCTACCATATCGCCCGGGGGAAGAGTTGATTCCCCCTCCCACATCACGATATTTCCGGCGCGGGGCATCCAAAAGACCTGTCCGGTGGCCACTTTCTTCCCCCAGTTACTTTTAAAGAAACCACGCGATTTATCTCGGAAAAATGGTTCAAAAGAGCTCAGGTTACCCTTGTCCACCCGAGATCCCCTGGATAGTGGGGCTGTTGGAGGGCGCGGCGCCTTTCAATGCTCTTCCCTTTTTCTTCCTGCGTGATGATCCGCCTTATCCGCAAATATCGAAAGATGAGGACACCCTCTTTTTAGTTAACTGCCATCTCGGATTCTCCCTGATTCTCCCTTAGAATATTGGCGTCCCCTCCTGTTAAGAAGGTTTCCACGTCTTGACAAATCAGATAACGGTCCTCCTCTCGAGTAGAGAGAACTCAGGTCCAAGTGAAGTCCTGCATTTTTTTTTTTTGCTCGCCTTCCCAAAGCAATGCTGTTTCTAGCGGACCCTTACGGAAAAGAAGACTTTTGAACACCTCATTCATCCTGAGATAGACGGATCGTTCGGAGAAAAAGAAACCCTTCAAAAAAGAAGGGTTCTTTCCTCTTAGGTCCGTAGGTTTTTTCCCAGAAAGACGGGTTCATGGATTCTTCTTATCTTATTTTTTTCTTTTTCTCTCCCTTTTTGGTTTGGGTCGCCCCACCACCGGGGAAAGAGATCCCCCGCACACCGCATCAGAACGAGAACTCACAGGTGTTATCGACTCTGCCAATTCCCCAGACGTGGGAGGGATTTCACTCAGGAAGGGCACATTTCTCCCCTCTCAGGAAGGGCTCCGAAAGAAAGATTTCCTCCTTTGGACCAAACACCTCGCAGGAGTGAAGAAGTTCTCCCCCCCCCTTTTGACTCCTTAATTTCGTCTTTCTCTCCTTCCCCAGA
>Ga0179591_1282413_pt1 | contig 11078 bp, 3 predicted proteins | sample CZOMad2_1_08_16f_FD_182891 | JGI IMG/M metagenome (GOLD analysis project Ga0179591, IMG submission 182891) | Vadose zone soil fungal communities from Angelo Coast Range Reserve, California, USA - CZOMad2_1_08_16fungal (PacBio error correction) | ecosystem: Environmental > Terrestrial > Soil >... | reverse complement strand
GGTGGGGGGGGGGAGCGAGAGGGGAGGGGGGGAGGGGGTCAAAGGCGAGGACGCGGGGGCGGGGGGGCGAGGGGAGGAGAGGGATCGGGATGAAGGAAGGGGCGTAGGGGTTGAGGGACTGTCAGGGAGGGAGGGGAGAGGAGGGGGGGGAGGGAGGGGAGAGGGGAGGGCGAGGGTAGGGAGGGGAGGGGGGGGGGTGGGGGGGGGGGTAGAATGGAGGGGAGTGCGGGTGGAGGAGGGAGGGGGGGGAGGGGGGGAGGCCAGGATGAGAGGCAGTAGTGCGAGGGGGGAGGAGGGGGGCGGGGAAGGGCGGAGGGGGGGGAGGGGGGGAGGGGGGAGGCGGAGGGGGGGAAGGGGGGGCAGGGAATGGGGGGGTGGAGAGACAGGCATGAGTGTTGACGGGGTGGGGGGCGGAGGGAGGAGAGAAGGGGTGGGTGGAGGTGGAGCAGGTGGTGGGGAGGGGGGTGGGAGGGAGGGGGGATGAGGGGGGTGAGGAAGGGAGGGGAGGTGAGAGTAGGAGGCGGAGGGGGTGGGGAGGTGGGAGAGAGAGAGGGGGAAGGGGGGGAGTAGGGGAGGTAGAGCGGGAGGCGGGGGGAGGCAAAGGGGCGTGGGCGGAGAGTGGAGGTGGAGGGGGGATAATGGAAAGGATGGCGAATGGGCGAGGGCTGAGGGTCGGAGGGAGGAGGGGGGACGCGTGGGGGATGGTGGGCATGGGGGGGGGGAAGGAGGGGTGGGAAGGGGGGCGAGGGGAGGGGGAGGGAGGGGGAGGCAGACAGGAGGAGAGCGGGGGGGGGAAGAGGGGAGGGGGGGGCGGGGGGGGGGGATGGGGGGGGAGGGGGGGAGGGGGGGGGGGGGGGGGGGGGGAAGGGGGGGGGAGAGGGCAAGAGCAGGGAGGCGGGGGGAGGTGGAGGGACGGGAGGGCAGGGGGGGGGAAGGGAGGGGGGAGGGGGGGGAGGGTGGGAGGTGGGGGGGGAGAGGCGAGCGGCAGTGGGGAGGGGGAAGGAGGGAGTGGGAGGGAGGGGGGGGGAGGGGAAAGGGGGGGAGGGGGGAAGGAGGGGGGAGGAAGGGAGGGGGAGATATGAGAAAGGGGGGAGAAGGGGGTGGGAGGGTTTTTTATTTTTTCTTTATCTTTTCTTGTTTTATGTTGTGTTGTCCAATCCCTTGTTTTATTTTTTTTCTTATATGTGTTTGCTCTCTTTTGTCTCGTTTTTTCTTTTTTTTATTTTTCTTTCTCTTCTTCTTTTTTTTCTTTTTTTGATTTTTTTCTTTCTCGTGCTTTTTTGTTTTTTGTTTTCTTCTTCCTCTTTTGTCTCTTCTTCTGCCTTTTTTCTCTTGGGGGAGGAGGAGAGAGGGGGGTAAGGGGCGGGGGCGGGAGGGCAAGGGAGAGGGGGAGGGCGAACGAGGAGCGGGTAGGGGGAGGGGGCGGGGAGGGGAGCAGGCGAGCGCGGGTGATATGAGTGGGTGGGGAGCGGGGGCGGAAGGAAGAGAAGTGGGGGGGGGGGGGGGGACGAGCGGGGGGGACGGAAGAGGGGAGGGGCGAAAAAGGGGGGAGGGAAAGGGGGGAGAGGGGGAGGATAAGTGAGAGGGGGGGCTGGGATGGAGGGGAAGTATGGGGGCAGGGGGGGAGGTGGAGAGGGGAGGGGAGCGGGGAAAAAGAGAAGGGAGGAAGGGAAAAGGTCTTGTTTTTCTCTTCCTTTCTCTCTTCGCTCTCTCTTTGTTTTTTTTTCATTTTTTCCTCTTCTTCTTGTCTTTCTGTTGCTTTTTTTTTTGGTCTTTCTTTCTCTCTTTCTTTGGATGGGGGAGGAGAGAGGAGGAGGCGAGTGAGGGGGGGGGAGAGGGGGGGAGGGGGAGAAAGAGGAGAGGGGTAGGCAAGGGCAGGGGGAGGAGGGGGAGAGAGGGGGGGGAGGGAGGGAGAGGGGGAAAGGAAGAGGGAGGGGGGGGCGGGGGAGGGGGAGGGGGGCGGAGGGGTGAAGAGGGGAGGGGGGGGGGGGAGGAGGTGGGGGAGGGGGAGGGGGGGGGAAGGGGGGTGGAGGTGAGGAAGGGGAGGGGGGGAGGGCGGGGAGGGGGAGGGCGGGAGGAGAGGGGTGAGGGAGAGAGGAGGGGAGAGGGGGGGAGAAAGCGAGGAGGGGAAAAGGCAGGAGGAGGGGGGGGGGCGTGGAGCGGGGGGGGGATGGGGGAGCGGGGGAGAGAGGGGGGGCTAGGGGGGTAGGGGGGAGAGGGAGAGGGGGGCAGGGGCGGGCGGGAGGCTGAGAAGGATGAAGGGGAGGGGGAGGTGGAAAGAGAGAGAGAGTAAGAGGGGAGGAGGGGGGGTGGAAGGGGGGGGAGAGGGGGGAGAGGATAGAGGGGGTGGAGGAGGGGGAGGGGGGTCGTGGGAAGAGGGGGGGGGAGGGGAGGGCGGGGTGAGGGGAGGCTGAAGAGGAATGGGGGATTTTTTGGTTGTCTTGTTTTGTTTGTTCTATGCGTGAGTGGGTTCATGGTGAGTGTTTTTTCGGTGAGGCTTCTTTTTTTCTTCTGTAGTGTTTTTTGGGGCGCGGGGAGTCGGGGGGAGGAGAAGGGGAGGGGGGGAGAGGGGTGCGGGGGGATGGGAGCGGGGGGAGAGGCGCGGGGAGCGTGAGGGGGAGATGTTGAGGGAGGGGGAGGGAGGAGAGGAATGGGAGAGGAGAGGAGGTGGCGAGGGGGGGCCCTGTGGAGGCGGGGGAAGGGGACTGTAGGGGTTGGTGGGAGAGGGGGGGGAGGGGGGGAGGCGGGATGGCGCTTGTTATGGGTTCCTGGGGGGGTGGGCCGGGCTGTGGGCCTGGGAAACGAGGGGGGGGGGGATGGGGGGGGGGGTGGTAGATGGAGGAGGGTGTGTAGGGGCCTGATGAGGGCAGAGTGGGTGTGAGGGACGGGGGATGAGGAGGCGGGAGGAGCGGGGAGGTCGGGAGGGGGGAGGGGGGGGAGGGAGAGGGGGGGGGGGAGAGGAAGGGGGCGGGAGGGAGGGGAGAAGGGGGGAGGGAGAAGAGGGGCAGGTGGGCGGGAGGGGGAATGAGAGAAAGGGGGGGGAAAGCGGTAGGGGGAGGACGACAGGAAGGGGGGAGGGGAAGGGGGGGGATGAGTAGGGGAGGGCTTGGGTAGCGGATGAAGTGAGGGGGGTGTTTTAGGGGATGGGGCTGAGGGGGGGAGCGGAACGATGCGTGCGAGTGCGGTTGCTTTTTCAATTCGATGTAGTTTAGCTAGCGGGCAGGGTGGTGGCTATGGATAGGGGGAGCGGGGAGATGGGGGGGGAAGGGGGGGAGCGCGCGGAGCAGGAGGTGTAATGCTGGAGAGGATGTGGGGGTCTGTCGGATGGGGCCTCGGTGTCTGTGTCGGGTGTTGTGGATGTTGGGGGGGTGGCGGTTGCGTAGTGTGTATAGGGCGGTTTGTGCTGTTGCTATGCTTGTCGGGGCCTCTTCTGAGGACAGCTCTTTTTGGTTATCCGGAAAAGGTGGGAAGACATAGGCTGGGAGAGGAGCGGGGCATGGAAAGGTGGCCGAGGTGGAGGGTGAGGGAGGGGTGGAGGGGGGGGGGTGGTAAAGGTAGGAGGGAAGAGGGGGGGGAGAGGGGGTTCGGGAGCGGGGGGGGGTGTGGGTTGTGGATAGAAATTTAGGGTCGTGTCCAGGGGAGGTTAGAGTTTGGGGGTGTTTTCGTGGGGCAGTCCTTCTGGTATGTGGAGCGGATCGGTTGATCTTGTTCGAGTATTGGATTATGGTCTGGGGAGCTGGGCGATGTGTGGTGATTTGTCGGTGGGATGTGTTGGGGGGGGGGTGGGCGCAGGCGGCGGGGAGAAGGAGCGGGACACCGGGGGGAAGCCGTAGGGGGGGGGGGGCGGAAGAGGGAGGGGAAGGGGGAGGGGAGGGGGGGCGGGGAAGGTGAGAGGAGGCGGGAGGGATGGGGAGAAGGGGAGAGGGAGTAGAGGCGCAGGAGTAGGAGGGGGGGGAGGAAGGGGGGGGGGGGTAGGAGGGGGGGGGGGGAGGAGGGAGAGGGGGAGAGGAGAGGAGGGGGAGGAGGGAAGAGGTGTGAGGGGGGGGAGGGGCGAGCCGGAGGAGGGGGGGGGGAGGAGGGGGGTAGGAGGGGGGGAGGGGGGGGAAGGGAGGAGGGGGGTAGGGGGGAGGCGAGGCGCGGAGGAGGAGTAAGGGGGGGCTGGGGGGGGAGCGGGGGTGGGGGGGGGAGGAGGGGACGAGGGGGGGGCGGGGAGGAGAGGAGGAGGGGGGGGGGGGAAGGGTTGGAGAGGGAAGGGAGGGGGGGGGGAGGGCAGGGGGAGGGGGCGGAGGGGGGGGGGGGAGAAGGCGAGGGGGAAGGAGGGGGGGGGAGAGGAGGGGTGGGGTAAGGTGTCGACGGGGGGAGGGGGGAGTTGGGGGGGGCGCCGGAGGGGTCTTCGAGGGTCGTGCGGCTGTTCTTCACTGGTGAGAGCGGATGTGAGTGTATAGGGTGGGAGTGAGGGGAAGCGAGGGGAAGGGGGGCAAGTGGCGGGGGAGGGAGGCGAGTGGTCATCGTGAGGTCGGGAAGAGGGGGAGCGGGGGGGAGGGGAGGTGGGGGGAGGTGGGGGTGGGCGCGGTAGGCGGGTAGCTTGGAAACTCGGTGGAGATCTGGGGCTTCGCTCATCGAGGTCGTCGGAAGTGATGAGGGATAGTTCTTGGTTGGGGCTATTTCGAGGGGGAGGAGAGGAGGCAGGGGGAAGGGAGGAAAGGAGAGGGCGGGGAGGGGGGAGGACGGAAGGGGAGGGGGTGGGGGGGCGTGGGGAGGTTGTGGTTGGAGGGGGAAGAAGAGGGAGGGGGGGGGGGGGGGGGGGGGGAGGGGGGTCAGGGGGAGGGGAGGGGGAGCAAAAGTGGTAGGATGGGGAGAACGAGGGGAGCGGGGGGGGGAGGGGTGCGGGGTTGAGTGAGGAGGGGGGTGGGTGGCGTGAGGTGGCACTTCCAGGGGGTTCACTGGTGGCGTTCGTGGCGGTGCACGGGTGGCGGGTCGGGAGGGGGGGGCTGGCGCGCGTTGGGGGCGGCGGGTCGTGCGGGCGGCGGCGGCGCGAGGGGGCTGCGAAGGGGCGCGCGGGGGGGCAGGCGGGGGGGAGCACGGGGGGGGGGGGGGGGTCCATCGGGACGGAAAAAGGGGGGGCCTCACACCGGCGGTCCGGGACGGAGGAGGGCGGGGGGTCGGGGGAGGTGGAGGGGGGGGAGTGGGGGGGGGGGGGGGAGCGGAGTGGGGGGAGGGGGGGGAAGAGAGGGATCGGGGAGAGGGGGGGAGGGGGGGGGAGGGGAAGAGGGGAGGGGAGGGGGGGGCGGGGGGGGGGGGAAGGGGCGGAAGGGAGGGGGGGGGACGGGGGGGGAGGGAGAAAGAGGAGCGAGGGGAGGGGGGGGGGTGAATGTGGGGTGGGGGGATGGGGGGGAGAAATGTGCGAGCGGGCGGAGGTGATCGGAGGGGGGGGGGGGGGGGCGGAGGAGGGGGGGAGGGGGGGAGGGGGGGGAGGAGAGGGGGGGCGAGGGGGGGGGAGAAGGGGGGGGGGGGGGAGAAGGGGAGTAGGGGGAAGGGAGCGGAGAGAGGAGGGAGAGCGTAGGGGGGGCGAAGCCTGGAGGGAGAGGGGGGGGAGGGGGGGGTGGAGGGGGATGAGAGGGGGAGGGCGGAGGAGAGAGAGGGAGAGGGGGGGAGGAGGCGCGAGGTGGGGGCAGGGAAAGGGAGAGGCGAGGGGGGAAGGGGGAGCAGAGAGAAGCAGCGGAAGGCGGGGGAGCAAGAGGGCAGGCGGGGGAGGGGGGGGAGGCGGAGGGGGAAGTGGGGGAGAAGAAGGGGGGAAGGGGGAGGGGGCGGGGAGAGGGGGAGGAGGGGGGGGAGGATGGGGGGGGGGGAGGGGGGGGGGGGGGGGGAGGGGGGGGGGTAGAGGGGGGGGAAAAGGAAGGTAGAACGGGGGGAGAGCGAAGTAGTTTGGTGGATTAGTTTTCTTCTGAGCTGTTTGTACGGGTGTGTGAGATGGGGGTCTCGTGTGGAGTGTTATTTTCGTGGGTTTGTCGGTATTTCGTTTTCTTTGGATGATTCGGAGAAGAGGCGGGGCGGAGGAGGGAGGGAAAGGACTAGTTGGGGGGGGAGGAGGGGGGCGGGGGCGAAGAAGGGGGGGGGAGAGGAGAGCAAGGGCGGGGGAAGAAGGGAGGGAGGTGAAATATTGAGGCAGTGAGGAATGAGAGGAAGGGGCTGGGGGTATGCGCTCGGGTGCAGCGGGCGTAGGGTTTGTATGATCCTTATTGGGACGGTTGGGCAGGTGGGGGGCGGGGGGGGGTCGCGTGAAGGGCGACGGGGGTGGAGGGGGAGAGAGGTGGGGTGGAGGGAGCGTCGGAAGGGCGGGGGGGAGTGGGGGAGGGAGGGGGTGGGGGGGAGGGGAGGCTGTCGCTGGTGGGTCTTCGGGAGGGAGGGGAGTCGGATAGAGGGGGATTGTGGGAGGGCGGATAGGGGGGGGAGGACGGGAGGTGCGGGGAGAGCACGCAAGGGAGGCGGGAGTGGGGAGAGGGAGGGGAGGGAGAGAGAGGTGGGGAAGGCGGCGAGGGGAAAACGGGGGAGTGGGGGGGGGCGGGAGGCTAGGCGATAGGGTGCGGGAAGGGGGGATGGATCGAGAGACTGAGGAGAGCCGTCGGGGGGGGGGTAGGCGAGGGGGTGGTTGAGTGGGTGCGTGCATTTCGGGGCGAGCGGGCGGGGGGGGGAGGGTGGGGGGGGAGGGAGGAGGGGGGGGCGTGCATCGCGGCTTCGGATAGGGGGCGGCTGGCGGATGGAAGGAGGACGAAAACATAGGTGGACGGGTGCGGTGGTATGATGGGGTGTATGGTGAAGCGGGGGGTGGAGTGGGGGTGTGTTTGTTCGTGTGGTTAGGGCAGGGAGTGGGGCGGGGGGTTAAGAGGGTGAATAGGGTGGGTTGTGGGAGGGAGAGAGGGGGGGGAGGGATGCTCTTGGCTTTTGTTGGGGGCTCTGGTGGAAAGGAGGGCGGGTTCAGGGGGGGAGAGGGGGGTTGGGGGACTGACAGGATAAGGGTTGGTGTAGGGCGCGAGAAAAGTGGAAGAAGGGGGGGAGGGGGGGGGCGGGGGGGGGAGGGGGGGTGGGGGAAGAGGGATGGGGGGCGGGGGAGCGCGGGGAAGGGGGAAGGAAGGCCGGGGGAGGGGGAGCGGGGGGAAGGGGAGGAGGACGGAGGGAGGAGAGGGGAGGAGGGGAGGGGAGGGAGGGGAGAGGAGAGGAGGGAGGGAGGGGAGGAGGAGAGAGTGGGAAGGAGAGGAGCGAGGGAGGGGGAAGGAAGAGGGGAAGGAGAAGGGAAAGAGGAGGGAGGGGAAGGCGAGCGGGGGGCGAGGGGGGGGTATGGGGAGGGAGGGGGGGGTGCGGGAGGGGGAGGGGGGAGTGAAGAGGGAGGTAGGGTTGGGGTTGTTGGGTGGGGCGTGAATGGAGGAGGAGCGGGGGTTATTGGGAAACCTATGGTTTCTCTCATTTTCTGGTTTTTCTTGTCTTCTTCTTTCTCCTTCTGCCTTTGTTGAATGTTTGTTGTCCTCTATTAGGTTTCTTTTGTTCCCGGAGGGGGGCAGGGAGTGGAGGGTGGGGGAGGCCTTGGGGGGAGAAGGGAGGGGGGGGAAAGAGGGGGGGAGAGGGGGGTGGAGAGGGGCGGGAGGGGAGGTGGGAGAGGGGCTGAGGGGGGTAGGCTGGGAGGGGGGGGGGAGAGGGGGGAAGGGGGGGGCGAGGGGAAGGGGAGGAGGAACGAGAGAGGAGGGGGGGGGAAGAGAGGAGGGGGGGGGGAGGGGGGAGGAGGGGAGAGGGGAGGGAGAGAGAAGGGGAGGGAGGGGGAGGGGGAGAGTGAGTTGGTGGATGGTGACTCGGAGTGGGGAAGTGGTTGGTTGGCAAGGGGTGGTGAGGGTTGTGCGGGAGGAGGGAGAGGGGAGATGGGGGGTTAGGGGCAGAGGGGTCTAGGTGTAGGGAGGGGGGCGGGGCGAGGGGAGGGGGGGGGAGGGGAGGGGGAAGGGGAGAGAGGGAGGGGGTCGTGGGAGGAATGAAAGGTGAGGAGGGGTGGCTGGGAGGGTGGGAGGGGAGGGGTAGGGGCGAGGGTAGGGAGAGAGAGGGGGAGAGGAGGTGGGGGAGACGAGGGCGGGCGGCGGGGAGGGGGGAAGGGGAGGGAGGAGAGAGGGCCACCGAGGGGGGGAGGGGGGCGGGGGGGGGAGGAGGGAGGGGGGGAGGAGAGGAAGGTAGAAAGCAGAGTGGGGTGGAGGGGAGGCGGGGGAGCAGGCGAAGGGGGGAGGAAAGCGGGAGCTGAGGAGAGGTGGAGGAAGGAGGGAGAGCGGACGGGGGGGGGCGGAAGGGGGGGGGAAAGGGGGGGGGAGGGGGGGGAGAGAGGGGAGGGGGAAGGGTAGAGGGGGGGTCGGGGGGGGCGCGAGGAGGGGAGGGGGAAGGGTTGGTTGGAGGGGGGGAGAGGGGGGGGGGGCGGGAGTGGGGGGGGGTTGGGGAGGGGGGGCGACGGGGTGCGGGGGGGTGAGCAGGCTGGAGCGAGGGGGGCGAGCGAAAGAGGGGGGGATGGGGGGCGGGAGGCGGGGATAGAGAGGGGAAGGGGGGGGGGGGGGTAGGGCGGGTGGGGGGGGGAGGAACAGAAAGGGGGGAGAGCGGGGGGGTGGGGCGAGGAGGGGAGGGGAGGGAGGGGGCGGGGAGTGAGGCGAAGGAGGTGAGGAGGGAGGGCGAGAGCGGGGAGGGGGCGGAAGAGGGGGAGGGCCAGGGAGGGGGGCGGGGGTGAGGGGGGGGGGGAGAGGAAGGGGTGGGTCCCCCAAGGGGAGGTGAGGAGGAAGGAGGAGAGGCGAGGAAGGGGGAGGGAGGGAGAGGAGGGGGGGAGGGGAAGTGGGGGACGTGGGGGGGGGGGAGGGAATGGGAGAGGGGCGGGCGGGGGGAGGGGGAGGGGGGGGGAGAGAGAGGGAGGAGATGGGGGAGGAGGGGGGAGGAGAGGGTGAAAGAGGAGGGGGGGGAGAAGATGGGAGGGGGGAAGGAAGGGGGGGACGGGGAGGGGCGGGGGAGGGGCGGAGGAAGGGGAGCGGGGAGGAGAAGCAGGGTGATGGGGGGGGAGGGGGAGGGGAGAGGGAGCGGCGGAGGGGGGGGGCAGGGGGGGGAGGGGGGGGGGAGAGGAGGGGGGAGGGATGGAGGTACCGGGGCGGGGCACGCGTGGGGCGGGCGGTGGGGGGCACCGGAGGGGGCGGGAGGGGGGGGAGGGTGGTTAGGGGCGCAGGGGGGCGCCGCGAGGCGGCGGGGGAGGGGCGGCGCGCGCCCGGGGGGCGGGCGGGGGGGCCGGCGGCGGGGGGGGAGGGGAAAGCAGGAGTGCGGCGGGGCGAGCGCGGTGGGGGGAGGGGGGGGGGATGCGGCGAAGAAAGGAAAGGAAGGGGGGGGTGGGGGAGAGAGGGAGCGGAGGAAGGGGAGGGAGGAGGGGGGAGGAAAGGAGAGGGGGGGCGGGGGGGGGTGAGGAGGGAGGGGAGGGGAAGGGATGGGGGAGGGGGGGAGAGAGAGGGAGGGGAGGGAGGAGGGGGGGGGGAGGTGAAGGATAGGAGGGGGGAGCGGGGGGGGGGGAGGGGGGGGGGAGGGAGGACAGAGAGGAGGGGGGGGAAGGGGGAGGGAGGGGGGGGGGGGAGGAGGGGGGAGTGGAGGAGCAGGGGTGACGGAGGGGGCGGCGACAGAATGAGTAGGGGGAGGGGGAAGGGGGGGGGTGGGCGGGGGGGCGTGGGAGGGGGGCGGGGGGAGGGAGGGGGGGAGAGGGAGGAGGGGGGGATGGGGGCGGAGGGGGGAGGAGGGGGGGAGGGGGAGGAGAGGGGGGCGGAGGCGGGGAGGATGGGGAGAGGGAGCGGGGGAAAGGAGGTGCGGGGGGGGGAGGGGGAGGAGGAGGGGGGGAGAGGGGGTGGGGGGGCCTGAGCAGGGAGGAGAGGGGGGAGGGGATGGGTATGGGGGGGTGGGGGGAATGGGATGGAGGGAGAAGGGTAAGGGGGGGGTAGGGGTGGGTGGGGGGACGAGGGGGGGGGGGGGGGAGTGGAGAGGAGAGGGGAGGTGAGGGGGGGTGCGGCAGAGGGGTCAAAGGGAGAGGGGGAGTGAGGGGAGGCGGGGGGAGGGTGTGGGGCGGAGGATGGAGGGGAGATGTGAGGCGAAGGGAGTTGAGGGGGGGGGGTTGGGGGGTGGTGCGGGGGGGGGAGGGGCGGGGGTGCGGAGGAGAGGAGGGGGGGGAGGGTGAGAGGGGGAGGGGGGGAAAGGAGGAGGGGAAGGGGGGGGGGGGAGGGGGGGGGGCGGGGAGGGGGGAAGAGGGACGGAGGGGAGAGAGTGCGGGGGGGGGGGCGGGAGGGTGGGGGGGGGAGGGGGTGGAGGAGGGGGGGGTGGGAAGGGGGGTGGGCGGGGGGGGGGGGGGAAGGGGGAGGGGGGGAGGAAGGAGGGTGGGGGGCGAGAGGAAGAGGAGAGAGGGGGGAGGGGAGAGAGGGAAGGAGGGGGGAAGGGAGGGGAAGAGGAGAGGATGGGAGGGGGGGTGAGTGCGGGGAGAGAGGGGAGAGGAGGATGAGGGGGAGGGGAAGAGGGGGGGGGAGAGGGGAGGAGGGAATGAGAGAGGGAGGAGAGGGGAGAGGTGGAGTAGCGGGAGGTGGGGGGGAGGGGGTGAGAGGAGGGGGGAGGGGGGGGAAAGGCGGGGGGAAGGGGGGGGGAGGGGGGTGAGGGAGGGGGAGGGGGGGGGGGGGCTGGGGGGGGCGGGGGGGGGGGGGGGGGAAGGGAAGGGGGCGGGGGGGGAGGAGAGGGTGGAGGGGAGGGGAAGGAAGAGGAGGAGAGGGGCGAGGGAGGAGGGGGGGCGGGAGAGTGGGAGGGGGGGGAGGGGGGGGGGAGGCGGGGTGGGAGGAAGAGGAGGGGAGGCCGGCGCGGGGGGGGGAAGGGCCGGAGGGGAAGAGAGGGAGGTGTGGGGGGGGAGAGGAGAGGGAGGGGAGGGGAAGGGGAGGAGGAGAAGGGGAGCGGGAAGGAAGGGGGGGGGGAGGGGGGAGGAGAGAGGGGAGGGTGAGGACGGGGAGGAGGGGGAAGTAGAGCAAGGGGAGAGACGGAGTGGAGAAGGGGAGGGGGAG
>Ga0179591_1316100_pt1 | contig 11079 bp, 15 predicted proteins | sample CZOMad2_1_08_16f_FD_182891 | JGI IMG/M metagenome (GOLD analysis project Ga0179591, IMG submission 182891) | Vadose zone soil fungal communities from Angelo Coast Range Reserve, California, USA - CZOMad2_1_08_16fungal (PacBio error correction) | ecosystem: Environmental > Terrestrial > Soil >... | reverse complement strand
TGTATTCCCCCCCACAAGCTGATAATAAGATTTAAGTTCGCAAATTTTTTATCTGCACCTCGAAATACCTTGATCAAAGAGTCGTTTTTTTTTTCTATAGTAACCGACCTCTCTGCTTAATGAAGAACTCAAATCTCAATTCTTTCTGAACAGCACATTAACCCCCCCATAAAGAATTGGGGACATGCTACACCTGTGACCAACAGAATTTAGATTAAAGATCCGAGTAATCACACCCACACGTCGACCCCTCGAAAGTTCCTCCCCCGAAGATACCCATTCCCCCCTGATTACCCCCCCACAGAAACCTAGCAACGAAAAAATAAAGCCCCTTCCTCAACAAGAGAAGACCAAGATCATCCCCTTTTAAACAACAGGTTTTGAAGTCGCGCGGAAGAATTCTCATTCAGTCGAATTGCATCGAAACTCTGCTCACAAAACTAAGATGGTGGAATGCAATTTTTCTTTTCCTGGTCGATGTAAACCAGGCCGTTGTAGGCGAGCCTGTCCCACCCAAAGGATACTAAGATGCTTTTTTACTACACTTCTTTAATCTCCCTACGTCATAAAAACCTGAAGCTTCGTTGTTCCCTGTTACCTAATCCGTCTTTGGGACAACCGAAAACCGTCCGGGCAACCGATTATATTTTTTTTTTTCTTACTTAAGGTATGTACAAGAGCCCTTTCCTTCCATTATCGAAGACATTTAGTGGCCTGCTCAACGGAGAAAATAGTCTCACACACCTCCGGCCCCCCCGGGTCGACAAGTCGGCACTTGGATAAGTCCTTTCACGGTATTAAACCCCAGTTTCAATTCAAACCCCCAAAAACGTAAACATCACCCCCCGAAGCCAAAACGTCACCCCCACGAAACAGGTAGTTACAAAAAGAACTTTTCTCTGAGCGAACTTTTCTCGTCTCTCCGGGGTGCTTACAGGCTGAATCAGATGATCCCCACCTACTCCAGTGCAAAACCCCCCCCGAACTAAGTTTAGTCTCACAAGTGTCCTTAAAACCTCCACTCCCTTTTTTCGACCTCTTACTGTTTTTTCACCCTAGAGAATTAGCCCCCCACCCCCCCCCCCCCCCCCCACCCCCACCCCACACACCCCCTGAGGAATTAATAGAGACCTCAAATGAGAGAAGTATTATCATTCAAGGAACCCTCCCCACCAGGAGTTCACACGCCCCTATTTTCCCCTTTTACTGACCAGAATATGAGTCTTATTTTCCTTCAACCGTCTTCGACCCCATGACAACCCGTATACAAGCTGCTGTTGTATGAATTAACCGACTTTCACCTGGTCAAACTCTCGCCTTTCCTTTTTGGAAAGGACATTCCTAAGCTTCATTTTTCCCTTTCCTAGCAGACAACAGATCTAAGAAGTCAACCCTTTCCCCATTAACAGCCCCTCCTTCTAACGACGCCTAAAATCACGCACCCCTTCCTCGGCGTAGAAATTGGTCGCAAATCTTTCGAGACCTTTCCTGACGTCTTAAAGAGATTATACCCTCTTCTTTAGCTTACAATTAGATCGGCCCCCCCCCCTCTTGCTTTCCCTCCTTTTCATCGTGTTTGTGATCTTCTCGCTCATGACCCTTGCCAATCTTTTCTTGAATAGCTCAGATCTGGAAATATGCTTAAGACCCTCAGATTTTGTTGCCGCGCGGTCGAGGATAGCTCGCCGGGCTTCAGGAGTCCTCTTTTCCTTCTTAGTTACCCCGGGTGCTCGTAGAGAGGATGCTCAACCGATAGTTTGGAAATCTATTGACTTTTCCCAGGTACCTCTTTCTTGCTGAAACCCTTCCCTTTATTAGTAATAAATTCAAAGCTGTTCCGTGGGTACGGCAATCATGCCCCTTTGAAGTGGCACGCCCTTCAAGTCTGCTAGTCTTCTTAGTTACTGGTTTTAAACGCCTCTGATTGGCTTTGACTTATGGATTAGCCCTCCCCCCTTCTCCAGCCCGCGTTCGCTGTACTACCCGTCCATCGCCTGTCCTTTCTTTCCCCCTGAATGGCTGCCAATGGTTGTCCTCGAGAACTTATGCTGTTTTTTTCTGGATCCCTCTTCTTCATCCTCATCCATCCCGACGACTTTTCTTCATGGAAGTTTACTCTTTTTTTGAGCACTTACCCTTTTCGCTCGTTTGTTTTTGTTGACACTCACGTCATCTTTTCTTTCAGTCTTATGAGCTTTTCTATTAACGAGAACCGAGCTGTACCTCATCGCGACCATTCGGCGTCTCAGATTTCAGTGATTATCCTTTTTTTCATATTGATGTGGACCACACACAGCACTCTTTTTTATGTTTCCTCTGGCACTGACCCTTTTTCATGGGTTGGTGATTTTGATCCGATTTTCCATTATCCCCCCACCTTGAGTGTATGCTTTTTCATGTACGGGATCATGCTTTTTAGTAATTTCTTGTGCTATATACGTTTCGAATGTTTTTGTGTTTCGTGACAAAGTTTATCACCACCCCGACTTGAGTCATCCTGTACTTCGTTCACGTTGATTGACTATGACTTTGTCAGCTATTTGTTCAAAACGTGGCTTTCCTTTTGTACTCGGTCTTTCTCTCCCCCCCTCCCCCAACTCGAGTATCTATAACGAACTCCCAGTTTTTTTTACAAAGAGTCGTTTTCCGGGATTTTTTTCTACTAAAGAGGCTCGAGGCGACGGTTCACCCCAGACCGCCATTCGAGCTAGAAGTATCCCCTCTGTGAGTGTCAGATTCAGGCTTTCTTTTTTTCGGAGGCTCTTTACCTGTAATGTTGATTTCTTCTGCGACCTTTCTCGACGTGGACTCTTATCTGCCCCCAGAGTCGCCTGATGTTCCTTACAGTTCTGTTCAATCCAGGCCCCTTTCTTGATGGATTGTTACAAATTTGTCTGTGTACCGTTTTTTCATGGAGGTGTTGTCATAGGCCCGACCCCTCGGAGCTGCCCCTTTCCCCCCTATTCCAACAGCACATCCCGTCGTTGATAGTCTTTTTCCATGTGAACAGGCGGAATCTTCTTCTTACTAATTGGTCTTTTTCTTATTTCCCTTCTCTCTCTGATTTTTATGACGGTTCTGTTCTGCCCCCCCACAAGAACTTGAGCCTGAAGTCAGAAGCCCTGTCCTCGTACTGACCAGTGCATATCGCAAACTTTTTCCAAATCTATTCCCTACTTTCGATTCTTTTTTACTCCGTCTATTCGCCCCTTTTTGTGTGAGTCAGGATGCTCCCATGCCATGTCTAGAAAGCCATGTTGAACACTTCCATTTAATGGTCACTGCTGATCACGATGTTAGGACCAAATAAGATATTTTTTTTCCGATTTGTAACAAATTCGACCTCCCCCATAATCATAAGACTCAGGCAACCCCCCACCGTCCCCCCTCCCCGCGTCAAGCACCCCCTACTCAAGAATTTTAAAGTTAGTGTAGCAGAATATGCCTTTCCTTTGAGCGGAAATCCCCCTTATAACCTCTTCTTTTTTTTCTGATTTTACAAAGCCCGGAAGTGCTCTGCAAGACCCCACTTCCACACTGAATTGTCTGTTCATTTTTTGGTCGACAAGTTGTTGCCCGATTTGTCCCCCCTTGGCACCGCACGAGATGCTCTATCCTCGCGCCTTGTCTACCACCAATAGTCTACGAACACTTACTCAACCCCTGAGCGCTGTGCTGACCTGCACGCTGGTATCGTATCCCAAAAAGCCTGCGGTCAGTTAACCAAACGCCCTTTCCCTTGCTTTTCCCCCTTCCTAATCACGTTAAGAAATAGAGTCCCCGTCGACGAATTTTTTGCAAATATTTTAATGGTTGACGATTCTCTACTTTTCACCCTGGCTGGAAGTTCTTCCGCGAACCCCCAATTGAGACCCGTGGCAGGCCTCCAACGCTCCTAAAGTGACGCCTGTGTCGACGAGCACCTCTTCTTGGACTGGCGTCCCCACTCGTCTCTCCCCCCTGTGACTAAATATATACTAGCTAACCGCACAACCAAGACTATTATTCACCGGTTCTTGAGCACCAGTTCCATTCTTCCCTCCACGCGATTTCATTTCATCTGATGCACTTCGTTTCTTCCTTTGAGTAGCGGCAGTCACGAATTCTACTCCCCCGACAAGCCACAAACAAAATTGAAGTAGATTGCCTCGACTAAGCCCCCCCCCCTTCATTCATGGGATCTGGCGCTTTAAAGAGAGTCAATCAATCCACCGCCTCGCTGCTAGCTTAGTACCTTCCACAGTCCCCCGGCCAATCATCGTTGTACCTACCTGTAGTATGCCCCATCACCGCCGCGTTTTGCGACTTCTTCTCCCCTTGTCTCAACTGCGGTTCTTCAAAAAGAATGATCCCAGTACCAAGTACCTTCTTTCCCTGTATGTGATTCTTCCCCTCCCATTTATAACTTGGCCTAGAGACGGAGCCTTTTTTTCGCTCCATGCACCGGACACGGTGCCTATACCCTTCCTCCAAGAACGGATCAACAAGCTCAGGGAGTAGCCACGACATCTCTCTACCCCTCCACACACGTTCACGAGCTGTCAGCCAGAGTCCTGCACGACCCCCTGACTCTAGAAAGCATCCCTGGAGAGAACTATGCCACAATCCCTTCATGCCCTTGAAAGAATCTCAGCCCTGGATTGTCTTTGGTTCCCCGCGGGTGAATGCTCCCTTTTCAAACAAGGAGCAGTAGTTCGATCCCATAGTATTCTTATAAAACACCGTTGTTGTGTTTTTTCTAGTCTATCTCTATCGCTGTCCTTCGATCCCCGTCTCGACTTTTCGTATGGAACTCGAGGAGGGCCCACGTCAGAGGATTTTTCCCACGCCGACGCTCCTCCGTTCGGCTTCCAGGCTTTCTCTTAGGGGTTCCTTTTTCCTTTCCAGTCTACTCAAACGTTTTCGCAGTCTTGCAGCTTTCTAGCCCTCCATTCTTCTGAGAAATTTTTTTCACCCCCCCCCTTTGTTTTTCTCTTTGCCATTTTTATATAAGTTCCTCACTTACCTGTGAACAGGTATTTTCCTTCCCTTTTTTAGGTTGGTGAAGCTTACACGTAACGCCGTAGCCCCGGCTGCTGTTTTAGATCATTGACGTCTCTGAGTCTGAAGAGAGGTTATCGATAACGACCTTTGGCTACTTAGATTTCCCTCTTTTCTCCCCCACCTCTCACAGGCCCTTTCAATCCAAGCTCTGTCCCCCCTCCCTTTTTTTTGTAAACCCCGTCCAGGAGTCCTCAAGCTGTAACGACAAGACCCCTTTTCCTTTTTTTTGTTCACTGCATTTCTCCTCGTCATCATGAGATTTTGATCTGTTGGATCGTCTCTCCCTACTTCTATTTTAACTCTTAATTGTCTTCTCCCCCCCGGCCCCTGTCTGTGTTTTGATTTTACCTTCTTTCTACTCTTCTTTTACCCCGGTTTTTTTGATTTGTGTTCTGCGATAATCCGAGACTCCCTGATCGACCGGGACGTCTCGTGTTTTGTGACTTTTCCGTTTTTCCCGTTATCGTGCGTTTTCTTTCTCTTTTTCGGAAGAGACCGAAAAATTGTATGAATATGCTGTAGTCTGGCTCTTTTCGCCTGTTGTTATCAAGGCTCGCCTTCCTTTCCCTTTTCGGCGTGCCCCCTTCGGACCTTGACCCCACATGCAAGCTCCCCCTTTTTGTGTACTACATGGTCGCGTCTTCCGGTAGACATCCAAGTTTGTGACCTTCTAATTTCCTCACAGAAGGATTCAAACCCCTCATGCCTTTCCCCAATTGATCCCAAAGTGTTTCAGTTTTTTCACCTCTTCCCTTCCCTCTAGAGAATGGGAGAAGTTCTCTTCTAATCCACCAGCCTTTCTTTTTTCCCTCTCCTATTCCCGAAGAGTCGATGTTGACTTTCTTTTCCCCCCCGAGGGTCCCTGCGTGCATTTCCATGCTATTTTTGAGACGACACGTCTTGGGTGGCTTCGAGAATGTGACATCTCGATTCTCGATTGCTCCTGCACATCTGTTAGCATTTCACCATTTCGCTGAGGATAACCAGCGGTAGTTCGTATTGCTCCCTAGACCTCTGAGCTGCTGCGATGACTTTTACTTTCTGACACATGGCAAGATTTTTTGTCCGAGCTGTTGAGTGTCAGTTCCCAGGAGTCTGAAATAACAATGCCTTCCCCGATTTGTACTCTTGTATAATTTCATACATAATCCAGTTGGAGGCATCCCAGGCCCTTTTGAATAGACGGGTCACCCGCTCTATCCTGCCTCCCTTCACCATCCTAAACCAGACATCTCTTGACCCAGCTTCGGATTGATGTCTTCACTTTCATCCCTATTGACCTCTCCTTATCACACCTGCGCACACTCCCCCCTGAACCTAATATTTCCCTATCAATAACTTTGTGCCTTGAACCGGTTTGGCGGAGTTTGCTAAGTCTTCATTCAGCCCAACATTCGAGGACTCTTTACCGTTGGGTAGTCCCCCCCCACTCCCCCAAGTTACAAACAACCCTTCTCAATGAACCCCATCGAGCCGACAGCCCTTCCCCCCCCCCTCCCCGACAGTGGAAGCTTCCCAAGCACATATGACCACACGACGCTCCAGTTATATCGCCGCTTCAATCCTGTTCTTGCGTTTTGATTTTCTTTTCCTGCTCCCCTTGTCTTGTCATAAGCCCGAGCACCCCGCGCCAATTCTGGTCCCGACCTTAACGTTTAGAATCCGGTTGCAGATGGTCCAACCCGGACCGACCCTCCCTTTGAGCTTACGACAATCCAGTCCGGTTTTGATTGCCTTTCCCCCCGTCTTACTTACTTGCTGGAGTTTTGACTCATTCCCCGAAGGTCTTCCCCTCCGCAGTGAAAATCGGACCCACCTTCTCGACACGCTCCCCACCCCCTTGACTATGTGACAAGAATCTCACCAACACCCCCCCCCCCCCCCCCCCCCCGAACGGGGAGCTGATACCCTTTCCTGACATTTCTCTGCCCATAAACTTCGGCTTCCCCCCCTTTTGATTTCCTTCCCACCAACATCCCACCCCGATATCACACATTTTTTTCCCGTCTCAGTTCCTGATTAGTCGTAGTGTCCGTTCTAACTCTATATCAAACCCACCTGTACCACGAAACCCGACCCGTCAGACCGTGCTATAATACCGAGTAGGGCTGCTGTACACCCTCTCCTCTAGGTTGTTCTTAGTCACCTAAATGACCTTTTGTTTTTCTTTTGTATGCCTTTCTTTCTAACTACGAGGAGAAATTCAGCACTTTTTTTTTCCACATCGCATCCATTTACGTGTTCACGCGTCAAAACTCTTTTTTTTCCTTACAGCCCAGTATTATTTTAATTTTTTTGAAGGTCCGAACTCTTCCTTCCCATCCAGCTTCTATTTTCATCCCCCGCGCGCAATGAGCATCCCCCTTCCCCCCCCCTTCCAAGTATCATGTTCTTACTCCTCCTCATTATGGGAGTTAGAAGGGTTCAGACTTTCCTAACCCGCCCTGAGAATTTCCCCCAATTAACCTCTTATTTGAAGTCACCTTACCTTTACATCATATTAGGCTATTCACGATGTGCACACTTTTTCATTTGACCGACTTTCTTTCCCCTTTCAAACCGCATGGTGAGGAGAGGCCTAGCTTCTCTGACCTAAGACCCCAGTTCCGTAACACTGTTTGCAGCGACCCTTTAATGCGTTTAAAGCAGCAAATACCTCTCCCTTCCCCGGCTGTTTTTTCTTTTTTTTCTATATGTTTTTCGGCGAGCAACGGGTGAGTCCCTTACCCCCCCCTGAGAATTGGTCTCCATCCCCCCTCTCGGTTGGACGTAGCGACTTTTTGTGTTGTGTCTCAGAGCGTGCCCCTGAGCTATTCAACGAGTATAGTATATCCTATATCCCCTTTCCCCTCGTTTTGTTTTGCTGCTTTTCTTTTCCCAGATAATCGAAAGTATAGACACCCTGTCTTTCCCCTTTTTCATATAACGTACTAACTTTCTCACAGAGTCTTGGACAAGAAGGTCGGGGGAATCTTATATTGGATGCGATTTTCTACTTGTTGTTGTACAGTCAGTCGCCTTCCGTAATTGTGTAGATCCGCCCCTGGGCTTGTGTGCACTGTAGACGTAGACCGTACGGACGTTCTCTTGCCCTAGGTATACGAGTGATCCCTTTATGCATAGAAAGTGACTTTAGTTTTCCGTTCATTAATTGATCAGTTTTGGCGGTCCCCCCCAGAGATCTAATTTAACCTAGAAAGTAGACTTAAAGTTCCACATGACGGTTATGAATTTTAAGTGGTCAGAAGGCCCAGGCTTGACTCGAGAAGCAGTTTCGCCCGATGTTCCCCTCCCTGAGTAGAAGAGTGGACATTGTGTAAAGCATTGCTTGGTCACTTTGACGTGTTCATAGGCTCTAATTGATCTTTAAATCGCTTTTGCAATGGAGAGGATGCTACTTTCCGCTTCACACTCTGATCTTTTCTAAATTTTCGACATGCATTTGGACTTGTCTTCGCCCCCTTTACTGTATATCAACGTTAATACTGAATGGTTTTTTTGGGACTTGTACTCGTCTTATTGACATTTTTCCTTTCCCCGAGACAATTGTCTGACTTTATTCTCCCTTTGAAATGTGGTTGTTCATAGTCGCTCTTTCCCTTTTGGCGCGTTTTTTTCTCTCTTTTTTGTTGAATGTTGACCTCCCCTGACTGCCTCGCATTTTTCGAGTTCCGTTTGATTGCTTCGGTTTATGTTTCCCTCCCCCCTTCAGGCACTGTTTTGCAGTTCTTTTATTTTTCTTTTTTTATATCGTTTCTTTACTTCCCTGATCTTGCAGAATTTTCTCAATAGAGCCCTTTTTCCTTTTCTCCGGTTTCCCCTCCCCCCCCCCAGCACCGTATCTGGCTTGTGGCCGGTAGGGACTGATTGTCAATCCCGGTCCCTGTTCTTAGATGCTGCCATTTTTTCCCCACCTAGGATCACCCCAACAGAAAGAAGCAAAGTACCCATCTATCGCTTGTCCTCCCCTCCCCCGCAGCCGTCTTTCGCAAGAAGGTCTACCACCCTTCCCCGTCGTCTTGCTCTCTGACATTGTAGTTTGCTTTTTTTCCAGATTTAAAGGTGGTGTGCTGCGATTTCCTTCCCCGCGCGTTATGACCCTTTTCTTGAAGTTTGGGAACGATACTAGACTTAATAAAGCGCCTGAGCTCCAGAATCCTTCCGGGTAGACGGTGGCCAATTATTGTTTCTTCTGCATTTATTGTGCTTAACCAGGAGTTTGACTGTTTCTACCCTGTGCAGCATCTTTTTTTATGAATATGTCCGCAGGCAGTCCCCCCTATTTACCAAGATAGTCCTCAAATCTCGATTCCAGAGTGTCTGTACAGGATGCAATTAGTTTTCAGGATTCTTTATTATTTCTTCTCCCCGATGCGGATGACACTATACCTCTTCCTCGGTTCCTGTGGTCCTAGCCGATCCCCTTTAAACAAAGTCTTCCCCCTACTGGTCATTCTATTGAATTTTGCACGGCAAACACTCTAAAAATCTTACCCCCCCCCCATTCCCCCCCCCATGTATGTATCATGTTTATTTTCCACCCCCCGTTCAGGTAATTCCTGTTCTTGCGATCCTTTCTCCACAGCTGAGGACCTTATTTCCCACTTTTCTTGGCCCACACCCCCCAGGTTTTAGCACTCATTCACACGGGCTATTTTCTATACGCTATTAATGAGAAGTGTGCGACTTAGTATCCCTTCATGCCTGGTATACTTTTTTTTACCCCCAGACAAACCCCCCGATCCCTCCTTGTTTCCATTTTATAATCCAATCTCCCCCTTGTTAGTCCACCAAGCTTCATAACGACCTTATCCTACGCATGAGCCGCCAGCCCGCAGTTTCGAGTAATTAACTTACTGACCCAGTCGTCACTCCACCGTTCAACCCTGCTCGTTTCTTTATAGAAAGTAACCAAGAGGGGCTCGTTTGTCTTAATTACGTCATGAATTACGTATGACACCGTACATCGCTTAGTCTTGAGGTATTTTCACACATGCGTCTCCCCTCGTTTCCCCTCCCCCGTTTAGGGACGACCCCTACCTGCTGTAGGAGGTTTGCTCCTTTTCCTCTAATCACATGACGCGAATATTCTGTACACCCTCCCCTCCTCCGACCTTTCCCCCCCCCCTGATGATTTTTGTTATCTTGTTCTTCCAATCGACGCTAAAAAGCCGGAGCCACCGATCCGACGGTACCCTCCTTGGTCCCCCTCCCAGAGTCGTGGAGTTTCCCTCATTAAGCTTTTTTTTTTTTTTTTTTTTTTTTTGTTTACCAGCCCGAGCGCAGCCCCGTGTTCTCTCACCTCACATGCAATCACGCGACCATCCAAACTCTCAGGCAGTGATACGCTTCTTGGTTCTTTTCCAGCCAACCCAACTCCAACAAGTCCAGTTCTTCCCCCAACAGGGTAGATCACCACCATACTTCCTTCTTTCAAGCCTTTTCGTCCGGGGATTTTATTTTTTAAGCGGATTTATGCCTTGAGGACTCAAATATCAAGAACCCCACCTTTCCTTGATGATCAAATCGGCGACCCAGCCAGCTTCTCTTTCCCCGGTATTTTAAAGAGGACTATCCGCCTCACGCGATGCTTCATTGAAGTCGTCTTTGCTGAATTAAAACTTTCTGGCCAACTGCACTTTAAATGTCTCTGACTCAGTCCTCCGCTCCTTCTCGGCGGGGGCCTGCTCCTTGGCAGGCGCCGGACTCTTCTTCCCCATCATGCCTTTTTCCCCAAGGAACCCACTCCTTTTTCCATGGCTGGACTTCCCTCCCCTATCTAAAGGTCAAGATTTTTTCCAGGGACCTTACTGCTTCATGCCTATTTTAGACAAACTTTTAGTTGGAGGTGCCTGCTAGTCAAGAATTGCACCCTCCTCCAGTTTCCCCTTCTTCGTTTTACAGAAGACCACCTCTTCTTCCTCGACGCGGTCTTAGAGACAAGGCGTCGCGCGCACAATCTTCAGTGACTTAAACGAACGTCTTCGCTCGAGACGGGAGATAGGAAGTGTTACACCCTTTACGCAGCACTCCGGT
>Ga0179591_1299830_pt1 | contig 11079 bp, 20 predicted proteins | sample CZOMad2_1_08_16f_FD_182891 | JGI IMG/M metagenome (GOLD analysis project Ga0179591, IMG submission 182891) | Vadose zone soil fungal communities from Angelo Coast Range Reserve, California, USA - CZOMad2_1_08_16fungal (PacBio error correction) | ecosystem: Environmental > Terrestrial > Soil >... | reverse complement strand
TTCCCCCACTTTCCTTTTAGCCCCCCTGACGAGTAATGTCCTCCCCTTAGTTTTTAATCACAACACTCGACTTTTCGCCGCACCTTTAGCTCGTTTCCCCATTTCTTTGAATTCTCTTCTTTGAAAGCTTTCCAACTTTCCCCTCTGACGAACCCGCTTAAGAGCTACCCACAGCCCCTTTCTCTTCCCTTTTTTCCACCAACAGGCACTCTAGCTTGGGTCTTACCGCCTTCTTCCCTGTTAACCTTATTTCCCTTAACCTCACTTCCCCTTATCTATTTTGTCCGTTGACCCTTTTTTTTTCTGTTTTCTCCCATAAATGCCAGTCCTGGTTTTCTCCCTTTTTTCCTGAGCGTCTTTTCTTCAATGGAGTCATTCTGCTTCTTCTTTCCTCTGTATTCCCCTTCCTTAGCCCCTTGCTTGAGACTCAGAAACCCTTTCTTTTCCCATCCCCTCCTCTTTTCTTTGAGCTTTTCTCTTCCCATCCAAGCTAGGCTGCATGGTCTCTGCTTTTTTTCCGCCTCCCCCTTTCCCTTTCCCCAAATCCCCCTCGTGGATACTTTTTTTTGACACACTCCGCTTTTTCAGTCTGCTAGCTCCCCATACCTGTTGTTTCCACCCTTGTACTCACCTCTTCGTTTCCCCCTCCCCCTCCCCTTCTTTCTCACAGTTTTCTCTTCCGCCTCCCCTTCATCCGCGGGTAAGTCCCCCTCCTCCCCCCCAGACTTTGTTTTCTTCCGGTTGTGTGCCGAGATCGTCCGGCCCGTGATTACCACTTCTCCCCTTTGAAATTCCTCTTTCCCCCCGACCCCTTGCCCGTGCGCTGCCTTTCTCCTTCCTCCACCCCCGCTTTCCGTTTGCCCCCGCTCCCCAGCCCTTTTTTGAGCGAATTCTGTGCGGGGAACACCCCGTTTCCCTCTTTTTCCTTTTCCCTTTTCTCTTGAAGTTTTTTTTGCGTGTGAATTTTTTTTTCCTTGGCAGAAGTTGGCTTTTTTTCCCTGATGGTTTTTTCCCCCCTATCCCGACGAATCGGCCCCCCCCCTCTCTCCTTTAACGCTTTGTGTAGTGACGTGAACTTTTTTGTCGGTTGAGTGACTTTCAATCCCCTTGATGATCAGTAATTTCTTTCTGCTTTTTTTTTGGGTGTGTTTTTCTACGCAGCCATGACCTCCCCTTCTTTCTGCTACCGTCCTTCCTGATGAAATTCCCAGTGTCCAAATCTCTTTTCTCATGGGAAGGTCTTTCCCACCCAAAAACACCCACACCCCCCAACCCCCCCCCCCCCCCCAACCCCCCAAAACAAAAACCACCCCACCCCCCCCCTTCCAACCCCCCACAACCCAAAACACCCCCCCCCCAAACACCCCCCCCCCCCACACCCCAAAATGGTGGCCTCTGTTTCTCCCCCCTTCGCCCTCTTTCGACTCTGTTGGATTTTCTAGCTGGAGTCCTAGTGCCCGCCGTCGTGCCCCTTCAGCGGTTCTCCCTTGGGCGCAGGTCCCTGATTCTTCACCCTCTGAGAAGGCCTATCCTGCCCACTTCTCCCATCCCAGTTTCCCCTCTTTCCGATTCCTTCTTTCCGACCTCGATGGAGGGCGTCTTTCCGTTCCCATCTTCTTCCCAGTTGAATGAGGTTAAAGTCCACATAGTCTTTTCCCGGGACTAGCAGTCCTCCTTTCCTTCGGGATCCGCCTTTTTTTTTTTTGTGTGCGCACTTTGTTCAACCTTCTGAGCTCTCTTCCTAGAGTGTGGCTGGCTTTTTTTTTTTTTTTTTTTTTTTTCGCGACAGGGGGGGGCCATCTTTTTTCACTTCTTTCAAGCTTAATCCATCGAATCGCCTGTGACCCCCCTCCCTTTATTTTTCTTCTAACCTTAGTCTTCCTCCTTCCTTGTGGTTATCTACCCGGGCAGCTTGGTATGGTTGGGCTACTACCCCTGCGTCCCCTCTTTCACCCTCGGCCAGACCAGAATTCGTTTTTCCCTTTTTTCTGACCCCAAACCTCTTTCTTTTTTACTTCAATGCAGTTTGGTTCAAGATACTTTGCTCCCAGCTCCCTTTTAAAATTTTTTGTATTAGGTTTTTCCCTCTATCTTTTTCTGTCATTCTTCGGGTTGCCTTGGGCGCACCCTGACCATTGGAAGGGTTAAGAGCTTTTTCACTTCTCTTAGCATCCCCACCCTGACCCTTTCCCCCTTTAGTTTTTCCCTGACTGCCCGACTTCCTCCTCTCCAAAATATCCCCTAAAATTTCCCTACTTGTTTTCCCCTGGGAGTTCTTCCGTGCTTCCTTTTGCTTTTGAATCTAGGTCCCTCCCCCCTGGATGGGTTTGACTTTTTCTTCTTTTGTCTTATTCCTGTCGGCGTATGAATTTTTTTCCCTTTGGTTCTGGATGCCTGAATTTCAATAGATGGTGGTCTCTTTTCTGGGAACTCTTTTTTTGAGCTGGAGCCCCTGCTTTCGCGTTCCCCCCCCTAGCTGTCGTTAACTGATTCTTAATTCTGGCGGTTTTTACTAAAATTTGCTCACCCCGTTTTTGTGCCTTTCCGCTCTTTTGGATTTCTGAGTGGGGCCTCTTTCTTCTTTCTAATTTTTTGGGTTCCTCTCTATCCCTATCAGCGGACCTTTCAATTTTCAGGATTTGCCTCTTCGGTTTCCCCATTCTCTTTTGCGTCGCTTCCTCGGTTTATCTGCCTGCTTCGATGGTTCTTTTTTATTTTAACGCCGATGAGGATTGTGCCTTGATTCAAGTTTAGAGTGTCCATTACTTTTCTTCTGTCTATATTTTTTCGTTTTTTTTCGGTCTCTGAGGGCGTCTTTGGACTCCTTTCTCTTTCCCTTTTTTTTTTAGGAGGAGAAAGGTGATTCTCTCTTTTCTCCTAGACGGGGATCATTTAAGGCCTCTACGTATTCGCCGTTTGAGGCTTGAGTTCTTTTTCTTCGGGTTTTCTTCGGCTAATCTTTAGTTTTGTTGGTCGTTGATGATGTCGCCTCCTAGTCCTCTTCCCCCCTATTTCCTTCCCTCCAGTTAGGGGTGGTTTTTTTGACATTTGCCGAGAGTTGCTACCTCATCTTTTGGTTTTTGTTCCATCTTGGGTTTTGATCGACCCCCCTCTGCATCACTTTTTGTGCGTTTTTCCCCGGCGTGATCCGATGGCGTTTTTGACCTCTCTCCTATGATCTTCTTTGCCTGTCCCCCTTTTTTTTCACCCCCCCGATTTTTTTCGACCTTTGAACTGACCCCACTCCCCCCCACAGAGGGTCAGAGATTTTCACCCCAGAGGCCTCTTTTTTTCAGTGCTACTACAAGTCTTTGTCTTTTGTCTCGGTTTTTCCTGGTCAGTTCAAGTTTGGATTCCCGTTAGTGGTTGGCGCTTTTGATCTTTTCGTCTTGTAGGGAGTCAGTCTAGTGTACGCCGCTTTTGCTTGTTTCCTTTGAATCCCCTTTTTTTACTTTGGTAGTTTTTGTCTTGTTGTCACTTGACTCTCTCTTCTTTGAGATTTAGTCGTTGGGAAATTAATTTTATATGTCCGCTCCTTGACGTCCGTTTGGATATTTAGGTGTTTTTTTTTTTTCTTCCCTTAATTGTTTCAGCAGCGCTCGTCTTCTGGTTCTTCTCCTCCCCCTTTCCGGAGCTTTCCCCAGGACCGGAAGTGTGTTTGTGGCGCCGCCTTTGTTGGCCTTCCTTTGATAGTTCTTGTTCTTTTGCTGGGCGTAGGTGCTTTTTTTTGGTTCGCTCCTTTTTCTCATCTACTTTTTCTTCATTCTTCTGTCGATGCCCTTCCTCCCAGTTTCCTTCCCTTCTTGGATCTTTCTGGGTGTGTTTTCTTTGTTCTTATTTCTCGAATTCGCTGATGCGTCGCCCCACGATAATCACGTGTTTGGTTTTCTCGGCTTTTTCCTTTGGTTTTTTTTTTGCGGCGTCTCTGGAGACCTCTCGTCTATTTTTTCCCTTCCTTTTGCGTAGCTTTCCACTTGTGTCTTTGGGTGCAGTTTTTTCCCGTAGTTTGCCCTATTGAGTCCACTGGGTCGTCTTCGACGTCTTACTTGCTGCTTACTCTTTTTTTTTTCATAGTTTATCCCCCTGTATTCTCCTGCCGAGGCCTTTTTTCATTTACGCCTTTTGGCGGAGATTCTTTCGTTTTTTGCTGGCTGCGGCGACTGCGGGTTCAGTTCCTCCCTCCTTGGTTTAGTGAGGCTTTCTCTAGGAGGAGTATTTGGCTTAATTGCGTGACCATTTTATTTTTTTTCTGTTTTTTTTTCTGGTAAATATAACCCCCATTGCTTTCACCCCTTGTTTTTGTTTTGCTTTGTGGTATTATTTACATATCTGTCTATTTCTCGTTTTTCTTTCCGACTCTCCTTATCTTCAACCCCAAATCGACCCCCCTCCTTTTCTAAAGCCTGTTGTTCATTGAGCTTTCCCCAACGGGAGCAATTCATTCTTTTTTCCCCTCCCCTGGACGCGCGCCCCCACTTCCAAACTCTCTTTCCCTTTGCCCTCTCACGACGAAACTTTGCAAACGCTCCCCTCTCCTCAACGGCTGCCTTGCCCTTTCGGCATGTTTTTTCCCCATCCACCTGGGGGACACTCTGGTCTTTAGCCGCAGGAAAATCGTGCGCCTCTTGACCCCCCCCGTTTCTCTGTAAGGACTCCCCCCACGAACAAGGCTCGCTTTTCCCCCTCTTCTTGCACGGCCCCCCCCCTCTTTTTCTCGTAGCCGCCCCCCACGGCTCCGTCCGCAACTCGTACCATGTGATTTGAACACCTCCCTTTTTGATCGTAGGCGATGGCGCCCGTTTCTTCGCCGGTTTTTTTCCCTTATTTTTTATAAGCTTTCTCAACGTACCCCATCCCCCCTCTCAAAGGATTTTTCGCGGGTCAGGTCACGTCCTCCCCTTGAGTTTTTTTCATCTGCCCGTCAATTTCCCCTTAACCAGGCGATCTTCTTCAGAGTCCCAAACCCTCTCTTCCTCCCACCTCCCTCCCCCTGTTGCCGAGTCCTCAGCCAACCTTGATACCTGCAGGGTCCCCTAAGGCAGAAATCCCGCCACCCACCCCCTCCGTCCTGTTCTTTTTGTCCCTTTTTTTCACTTCTATCAAGCGGTTGCTTAGGATCTCGGCGCCTTTTTCACCGGACCTTGCGAAGAACCTCCTAAATTTCTTGGCCCAAACCATTCTCTTGCTTGAGGCGCCCCTTGTAACGTTTCGTTCCGTCCTGTTCAGCATCTCCTCCGGTTCCCCCCAAACCCTGAGAGCCAGTCCCCCATTTTCTTTTTCTACTGAACCCCCCCCCAGACTTTTTCCTTTTGACTTTTTTTTCACCCTTGATCACAAAAGCTTTCTAACTTCCTCTGCCCCTCAGTGCCCACGACTCCGAATACAAAATTATTCCTCGACACACCATGTCCACGTCCCCTCCTCTTCATGTTCTCTGCACTTCTATTTTCCTAGTTTCTCTGGGCAATCTTTAATCTTTCTCCCCACAAGTAAGCGTTGATCTCTTTCATCATTTGACTTCCTATACCCGGACTTAGCGTAGTCGGCACCCTCTTCGCTCACGTTTTTCCTAACTCCCACAGCCGGCTTTCAGCCCCCCATTTCCGTACCCCCCCGCAACATCGTCGTCCTCGTCTCTCCGAGACCTTGATCTTGAGCGAATGGAAATTCTCTTTCTCCCTTCTTTCCAGCCAAAACTTCCCTTTCTTTCTTTTTTTGTAGTCTGTCTCCCTATCCCCACTTTTGAAGAAACCTCCTTTTCATCTCCCCCTTGACCTTCCTTTTTGTCCCTTGAGCGAGGGCTAGCATGATAGGCCCGCCCTGACTCGCTCCCCCCCAAAGCATTTTCCATCTTTCCGCCATAGAAGTTACCCAAATACGAATTTTATCAGCCACTTCTCGCCCCTCCTGACTCGACGGAAGACCGGCCTCCCCCCCGTCTCTCTCCCCCCTTCCTTTTCCCCCCCCTCAATTTCTTGCGCAATACGCCCCCCGCCCCCGTCTATTAAGACCGAACTCCGCCTTACTTTTTCGTAATAAAGCAGACCCACCTTTCTTCCCCGAATCCTTCCTAGTTCAAAAAATCTGGACCCCAATTTATCGTTAGGTTGTACCTCCCACTGTTTTGTTAAACTAAGAAACCCCTTTCTTTCCCCCCATACTTTTTCTCACAGACACCATTTTCATTTTAGCCCTCCGGAGCCAATTCACCCTTTTTTTGGTTCGTTTCTGTGGGCCAAAAAATACGTGGACAAGACACTTATAATTCCCCTCTTTCCTGACTGGAAATACCCCTCATTTCGTCCGTTCCTCCCCTCAGAAAAGGCATTGGACCTTAGCTGGATTCCCCTCATTCCAACTCGTCCCCACCGTCTGTCCGAGCCGCTACTAGTCTACTCCTTCCTCCTCCTCTTAACACCCCTCCCCAACATTAACCCTTTCGTTTATTCTAACCCCTTTTTACCTCCGCTCCTACTCTCCTTTCGCTCCTTTAAGCATCAATGGGACTAGTTTGACTCTTTTTTTCCCCTGGATCTTCTTCTCTTGAACCCCATCCCTCCCCTGTTTCACTCCAGGTTAGAGCTTAAACCTGCCTTGTTTTGAGTCTGGAACCTTTTCCGCATTGCTTCCCCAATGAACACCCCCTCTCCTCCAGTCCCTTCATCATGTCTCGCCCAATTTCCTCTTCCTTTCCGCGTCGTCACGGTTTCCCAAAGATCAATTTATCGTCCGTTCCCCTATTATTTCGGCCGAATGGGCCACCCCTCGGACTTCTGAACCTTTTCCTCCTCCTTTTACCCCCTTCCGGCTATTTAGACACTTATTCATTTCCCCTTCCGACTAACGTCTCTGATAATTCCTCGTCGCCCATTAGATATTTTATCATTTATTTTCCCGTTTGTGGCTGAGCGTAAAGAGTGGCACACCCCAGGTTTTCCCTTCCCTTCCACACACCTTCTCGAATTCTCCGCACCTTTCCCGGGCCCTTGGCCCTGTTGAGATCCCACAACCCCTACTCTCCCTTTCTTCTGAAAGCTTTCTCAGTTTCCACTCCCCCCTAGGTACCCCCCTTCTTTTTTTTACCCCCTTCCCCCTAATTCCCCTCTGCGGGGAACTTGCTTTTTCCAACTTTTGCCTCCCTTCTTTGGCGGAAAACCTGGTTTATTTCTCTTTTTTCGCCGTGGTATTGCGCAGCCTCGCCCCCTCCTTGAATTCCCCTCCCTTTTCAGCCCCCTTTTTTTTTACAGTTCTTTAATAAGATATGCGCACTGCTTTCACGGTCGTCTTCTTTGACTTCCTAATCAACTCTTCATCCCCACCTCTTTTTTTTAGCCGGCGCTTTTTTTCCCCCCCAACCTGTTTTTTTCCCGCTGGAATCGTCGGCGTCCTTCTTTCCCCTTTTCGAGGTTTAAAAAAGTTCCCCCCGCTCTCGGACGAACTCCCATTTCCGGATCATCCGTTTTTTTTCTTCTCACCTCCTTTCCGTCACCCCATGCAAAATACGTTTCCTTAAGTTCCCTCTTTTACGTTTCCCTCTTTCGGTTCATCGCCCAACCATCAGCGTTCCCTCTTTTCCTTTCTTCCTTTCGACTTTCCCGCCCACCAGCCCCTGCCCTCTTCTTTTTCACTCCTTTTGATTCCACCGCTTACATCGCTTTTCATCCCCTCCCCGTGTTTTTTTTTTCCTTCTTCTTTTTTTTTTTTTTTTCCCCCCCACCGGAACTCTTTTAAATCGTTGATCTCGGAATCTTTTTTGCGTTTTCACTCCTGTAGCTGTCTTTGGCGCCGTGTGCCTTTTGATTCTGTTCTTTCAGGTACCCTTTTTTCGATAAATGCGCCGGTCAAGCTTTTGACTTATTTTTCTTTTTCTTGACTTTTTTGACTTTTTTTTCTGAAGTACCTGTTACTGTGCTCCTTAATTTTTCTGGGCTTTGTCAGAACAGTCCGTTTATCTCTTTCTAATTCCCCTGCAGACCAATTTAAGTAGTTTGGTCACTCCGCCTCCTTTCCCTTTTCCAATCCCTGTTTCCCCCCAACAATCGTGATCCCACTTTTTCTCGTTTCCTCGTCCTGCTTCAGGCTTCAGTCCTTCTTGATTTAGCTTTTGGTGCCCCTGCTCCTTCCGTCATGCCTCACCCGATTTATTGTTTTTTTTTTCCCATTCATTTTGCGGTTCTGTCTTCTCGCTTTTTTTCAGGTTTTTCCTCTTGCTAACCGACTGAGACGGTCCCTCTTCCCTACTTTTCCCCCATATCCAGTTTTTTTCCCAAGGCTGCTTTTTTTTTTTCCCGGGCGAATCTTTTTTTTTTACTGATCTTCCGCGCGGGTCCTTCTGCCTTTACGGACCCAAATAGATTACCTTCTCATACTTCTTCCCTTCCCTAACGGTCCTTATTTCCGGAGCTCCCTTTTTTTTGCGATTTTTTAGATTTTTATTTTCCTCCGGGCCTTTGCTGAGTTCCTGGCTTTTGTGTTTCTTTTCCTGAACCCGATGTGTTTTCACTTTTATTCCTAATCCTGTGATTCCCCTCTACCTTTTTCGAACCTTTATTTCCTCGGTTAAAAAGACTTCATGGTCCCTTAAGTTTTAGCCGAGCCTTGGTTCTTGAGGCCTTTTAGCTTTCCTAGCCCCCCGTTTCCCAGGCGATAAAATTTGTCCCGTTACTTTTTCATTTCGCTTCCCCTGTGCGTTGACTTCTGATTTCGGTCTCCTCTCCTTGGCGCCCCGGGCGAGTAGGTCTTGTTTTTTTTTTTTTGTTACCTATACGTCTTATTTCTGTTTGTAGCTTCATGCGGCCCCTTTTTTTTACTCCTTTTTCTGGAAGAGCACACCTTATTTTTCCGGTTCTATAACCTCTTTCCAACGTTTCGTTGGGCGACTCCCTGAGTTTCCAGAAAGTTTTTTTCCTGCCCCAAATAGCCCCACTTCACCTTGTGGCCACTGGTGCTTTCTTTTTTCTTTTGAGAGTTTAGGAAGGGTTCATTTTCTTTCCCCATTTTCTTTTGGGAAGGCGGTCGCTTTTATTATCGCACTCCCGGCGTAGACCCTTCCCCTTTCCCTTTTCTAGCGGGAGTATTCGGCCTCCACTTCTTTTTCGGTTCGATTCCTTGATTTCGGGACCTTTTTTTGTTACATTGTTTCTGCTTGAGCGCTTTATCTTTTTTCCCCCCTTCTTTCCTGTTTGGTATCCGCCCGTGCACCACACCCGTTTTTTGTTTAAGTTTGCCCTCCACTTTGTCTTTTTTGTTTTGAAGGCTTTTAGACGAGTTTTATTTCCTTGGTTTCAGAGCTTTTTCCGTAACCGCTAATGTTTACACTATTATGTTTGTTGCCGTCGTTTGCCTCCTTCTCTTTTCTTTCATTCCTGCGTTGAGACATTTTTTTGCCTTATTTTTTTGTGTTCGTGCTTGTTTGTCTCTCATCTGATTGTTTGTAATTGGCTTCCGACCTGGTCAATTACTTTTTTTTGATTTTTCCCTTTGTTTTGATCGCCAGGCGGCTTATTTTTTTATAGATCTTTTTTTCTTATTTTTGTGGAGTGTTCTAGGTTTTCCTCCCTTTTTTTTGGCTCTCCCTTTTTCATTTCTTTTCGCTCCAGGCGTTTGAACTTCCGTGTCTCCCTTCTTTTTTAGATTCTTGTTTTTTTTTTGTTGGTTTTTTTTTTGTGCGTGTTTTGTGGCCTTCACTACCTCCCCCCCTTTTTTGGGTCTGGCGAATATTCCCTCCTGCGCTTTTTTTCATCGCGTTCTGGTTTTTTATTCTCGTTGTTCTTTTCCCTTTTCTTTTTTTCGGTTTTTGACATTTTCGAGCTGATTTTGCTCCTCGAGGCCCACCTTTCTTTTTTCCCGTTGCTCATTTGTTCGCGTTCCCTTTGCGCCTTTTCCCTGCTCCATGATTTTCCTGTTTTCCCCATTTTAAGTCCCCCCGGATCTTCTTCTTCCCTCCAGACACCCTTCCCCCCATGTGGCCAGATGACGGTGAGCACCAGAGGACTCTTCTGTCAAACAGTGCTCTCCCCAGCTTTTTCGGGTTTTATTAATGGGTGGCGCATCCCCCCCCTTTTCTCTTTTGTTTTTTCCGTTCGGTCTTTTTTCGGCGTTAACTAGGTGAGTTGTTCAAGTGTCTGATCAGTTTCCTCTTTTTTTTTTTTTAGCCCCTTTTAGTGTTCCCAGTTTTCTAGCTTCCTTAGTTTTTTTAATTGGGCGCTGCTTTGCCCTTCTTTAGGTTCTTTTCTTGTTTTGACAGCCTTTCTTTAATCCTTTTCTTGGCCTCTCATTTTGATTAGCCTTTTATTTCTGCCCTTCTCCGCAGTACAATTGTACGCCTTCATTCTCGGCGTTTTTTTTTCTTATTTTGTTAGACGATGCCTTCTTTTTCCCTTTCTTTTTCCGACCCCTTTTTTTGTGTGGAGAGTCCTTTTCGTTGCCGGCTTATCTTCTTTTTTTTTCTATGTCTTTTTCTTCATAGTGCTTCCTTCTGGTTTTTTTCCCTGTGCGAGCCCTCATTCTTCCAATTTCCAGGACTTCCCCGTCTCTTTTCCTCCAGTTCCTTTTTGTGGGACTTTTTCTAGCCCTGATGGAGTGTTCGGTTGAGGATCCCCCTGACTCCCCCCGACGGTAGAAACTTCTGACTCATCAAGTGATTTTTTTCTCCACCTGTCTTTTTTTGAGGTTTGGCGTTTTTGTGATGCTGCGGACGCTTCTACAGATTTCTTCGTTTTTTTCGTTTCCATTACGCTTAGTCGAGTTCTACTGGTCTCTTCGCTCCGGAGTCATCGTTTTTTCTTCGACGACTTACTGTGCTACTACGTTCCGCTTGTGCATTTTTTTTGGGCATGTCGCGGCCGGTCTTTTTTTCCCCTTTTTTTCTAGATTTCTTTTTATTCTTTTTTCGTTTTCCTTTTTATGGCCGTTTGATGCGGGCCTCGTTATCTTTCTTGGTTTTTTTAGTGTCGCCTTCCGCGACTAGCTTTATCATCATTCCGGTCTTGACCATTTTTCCCTTTTTTCCTTCTTTTTAGTTCCACTCCACACAACCTGGTCTTTTGCCTTTCCTCCAGTTTTCTTTTGGCGAGGGGC
>Ga0179591_1264396_pt1 | contig 11079 bp, 12 predicted proteins | sample CZOMad2_1_08_16f_FD_182891 | JGI IMG/M metagenome (GOLD analysis project Ga0179591, IMG submission 182891) | Vadose zone soil fungal communities from Angelo Coast Range Reserve, California, USA - CZOMad2_1_08_16fungal (PacBio error correction) | ecosystem: Environmental > Terrestrial > Soil >... | reverse complement strand
CGAATGTTTAAAGTGGCACATCAGGAAGACCCCATTCGACCCCCCCTCAGGTCCCCGTTTCCGCGGAATCCCCCCCGCGTTTGAAAAAACGTCTATTTCCAAGCGGCATGTGCCCCCTGCGAGCCCATCGCGTAATCTGTCACCCCTTTCTCCGCAGATCGTGTAACCTGACTCCAGCCCCCCCCCCAATTAATACAGTTCTTGCGCCCACGCTCATCCGCCAAATGTCTGCTGCGTGAAGTTCGCCCTTTGTTCCGGACCCTCAGGTCCGATACCCAAACCCCTTCCGCTAGGATAGTGGGTCTCACTTAGCTATTGGGGAGTCTCCTTTGGCCCTCCAAAATTCCCTTTTTCCCTAGCGCGTTTTGGTTGACCACCCCCCGCTAGCTTCCCCTACCCAACCTCCTTGCGAGGCCGCTTCTAGGACTGACAGAACCCTAGCTCCTTTCAGGATCCCCTCCCGAGTTTTCTCCTTTTTGGACAGTAATTGTCCAGACCCATTCGTGGACCGATTTCTTCTTACGCTTCCGTCACGATTGACTTTAGCGATTCGTGTGGGGGGGGATTTGTTTTCTTTCACCCGCGGACTAGTTTTTTGAAGGAGCCCGGCGTGCTTCGCAAATTACGCGCGTCAACTTGAATTTGGTAGCCTCTTTGGACATGGGCATGATGGTCGCTGGTGTGCGTTACGCCAGTCTAACCGTTTTTAATTTTTAGGGACCTTCTGCCCTTTAGGTAAGTCGCTGCCCGCCTTTGTTGTTGTGTTTCGAAGATTCACCCCTATCTTTCTGTGAAGGTGTACATCTACCTCTTGGTGTGAGCATTGTCCCCCTGCGCCCGCACTGCATATTTGCACCCCCGTTGCCTGGGGACATCCTGCGTTTCTTGTCGATACACAATGTGCTGCTCCTTTCTGTCTCTCCACATTATTGACGAGCGGCTTTCTCACCTCCCCGATTCCCCATTATTCATTTTGACCGCTGAAGTCTCTCCCCCTCAGCCTTTCCTTTTGCAAAACCCTGTCACAAATAATGATAGAACTCGGCTAATTATCCGTGCGCAGTTGCAGACTTTTTTTAGCCTAGAAGCGTCCTTTTTAGTCGATGTGGTTAGGTCTCGAGCTTGCTCCCCAGCGGCCATCAAACCTTTCGTGCCGCAGGATTTTTTTTTCAGTGGGCCCCCTTTTTTTCCATACTGCTTGATCCATTCTCCCGTCAGGTGTTGAATGTTAATCCCCTGAGGTTTTTTTGAAATGCTCCTTTTATTCCCTACCATTCCAGCCGGTTTGGCGGTAGGACGAATGCTGAATCACCCCCTCGTGCACGCTCCACGTGTGTGGTTGTTTTGATTAACCCGCATTTTTACGCCCTCGTCCCAATGCCTTGTCGAATTGCTCGCTCGCAAATTCGCTTGCTTAGGCGGGTGTGCTTCTGTAGGGCTTACTTTTCCCTCGTTGTGCTTGTTCTCCGTCGACCTTGTCGCGGTGTGCACTTCTCGCAAATTTGCCTACTTGACCGTCGCGCAGCGCGCTCTTCCGGGACAGCTCACTTGTGGGCACATTTAGTCTGCCGCTTCAAAACGGTTTATGTCCACCGCCCCCCTCTCCAACTTTCGGTATTTGTGCCGGTGTCTCTCCCCCCTAGCTCACCCCGAGTTTTGTTTTTGTCTTTTAGACTTCACCCCACACGGCCATTGCGATCTTCTCCGTCAGCCTTCGATTCAATTCAAGATAGCGGTGACCTTCTTGTTTCACATCGGGCGCCTTTCAGATTTTTTTAACCCCTTCTGGCGACGAGGCCCGGGTTTGTTTGAACTTGTTGAGATGCCCCGTCCATTGTAACAATAAGGGACTTTTATTAACTGCCTTCATGCCTGGCGTTGTTGCTCCTGACCTTTTGTCCCCGCACCCCCCGCTTGTCGGTTGTAGAGACGGCTCTAATGGCTGCCAAGCACCAGCAGACTGATCGTAATTCTTCTTATTTTTTCGCGAACTAGCCGTGATGCATGTGTTTTAGATTCTCGTCTCCTCCCCCCTTTCATCAGGGAGTAACGCCTAGCCCACCGTTCAACGATCAACGCTCCCGATGTGTACTCCCGCTCGTCTGAGTCGCCCCGCTTTTCTCCGCGTCCATCGGCCTCTCTCGCTTCGAGCGAACAAACACTCACTGACAAGATCTTTTTTCGCGGACAAAAATCTGGTTTACCTACCACCCCCAACGTTGACGCTCGAACCTTCCTCTGATTCCCCTCCCCTCTCACGACACAGGCGCGCGGTGTTTCCCCTTCGAACGGGACTTTTCCTGTAATCTGCACGGTCGTTGTCTTTGACACCTATGTACCCGGACCAGTATTGTCCCGATTCCCAGGTATTTTTCAGCTCAGGTAATACGTCAAACCTTGCACCTAGAAACTTCAGGGCACTCCTTTGGCTGCGAGTTAGACTGACAGCAAGTGTCCCCTCCCGTCTCTCACGTGTTAGGGACCATCTAACCCTTTTCACCCTCTCTGAATATCCGCATTTTTGGATGGTCGGGGCGCTTTTTCGTACGCACCCCCATGTCCCGTTTGGGCTCAGACCCATCTGACTTTGCCGAATGTGTTTGAACGACTAGGTCTGATGTGATCCAGAGTCAATCATACCCCGATTATTTACAGACCCAGTCTATGCCCAGTGTCCCCCCCCCTTCGTGAATTTGTTTGTTATGACTGGAGCCATCGGGCCGAATTTTACTCCTTGCGGCCCAAAGCCCCCGTCTTGACGAAGGCGCGAAAATTTTGGTTGTTATGCCCCCCCCCTTATCACACGGTTTATTGTTGTCCCACTTTCAGCAACCTTAGCTCTCGGGATTTGCCGAATCCACCGTGGATCCTTTGGTGTACGCATCTGTAGGGGGGCGTGCCGCCTCCCCGCGGGTTGGACGGTCTTTGCTGTGTAATGGTTGCCACTCTTTTCTTCCTTCCCAATTCTTGACCCTTTGAGGCTAAAGATCCCCTTTGTCCCTGGAGTCGAAGGCTCGATCACGGGTTTTGTTCTCCGAAGCCGTCCCTTCGTCCCCTTCCCTCACATGCGGCCCGGTTGGTACATCGGCGCTTCCAATTTTTTTCCTCATCATTTGTCCTCCCGTGACTTGGCGGCTTCCGAGCGCTACACGGGCAGACGACCTTCGCTTAAGTCCTTTTCCTCCCCAGAGCTAAGGAGCAGGATGCTTTGAAAAGCTTCTTCAGGATTCCCACCGAGCCTGTTCCCTAATTGCCCCATGGCCAGGTCCGCCCATCTCTCCCCAAACCATTCCACTCTGATCCGACCCAAGCTGCCGACCGTTCTTACACGACTCCCGTTATTCGGACCTCACATCCCTACTTTGGTGCAACTTAGAATCTCGATGCAATGCCCCCCCCGACTTCTCCCCCTTGACCTCGGTTTCCGCTCTTAGTGCTTCTTTCTGACCATCCGGTTCATCTTTTCCTTACTAATTGTCTTTTGTCCACCACGCCCACCCCTGATGTGTGTCACTAATTCCTACCCTTGTTTTTCTGGCCCATATATGGCCTTTTCGTCCCTTGGTGATCCACTTTATCGCGGGCTTTACGTGGGCGCGTTTTTGAATTATATCCTCCCTGTTTCTCCGAGTCTCGCCATCTGCGCCGGGCGCCCCTGATAATCAACAGTTCCTGCCAGCCCGCCCGGGCGATTTCACCTCCTGTCCCACCTTCCCCTCCGAGGCGGACAAAGCGTTCCCCGGTATCCAATCCCCGGTTTTTGCCCCTGCTCCTCCCCATTCACCCCTTACTCAGGGGGCAACTTTCGTCTCAAGGGCGGAACTCCTCTGCCCCTCTGCCCCGCAAACATTTTTGCGTTGTTTCAATTCGGTTCAAGAACATGAGTCCCTGCTTCTCGGTTCCCTGTTCTTCGTTTTTTTAAGCTGTCATTCCTCCCCCCTTCAATGGCGTTTCACCCCCATTGTACTTGCTCCTGTCCCACCCGTTTCTGGCAGATTCGCTGTCTTGTATTCCTGCCTTTTGTCTCTTGTGTATGCTTCTGAACTGTAATCAATTTCCTTTTCCCCCTCTTGATCGTTCCACACGCTGCGTCCCGCATGAACGCTTGCACGCGATCTCAGTGTCTTTATGAGACGGTGTCTATAAAACCCCTTCTCTCTTTTGCACGGTATTGCTCTAGGGTCCGACCGGCAATCCTTTTTGCGAGATTACTCCCCTTAGTACTCTTTTCCTTTTGGACGTTAATACGTTTTCACCGTTCGTGGAGCGCCATCCCCGCATCCTGCACGTCGGCCTTGATAGCCGCCTGTTGAAGCGTTCCCCCACGAGGAAACTCGTTTTTTATTGCCACAGTTACTTGAGTCAGCAAACCCATGTCCCGTCCGTGTCCCGCTGGCGACAGTCTTTTTTTAACGCCACTTTGTTGATTGCAAGCACTCCTTTAGTAACGCTTCCGTTGCAGTTGCTCAGACAAGTTAGCAGATCCATGGTCGTGGCCCCGAGCAGGCTCCTTTGTTAAGGGTTTGTTTTTTTTGTCGAACCCCCCTGTTTTTCGTTGCCCGGCTCTTTAACTCTTGGCGTTCCGAGCGTACTTTCAGCCACCGGTGCCCCTTTCAGGCGCTTGAACGTTTGCTAGGGACGTGTCCTTTCTCGCCTAATGAGCGAAGGCGTAACATTTTGACGCGGTTGGTGAACCGCAGGGATGGAGCGGTTCTCCCGCTTCGAGATGCCGATGGAAGGAGCGCACCCCGATCTCTTTTTCTTAGTGTTCGCCTCACTTCAATTTCACCCCCTAGAGTCTTTTTTCCTACAGGCGTACACTGGTTCAATATTGGATCACCGCGTAGGTTCTTTTTTTTTGTTCTCGGTGGTTTTTGTGGGTGCCTCTGTGGCGTTTTTTGGGTTTTGTTTCTTTTGGGTCCTTTTTTTTGCTTCGCCGCCCCAAACAACCAATTCCCGCGACTCTCGCCTTGTTAAGGATGGGTCGAAATGGCCTCTCTGTTTTCTCAGGGGTCTGTCCTGTTTTCTTCCATCGCCTAATACTCTGCTGGGCATTTTCATTCTTGCCCCTCAAGTCTCGGCTCGCTCTGCATCGGGAACGTCGGAATTTGGATAACGATTGATGGATCTTTCGGCCGTCTTTTTGGGACACTCGTTCAATGGCGGTCAAGGTTTCCTTTTCACCGCCTAATGGGGGAAGTCTCCGGTTTTCGCGATCCTCTTTTTCTGATCTGATTTTGGGAGGCATTCCGGCTTTCGGCCGGCTTTTTTTATAGACCTCGCCCCTCACTAGGACAAGATTGATTTCCAGCGCCCTGGTCCGATAGTTCCTCTCCCCCCAGGGCCACCGGTCTCATGATGATTTGTTAGATAAGGCGTTTCCCCCCCAGGGGCGCCTCTAGGCTGACTGCAGCGCTTCTCTCCTTAGAGTCTGTCCGCATGCCTGTGCCGCCGAACTTGCAACCACCCCCTTCTTCAAAGAAAGAACTTGTCACTTCGTAGCGCAACGTCCCAACCCCTCAGAGGGCTCCCACCAACCTTGAGTTTTCGTAGTCTTGTCACCTACGCCGAACTGAGCCTTCTTGCCCCCCCATTATTTGTTGCTTGAAAGAGAATGCTCCTGGACATGGGTGGACTCCCCAGGACTTTGTTTTGAGCTCCTCGTGAAATCCTTGTCTTTTGTCGGTTCTACCCCCGACCAGGTGCCTCCGTCTAGAACCCCACCTCTATGTGTACCGCTTCAGCCCGCAAATTGACCAGTTCGTGGTCCTCATAGAGGGTGTGTGTGAGGACCCTTAATCGACCCCCAGAGTAATTTTTCACTGCTTAATTTCCTGTACCCCAAGTCGAGGTGTCGTAAAACCCCGGAAGTCTTTTTTCGCACCGATTTCAGTGGAAACACGCCTTGTGTCTCATTGCCAAGGCGAAACAGTGTTGCGTTCACACCCTTTTGCTCGCGAAAGGGAGTGCCCTTTCCTTTCTCGGCAGAAAATGCATCGCCGCTTTCGTGATTTTCCCCTTTTCCCTTTGGTTTCAACGGGCGGACGTCGGGATCTCCTGCTCCTTTCCTAGGCGAATCCGTGTGCCCCCTCGGGTTTCTCAAACAAGAGTCGATAATCGGGATAAATGCCAATTTACCCCATAATGTCCGTAACAGTTGCCCCGTCCGTGTTTTTCACCTCCCCTGGAGGGTCCTGGTTGACCGGCCGGGGGTTTGGACTGACGTGTCAGGTGAGCAGTTTGAAACGGTGGTTGTGACGTCAACATATTTAGAGATTCGCTTCGTGCCGCTTCTGAGTTAAATCTGTCCAGCGCGCTCTTCGGACAACGAGATTTAGACATTCCTATCCGCGCGACATGATGGTTCCCTGCGTGATTCTTCTCCCCTATCCCAAAAGTTTAGAGCTGCGAGCTGATTGAGAAAGTTTCGTAGTTCGAGCTCCATCTTTTTAGAATCGATCGTCCGGTTTTTTCCTCCCCCCAGACCCCCGACTACCTCTACCGTCGCTTTGTGCTGCGTGCACTTTTTCTTGTAGAAGGACAGCGCCCACGCCGGTCACGTCTTAACGTCACACCACCAGTAAGTTCAGTGCTTTGTCCCACTTAGTGTCATTCAGGCCTGGCCCGTTTTGCCCCCCCCCCTGCGCGAACTGTACGTCGCCTCGTTGAGCACCTTTTGTACCGCCCGCTGTTTGAATACGTTTTCGTCTTTATTTCAACGGAGCACGGTCTGATTGATACCTCAGGACACTTTTCTCGCCGTTGAAGGCTTTTCGCCCAATGGTGACTGTTGCGTAACTGAATTTAAAAGACTACCGATCGGCGTCGCCCGTTTTGACTTCTTTTCCTGTGGCATTCTGCATTACGGAAGTTTGCTTTTCCCCCCCGTAGACCCATAACCTTTTGCATCCCTTTTCATACCCTACCACTCGCAGGTATCACGGCGACTCTTGCGTTTTTTTCAGCTCCAATCCTTTCTTCCGCAATTAGCTGGCTTTCCCTCGCAGCGGTTCCGTCCCGGCGTCACTCGGTGGTGACTTCCATAATTGCCTGTCGACCCCCCAGTGGGCCCGTGTAAGCAAAACCAAAACCTGGTCATCGGTTGCTATTGATCCATGCTCATCCCGCCGAACTATCCCCGTTATAAGGACGTTTTCTACCCCTATGTGTGAGTAGAAATTCCCCCTCTTCCTAGAATTTGTTCCCAAGCACAGAATATTGAATTTTCAGTCTTTTTCTCCCATTCGGCACCCCTTTTTCTTTGTTTTGGTCCAGAGTCCAGGCCCGGCACGATCGACATATCAGACCCCCCGGGGTCGTGCCGCTTCTAGTGCTCCTACCCAACGTCCCCTCCTTTCAGTTGATCTGCCGTTTAGAACTTCATTTTTTTTTACATCATGTTCCCTCGGTCTCCCCCCCTAGGATGAATTAGTTCCTTTAGTAATTCCCTTCCTATAATTGGGAGTTTAGAAGAGTCCCCCTGTCGATTGCGAGACAGCTGCAGATTCGCACCCTTTTTTCTCGCCACCCTTTATCGTTGCCATTGCCCCGTTTTCACTTATGCAAGATGGCCTGCCTCTTTAAGACTGATTACACAGCCACCAGAGTAATGAGTTACCTTCCTTCCCCCCTGGTGTGCTCTTTCTCCCCCTCCTCTGTTGTGTCGATTCGATTCCCCCCCACGGCAGTCTAAACTCTTGTTGCTGTCATAATGTTCACAGCCCGCTTGCCCAGCGACCCTTGCCTCCCTTGCACAGTTTGGACAGCCTTTCATGTCATCGCTGCCCCCAATTTTTAGCCGCGCCGTCTTCAAAAATATCGCGCGCTCGAACCGCACCATTATTCCCTTCAAGTCCTTGAATGGATATCTTTCTCCTCCCCCTTGACCTGAATGTTCTTGTGCACATTATGTAACAAAAATACAGCGTTTTCTTCAATCCTTGAGCGGGCAGCGGCAGACCTTTTGTTTTCCCATCTCCTCTTTCTTTCCCACCGTCTGTTTGGGGTGTTCGAGTCCGTTCTTGCTGGGGCCGAATTAGTTTCCCCCGCCCAAGGTCTTTAGTTTTTTTTCAGAAGATTGGCGGTACGGCCACAAATCCCCCCCTCCGGACGAGTTGTAGTCACACAATCCTTTCTCCCTCTGTTGATGACATGTTGGGCTCGCACAATCCCCATGAAATATTGGAATATCTAACTGAACATACATTGCCCCCCCTTCGATTTGCGGTCGATCATGCCCTAATTCCAAGGTCAGCACACTTCCATTTTTTTTTATTTAAGGCTCCTTGATCGACGGCCAGGTCGGGTCCCACGGTTCTATTTTGCCTCTCTGTAACTTTTCTTTTTTTGTGTGCGAAGATCTGCCTTTCTCGAGACCGAGATTTCCGTCGTGGCTGACTTTTCCTGTTCATTTCTTTCGCTGACCTTCGTGATCCCCACCCTGTTTCTCCCCAGCCGAACTTTCTGTTCAAGGGAGTGTTCCATTGAACCCTGTCGTTGTCCAAGCACGAACTTTTTAACTTTTTCTGTACCTCTGGTTTCCAGCAATAGCTCACACCTGAAGCCACCCTGCTTGCAAGTCCCTTTCAGGAAAGAGAAAGTCTTTTCAGCAAAGACGAATGGACCTTTCCCACTTCGTCCTTTTTTCTTTCCAACAGATCTGATCCATTTTGACGAGACGTTTGTTGTCCCCCACGGTGGCGCTCCGCTCCAAACCACATCGCCCTGACCATGTCCTCAATCACTGTTAGGCTTCTGGAACTTAGTGCCAATTGACTTTAGTCGCGCTAGGAGTCCGCCTTGACGGCTTCTTCAGCTGGAAGATTCACACAGCGAACTTTTCTTTTTCGCATTCGGCCCCCCCCCGTGGGTCTGGTCTCCGCTGCGGCGCGCCGATTTGCCGGTCCATGCGATCGCTGCGCACCTTCCTTTAATAAGTGTTCGAGTCTCACCCACTGGAACGATCAAAGTTCTCCGCGTGTCTCGGGTCCGCGTATGTACCAGCACTCGTTTTCACGATATGCTTTATAGCGTCCTCTTGCGCATCCCCCCACCCCGAGCACCAGGCCCCAGTGACGACATCCTTCAACCGAACTAGGGTGCAGGTTTTTCACAGACCCCGATGCAACCGCGACAGAGAGCCACCACACACGACTTCATTCTCGCCCTCCCCTGAGAAGGAAGCCTGAACCATTGAGAATGATCTCCTAATTTAGTGTTGTCATTTGGAATTTCTTATAGATCCGATGCCCATATAGTTTTCCCGTTAAAAGTCACCTCCGTATTTAGTTCTTTACGGCAAAAGAGCCCCGACCCCTTAGGCCGTCATCTTTACCACCGACGCCCCGTCCGTGACTGCGTGACTCTGCCCTCCCCTGAAGACCGTGTGATTCCCTACATCCCAGGTTAGGTCATCTTCACCCTTCTTCGACTCCCTAAGGCGTGGGATGGCGCGGTGCGTCCGGCGTAGGTCATTCCTCTTTGGTTGAAGCAACCGAATTTCCGCTATACCGTGCTGGGCTTGGTTTTTATTTTTTATTTCCGTTGCAACCATCCTCCTACCTCGTCCACCATACCCCAGTTTTCTTCAGATTTGGTAGCCGGGACCCTTGTGGCTCGCTTTCTCTTCCCCCCGGGCGAAATTAAGTTTTTCCGAATTCAACCCGGACCCTTAGGGGACGGCGCGCAACTCTTGTTTGTCCCCGGCCGGCGCTTTTCACAAGGTGATCTAATACTCAGCGCCTACAGTTTCGGGCTTTTCTTTTTTGGCTCTAGCGCAACACGTGTTGGTAGAAACGATGATCTTGGTTTCTGACGACCTTTTAACCCCTAGGGGTTACTTAGTTCTGTTTTAGACGGCGTCGGCTTAACATGCATCTCGCCGCTTTCTGCGACGCAGCGTGAGTCTCCAGCGAGTACATTTGTCTCCGCTTCGTTTTTCCTCATCATTCATGTAGCACGCGGTTTCCCTGCGCGGACCTCTCTTCACGATTCCGGTGAACTCACAGTTTGGTGGAGAGCGATGTGGCTTCTAGGTCCGGCCAGATTAGTTCGTCTAGCCTCGTTTTAGAGCCCCCCCCCAAGGCAGCATTTTTAACGGGAATTGAATCGGCGCCAATTAGCATTATGCGCGTTTCCCCTTCATTGGACGCCCATTGCTACTCGAGACGGAGCACACTTTCCACCTTTTTTCCCCCAATTTGTTCCAACCCTTATTTTTTCTCGAGTTTGAGCGCAGGAAATGGAGCAACCGACTTTATTTCACACCCCACCCCACCCCACGCCCCCCCCCCCACCCCCCCCCCACCCCCCCCCCAGGAATCCTGACCCTGATTTTACCTTTCCGACTTATGCGCTGCCCCCGACAGATGCATGTGTCTCATCTGCATCTACCCATCCTAGACCAGGCAGGCTACTCCCATAGTGAATGTTTTCTCATGGAAGAACTCGATTTCTTTTGACCGACTCCTGGGGTTTTTTCACAGTTTAAGCTGTCGTTTTTGCATTGGAGTCCAAAGCCTCAATGTGCATGTGCAATTGACGTGGTTCTTTGCGAACGACAGGAAGCGGAAGGCTATAGCCATTCACGCGAACTTCCTCAAACCATTCCTTTCCCCTAGCCGAGCCCCCCTTCCGTCACTCACGCCATTTTTTTCTTTATCAATCACAAGCGACAAGAGACCTTAGCCTGCCATCATCCGTTTCCCCTTCCCGGAGATCCTCAGGGCCGACCTTGCCCCTTTTCCGATATGGTCGAAACAACCGCTCGTTATGCTCGGTCCGCCAATGTCCTTGCGTAGACGTTGGTCGGTACGGCTGCTGGAGCGTTTTTGGTATTCGTTTTTTCTCCTTCAAGGTAGAGTCTGTTTCAACTCTTTCCCACCCTAAAGTACATTGTTCGGCCAATCCTCAATGCAGCCTCCCGCGCTTATTTGGCGTCGGCCTCTTCTTGCGGGTCCTTCCTGGCATCAACCGGCGATCGATATCCCCGGATAAAACCACCTAGGTTGCCTTGCCGAACGATTGAGTCTCTACCCCGTGTCCCTCCGACTTCGATTCCTCCCCCTACCGAAGGTCCCT
>Ga0179591_1285909_pt1 | contig 11081 bp, 9 predicted proteins | sample CZOMad2_1_08_16f_FD_182891 | JGI IMG/M metagenome (GOLD analysis project Ga0179591, IMG submission 182891) | Vadose zone soil fungal communities from Angelo Coast Range Reserve, California, USA - CZOMad2_1_08_16fungal (PacBio error correction) | ecosystem: Environmental > Terrestrial > Soil >... | reverse complement strand
GTCACCTTGGTGCCTTTTCTCGTGTGGTCGAAGCAGTCACCCCCTGCCGCACCTTGATGAGAACTGATCCCTTTCCCAGCCTTTCTTATTCTTTCTTTTTTACTACTCCTTTTTGTTTTTCTGAGCTCCTTCCTCTGTGATGGTCTTTTTAGGTGGCGTCGCCGTTTTTTTCCCCTGTTTGCGTTCACCCGAGCCCCCTGGTATCGGCCACTCCGTACATCGCCCGTTCTACGCACCCGACCCTTAGGGCCCTTTTTCCTCGGGTCCCCACCCTTTTTGGGGTTTTACGACGACCTCCCGAGCTGCAGATCCGTTCCCTGCCCGGCTTTTTTGATTGTTGACCCACCCCTCCCACTGTTCTGCCGCCTTTCCCTTTTCTCTCGTCTTTCCTGTCACCCGTTATCCTTTCTTGGTGGAACATCTTACCTTGGTGATCGCTTTTTTCCCCTCCCTTTTCGACCGAGCTGCACGGGGACGTCATTTTCTCTCCATGACACTGTTCCTTGACTTTTTCTTCTCACTCAATACCCCCCCCCCCGACTTGGGCCCCCCCTTTGATGTTTGGTTGGAACCCCTTTTATGGAGGGATGACCTCTTCCCCCCCCTGGCGGGCTTTTTCTTCCACCCCTTCTTTCTTTACCCACCTTTTCAGAACCAGAAGAGGTCTGCGATTTGGGCCCCCCCTCCGGTCCAGTTTATGCCAGCGGTACGTACTCCCCTTCCCCTCCATACTATCTTCCCATGTTTTACGTAGCCCTTCGGATTTCACTGTAACCCGCCTTCTTCCTTCGGCCTTCGGCCTTACTACGTGCTTTTCCTCCCAACGAGGACCGAGTGGTTGGATCCTCTTTTTCTCCTCCCTTGATAACGTTTCCCTATTCCCGCCCTGCCCGGTTTGTTTGGAGTTGCTGACGTCCTTTTTGTCAAAGTTTTCTCCACTTAACAAGAAGAACCTGTCTGCTTCCCCCCCCTCTTCCAGTAGAAGGATTGGGTTCTTCCTGCGTAAAATTTTTTTTGATTTCCTTTTTACCTCCCAGATCGATGTTGATTTTGATGCGGGTCTGGATCCATAACCCCACCCCTTCAACTCCTCCAGAACCCTAGTTTCTTCAAACGCCCCCCCATCCGGCGGTCTTTTTGTTACAGGTGTGTTTTTCATTAGTTTTAACGTTTCCGTGCGGCGCCCAAAATAATTCAGATCTAGTACGAGTTTTTTTTTTCCTCGGCGAACCGGAGAGTGAGGTGACCCGTGCGGCACCCTCTGAATAGTTTGACCAGGCCCCTTTTGGCGGGAGTTTTGGGTTTCCAGGAGTCCGCTCCCCCCCAACTTCCTTTGCTTCTTTGCTAGTATTACCCTCATTGTTTTTATATAATTCGAGGCAGACTCTAAGTTGTTAGGGTTCCCCCTTTTTCGATCCAAGTTAAAACAACTTCGCCCCTTACCGGTCGCCAGGCGTTACTCCTTTAGTTGAAGATTCCCTGTAGTCCCGAGTCTTCCTCGTCGGATTTCCTTCCTACGCTCCGTTTTCTTCCCCTCATAGCGATTTCTTTTTCTTTCTGGCAAAACTCTTTCCTATCGTCCCCTTTTCTGCCTTACTGAAGTTGACCTTTTCGGGAGAAGAATTGTGCGTTATTCGCCCGTTGGTCCCTCCAAACTTTCTTTACACGATATTCTTTTTTTCCTCTTTGAGAGTTCTTCGTACCCCTAGTTACCAGTTTCGTTAGGTCTCAACAATGCTACTCCCTCCCCTTATTTATAATGTCCCTTTGTCTTTTGAAGTTTTGAAGGAGAGCTCTCTCGCTCCCGATCCTTTTTTTCACCCTACTATCTTGCTCTTCTTGCTGCTTTGACTGGAGCTTCCCTAGCCGCGATAGCCCCTCCGCTTTTTTTTTTACGAAAGGCGGCCCCCCCGACTGATCCTTGTGGTTCTTGTCCAGACGCTTTTTTTCCCGTAAAAGGTTAGCGAAATCTTTTTTTACTGCTTATACATTTTTCCCCCCGCCACTATTCGGCCCCTCTAATCAAGCTCCTTCCGCTTAGAGAAGAGTCGCCCGTCTTAACACTCTTTGTTCAACTGCTTTTTAACGCCCCCCTCCTTTTTCCCCGGGGCTTTAAATTGCGGATGAGCGCTTTCCCGTTTGAATACACTCTTTATAAGGGTTATCTCCTATATCCAGCGCCTCTCCTGTCGTATTTTTTTTGTACGGCTGGTGCTTTCTACTCCCCTTCCTATCCTTTTTTCATCTTTATTTTGAGTACGCAGGCTTTTTGGAGGGAGTTGGCCGCACCACTCCCTTTGGCCCTGTGCTTTTTTCCTTTGCCATTTTTATCCTGAATCGTTTCCTTTTTATTCCATCTTAGAGAATTCGTTTGTCTCACTAGCTGGATTGTCTTCCCAGGGCCGTTGATATGGGCAAAGTAGGTGCGAGAGACCCGGGAGTTCTTTTTTTTACGTTTCTTAAGGGGCTTTGTGATTTCCAGCGACTACAGTGAACTGGCCTTTCGACTTCCGGCGATCGTCAGTTCTCCTTTTCCCTTCTTTCTTTCCACTCCTCCTTTCTCGTTCGTACCAGTAGTAGCCTTTTTTTCTGCCACCTTCCCCCTCTGGCCAATGCTTTTCCAGCACTCCCCGGAGTTTTAGGGTGCTTCCACTACTCCAATGTTCTTGTTCTTTGGTTTTTGATAGTTACATATTTCCCCTGGCCGAGTGTCCCCCTTAGAAATTCGTGAGGAATCATCGTTGTAATCCTTATTGGCTTTCCTTGATCGGATGGTCTTCCCCGGGGTGTCTTTCTGTTCCTTCCATCTTTTTTTCACCCAGTATTTTTTTTTTTTTTTCCAACGTCTTTTGTCGTCCTCCTTTTGAACTGCTTTTTCAGGGGTTTAAAACCCGGCACCTGTGCCGCCTGTGTTTATCTTCGATTGTCCCTTTGTCCCGCCTCAGAGACAGGTAGAGTTTTTATCTGTAGCACACGTTTTTCTCCCTTTCAGCACCAGCGCTTAGACTGTCGATTACGTCTGGTAGTATGGGTTTCCCTTCTCTTCCTTTCCTTTTGGAGAAGGCTCTGATCTCGTTGATTTACCTTCCCGCTTTCCGGGAGTTTTTTCACCCCTCATATCCGGTCCCCTGTTTTGAGATGTACAGCTATGTTTCGTGGCCGGGTCTTCAGGTTCGGTCAAGCATACCCTTTCCTGGATTCCGTCTTTGTTTTTTTTTAAGTGAACTCGTCTCCACCGTCCCTGCCGTTTAGCCCCACCCCGGTTTTTTTTTTTTTCGCTTCTTGGCGTGGCCGAGTTTGATCGGGGTCGCTCGCCCCCATTTTTTTTTTTGTTATGTTTCTGACCCCCTGCCCTGGAGCCCGGCAAGCATTCCGAATACGAGTTCCCCGGTCCGTTTCTCTCTGGTCCCCCCCCTTTCCCACTATCACTCGGATATCTCTTTGCTTTCTTCCCGTTTTTAGTTATCGGTGCCCCGCCCGGACCCCCCCCACTGTTTTTTTACCGTTCTAAAGTTCGATCTGCGGGCTGGCGATCCCCCGTTCTCGTTATGCTTCCCTGGTTCTTTTTCCTCCGGACACTTTTTGTCGCTTCTCTCTCTTCTGTGCCTTCATCGTATCAACTACTCCAATTTTTTTTCCGCAGATTAGCAATGATCCCCTCACCCTGACGTTTTTCAACCATCCTCCTGTTGTGTTGCGTGGACAAACCGGTGGAGGGACCTCTCTCACCCCCTCCCCTTTTTTCTTTTTTTCCTCCGCTCCCTCAACTAAGTCTGTGCTGTACAACCCGCGTCTTTTCATTCCCCTCTCCTGAGTGTATGTCTTCTTTGACCACCCTCTTCCCATTATCTATGTCCGACCTCACACCTTACAACCGAAAGAGCTTTTCCTTCGTGTATTTTCCCAGCATAAGTCGGAGATTTTCCCTTTTTTCTCGGCGGGAATCCCCCCTTCCACCTCCGGAGTACCCTCTCCCCCCGATGTGGTTGTCTGCCTAAAGGATCTCTTTTAGTTCCTTCGATCTGACCTCGTTCATGAAGCTTTGGAGCAGTTCTTCCCGCGCTCCCAGGCTTTACTCAAAAAAAAGAAGTAGGCAGCTTCTCCCCGTACCAATACCCTTTTCTGGCTCCCTGTGATCGAACTTTCGACCGAGTTCTTTTATTCTGCTCTTCGTCACTCGCTACCTGTCAACCGCCCAGTACTCTTCATCACTGAGTTCTTTGACCGCCACAACCCGCCACGGCTTCGGACTCGGGGTTACAGACGGTTGATTTTTGTAACCTTCGAGAACGGTTCCTGTCGTTCGACCAATCCTTCCCCGATTCCGCTCCCGAGAGGGCGGCCTCTCGAATAGGATCCTCTCCAGGCTCTACTCCAGTTTTCAATCCTTTCTTTTCTTTTTTTGGCTTTTCCCCTATCATTGAACCCCCCCTTAGTTTTACTTATAGTTTCAAAGCGTTATTCAGTATCTGTCCGACGGTGGGCTTCCCCCGTTCCTTCGCTCATCCCAAAAAGATCCGCGGTCCCCCTCCTGTTTTACGGCTCCCTGCACTTGACCAAGTCCGTTTTTTTCTTTGTAGTCCACTAAGAGCTCGTGAGCCCTCATTTTGTGCGAATTCCCTATAGTTTAGTTTCTCAATCGCAGCAGAGTGAGGGCAATTTGCACAGTCTGCTTCTCGCGCTCCCAGGTGCTGTGCCTTTCCACTGCTATCCTTCAAGGAGGAATCGTTTTTTTTTCGTGGTTCTCACTGTTTGCCCCTCCCCTCCACACTTTTCCACCCGAGGTGTGTACTCTCCTCTACTTTACCCTACGTTTTGTGTTTCTTTCTTTTCACCTTTTCAACCAAAGTGTTTCGTTTTTTTTTTTTCGACACATTTTTTCTCCTCTTGCACCCCCCTCTTCTTCCGGCTTGCGTCTTCGCTTGTTGCTTGACCTGCTCCTAGTCTCTCTTTTCCTAAGTGTTGCATTTTCTCATCGGGCTTGCTCTTAGACGCACAAGGTTTTTTTTTTCTACTTGCCGCGATTTCGAGATTTTTCTTGGAAGACCGTCGGCTTTCCAGTTTCTGTGAGATTCTTTTTTGGTTTGCCGTACGGCGGTGACCCTATCCTTTTTTTTCTTTCTTCTTCTATCTTGTTTGATCACCCCGCCACCCTTCGTATTCAATGGCTCCGGAAGTGCATTTGCATAGATCCCCGTCTCCCCCCCGTTTTTTCTCGCAATTCTCTTTCTCAAGCTACTAAGTCCCAAGGGGACTTTATTCACCCTGTTGGAGACTTTTCTACAGGTTGGCCCCCCCCCCATATAGGGTATTCGCCTATTAGACGCCGGCCCCATTTTTTTTTCCAGGCCCTTCTTTTTTGTGCGTGATCCGAATGACAGCCCCGGCCGTTCTTCTCATGTTTCCCGGAGAGCCTACAGTCGACACCCGAGTACGTTTTCACGTTTTTTGAGGGTCTCTTGGCCCGTCCCCAACTCGGTCTGATGTTTACTGCGTTTCTTGTTTCGCTGGCCGTTCTAAGTTTCTTCCCTTCCTTTCGCTCAGGCCTTTGGGCTTTTGCGTCTTTTCTCGTTTTTTTCGGCCCCATAGGAGATTTTTTTTTTTTTTAAGACTTTTTCGAGAGGGGCGGCGGGGTTTTTTTTTGTCTTCACCTTAATCCTCCCGTCACTATATTCCCCCCCACCTTTCGTAGAAGGCTCGTTTGAGATCGCATGATTTGCTCTTTTCGTTTAGAAGCGATCCCGTTATGTAGCTTCCCCCTTTACTTAATTCACGTATTGACACGCCAACGGGTTCTGGGTTCTTCTCGGGATGACCTAGTTTTTGTTGATGTAGCTTTCCTCTCCCTCCTCCTTTGTTGCCTCCGGTTTTTCTCCCCCCGATCTGAAGAACCTTTTTTTTTGGATGACTCCTCCTGGGTAGTCCTCCCTAGGGCATTCGGGTGGACGGATGGCTGTTTCCTTCTTTTTCTTTTTTGAGCCGGTCTATTATTGGTTTTCCAGCCCCAAGACGCTCTTCTTTGGTGCCCCCCTTCGTTTTTTCTTCCCGATTCCTGATCTGAATGCAAGCGGCTTTAGGGGTTTAGCTGAAAGTAATTTTCGGGGTGGTTATATGCTCGGCCTCGGTGAGATCCCCAGAAGAGTATCGTTTTAGTTCTATCCCGGAAGGTTCCTCCCCTGGGCCCGACTTTGAACTTTCGCTACTCTTTTACTTTGTTTGGTTTTTCTCTGCAGTTTAGAAGCGGTGTTCCAGGCTTTTTCTCCGGTGATTTCTTCTAAGTTGTTTAGCGGGTTCCCGACTCCGTTCCCTTGTCGGCGCTCCCTTCGATGTCCTCTTTTTTTTGCGTTCTAGGGGTTTCCCGAGCAGTAAAAGACTCCCGTGCTTTTTACGCTCACGTCCCAGCACGTCCCTCGCCTACCCCCCTCCTCCACGTTTTTTTTTTGAGATGATAAGTTGACTTTTTTCCGAGCTTTCGTTTGCGCGAGATTTTGTGAATTCCCAGAACCAAAGAGCCATGGTCTATATCCTTACATCGAATGTCGGCGAACCGAATTCCCTGGTTTTTTTCGGTTGTAAACGCCTCCCCTCTACCTCCATCCCTCTTGAGCCCATACGAATACTAGGTTCTCCGCCGACTGTGTACCCCAGAAAGACCTTTTGATAGGACGCGTCCCCTTCTTATTTTGTTTCCGAAAAGTGATAGTGATGCGCTTTTTTCAATTTTCTAATTCCTGATTTTTATGCTTTGCTTCAACCCCTTCCCTGTTCGGCTGCTCCCCCCCGAGTGGACCCGGTGAAGTTATTTTATAAACCCTCCCCCAGGATTCTTTTTAGGTTAATCTAGAACTTCGCACTCCCCCCACGTTTTTTCCCAAAGCCCTCTTCTTTTTGGATTGTCCCACCCCTTCTTTTTTCTGGCGGGACTCGAACCTCTCCCCCCTACGGTTTCTTCCCCCCCATCGATTCCCCCCTTCCCCCCTTCAGTAAGGAGGGCTTTACAACTTTCCTACTCAACTGTTTTGCTTACGGAAAACCTCGTCGTCTCGCTCCCGCTTTCGCCACCCCTTCCCCGCCACGAGTTCATCGAATTTTGAATGTTTATTCCGGGAGGTACCCATCATTTTTCACGTTAGTCTTGAGCTCCCTCCTACGTGTTCTTTCAACGAGAACCAGAGGGCTGAGTAGGCGCTCTCTTCTAGTGGGCGCTGCCGACCTGCCCTTTTCGTGGCTGGTCTGACTCCCTCTTCCGGTAAGCCTAACCGGCACCAATGCAGACGGGGCCTTTTTTCAATTGCACCGTATATCCCGGCTGGCCGGCGTTCCGTTTCGTGGTATCCAGACAGCATATAGATTTGAATCGTCGGGGGGGTTTTCCCCGTTCCCTCCAGGACCAGACCCCTCTTTTTGTTTTTATTCGTCCCCCGCCTACCAATTTTGACTTTTTGGGTCCGTTTTTGGTTGCACCTTTCGCTGACGTTTTTCTTCCGTGCGCCGCCCCTTCTCCCCGCTCCCGCAAACCCTCTGCTGCCTGGCGTTCTTGCGACCGCGCTTCTTTCTTTCCCTTAGAAGCTAAGGGTTTCCCAGCCCCATTGGTAGGAGGATGGCCTTGACCAGTATCCCAGTTAAGCAGCCCCCAAGTAGGTGCCGACTTTTCTCGCGCCTCAAAGCCCTTTCGGTTTTTTCTGTCATTCTTGCCGTGCCCGGTGTTACAACCCGTAAAACAACCGCTTTTCCCAGGTCCTTCCTTGTCGGTCGAGGGCTCCTTTCTTTCCCCCCCCCGTGATCGGGGAAGCCGCCCTCACTAATCGGCTCCTCCCGGGAGCGTTTCAGTCGCTCTTGTTTTACAGACCGATGATGAGGGCACTTTCCCATTTTTAGTCATCTCTCCCCTCGGCCTCCTTGGCCTCAACTCTAAGTGACTTCCCCTTCTTGTAGAAGAAGTTGGAGTTTCATGTTTGTCACCGCAACGCCGGTTGCACACGAGTTTGGGGGTTTTTTTTTTTTGTTCGGGTTTTTGTTTTTGTTTGGGTTGTAACCTCCTTTTATACCTCTCCCTTTGTTTTTTTTTGGAGGAAACATGGTTCCCCAGTGTATTGTGGTCGTCAAGGTTCGCATCCTCAAATTTTAAGGGGTTTCCCTGCTGATTAACTTTTTTCCTTCCGGGGAGATGGTTCTCGAGTCCCTAAAATCATTCCTTTTGCCTCATCTAGGGCTGTTCACCTCAAAAGTCGGATCCACAGGACCTCCACTGAGTTACTTGATGCTTCTTTGACCGTACCTCATGTTTCCCTCGCTACCCCCTTTGGTTCTTTCGATGGGCCTGCTCCGAATTTCACGTCCTCACATATTTTTTTTGACTGCGTTTCTCCGTTTTCCGCCCAAAGTGTAGGCCTCTCCTTCAGCCCGTCCTTGCTTCGATGAGCCGACCAGCGACACTTCGTCACTAACTGGTGCGCGTCACTGCTCGGGATCAATGAACAATAGACCCCGGGTCCGGATTTAAATTGGAGGCAGAGTTTTCCCATGGAATCCAAGTACTCGGGTGAGTACGCCCCATACTGTCGCTTTTTATGGTGACGGTAGTCCCGGCGCGACGTTCCCGTAACTTCAGACTCCGTTACCTGTAACCCCGAGTCCCCCGTTCCCCGATTTTTTCTTTCTTTTTTTTTATTTCCCAACCCCCGGCTTGATGGTCCCCCAGTCCGGGGTGTCCCCGGTGGACCTCCCCTTCGTCCATCCGCAGCAGATTCTTTTCCGTAAGTTTTGGTTTTTTCCATCTGCGCGCATGCCGGCCCCTTCCGATTCCGTGGTAGCTCCCGGGCGGCGGGGGATTTTTTGCCGGTCGGTGCACTTAACCCTCGCACGAAACCGTTGTCCGTTGGCGTTAGCTTGACGGAGGTCTCCCCTGGATGTCCTCCCCGGGGAGGTAGACGTTTTGTAGGTTAGTCGGACCTCCGGCTCCTTTGCACCCTTCCCCCGTCCTCGTGCTCGCTCCCCGTTGCTCCTTCGGACGTAGATCCCTCTGTGGAGGTCGGTTAGTAACTGTTTCGCGGTTGTCCCCCTTAGCAGACATCTTCTTGCCTCGTCTTTTAACCTCCGTCCTTGGATTCCTGGGATTGGATGATCCCCCCTCCCCAGCCTGGGTGATAGGTCGTATCCCATTTGGTCAAGTCCCGTGATGTGGGTTAAACGTCGTGGGTGGAGTCCTTTTTGCTATCAGCTTCCTTTTTCGCGGGTTTTTTCTCACGCTGAGGTCCCTTCCAGGTCGGTGGTTAGGCGACGGCGAAGGTTTGTGAGAAAGCTAAATTTCTGAGATCTTTTGCCTGCATCACGAACGTGTTTTCTCTTCCATTCTTCTCATGCGATTCCTGCCTCGCTTTTTGTTTGGGCAGGTTTAGCCCCGGCTTTTGATTTGCCTTTAGTTGACGTTAGTTATTGTCTGCGCTTGTGGTCTTCGTGCACCTGTAAGGAGGTCGCCGTACATGTCTTGTCTTTTTTTAGTTGGGTCTAAGCAAGTTCCACCCCCACGTACTTTTTTTCCTTTAACGTTCCTCCCTCATTTCAGATATTCAATCACCCTCCGTTCATTCCCGGACGTTGCTGGACGAGGTGTCTCGTCTCTGTTGTCGTAGGTTTACTTCTTCGACCCCCCCCTGCTCCCCCTGGGTCCCCCCCTTCCCCAGAAGTATCCTGTACGGGCGACCGACAGGGGACGGAGATCGGGTCACCCATGCTACGGACACCCTCACCAGATGGAGCAGATCGTCTCCTGTCGACTTTCCGAGGTGACCCCCGACGCCCACTTTTGGACGTTATACAAGTTTTTTGACCGATCTCGGGATGTAGGATCTCTCTCACGGATACTTCTCTTTTATTCCTTTGTCTCCTTAAGTTGTCGGCCCCGCCCCCCAAGCGGCTTTTCCCCTTTCCTTCTTCTTTCCCCCGACGAAAAGGCCTAGCTCAAGCCACTTCCACCCACGACGTTTCAAAATCCTCCCTCTTGTGGGTTTAGGGTGATGGGAGGGACTGACCCCTCTCCCCCTTCCGTGAATTTTCGCCATACCCTATCCCCGCCCTTCCCTCTCTTGATGCCCCCCCCCCCGCTTAATAAACGGGATTTTTGATAGGTTACAAAGCCAGGAGCGCTCGATTTCCCCCCTTTGACCCCGCCATAATCTCATCGTGTCCGGCAGAGAGTAGTCTGTACCTACTCAAGCGGCCGGCGGTTCCCGGGCTAATCTCCTTTCCGAGCGCTCACTTCCCCCCTGTCTTGGTTTTTTTCAGTTCTTTCTTACACGGTCCTTTCTCCCTCGACTTCGGTGCGGGCGCGGCGGCAGAGCGGCCCCCCTTCAGTCCATGTAGCCGCCCTGCCCTCGCCCTAACTTTGCCACGATTATAACGCCTGCGGCGCCCGTCTCTGCCCTAACGCCCCAGCGATATCATCTGAGAATTGCTCGGGGAGATACACCCACTCCCCCATGCGACTTTTTTAGTCGGGCAGCCCTCCCCCCATGAATCTTTTGGGTGTTAAAGGTACTTCTGGCTAGTTTTTCCCCTGTGACCCCAGACCTTCCTTCCGCGCGCCGCAAGGAAGGTGACAAATTTCAAGGACTTCTAGTTCTAAAAGGAGAGTTTTGAGTGATTCCCCTGTTCGCCCTGGTGAAATCCTCCTGTTCGGTCTTTTTCTCCAAGAGACGTGAAGAGCCCCACCAACTAGTCGGTGCAGGGTCGAGGCTTCCAATCCCTTCAGCCTTACCTGGCGACGGAGTTGTCGGCTTCAAGTAGGGGGCCGGCCATTTCCCCCCCCAACCTCCCTCTCTTTCGGTAACCGTCAGTCCCCTGTGCCCAAGCAGCGTACCGACCCGATACGGCTTTCCCCTTCTGGTCCACTGACTGCGCCAATGGGGTTGGTCCGTGGTCCGGTTGCTCTGAACTCGACCAGCCGATGTGAGAACTTCAAACAGGACTTCCGCTGAGCATCGTTGCCGTGCCCTGGGCATACCTGCAGGCCCCGGGCCCGTTGTCCAAGAAGAAGTTTTATCTTCCACATGTTGCTCCCCCCGCAAACCTTTTGAAAAGCT
>Ga0179591_1216486_pt1 | contig 11081 bp, 19 predicted proteins | sample CZOMad2_1_08_16f_FD_182891 | JGI IMG/M metagenome (GOLD analysis project Ga0179591, IMG submission 182891) | Vadose zone soil fungal communities from Angelo Coast Range Reserve, California, USA - CZOMad2_1_08_16fungal (PacBio error correction) | ecosystem: Environmental > Terrestrial > Soil >... | reverse complement strand
CCCCCCGCTGTCATTTATCTTTTTGTTTCTTCCTAACCTCTCTACCCCCCATGGGACCCCTCCCCTGGGCTGTGGCACACCGGAGTTTTTTTAGGTCTGCCAATCCCCCCCCAATAACTCAAGGTGCATTCAAGCTACTTCTCTCCCCCCCCTTACCAACATCCTCTTGCTCTCGTGCTTTTTTTCCCTCTTCTTCCTGCCTTGTCAACCCCCGCTGATGTATGGGACTGGCTACTTTTTTTGAGATAGTCACTGAGGCTCACTTCTTCCCCATCCTAAATAAATATTTTCTTCAGTCTTTTCCATTGCAGTTTACTCGCCGACGTCTGATCACTGCGGAGAGAAAAACGCACTAGATTTTGGTCTTTTTCCTTCCTCCCGGTTTCCAAGACGTATGCCTCTCTTCTTACAGGCTGGTGGGTCAGGTTCAAGGTGAAAATAGAGTTTATGGTATTGTTTTGCGGAAATTCTCTTTTTCAGGCTCTTCCCAACTGCTCCCATGGTCTACCTAGAGTTTTTCTCCCCAAACGGTCCATTTTGCGTTAAAGTGGAACCGATTTCCAGCTTGAGCGACCAAACCCTCTGGGCCCCTCTTGACCTGAGTGAAAGCAGCTTACCCCCCCATTCCTTCTTTCTCCAGGCTACCCACGCCCCGCATGTCACCTTTTCTTTTCTCTTTTCTGCCAATCTTTCCATTTTTTTTTAGTTCCACTACCGAGTATCTCTCTCTTTTCCTCTCGTGTGGTTTTCTTTATCTCCCTGTGTTTCCCGCCCCCCCCCTTCAATCTTTTTCGTACATCTAACCCATTGGGAACCATGCTTTTGTGTGTGGAACAATGGAGATTTAACTTCATAGTATAAGATGGCTTCTTTTCCCCTCCGCATTTTTGTAGATAACATCCTTCCTTGTTCTTTCCCCCCCATTTAACGACAAGCCGTGGGTTGCTTTTATTTTCTTTTCCCCTATTCCCCTATACAGTTCTCTTTAGAGCATGGTCTTCCCCATTTTCATCTCCGGCTCCGCTCTTCATTCCTCAGAAAACCACAACCACACCCCCATTCCCTCCCCCTTTTTTAACCTTTCACCCCAACTCATTGTAGCCCATCTTTTCTCTTCTTTTTCCAAAACTTGTGACTTCCCCCAACAATCCAACCCCATTTTCTTTCTTTTTCTCTTCTCACCCCGATTCTTTCTGGACGATAACAGTCCCCCTTTTTTTCCCTTATCCCTCATCCTGTAGTTAATTCTATGGTAATAGTTCTTTCCTTTGCCCCTCTCCCTTTCTTTCTCCAAGTCACCCCGACCTCTAGAAGAGTTCAGAGCCGATCTTGCACCTTTTGCAGCTTTCTCTTTGTCCCCCATGTGTGGTCTCTTCCGTTTTCCTACCCCTTTATTTCTTTTTTCTTGGCCAAGCCTTTTTGATTTTTTCCAGCCTTTTGCGGTCCCATGTTGTCTCGATGCTATAGGCTCCCTCAGTTCATGTCCGCGGGGCTGCTTTGATCATTTAATTTCGCCCGGCGAGACTATTTCCCACCTTCCACTTGACCAACGCATCATTGGATCGTCCCCAACCCTCCTTCTTCCCCCCGCTCCAGATGAGACCTGTTTTCCCCCTTAAGAGTGGGATACGAAGCAGCACGCAATTTGCCAGCTTAGTACCGCTTTTTATCCAGTTACCTTTCACTTGCTTCTTCCTGTCCTTCTCTTTTGTAGAAGAGGGCGGGTACCTCTTCCCGACTAGTATTTTCTTTTCCTTTTACTCTTTGTACGGTCTCTTCGTCAACGTTGTCGGTTACCCCTGGTTTTGGTGATTTTTTAGTTGACTTTTTCATATTGAGCCCTGTCCAATCGCTTCCGACCCCCTTATGTGCCGCTGTGCACTTGCGACCAGTTAACCACCCCTCCCTCTTTTTTGTTAGTGCGAGTTCCTTATAGAGCTTGACCGGTCAAAGCCGAGCGGCCATTTTTTTTCGTTTCACCAAGGTTCCTTAGCCTCCTCCTTGTTTTGAACTTTTTATGCCTGACACGCTGACCAACCTTGCTGCCCCTTTTTCTTCTTTTTCCCCCCGGTGGTGATATATTTTCAGGTGACCTTTTTTTCCCCCCCTAAAGGATGCTGAGAAAGCTTGTATAGCCGCCCCTGTCCGCCTTTCTTTGTCTCCCTGAACCCCCCATACCCCTTTTTCCTTCTGACTGGAAACTGTTTTGTGTTTGGGGCGATCATCTTCTGCCCACCGTCTCCCCCCACCTCCCCCTCCCACCACAAAGCACCTGGCTTTCTTTTTCACCCAAGGCCATCTTCTCCATCCCCCTCCTTGCTCCCACCTACTTTTTTCCTTTTCTTTCTCATTTTCTTTGTACCCCAGAAGGTCCCCACTCTTCTCATCTCCCCCGGTCACCCATCCCGTTGGACTCCGGCGTGCTGTGACTTTTTTCCTTTTCCCCTTCCTCTTTTGTCGTTTTTTAATGAGCGGTACGGGCGCGTCCCTTTTGTGAGGGTTCGGGGTTTTTTTTTCTTTTCCGTGACGCGACTCGTTCGGTGTCTTTTTTTAAGATTTTTTTTTTTTCCCTCCTAGGTAACTCTTTTTTTTGATTCCCCCTCCCTTCTGAAAAGAGCTCCTAGTGCTTTTCCCCGCTGGCCTACCCCCAGGCGTGGAGTCACTAATGAACGAAGTTTCTTTCAGCCTTTCTTTCACTGGAATGTGTCCTCCTAAGCGCAGGCTTTTTTTCGCTTCTTGTTTTTTTTTCGCTTTTCTGTTTCCTTATTTTCTTGGCGTCGCATTTTTTCTTCCTCTTAATAGACATATGAGGCCCCTTCCCAACAATTTCTTCCCTCGAAACAACCACTTTTTTTTCCCACCCCTCCCCCCCTTTCTGGTAACACTTTTCTAGTCCCCTCCACCCCCCCCCCACCCCCCCCAAATTTTTTTTCTGACACTTCCATTCCCCCCACCCGTCCCAGATCGTGTCCAATATTGGGCGTGAAACCGCCTGTTTGTCCCTTTCGCCCCCCCCACCCCACTCTACTTTTAGCCCACATTAGTATGAGCCTGCTTTTTGGACCTTGCCAACTTTGCACTCCCCACCACAATAGGCTACAGTTTTTGTCGCCAATGTAAGCTGAGGCTATAACCCCCTTTCTTGTGATTATTTGTATGGCCCTTTTTCCTTTTATTCCCCTTTGTCCCTCTTTCCCGCCCTTCTTCCAGATTCCCCCTAGACATTGCCATTCGTTCCTCCCGCAAGCCTTTGGTGTGGGCCCTTCTTGATTAGTCCACCGAAATGCGGTTAAGTCTATTAGGCTTTGGCTCACTTTCCCATAAACTTTTCTCCCTCCCTTGAAATCTCCGCAGCCTGAGCCCCCCCTCTTCTCTCCCCCTCCCGTTTTTTTGTTGTTTTTTTTTGCGTCTTTTTTAATAGCGGGAGATTTTGTCTGTAACTTACCTTTTCTGAGAGGGTGAGCCCAGGGTCCTACCCCCGCCTTCGGGTTGTCCCTCCACATTTCTTATTGAAAGAATAGTCCTTTCTTCTTTCCCCCTTGCATATCATTTCTGATCGCCCCTGTTACATAACTTTTTTTTTCCCCCTCACCCTTTCACGAGTCCTTCTCAAAGCATCCCGGGCCTTCCTTTTGCCCCCCCCAAACTTGATCTTTTTTTGTGTTGCGATGCCCATCTTCCGTTCCCACCAATCGTTCCTTTCTTATGTTTTTCCGAACGACTTGTTGTGTCCGACAATGCCTGACCTTTTTTTTTTTTCAGCCCACCCATCTTTGACCCCTGATTTGGTGCGTTTTTGATAGTGTACTCCGCCCATTTGGTTGTGGGTCTTTCTCATTCTTCTTAAAAGGTGTACGATTCTTTTGTGTTTGCACTATGAGTTTTCTTTATAGTACACTTTTTTTTCTTCTGGCAGACTATGAGTCTTCTTGAAATGAGAAAAACCTGCGCCTCCCCACCCTCCCCGCTCATTTTTGGTACCAATCCCCTCAGACCCCCCTCACTGCGTTTCCCTGGTTACCCCATCCTTGCCCCTCAAGCCGCCAGCCCTCTTCTGAGAGAGTGACCAACTTCCCTTGGTAGCTTTTCCCCCGCCATTCTTTTTTTTTTCTTCCTCTATGACTACACAGAAAGATCGTGCTTATTCCACTCACCCCCTCTGTTGCACTAATGTACGCCGATGCCACTCCACCCACTCCCTTCCCAGTCCACGCATTTCCTCTCCCACCTTTCATACCTCCCCACCCGTGAACCCTTCTTCGTTTCCCCCCATTCCCTCTTCTCCTTTTTTTTCCATATGGAGTATCTTAATCATTCTTTTTTTTCTTGGTACCCTCATTTTTTCCGTAGTTTGCAGTGAAAAGCTCCCCCCCGGCCCTTTTGGTAGGGCTCCTATGGCCTTGTTTTTTTTAGCCCTTTTCTTTTTTTCCTTTTATTGGTGCATGTGGCTTTTAAGAAGATTCTCTGCCACCCAAAGCTACAAGTTCTCTAATACCCCTGGATCGATGTGCCCCTAACTTTTTCTCACGGTTTTTTCCCTACCTCCCCATTCCCTTTCTATACCCTCAGTGTTTTTTCCCCCAACGGAGCAATCACCTGGACCAGTTTCTCCCACCTTGTTCAACGATTTTGCCATCCCAGTTCGCCCCCCTTCACTTCCCACACTTTTTCCAGTGCTGCTTGTTTTTCATGACTTTTTCCCCTGAAACCCCCATTTGCTATGCCCTTTTCGCTTTCCTCAAGGCCTTTTCACCCCCCCCGTAATTACGTTGTGTTTCTTTATTTGGTCTCCTTGCCCCTCCTATATTTTGTCCTCGATTGCTTGGGGAACCGTTTCAATATTTCCCCTAATGAAATTCCCCCCCCCCCCACCCCCTTCCCTTAAAACTTGACAGCCTCCGCCCCCCCCCCCTATAAAAACCCTCATTATAGCTGGGACGTGCCTCATGTACCTTTTCTACAACCGCGCATTTTCCCCCGCTTGCCTTTTCTTTGATCAGAGGTACTACCTGCGGCCACCTTCTCCAATACCCCGGGCTGCCTTTGATCCCATCTTCTTCCTTTCTCCTCCCCCCTTCCTTGGTTTCTTTTTCCCCTTTGCATGTCGTTTTAACTTGGTATTTTCGATCTGCGAGGGCAGAACGAGACCTAGATCAAGCCAAGCCCCCTCTGTTCGATTTTCTCCACCTATCCTCTATCCCCCCACCTTTTACGCACTTTTGCTTTTTTTTCGTTCCCCCTTTACAATCCTCACCCCCCTTCCCCCGAGGTCCTTCCCTCCGTCCTCTAGAAACCACACGGGACCACTTAAGTGATTCCAGTGATGATTTGTTTTCGCTTCCTCTTCTTGGAGGTGCTGGTGAAATTGCTCCCCCCCGGAATTCTCTGATTCCTTTCTTTACCCCCTTGACCCCATATCCTGAACCTACATATTAGGTTCCCTCTTGTCTCGTCGCCGGTTCCCGTATGATCAATGGTGCGGCCGACAAAGCCTTTTTTTGTGTGGATTGTTGGATGTTCCCTTTTTGGAAATCCCCCTCTTTTGCCCCTCTTCTTAACGCTTTTTCCGTTGCACCCGGTTGCCTAGTATATTTGGTGCTTAGTTCTGATTGTCTCGCTTTCTTAAAAAACTTTTATACCCATTTTCCCTCTCCCTGTTCTTTCATCTTGTTTGCGTTCGTCGACCCCCCGGTCATTGTTTTTAAAGTTTTCTTTTATGACGGACCCTGGATCTCCCCCACCCTCTTTTGCATAGTGTAAAGTTTTTCTCCCGCTTCGCCCTGCCTCCGTTTTCACATTTACAACGAAAGCATGTCCCCCCCCGTTGATTTTGATCGGTCGAAAGCTTCTACTTCACTCCCGACTCTCGCTCCTTTAATTTCCCCTTTGTGTTGTCGTCGATCTCATCTTAGTGACTCCCCCCCAACCATATTCCCTTCCCCTTCCCTCCCCCCCAAGCGGTGAACCTTCTGGTCGTGGTATGTGCAAATGTAGAAGATTCCTGTAGGATTTCAGTCGGCTGTCACGCTTTCCTTTTTATTCCCGCTTTTTGTCGATCCCCCCTTCCTTTTTTTCCTTTTAACGACAATTCCCGTGGGGGCGAACGACCGGAAAACAGCTGAAAAGTCTTCCTTGAGAATGTATTTTGCTCCCTTTCCGGTCCTTCCCTACACCCCTTCTCCTCTTTTATGTTCCCCTTTTTTTGCCCCAACTTCTTCTTTCCTGCATCGGATAAACCTTGCTCTCATCCACCCCCCCCCACCCAAAATCTGGGTTGCCTTTTTCTCTCCCCTCCCAGTGACTACCGTCTTGCGACTTCCCCCATCCTTTCAGATTATCGACTAGTCTTTCATGATATTGGATCACAGTCTTTTCCTCCTTCTTCCTTTTACTAGTAGTCAGTTTTTACCTGAAAGACAGCGAAGTCGCAGCGGCTTCCAGATCAATCACTGGCCTCTCCCCCCTTTTTTCTTTTGGTCAGTTTTTTCTAGCGGACTTCTTTCCTCCCTTTTCTTATGTTTTCTTCTTTTTTCCGCATTCCCCCCTCCCGGGGCCTACAATTTTTTTCCTTGTTATCGATAGATATCTTTTTAATCATTTCCGGGGATGCTGGCTTCCTTTCTTTAAGTTTTCGGAAAGGAGAGACTCTCTTTCCCCCCCCTACCCCTTTTACACGCCATCTTCTCATTTCCCCCTTTTTTTCCATATAACCCCTGATGAGGTTTGTCCTGTCAGAGTCCCCCCTGTACGAATTTTTTTAATTTTGTATCAATGTTGCCAGTTAGTCCTTTTTTTATCAATCAGGGCATCCGTACTTTAATCTTCTTGGTTGTATAATAGGCGTTTTCCTCCCCCTCGATTCCTTTTTTTTTTTGTTCTTTTCTGTATAGTCATCTTAAAGTTTTGGTGGGACTTTGGTTTTTTTTTTCCTGTCGTGATGACTTCCACCCTTCCCTCCTCGATGACGACAATTTCCTTATGGAGCTGGGGGCAACTGCTCCCCATTCTAACTCATGACTTTTTTGAGGACTCGTCTCTTATGTCTCTTCCCCTCTTTAAAAGGGCTCGCTTTTTTGTTTCCCTTTGCCCCACCTTCCCTCTCTCCCCTTCAATTTGATGACTTGTCAACCCTTTTCACCTGGTATGAATAATAGTTGAACACCCCGGGTTTTATATTCTTGTCATTTTTTTTGGCTCCCAGTGACCCAATCACTGATGACGCTCCTCCGCCTTTTTTCTACGTTCTCCGCCAATGTCTGGCAATTATGTGTGTTCCTTCTCTTTTCTCCCAAATTTAGTTGGTTTTTGGTCTCTGACTTTTCTTGTCCCCGCCACCGTTCACAACTCCCCCCTCCCCCACCCCCCGCCCATGGATATGAAAACCCGGCCATATTCTCACTACAGCCTTCCCTTCCTGAGTTTCCCGCACCCGTAGAAAATGGGGTCCCCCCCCTCCGTGTACCAGACTTCTGACCCGAGCCTCCCTAGGTCACATTTTTTTTTTTCCACGTTTTTCTTCCTTCCCCGGAAGAAGTCAGTTCATGAGGTAGTTGGGAATTACATTATCCGCACACTCGTTCTTTTCGTGATTTTTTTATTTGCTCGCGTCCCTCTTTGCCTTCCTCCGAGAGTGTATTTAGGTGCCTCTTGTTTGAACATCATCCACCCTTCGTTGTGGAATTCTTCTTTAGAACTCTTTTTTTTTTGCACGCTGGCTCCCTTCTTGGTCCCCTCTGTTGAATGAACGAAGGGCTTTCCCTCATCTTTTAGTGGCACTTTTCTTTCGCCGAGAGCTTGCTTTCGGATGCTTTGCCCCAGCGCTTTGAGACTTGCGAATATTTCTTTTTACCTTTTTCTAGTACGATATCATATCTAGTTTTTAACAACAACTTGTCTATTACCTTTTCCGATGTTTCCCCACCACTATACAGTTTCACCTTTCTCCCTCTCCCCCTCCAACACCCAAAATGTCGTTTTACTCCTCAAGGCTCCCCCCGACCTTTCAAGATGGGGTCTTGAACCCCTAGGTGTCAGTCACTTTCCCCCACTCTCCTTTTTTTCCCCCCAACTCTCTTAGAGTTGAGAGGATGGTTGCCTTCCCCACTTTTTGCCAAAATTTTAATCTCAACCCCCCACACCTGCCTTAATTTATTCCCCGTTTTTTTCATCTTCCTCCTGTAGTCTCTTCATTCCAATTCTCGTGAATTATTGTCTTTGACAGTTTTTTTTTTGTACCTTTGCTCCAGTTTTATATTCACGATTCAAAACCCTCCATGACCTATGCTTTCACATAAGCAAGACTTTTCCATTAGTCTCTTGCACCCCCCTTGTTCCCCCCTTAGATTTTCCTTTTGCAAACAGCTCCAATCACCATAAGTCAATTTCCGCGTCTTTCACCACTCTCTCTCTCCTCCCTAGACTCAGTTTTTTTTAGCTCTCTCTTTTTTCCCCCCCCTTCCCTATCTTCTTGATTTCTTCTTAAATTTTTCCTTTTGGAGATTTTTTTCCGTTCTCATACTCTTTTTTTCCGTCCCTCTTCCTTGGGTGACGACTCACGACCTGTTTGGCTTTTTCGCATAGTGTTTTTTTTACTCCTTCCATATTTCTGGCCGGATCGACCAGTGTACACAAAACTTTACCCCCCCACCCCCTCCAAAAACCTTAATAGCTTTTCTAATAGCCTCAGGCTTACCCTTGGGGCCCCAAACTGGATACGATTCCTTTTTTTTTCCCCAGGAAAGTTTCGCCACCTCTCCTCTCTAGTTTTGTTCGACGTCTCTTTGGTTTTGTTTTTTTCCTTACCTTTTTTCTTCCCTCCCCATTTCCCCGATCTGGTGCGGGTGGGGGAATGGGTAACTTTTCCCCCCTTTGTTGTGGTGGGGTCTTGGGCAATGCTCTGTTTCACCGGTTACGATGTAGTCTTTTGCTCTTTTCTCATAGACCCTTTTGTTTGGCATCGCCGCCTTTCTGATCTTCCCTTAACAGCCCCCAATGAGCCGCCCCAATTTTTTTTTCACCCGCTCATTGAAGCTTTTTTGCCAACGACCTAGACCCCCCTGCTCTTTTTCCCCATTTTCCCCCATTGACCTTTTCCTTGCCAGTTTCCCCTTCGCCTTTTTCCCCTTTGAATCAATTGGGTAGGCCTTTGCACCAGCAATCCTCTCTTTTTCCCACCCGCTCATGCTTCCCTACAGATAGACCTTTCCTCTTTCTTGTTAACCCCCCCCTCCTTCACCATAACCTCTCTCGTTTCCCGTCCCTACTTCCTCCGAGCCAAGTTCCTCGGCGCCCCAGTCCTTTTGCCCGTATCTCCATCATACCCAAACGACACTTCATTCCCTTATGTTCCTTTTGAGCACCTCTTTTTCCAGGAGGGGGATTTGATCTTCGTCCTTTTTTCATTCCTTTTCTGGGTAACCTCTTTTTCCTAGTTTTCCTCACCTTCCCGAGGCAACCCTCCCTTTTGGAGGAGAAAGAGGCCTGGTGTTTTTCACGCCCTTGTGCTTTGTGGTTTTTTTTTTGTCTTTTTTCTTTGGCTTTAAGAAGATCTCTCCCCCCCCCCCACAAGCTCCAAGTCCTCTTCAGTCCCCCTTTTCTTTGGTCGCTTTTTTCCCCTTGTTCTTATCCAACAGCACTAGTTGAATTTATCATCATCCGTTTTTAACTGGAGACCCCCCTGGAAAAGATTACCCACTTTTTTTCCAGAGAGGAATTTTCCCCCAGTTTTCTGTCGTTCTCACTTCGTAGGCGGAGTGCTCCAATTGTTAAAAGGCAACATGTCCTCCTGCCCTTGGAAGTCCTTTCTTACTCATCACTTCCCTCTCCTCCCCCACCCCCCCCACCCGTCATTACTTGTCGTTTATGATTTTTGTCTTTCACGTTTTCATCTTTTTCTTTCTTTCCTTCCCTATTGCGCCTTTCTCATTGTCTACATTTCCCCCTAAACACCCCCCCCCCCAATTCCACCCGAACCCGTGACCCAGATTCTCCCCCCTCTTTAAATCGGACTTTTGGGAAAGATTTTTTCATCTAAAACCCTTTTCTTTTGTTTACGCAGGGCAATCACTTTTTCTTCCTGATTTCTACCTCTGAAATCCCGAACCTTTCCCCCCTTAAACCCTGGTTCTTTCCGTCTCCAGTTTCCCCCCCCTTTTATCATAGTTATATTTTTTTGTTGTTCTTTTTTTATTTTTTTTTTCTTTTTTCGCTATAATGTGCTGAGTTTTTTCAAATGGTCTTTGTCCTGTATCGTTGGCTCTCCTTGAAGACACAGAGGGTTTTCTCTTTTTGTTTCCCCTTAATCTCTCAAGCCCTCCTACCCTCTGTTAATTCCTTTTGGAGCCTCCCTCCTCCACAAACATGGGTCCCTTCCCCCTGGCTGGCCTTGTTTTCCCCTGCCTTTTCCCCCCCCCCCCTACTACAAACCCCTGCCACTTTCTTTCCTATCTGCTTTTTTTTCCCTTAGCCCACCCCCTTACCCCCCCTCCAGTGCTTCTTTCTTTCGGCAGGATCGTGCTCTTTAACTCTTATCGTCTGTTCTGTTTATGACTCATCGGCCTCCCTTTGCTTTCCCCTGAGGAATTCCCACTTGATTCTTAATACATTCTTGGATCCCTTCTGAAATTTTTTTTCTTTTCTTCCTTCGGTAGATCACTGTTTCTTTTCTCGTGGGACCCATCTCCCCCACCATCTCTTTTGTTTTGCTTTTGTATTGCCTTTCCCCCATTTTGTACCATCCCCTTTTTTTGTCTCTCACTGCGGGTTGTCCTTTTCCCCAGGGTGTCAACCATCGAGCTGTATCTTACGTTCCCCATTAATTTTCTCTCCTTTGTTTCTTCCCAAATGATCCAATTTATAACGGTTCTTTGTTAAGATGTTGCCGCGTCGTCGCACCGTGTCATTGTCGTTTAAATTTTGTACCCTCTGACTTCCTTTGGTGATGACACCCCCACGCTGGGTCAGTGGTCCAGCGTTTGCTCTTCCCTAATGAAGTTTTATCCTTTCCCAAACGGACCTGCATGTCAACTGGTCTTTTGTTTTTCGAAAGATCATTTGATTTTGCGTCCCCTCCTCTTTTCCCC
>Ga0179591_1208758_pt1 | contig 11081 bp, 8 predicted proteins | sample CZOMad2_1_08_16f_FD_182891 | JGI IMG/M metagenome (GOLD analysis project Ga0179591, IMG submission 182891) | Vadose zone soil fungal communities from Angelo Coast Range Reserve, California, USA - CZOMad2_1_08_16fungal (PacBio error correction) | ecosystem: Environmental > Terrestrial > Soil >... | reverse complement strand
AAGAATTTCTCTTTGCCGGGTTTTTAGAGTTCCGGGTCGACTTCTTCTCCCCCAGGGAGTTGCAGTATGTGACGTGACTAACCTCCGTCAGTCCAGGTCGGTTCGATGCGCGCTTCCCATTCGAGTCGTATCTTCCCGTTCCCATGTCCTTTTCTCCCCCTTTTTCTTTCCAAAAGTATTTCCGGTCCCCCTCTAGGAGAGCTATCGCGACTGATCGCCCCAGGTCTTTAACCCTTGCTACCCCCCCGGCACCCAAGGCGTCTAACCTTTCTTTCTAGGCAGTTACTACTGATTATGGATCCACCGAGTTTGGTTACGAACCCCTTCGCAATCGGTTTTTTTTATTGACTTCAAGCGCCCGCGGCTGTAGAAGGAGTGTGTAAATATATTTTTCCACGTAAGCATTTTAGGACTCCCTCGATCAATTCTCTTTTTTCCATAACTCGTTTGGACACACACTCGGAGAAAGATGAAGATGCTTCTTTTTCTCGTCTCTCGTGAGGTCAACAAGTTTGGCCGGTTATCAGCTAGGACCCCTTTTATGGTCGTATCCCTTTCCCCAGCATTGAGCGGTGCGTCATCTATTTCGGTCTGCAGCCCTGATTTGTACCGATCGTAGAAGGGGGTACATGGACTCCTTTTTTTTCCCCTTTTGAAAAAGAAGTATATATGACAATCTTACGGTCCCACTGTGCGAGGAGAGATCGATCTCGTGATAGCTGCGCTAACGCACAGTACTCGATTTCCTTCTCTTTCCCTCTATGTCCCTGTAAAAGAGACTCTCAATTGACTCGACTCAGAGCCGAGATTTCCCACTCAGCCGATACATGATCTTTTCCCCTTGCCGGAGTTGATCCTCCTTTTTTATTTCGTTCCCCCCATATGCCTCCCACCTTGATTGACCGGCCAGACAGAAGTGGACCACCTGCGGCCCCTCTACGCCCATCCCCAAAAAACCAGTTTCCCCACTCAGCCGAATCCCAAGGTGCGCCAATAAGGTGTCCGCGGCCCGTTTCGCTCTCCCTCACTTCTGACTTCTCACACTCCACCGCGAGAGTCGGGCCCTGTGTCTGGGGTTTTCATAGCCCCCCCCCCCCAAGCGTCCTCTCGGTTAAGTGAGCCCCTTGTTGCGATAACCTTCCAGCCGTTGTTTTGCGGACCCCTTTTTCCGACAACTTGCCTTTTCTTTTTACCCTTTGGATCGGCCCCGGACCCCTTCCCTTCCCCCCCCCCCAGGCAAAAAGACGCTACGATGTCTGAGCCTTTACCTCTTCAAGGTTTCTCTATATACCTCGCCCCCCCCACTTCCCCCCCTCTTCCCTGCCCCCTTCTTTCAAAGGCGCTCACCAAGGCTGTGGTAGGTCGAATTCGCCACTTATCAGCGTGTTGAGGCCGCCAGCCCGGACAGCAGCTTTTTCTCTTTTCTGTTTGTTCCCTCATTAACTGGAAACCAAATTTTTGCTCGCAGCGATCTCGCTCTAAGGCCTCGACACTCGCTACAGGAACGTCCTGGTGTCGGTTCCAACCAGCATACACCTCCCCTCTACAGTTGGTAGCCCGCCCGCCTAATTCGTAAGAACCACAGGGTATGAAGAAGAACCGACCAGTTATTAAAGCTGTGATCGCGCGCCGTTTTGGCTTAACTATCGGAATAAATATCGCCGAGCCCGTCCTGTCACCCTGGACCAAGCCCGGATTAAACACCATGAACATGCTGCCGCAGCGCTCGCCTCTTTATTTTAGTGAATTTTCCTTTCATACAAGGCATTTCTCCGACTTTTGGAAAAGGTTCGCTGTTTGTTCCCTCTGGAAGGTACCAGCTGCGTGGGAACTCCGGCGTGGACCGCCAGAGACGAGCTGGCGAGGACAGCTTCTCTTTTCATCATCATCGTCTTTTTTTTAGGTGACAAGTGATAGAAGGATGTAGCTCGCTGTATTTTTTTTTTCTTCCCCGACTTATTTTCCGTTCTGAATAGGACAACCCCTAGAAAGATGAATCTACCGAGGATCGATTTTACCTTTACTCTTTTTTCCCTTCTTTTCAGTACTCGGATATGGAGAGAGTGCGGGGCCAGCTGTTTCTTGTTGCAAGCCGGGTCTGTTGTGTTTCTCGTTCCTCCCCTTCGTTTGGCCATGATTCCCCCTCAGTTATCGGTCGACGGTTCTCTTTTCCCGAGAACGAGAGCGACCTTGTCTTGATTCTCCATACATTTTTTTGAGCGAATCCGCGGGGGCGATCCATCTTGACTGGTTTCTTTTCTTTAAAATTCTGTAGTCCTCCCCCACGTCGTTTGCCATTTTCTTATTCTTTTCAAGGACTGAAGCGGCGAGACCTCTGGCGCAGGCAAATAGTCATTGCGTTCATGGAATGACCTGCCTAAGTCTTGAAGGTCGCTTAATTTAGTAGTTTACTTCGCTCCTCTTCGTTGTGAGAAGTGACGATGACATTCGGCCCTTTTAGCGCCTTTTACCGGTTTGTTTTTTCAATTCCTCTTTTTGGTGCTCGTCCTTTTTGAGGGTGACAGAGCTCAAGATCGTCCGCGTTTCAGTTTCCCGGCGCCAATCTGTTTCCGAGCGCGTTGTCCCCAGATGGAAGTTACGATACATTTCTGCGGCAACATGACTGAAGGTGATACAAAAGGAGTCGAATAAGCTTTCGTCCGTTTAGGTGCTTTTTCTTCTTTTCTTTGAGGGCCGACTCGTCTGGGTTTTTGAATCTTTTTATTTATGTCAGATTTTCTTATCTCCCGGCTGAGCAACACTGATCGGCCTGGGAGGGCCTGAAGCCTGGTGTCTGGTATCCGATCCGGTCACTAAATTCTTTGCGTACTCACGGGGTTCTTCTCCTCTCCCCCCAGTACCCGGACCGACCTTCCCTTCTGTTTTGTACGCTTAAAGCGCCTCCTTTTTTGTTATTCTTAATCTACATTCTCTGAATGGTAACTCTTTCAGACGCCTTCTTACACGATGTGCCGAGACCGGTCCGCGCTCGACGTGGCCCGCTTGAGCCCTATCTCCGAGTGCTCGACTTTCTCTATTCTTCTGAGTTCCTGTCATTTCCAGTGGGTCAACGTGAACTAAAAGTCGGGGTAATTCCCCAGCGAGATAGTCAATCTCAGAATGGCACCCGGCACCGTTTTGCCCGAATCGCTGGTTTCCTACCGTTCCCCTCTCAACTTAGTCCTATTTTCGACCTTTCCCTCATTGTACAGCTCTCCGGCAAGACACTGGGTGTCTACGAAGGGAGACGCGGATGGAGCCTTGTAGAGACCCCCTTCTTTCTCGTCAAGCTGGTGTCACGCTATGTCTCCCCCTCTTTTTTGTCCCGTTTGAGCCAGCCCCTGGAGTCGTTCTTTAAGACCCTTTCCCCAACTAATATCTCCAGTCTCAGGCGCTGCCACCGACCTGGGTCCTTTTCCCACCTCTGTGCCGGCTTGAAATTTTTCATTGGCACGGCGAGACTACCTTTGGGGGTTTTTGGTCCTTTTCCCCCAGATTCCGTCGGCTCTTTCCGTCTTTTCGATCGAGCTAGAGATTAACGCGCGGGCGTAGTTTGGACGCGAGCTTTGAGACAGGTGGGGGGTCACTGGTTTTCACATCTCCCTGCTCAGTGAATTCTTTCGTATTCCTCAACCCGTCCTGGATGTTTTTTTAGTTATTATTCTTTCGTGCCGAACCTCAGGTCTGAGCGGGGGGAATGTACCGCACTGCGCCATTGCCGCTTTCGGTACGGCTGGCCCCTCTTTTTCCTTTATCGACCTATTTTACTAATAATAATTGTGTCTATCTCTATCTGATAAGAAGAGTGACGAAGCAGCGGGGGTCGCAAGTGCCCATTGACCACGGCTCGCTTTTTAGTCTTTTTTTTTGGCTGATTTTTTCTATTACGTGAAGTCAATCGGTAAGATAGCCCATGTCACCAGGCATTAGATGTACCGCCGCCGTGTACCCCCGTCAGGGCACTTTCTCGCGTCAAAACTCCTCAGTCCTGTTTCCATCTCTAAGGAGACGGCCGGCAAGGTCCCGGATCTTCGGCGGCACGCGCCGTCAACCACCGATCGGCAGGCCCTAATTAAGAGGGTGGCTCTGGCCTTGACAGCCCCCCAACCTTCGCCGGTCGGTTTTGCGTCATTCTTCTTCCCGTCGATATATGGAGTAAAGATCGCCCTATCCACGCCTTGCCCTCGAGCCCCCCTAGTTGGGAACGACATCTTTTTTTATCTTTCGGATCAAGAAACCCTTTCCTTGATCTTCCTTACCCCTCCTTCTCTCTGAACAACCATCTAGGTGAGAGAGCGAAGTAAGATTTCAGGATTCTGAGCCAACCCTTTTATTGACGTGATGAGCCCTTTAAGCGTCCCAATTTCCCCTGGCCCCCTGTTGACGTTTCTTTCTTGCGACTATTTGCCATGACACAGATTTTTCCGGTTGACCCGATTGTAGATGACATAGTCCTGATGATCTACGGAGAGGAGAGATTCGTTCGCGTCTTTTTTCGAGAAATTTGGACCTGTAGAGATGGGCCTTTTTTTCTGAACTTGCTTGGAAAGACATCGAATTCCTCGTAGCGACGAGCTCTCCCCCTCACCCTCAGGAGAATTCGCTATAGGACCCGGATCATGCCCCACTCTTGTTGGTCTAGTACGGTCTTCTGGTCTGGTCTCAGAGATTCAGAAGTGCTGACAAACCAGGTTCGGAGATTCGCTCACAGACCACAAAGTTTTCTTCAAAACATCCTGTTATACTCTTTCTTCTCAAGAGGCGTTTCGCTAGCCAAATAGCTTTCTCTTAAACATCACCGCTAGTTTCGTACGCTGCCTCGGCCAGAATAGTCCACCCAGTCCAGCCGCTTCCTTGTTCCTGTATAAACCTCCATTCGGGTGTGCCGCTCGCCTTCGACCAACTGCCATCGTTTCGCGGCACTTGCTAGGCCCCATCTTGGGTTCCCAAAACCGCGACGATGATGGCCTGTCCCCTTTCAAAACAGGGTCGAGTCTAAAATGATACCACCCCCCTTGTTCAATTCCAGAGTTGCCCTTTCTCACGCCGACCGTTCCCCTCTCCTTTTTTCCCCGTCAAATCGCGTGTAGAAAGTTGTCAAACGTCCCCTGCTTTGTCTTCTCCTTCTGAATTCATTCCACCCCCTTACTTTATAAAAGGGTGAATAGCCAGCGATCTCGCCTGGTGCAAGTGCCCGTTCACTAGCTCCAAGGACCCTTTTGTTTGTAGTACGAATCTATTTCCAAACGCACGATAACTCCCCCCCAGCTATAGGAGTCTCCGCGACCGTCCGCAAGACCCTTGTTTGGAATGAATCCGAACCTTTGCCCGCTTTATGGCTGACCTTCTCCTGTACGGTAATCCTCTACAAGCGCCGACCGACAAAAGGCGCCAGCCCGGCTTGCCAAACCAATTTTGCACCTGTCCCTCCTTCCAAGTCCCTTTGGCGTGCTTCGATAAGATCGTCCCGCTTTAGAGCCGCACACTGGTAGCTGGCCACGGCGGCGCGGTGGTCCGCGGGCAGGTCCGATGAGGGACACCTCCGGCCCTTTTTTTGTCCGACCCTGACGCGATCTGTGTTTCCCCCTCTTTTGTCATCTTTTTTTTTCATCCCTCCGGTTGCCTTCGATTCCTCGAAGATAGAGAACATTCGGATTATGGCGGCGGTGGGAGTGACCGCAGAGGTCCAGCGGACCCCAACCCTCTCTTTGTACCCCCAGTTTCCCTCTTTCTTCTCCTTGCCTTTAGTTCTTGCTAGGATTACCCTGGATTACGATTTTTCTGCTTTGCCGCCTGTGTTGAACGGCTGGCGCTTGTTGTCAGTCTCGGCGATGGCTTATACGATCTGGTATCCTTTTTTTTGCTCAGTTCTCCCCACGAACCTCTTAGACGGGTTTTGTCCACCTGTTGCGTAGGAGCTCGGCCCGATCCCAGTTCGAAGAGCTTTTTGGGGTGTTTTCGGTGTTTCCTTTTCCCGCCCACTTTTCTTACTGAGCGATGTTGTCCTTGAGCAGGTCCTTTCGCTGGCCCTGTTCCAGGTCAGCTGGCAGGGGACATGCCGACTAGAGACGGACTATGAATTTTCTGTGGCCCCCTGTACCCCCCCTTCGTCCCTGCTTCTTTCGTTGCCCCGCCTCAGGCGGGTGAGAGGCCGGCTGTGATGCGCAACTGGGATCGATGGGTTTTGTCTGCGCGAACCTGTTGACGCCTTGGAAAGCTCTAAGACTTTTTCTCGACCGTTTTTCCTTTCCTTGTGCCCTCGCGTCGCGCCGGACTGGCAGTTGCCGATACGGGAGCGGCACACCCTTCTCAGTTATAACGCAACCAGCGAGCCTGCCCCCTTTTGAGACTGTAGGTGTAGTTGGTCGAGCCATCGTGCGCAGGGGCCCGACGCCCCTCGCGTGTGTATGGTTGAGAAGCCAGGATTTGATGGGTACGATCTAAATTGATAAATTGATGTTGACCCCCCTGATCGCGGTGCTTTTTTTGCAGCCTTGTGGGTGTGTGTCTGGTATCGGAAGGGTCGCAAGTTGTCCCGTCCGCAATTGGTTTTTTTTAATCTGCCTTCCCAATTCACATCCAAGCTTTTTTTTCTTGCATATCTGGTCCCTATGTAGCGTGAGGTGCTTGTCTATCTCGGCGCTGAGCGAGTCTGAGGGCCTTCGTTCCGCGAAATCGTATGTTCCCGACCATTGTCCTCGCTCCTCTTTTAAGTTTCTCCTCAATCTTCAGGTTGTAGCTCCTCTCAGTGGAGACATCCGTATGTATCTTACACGCGGGGTTCAAAGGAACTCCCAACGGCGTTCTTGAGGAGAAGATCGTCAATTCATGTCCTTTTCACATGAAGCCTCATGTTTGACTCTCATTATTTTCCGTTCTCGTGTTTTCTGGACTCGACTCTCCACGGGACACTGAGTTGTTCCGAAGGGGAGACCGGATGGATCTTAGAAGTATTTCTCCGGCCTAGGGTTTCACGTTTAGTTCACCAAAATCTTGATATCTTGCTTACCCTTGGTGTCCAGTCTCCCTTTTCGATATTTCCCCCCATTGAATATATAACCTGGCCGGGCTATGTAGATGAACGGTCACCAACCGAGTTTACTTCCAGAGCCCTCGTGCCGGCTGATTAATATTTATGTTCCCTTCTGACTCACGTTTACGCCGAGACCCGATCTGGTCTCCTGGTATACGTCTTCTGTATTCCGTTTTTTGCTCGGGCGTTTCTCTAGCTGGCCTGGGGGTCACGCGATGTACATCGTCGGCGAGTGCCTGTTGGGGATATCTTAAAACGACATTTTTTGCCGAGTCTTGTTCCCCTTTTCCCTCCGCAAACGTCTCTTTTTTGGGGCATGTAAGCACTGGCGGGCCGCTGGCGTCCGGCGGACACTCTGGAATTTTTCTAATCCTTCCTTTTACCTTTTTCTTTTTTCGTTGTGAGAGAGATCCTCTTACACGCGATTTACCGTGGGTGTTCGCGTGCGGTACATTCGCACCGGTTCGAGGAAGTCGGTTTTTCGTCCCCTCTCGGTCCCTTTTTCTGTCGGTTTCCAGCCAGCACCGTCACTTCCGTTACGCTCGCCGTGACCCCCACCGCACGGGTCTTTCAACTCGCGTCCAACCCCGTCCTTGCTTTCCCTCCGCGATCTTTGACTAAGTATCTTCAAGTTGCTCCGGCGCCGCGTCACTGAGTCTCTGCATGCATAGATTATGAAGCCGGACCGATGGTTGGTACATGTCAACTTCTCCTTTGTTTGACAGTCCTATTTGCCTGGTCTCAGATGTAGTGTGGAACTATCTATCCTTTTCCAGCCTTTTTCCCCCGCTGCACGATGTGGGCACTCGGTTGACCCATCTTGAGAAAGACGTCGTTCCCGGCTAAATTCTGTCTCGACTTGAGTGCCAAACATTTCTTGTCCTGAGAGAATCCCCAGTATGTTACATCTTCCTTATTTTCATTGGACGGTGAGCCGTCCATCGATTGGCGTTGCGTGCCAGGCAATGAGATTGACGCTCTTGAATGGGGCCTTCCCCTCCTTTTCGGTGGACGTTTGTCCCCCCCCTGAAGTGTGCTCCTAGGAATTGTTTTTTTAAAGCTTTAGGTTCTACCCCCGTCGATCTTGCTGAACGCAACGTATATCTTTGCATGGTCTTTAACCCTTTTTTCAGTCACCTCTCAGATCATCAGTTCATCGCTCATTATAGAGTCTCTCGCCACCCCACGTTTGGGGGGGTGATCGCCCTTCTGCACCAGCCGGGCTGATGTGGTATCCTTGTTTTTCAACTAGGCTTCCAAATTGAGGCGTACCCAGTCCATTAAACATTTTACTCCAGCCCACACACCACCAGGTCTTCAGACCCCGGAATATCCCTTTGGTTGCCCCCTAAGGTTGGATATAGATTCAGTCGCAATCATCTCTGCTTCTAAAACATACAAGCGAGGGCCGTTGGGCACGCTTCCGTTCATTTGGACCTAAAACACCCTCAGCATTTTTCGAGTATGCATGGTTGCGTAACTCCGCAAGGGTCTTGTTCCGCTCGCCGAGTATGAGACCCCTGAAAGTAGGGCAGATTGACAAGGAGCCTTCCCCTCTGCCTCTCACATTGCCACAACGAGCGACGATGGAGCGCGTCCCTCGTCCACACGGTTCGCTGTCACTAAACAAGTCTTTCCCCCAATTTTTCCTTTTCAAGGTAGAAAACTCTTCTCGTTTTTAGCTCACAGTCCACAATCCAGTGCACCAGCCGGCAGGCCGGCCGACGTCGGCATTTGACATTCCCGAATGACCGTCCACAATTTTTTCCTCTCCAGCCTCCTCTTTTGAAAGGACTGAACAATCGTTCGAATGATTCTGGTCGGTGGCATCGGTCCAAAATCCGCACCCTCCACCGCTATAGAAAATTGGCTCTCCCTCGCGTCCTCTCTCCAAGGTTTATTAGAAGTCCTCCCTGTTTAAACTCTCGTGCTTGCGACGACCCTGCTACGTCTCTTCCTTTATCATCTAGTCCGAGTCTATCACCCCCACTTAGCACCCCCCTCGGATTGAACCAACCTCAAGGTGGTCCAAGGACGCGCTCCAGGATGCCAGCAGGTCCTGAGCCGGGCATAAAGACTCCACCCCTCAAGATACGACTCCCCCGCTTCTTTTCCCCCGGTTTTTTTGATGGGTGTACTTCAGTCCAGCTCTGTTTCCATACCCACAGAATCGAGCGCGCGCAGCCTTTTCTTCTGATCTCTTTAATTATCCTCTTTTTTTTTTTCATGGAGATAAGAGTATCTTCTTAGCTCATCCTTGCCATTTTTTGAAGTGGCGGCCTTTACGGGAATTGTCGAATCGCTTCTGCCCGCGGTCCCCCCTAACGTTGCGTCGAGCGTTACGTTCTTTATTCCTTCCCCTGACAGAATGATGGCTTTTTTTCCTCTGCTTGATGTCTTTCCCCCCGTCACTTTCATGTTTCCACGAAGTGAGTTGGTCCTAATTTTGTAAGTTATATAGTGATCTTCTAAGGTTAGCTGTCGCCTGGCGCGTGTTGTTTCTCTTCCTTATCAAGCTCTGACTTCCTTCTGGATTATAGCATCACTTTTCTCTTTCGTCGGAACGGGGCCTCATACCGCTGATTGTGCGGCTTTGACCCGATGCGTAGCAAGTGACTTGCCTTTCGAGTAGAGTGGGCTAGTCCCTTCCTAAGGGCCTCTCTTTTTGGCACCCTGTCCCTTTCTGGTCAGTTCATGTACATTTATCGAGCCGTCAGTGCCGGTCCTGAGTTTCCCTCGACCTTCTTATTGTTTGTTTTCTTTTTGAGAAGTTACGCCCGGAACTCTTTGTTTGCTCGATGGGCCCGGTTTGTATCCATTGTTGGGACTCCTATGGTAAGCCGCGACCTTTTTGGAAGGACCGTTCCTTTCATCAGTCTCCTGTTTCTTCTTTTTTTCTTCGCGGTGGCTCTCTAACTGTGATTCTTTACCCCTCCTTGAAGTTTTCCGATAGATGCTTGCCCTTAGGTTTAAACACACTTCTTCCCTGACTCTTTCTTCCCTCATGGACGCGAGTTTTGTTCCCCAGATTGGGTTTGGTTCAGGCCGCGCGCTTTCTGAGCCTCGCGTTTATGTTTATTTAGGCATCTTTCCGCGCGAACGCACCCTTCTTTTTTCCTCATGATCGGTTTTCTTTTGCCTGAAGACCGGGTTTTTGTTGTGTTTTTTCTCCTCCTACGGATGACATTTTTTCGCCACTTCTGGTCCTTTCTCCCTGGCGCTTTACTCCTACGGACTCCCCTTTAAGCCCGGGCTGGTTCAGATCTTAGATGACTCGTGCTTTTTGAGAGAATCCCGGAGTATGTCTCAATTCTTCTTCTCTTACTCGCTTTTTTCAAGTCTCGAGCCCCACCCAATGGTCCGTTTCTTAAACAGATTCTCCCCCTGTGATTCCTATATCTCCTCCGTTTAGATCATCCTGTCCTATTCTACAAATTCGGGGTCAAACGTCCCCACATTCTTTTATCCCGCGAAGATTTCCTTCAAATTTTCCTTTTTCTGGCCCCCCCTTGACCTCCTACTCCTCGGTCTTCCGTCTACATTTTCCTCCCCCAGGTTGTTTTCTTAACTCTTTATCTTAATAAACTGTTTTTCTCGAACGGCGACGGTGTTAGCTTATCTTCTGTCTTTTCCTCTCTTTTTAAAAAGATCTTTGTTCCCCCCCCCTTTGCTTCGAGGAGTCGCAACTTTTCCTTTTTAGTCAACGGATATACCACTATCACTCTATCCGGCATTGACAGTCCACGACTTGCTTTTACTTCCCTATCATCTTTCCAGTGATTACGAATCCTCTTTCCGAGAATTAAAGGGGTTTCCGTATTCTCCTTTCCGAGAGCTCTTCTCCCTGGCGTTACTTCCCCCCGGCCTATGACCCTCGCGGGGCTCCTTTTTGATTTGGTTAAAGTCCGTTTTTTTTCAAAGGAGAGATACTAGAGTTTTTCCTGGCGAGGTTGCTATCTTTGCTGACGGACAGGTTTTTCAGAGCCCCCAGAATTTGGTTAATTACGAATTTTTCTTCCCTTCCTTTTTGGGTAAGGCAGTCCTTTCC
>Ga0179591_1371071_pt1 | contig 11082 bp, 8 predicted proteins | sample CZOMad2_1_08_16f_FD_182891 | JGI IMG/M metagenome (GOLD analysis project Ga0179591, IMG submission 182891) | Vadose zone soil fungal communities from Angelo Coast Range Reserve, California, USA - CZOMad2_1_08_16fungal (PacBio error correction) | ecosystem: Environmental > Terrestrial > Soil >... | reverse complement strand
TGTTTTACGAGAGAGGATCCCCTTCTCCCAATGACATCTCCCTGAACAGTTTGCGACCCTCAATTCATCCCTCGCCCATCTGTTCGCACCGCAGTTAATGGCTCTCCTTCCCCCTATATTTAAACAATTTGCCCCCGCAACTCATACGTTGAAGTTCCGGCTCCATGTACGTTGAGTCCGCCTTTGACCCTTCTCCCCTTCGTCGTTGGCACTCCATAACGTATAACCCCTTTTTTTCCACTTTTGGCAGCATTGAGCGCAGAGTCCTCATCTCCCCCAGATTGACCTTGAATCCCCAGTTCCTTCATTCCCCATTATAACCCAACCTGTCGCATCTCTCTTCATCAACCCCTCTGGTTTTGCCCTTTTTGAAAATAGCCTACAACATACGTGCAACTCGTGATCCTCCTGATTTCGTTGAAGCGTTCTTGACGGATGTAGAGAGTTGTTTCGTACAACCTTTTATTGCGTAGCTTCTTTTTGCGTCTTTGCAAATACTTAGTTGATCCCCTCCTTTTCCCCCCCCTCGAATTCCCCACGCAGCAATATGCAATTTTTGAGACTTTTTTTTTCATTTTGCGCTCACTTGTCTAATAGGTCCGTGGGTCTAGTTTGCATGGATCTCCAGGGGTTTTGTGACTCCACCAGTTACCCAGTTTGCGATTCTTTTATTGAGGAACACAGCAGTTCACCTCACGTCTTTTTCCTTTGACCTCTTCTCTTGTCGATCCCCGCTTCATTTGTCCGCTGTGGTGGGTCCAAACTCACTCTTACGTCTTGCCCAGTCGGCCTTTCCCTCTTTCCGGTCCAATCCTTACTCACCGTGTCCAAGATTGCACCGTCGTCCTCGTCCGAGCGCGAAATTTCCCTTCTAGGCCCTTTTTTATCCTCGGTCTTGATCCACATCCATTCTGTCCTTCCCGCGACGTTCGGCGACTTTGCATTTTCTTTGTGAAGGAAGAAATTGAGACTGCTCCCCCCTTTTTTAGACACGCACGCTCCTGATTTTCCCTTGGCTTGCAATTTGCATAGTCCCGCCTTTGACCCTTGGCGTGAATACTGATCGATTTTTTTTTTTAGTTTCTCCTCCTTTGTTCTTGCAGGGGACTCCCTCCTTTGTGCCTTCCTTTTTCCCCGACAGTAAACTACACCGTTCCACCTTTTTTTTCACCTTTTTCCGTCCTCTGAAATTTTTTCATCCCTCCCCCGAGGCCTTCTTCTTTCAAACCAATGCACTTTGAGTTTGATTTCATCTTGTAGAGGGGTTAGTCCTTCAAACAGTGCGTGAGCGAAGATGCTGGTTTTAATCCACTCCCTTTCTGTCCTACTGGGCTTCTTTTTTTTAGTTTCCTTCTTCTGACCAGCTCTTTATCGATTGGGAAATGAAGTGCCTCAACCCACTGATCCATTCTTGCATAGTAATCTCGTGGAAGTTGCTCTCCTTTTGAGCATTGTACGCGGCTTCATTTTAGTGATTTGCCTCGATGTGTTGTCTCCCCTTTTTTTTCCCTTTGCCTTTTTCAATTTTAATCGTGCCTTTCCTTTACTGGCACAACTGGCTTCATATCTTGGGGTTGTAACACATCTTTTCTCCCTATTGTAATCCCTGGTTTATCGAATCAGCCCCCCCCTTAGCGGTAATAAAATGCCTTACCCCGGTGAGCACCCTACTGTATTTTCCTGACTACCCTTTTTTCTCATCTGATTTCGACGACCCCCTTGTTTCCCTTCAATCGCCGTCCATCGCGGGACTTGCCTCCGGATTCATTCCCGACCGAGCGCTAGTTATTACTTTTCTTCTCCTTCCGATGCTAAGACATCCGACTCAATATCAGCTGTTGATTCGTGGGGACTGTTTTCCCCTTTTCCCCGAGTTTTCCAAGGTCTTTTTTTAACCCACCCCGCGCACCTTTTCCCCCAGTGACCTTCGCAGCAAGCGGGCTAGTAGGCACATACGACCCAATTTCCCTTTGCTTGTTCTCCGACGCGGAACCTCTTCCTCTTTTCTTCACAACCTGGTAACCCTCTCTCCCCCTCTGAAAAGAGGAACAAGTTGATTCGCTGAAGCTGCACTTCCTCCCCAGTACTTGTAGGAGATCTTTTTTCCTTTCCTCTTACGTTCGCGAAGTCTTTTCCATGTTTTTCGCTTTTTTTTCGCCACGCGTTCGCTAAGCCCCTAAACTTGGGTCCTTGCACTCGAGACACAGCTGTAAGAGGTCCTCCCTCTCCCCGCTCCTAGTCTATCTACCTGCCCCGGTTTCTTCTTTTTTGGCGGACCTGAGCTTCTAGCCGTATTGGTTGTTTTCTTGGATTCATTTCCCACACTTTCTCAATCGTTTCCCCCTTGTCTGTGTTTTGCGATGGCCGGCGTTCGCTCCGGCGAAAAGTTTTTTTCCCCCCCCCCCTCCCCTTTTTTGATGACTTTTGCTGCCCATGCTTATTGGCGCCCGCTTAAATTTTTCTCCCCCCCCACTTCAATGACTGGCGTGCACCCCTGACTTCTTTTTTGTTCTTGACCAGTTGCCCTGTCTAGCGAATCTCAGGTCAACCATTTTCACCCTCTTTTTTTCGCTTTTATGCAAGCGGTCCCTCCTGTTTTCAAGAGGCTTCAGGTGGAATTCCTGGCCCTTCCCTCTCGGGTTTTGCGGGTTCCTCGTCCTTTACGATTTTTCGCAAATATACTCTTCCTGCTCTTGCAAGGAGTAGAATTGCCGAGTCCGTTGATTTTTCTTTTTTCGTGCCCGGTCTCTTAATTTCTTTGCCCTGGTAGCAGCCCTCGTCAGAGGCGAAATTACGTCCCGACCTTATTCATGAGCATCATCATTCATAAGAAGATTTCTTTCTCTCCCCGGACCCTTTCCCCTATGGATGGACCCCTTTTCGCAGGCCCTAAATTTAATAGATTCTTGCTGCGCCGTTCCCGTGCTCGTTTGATTCGTGCTTCTTCTGTCTGGGCGCGCTTGATAAGAAACTTTGACTACCTTACCCCTCCCCCCCATGTGAAGCTGTGATTTTTTTCCCCTACACGGGTGAGGTGAAACTGCCTTGCGATTCAAGAAATGCAGGGCCTCTAGATCTTTTTTCTTCGTGGTGCCTGTTTTTAAGATCACATTCCCTAAATGAATGGGAGTTCTACGGATGACCCCCCCCATCTCCTGATATAGACCTTCTTTATGTCCCGCCTCAGTCTCCTAAGTAAGCTCCAGATGTTTGCGGCCACCCCCCCTGTTGCCCCCTCCCGTCTGTGCCGTGGACAGCCCTTCTCATAAGAGCGGGGCGAGCGTTTGCTTTTTCCGCTTGCCTGCCATAGCCTTCCTTCAAATTCGTTGTCTGTTAGACAGTGATGACCCCTGAGTTCGAGGCCGTCACCTCCTTCTGCCAATGGTAAATTCTCAACAAGGACCCTTTTTCCACTCTTTCTTTTTTTCTACGACCTGCCTTTATCTCGGGCAAATCCCTCCATTCCTACTGCCAGGAATTCATCCTTCCCCCCCCCGAGGGGGACCTGGCGTGTTTTCTAACTTCCCACGTATTTTGTGATGCCTTGCCGAATCCCAGCGCCTATTCGCCCCAAATGGTACATCCTCAAATCACCAAAGGCTTTAGATCCTCAAGAATTACAATGACTCCTTCCTCACGGTTGGCGTGAATGCAGAGCTCGCGGTTTTCTTTTTGTTTTTTGCCACCTAGGTTACCTCTTTCACCATTGATTGTCCTCTCCGTTTTCGATAGACCCCGCCTCCTGCCTACCCCCACATACTTTCCCTCGTTGCCTTTTTTTCCCTCTTTGGTTCCACAGCAGGGTAAACTTCCAATCCCTGATGCTAATGAGTTTCTCCCCCTTCGTAAGGCTGGATTCCACCAATTCACCCCTTTTCTCCCTGGTTCTGGTGAATTATCACTCGGTCTGTTTGATTCCACGTACCCTTATTCTTACTTTCTCTCTCTGTCTCCCCTTTCCCTTTTTTTCGGGAGACATTGACTCTCCACGGGAGGCAACTTCCCCTTAGCTCCCCTTTGGTACCATAGTGCATTGTTTTGACGCTTAGGTGTGGATGGACCACATGTCGCTTCTTCTTTTCTCCCTTTTTTTTCTTCGATGTCTCCTCTTCCGTTTCCCAGCCACACCATTCCCACAGATTGTCAAACGAGGTCAATCTTCCCCCCAACGACTTTTCCTTCTTTCCCCCGCCCACCGACTTGTATTCAATTTTTCTACTGACTCTTTTCTTTAAAACATCAATCCGTTACCTCTGGTCCCCCTTCCCCAACATCGCCATTCTTCAACCCCCCTGCTACCCTTTGGCTTTTTTAAGTAGTTTATAACTCTTTTCTACCCTTCGGTTTTCCATCTGGATCTTTAAGTTTTCCCCCTCTCACGAGCCACTTCACCCTGATTCGTTGGTCGGCTGCTTCTTGGTGTGATTTCCCCCTCGCCTTGCCCCCCAAAATGTGTGCCCTGGACTCCGCCTTTGCTTTTTAGTCCATCGACAACTCCCCCAACAGCAGCTCTCCCCTCTCTCTGGCATGGTCGCAAAATTCACGGAGTCCATTTTCCTTTGAGGCTCTGCCATCTTTTGTTTGAGACACACCCCTTTGGCGCTAACTAGTTGCGATTACACTTACTCTTGCATATATACGCTGCCCCAACCTTCCCGGTCCCGCTCGCTCTTTGATGGAAAGACGCTGCACTTGAGAACCTCCCTCTGTTCTTCCGTATTCCGTGCCCTTTCTCCCGTTTTAACTGTGTGAGAGTTTAAAGCGGCAAGTCGCTGCCGGGACTGCAGCTCTCCTCTTTGTTATTCCAATCCCACCCCTCTTCCCCACTAAATGCTGTACTGTGAAAGCGGCAAACAAAAATCACCGCTTACAACCTCTTCCTTTGAGCCTTTTCTCTACCACGACAATTGTCCTTTCCAACCTGTTGGAGCCCAATGCACACGTCTTCGATTGTCGGTAGCCGTTCCAATAACCAATCTTCACGTGCCCCCTCTCTCCGACGTTTTTGGCAAGCCCGCTATCAACGATTTTCCTTGATGTGTCCTTTTGCGGCGACCCTGAAACCCTATCGCCCCAGACACAGAACGTCTCGCCCTTCATGGAATGCATTTTCTTAAGAGAGATCCGAGTTTCCCACCCAAAAAACCAAGTTTTTTTGGAATCACAGGACAAACTGGGTCCTGTTTCTTTAACATTTTCTTCCGTCCCTTTCAAAGCCACAAGCCCCCCCCTTCTTACATCCCACACACTTCCCCCTTACCATGCATGGATCCCCGAGGCCCGTAATTCTTTCGAAGTTGTCCCTCAGAAGGTTTTTCAGCTTCGGTAAGAACTTATCAGCCCGAATCATTCTTCTTCGGGAATCTGCATCCCCTCGGATCCTGGGCCTTTTTCCTAAGTCCCCCCAGTTTCTTCAAATCTTTTCCCCAGAGGAGCGAAATCACAGTCAATATCCGGTCCCCCCCCGGGAACTTGACGAGTTTCTTCTTTCTCCTATGACTAACTAATATATTCCCGTTCACGCCCCCACACGGCTATAAGTCGTGTCCCCCTAAGTAACATGTACATCTATTTAACCCCCCCCGGTTTATAGAACCTTACCTTTCCTAGCCCATATTGTTGACGCCGCGTTGACCTTTTCTTTTCTGAATCTGACCACTCCCTGTATCCCCCCATGAGAATTCATTGATCTTTCCCTTTAGGTCTAAAGTCCGTTTTTTGTTACTCCCCTCTGACTATCTGAGATCCCCCTCTTCCAGCCAATCCTTATCTCCCTTTGCGGAACACTGGCATCTCGTCTGACTGAGCGCCCGCCATTCGCCCCCCGATTTGACTTTCAAACCTTTCGTCCCTTTTCTGGGCCCCCCCCCTCCACCGCCACCTGCATTTTCCCTTGATCAAAATGGTTCTCCTCAATACCCTGAGATCACCCCCCTTTCCCCCGTGCACGGTCTTCTCTCCTTTTTACTGCGATAGGATTTGTTCGATCTCTTTCTCAAATCTCTTGCGTGGTTCGTCCTATTTCCTTCCCACCCCGCCCCACAGTTTGCGTAGTAGATCTTGTCCCCTTGTCATCTGAAATTTAGGTTTATGAGCCTGAAGGCTGTACCAATGACTACGGATCTCCATTTTCTCAGTGCGATTCCTCTACAAACTTGTTCAGTCAAATTTCCCTGTATGGAAGTATTTCATTCCTTTCCCCCTTCACGAGGGTTTTTTCAATTTTCCCCGATCTGACTGTCATCCGTAGGACGGGTAACACCATCCACCCGGGAAGCAACGCCTTGTGCCTTTGAAGAGATGTAGATTTGAGAGCACGAGAGGTGCAGATTTGTGGTTTTCCAAAGACCCTTTTCATTATCCTCAGATTGTCCAACTTACCCCAAGAAGATCAACAGTCCACCCTTGCCCCGGTCCTTCTTATGTAGTCATCGTTTTTTTTACACTTTCTTCCTCTCGATCACGTGAGAATTTTTCCCTCCTTTTATTGAGCCTCCTTTAACCTCCCTTTTGCCTTCCCCCCGGGACTGCGCCTTTTGTATTTTCCCCCGGTGTCGTTCTACTGTATCCAACTTGGTGAGTCCGAAATGCCGCAGATCGCTTTTTCCTTCTTTTCACCGGGGTTCCTTTGATTGGATCGCTTTCCCCCCCGTTCCAATACTTGATGAAAAGTTTGATGTGGAAGGAAGCGTCGTCCTCGTGAATTCGCTGATTTCAGCCATTTTTTTTTTCCAGTGACTTTTCTTACCGTCCAATTTACCCACCTTAAACCCCCCTCAAATGTCTTCCGTCCTGACCCATGATCTCCCAAAGAGGCCAGTTTCCCCTTCCCCCCCCTTCATGTCCTTTGAGCTTCTAGAATGATCGGCGGGGTTACCCTACAGTGAAAATCGAGCGTGTTTCATCCAATCTCTCTTCTTTTTCCTCCTGGGTTTGATCTCTACATGTCTTTCTTTGACCACCAGACTTGCTCGTGTTGCATTACTGGGATTGCCCCAAGCAGATACATTCTTTTTTACATCTTTTTTTCTTCTTTTTCGTGCGCTCCCTACGTGAGCAGGCTTCTTCTTTCAGTTTTTGCATCTCGCGTGACTTGTTTACCGGGCGGTTTCCCAATTTTTTACCGTCCCCCTCGCATTCCTTTTTTTTCCACAACCGTTGCACCTACTGTCAACTCTGCGACACTCTTCTTCAACGAACCTCCCCCTCCCCCTAGTGTTTCTTCAGCTTTCCCTTTGGTTCTCTGCATTTCAAATGCATACTTTTCGTGAAACAGGACGGTATCTTGTTTAAGTTGCCCACTTTGATCCTTTTCAACTGACCACCTTTAAACCCCTTTTCCAAGTACCGCCGGACTTTTCCTGATTGTGATGTCACCTACAAGACAGAGGAGTCAGGCCAGGCTTGACTTTTCGCGATCACCCTTTTGATCTTTTCTCACACGGTTACGTTGCCCCCCCAACTGTATAACTATGTTTGCGGCTTTGTTGGGAGGTGAAAATAGGACTATCTGGGACCTCCATTCTCCTTTAGTTGTCGCCCCATCTCCCCGGCCGCGTTCCTAGAAGCACCTCTACTTCTAACGGCCATACTCCCAAACTTTTTTGTTCTCCTTTGCCCCTCCGACGTTTTCAGCCCTTTGAAGGTCACACACTCCCAACCTGTAACTAGCATTCCCCTCCATACATGAGGAACGTTGGGCGCGGCATGTTGCCCCTTACGAACTCCTGAGCTCTTCGAGAGATGCCGTAGTGTCTCCGGCCTCATAAGAGACGTATGGCACATTCCTTCTTATCTGAGCCCCGCTCCCCTTCAAACGGATGTCGCTTGCAAACGTATCCCCCGCCCGATGAACGCTGGCACCGCTCCCCAAAGAAAACTTTTATCTTTGCATTGGACTGCTCCAGACTGGCAACGGTTTGCTGGTGTATGTCGGTACCATCTTTTGAATTCTCCTTCTTCTGAGGCGGGAGTTTCCTGGTAGGAATGCCTTCACTTTGAGATCCAAGGTCTGTGGGCGATTTCTTTCTTCCCAGAACCTCTCCAGTAAACCCGCATTTTTGTCCCCCGGTTCTGCAACTTTTTCCGCTTCGCGGGATCCGCCCTTTTTCGGACCCAAACCCCCTTTACTGAGTTTCCCCCCTTTTCCACGGATTCTTCTGTTGTGAAACCTTTCCTAAGCGAGCGCAAGTTCTTGCCACGCTTGCACAAAGATTGTCGCGGAGATTGCCGTCCGGTCCCCCCTCCTAAAATTCTCCGGGGCGACTGTTGGAAACGTTTTGTTGTTTGTTTTCGACGCAGTCCGAAGTAGGAAAGACCTCCTGAATTTGACGCTCATCGACGCCTGGGTGTCGATATTTGGGTTCCTGGTTAGGCTCCTGAATATTGTAAGAGATTTCCCGCTTCCTCAAACATACAGAATGTAAGAGCCTCACTCCGTTTCCTCGAGGGCTGGTTCCTGCAGCCTTCAATTAGACTCTTATTTCAAGTGTCTACTCAAGCCTCTCCCTCCCTGGGCATCCAATGTCGTGGTTGGATGGTGAGCGTTGGCGTCCCTATTCTTCTTCGGAAGACCCCGGGCGAAGCGTCGCGGTGGGAAGGTTTTCATTCGCTCCCGTTCGGTGGACTCGATCTTCCCCTGATTCGAATCTCTCCAATCTCCGCGTGGCCAGTGGTGAGCGTGTGTCCGCGCGTAGCAATAATCTTTCTTGTCTTTCTGACCCCCCAGCGCGAGCAGACGTTCCTTTCCGCGGACTCTATCCCATCTGATCCCTGGTTCCCCCTTTTGTCCCCCAAACGGAGTGTTTCTCCGTACAATCCGAGCGGTCTCTCGTTCCTTTTTTCTTTCCTTCCCACCTCACTGCACGGCCTTTGAGTCCCAGAGACAAAGGGACACAGCGCCTTCGCCAGTCCCTCCGAGGACGGAAAGGAGGAACTTTTCTAACCAGGCAGTTCCCCTAGTAGAGCCCAGAAAAGTAATACTTCCCCCTCCAGCGACGAAGTGATCAAGGACTATTGATCATCGTCCCCCAGTGAAGGCGGAATCCCTTTTTTTGTGTCCCCATTATCCTCTTCCCGCAGCGCTAATGCGAGAAGCGCTCTTTCCGCCACCCCTGGTGTTCATTAAACCCCCCTCTTTTTTCCCTGCCTGAAAAGCATTCCCCCCCCCTGGGAGAGTTTATGCCAGGTTGGCGAACATGACATCCCCTCAGTCTATTTTTTGTCTTCATTCACCGGCGGATCCACGAGCACAGATTTCCCTAGACTTTGGAGCCCCCACACCGCGGCCGACCACTCCCTCGGTGCCCCGGTCTTTCCCTTTTTCGCAGTGCAATAAGACTCCCTCTTTCTTTGCTCTCACCTTTCGAAACAAGCGATTAGCTTTCTGTTCCACTCTTCCCCATGCCCAGGGGATAAAGACGGGTTTTCTCATCTGACGATTTTGGGAGAGTGCCCATCACGATGGATGATTTTTATCGCTCAGTTCCCCCCCCGCTCAAAACGAATAACTTGTGGTCTTGATTGCCCCTTAATGTCAGAACCTTGTCTTTTCCTTTATTCTACCCGTTCAATAGTGATGTTCCATCATAGGTTTGGCTGTTTGTGGACCCCCAAACTCGCCCCCAGATCACACATCTCCTCCTTGTTGTTGAGATATCTCTCTTTCTCCCCACTAACACCTAAAGCGGCCCCACCAACCATCCATTTATGCACCAGTTTTCTTTTTCGTCTGGCAACACCGTTTTCCTCAATGGCATTATCCCTTGAAAAAGATTTCTTCCCTTTTCTCAGTTTTGTACAAAATCACATCGTAACCTAAGAGTCCTATCAAAACCAACCTTTCCTCAAGTACAAAAATCTGACAATTTTTAATTGGTGCAGAGTTCCCCCCGTTAACTGTTTCGAACCCCTCCCGGTTTTTTAGGAGGATCGTTTATTCCCCCTCACCTTTTTTACTGTACAACGAGACCCCTTAAAAGCTGATCGTGGTCCTCCGGATGGGTGTTGCGACTTAAACGATTCCCCATCAAATTTTTGTGGAAATTGTTTTTTTTAACCCTTTGTTCACGGTTACATTAGCCCAACCAAAGAACCCATCCCAAAGAATCCTCTACATATGTTCCCCGCCTGTAGCGTTTAAACATTTTTAATTCTCTGGTAGGGCTCTGACCTCAATTGGCAACAACCTTTGGGCCCAAGTAGGACCTTCTAGCCGCTCGTCTTAGTGTTCCCCTATACCAGCGTTCTCAACATAGCATTACCCTTCTCTTCGGGGTCGCGCTCCCCATAGTCTTGCACTTATCCCCTCCCTCCCTTGTTTCCGGGCCGTCGTCGCGAGAGAGCACTCTTTGGATTTCCGCCGCCCTGTCACCGAGAGCCTTTGTTTACCATCAAGATTTGGTCTCATTGTTTTTACCCAAACTCTCAGGTCGTTCGGAAAGTTGCCCAACAGCCCTCATCTCGAACGCGTCGGGATCACGTAAGACGTTGTGACCTTTTGAGCTTTCACTCTGGAGCTTCTTCTAGTCGCCCCCCCGGCATATTAAGAATTCTTCGCGAGGTGCATCCCTTAGACCTGCAAGTACATATGTAGAGCGTCAAACGCCGCGAATGACACCTTTGAGATGAAAGGCATTTGCCTTTTTTTTCTCTTTTTTTATCGAAGGGACACCCAAACAACCACAAGCCGGAATAACAACCAAGGGAGTTGCGTAAGTTTTTTCTCGTCAGAAGACCAAGGCCAACCGCTAGACATTCTTTCACCCACACCTCTGCCCCCTAACCTGAGCGGCAACTTTCACTGAGTTCATTAGCCGCCGTCCGCCAGTAAGTTTGGCGGGGAGCTCAGCCCATACCTTCCTTAGTCGCCGAGTTTTTTTTTCCCTTCTCCATTTCATCGGGGAATTGGAAACTCGCTAACTATGGTAATACAAGGATCTGATTCCTTTTCCATTATACCTTCAATCTCGAAAGCCCCGGCAGGGTTTACCGTGCGCGCTTCTGCTTTCTGACCTTAGCCTTGACTTGAATTCCGCTCCCATGCCCCCCCCGAGTGGTAGTTCCCCCAACAGGCTGGAAAAC
>Ga0179591_1192169_pt1 | contig 11082 bp, 8 predicted proteins | sample CZOMad2_1_08_16f_FD_182891 | JGI IMG/M metagenome (GOLD analysis project Ga0179591, IMG submission 182891) | Vadose zone soil fungal communities from Angelo Coast Range Reserve, California, USA - CZOMad2_1_08_16fungal (PacBio error correction) | ecosystem: Environmental > Terrestrial > Soil >... | reverse complement strand
CTCCCCCTTTTTCTTTTTTTTAGGTGTAGAGCCAATTTTCCGATTCTCATCATTAGCTGTAAAACCCCCTCGAGAAATCTCGTTTGACGCACAACCTTAGTTAATATTTAAATCCCCCTTCATTTCCAGGATTGATATCTTTGGATGTGTCCCTCGCTTCCAGGGAAGCGCCTCCATACCTACCTCCGGGACTCATTAGTTGTTGGAGATTTCTATCTATCGTTATCTGTCTCCAACAAACGCCCTGCGGTACGTCACATACCCAACCTTTCGTCACCTTCCCTCTAATTTCCGGATTTGACACGCTAGCTGTCCTATACTCTTTTTTCTAAAGGGCAAAGATTGACGGACCAGATTCACGCCCCTTTAAACGATATTGGTTCTCCCCCCATGTCCCTGTTCCAAACCATTCCCTTTCCACTTCCCTATTCCTTGAATTTTGCGGATTCACTCCGTCAGTTTCGGGCTTCTTGTGTACAATACTTCACAGCCATTTTGGTTTCCCTCTTCCGCTCAAATTGAGATCCCACCCTAGTTGCAACTGACACCACTTTCCCTGAGTTTGTTTAAGAGCATGGTTTTCCCCCCACTCTTGCCTGCCCTAGTCGGTTTTTCCTCTCAATTCACGGTGTCCCCTCTTTCGAAGAGAACCCGACCCGCTAGCGGAACGTTTGCTCATCTCTTTCAGTTCTAGACTTATGCTCCTTTTATGTCATCGCAGAAACCACACAAGACTTCTGCTTGATGTTCTCATCTTCGCCTTTCGCTTGGGTCCTTTCCCCGGCTTAAAGATATCGAGACTATTCTGAGTTGCAGAAGACCTTCCCAACCAGAATCTTTTCGCGATTCTGGTTCTCCTGTTTCTGATTCCCAGGAGCTTGAATGACACCTCCTTTCTCCTAGGCAGTCGATCATTCCCCCTAAGAAGAGGGAATCCTCCCTTCAATATAGTATACGATCTATGATCTTTCGGACTACTTCTCCTTTTCCTCTCAGGCGCCCCTGATTTTTCGCTGACGGTTCTCGCTTTTCTGGTGAGATATCTGAATGCGTTTTCTTCCAATTTTCTCGTATCGTCGCCGGACTGGTCTATTATTGGGAGAAAACCAGTGTTCTAATTTTGGGACGTAGGGCCACTTTTTCCCTTTTGTCGGCAGGGCGGTTGCCCTCCCTCCTGTTGGCCTGCCTAATCAACGAAACGCTTTTCCTTTGAGCATCTTCCAATCTGGTCCCCCATCCCCAGGCCAAATTGCCGCGGGGTTCTGGTTTATCCGCCCACCGAGGATTAATTGAGCCCACTCCCCAGCTCAGCCCCCGCATTAACGCGCTAAGATCTTTTTTTAGTCCCGTTCACTTCCCCGTTAACCTGGTCCCAGTGGACGTTGGCCGAGCCCCCTTTCTTTTGCTCGACCCACCCACCCCCCAAGCCTTCCCCTATGTTCCCGGCCCCTTCCACAAGCAGGTTATCTCTTAGCCTTCACATCGTAATCTCTCCTAGTTCGTTCAGACTGGTTCTGCGCACATAGTCGCCTCCTTTGAAAGTCGGCCCCCTCCCATTTGCACCTAAATGATATCCATTTATTCAGGCTTAGAAGCGCATCTCCCTCCTGGCGTAGATCACTATGCTGTTGTATTTAGTGAATGGGTTGAGCCTTTTTCGGCTTTAGTGTTGATCTGCCCCCATGCGCCGGACGGGTTTTTCCTAGTGCTGGCCTGATGCCTCCATGCAAGGTGTTACGCCTGGTTGCGCCCTTCCCCTAAATCTGGGTCGGGTAAACTCGCCGTCCTCTAGGATTTTTCGGTCCTCTTTTTCGCACTATGCACATCGTACCCATTTCCCTGCCAGCTTGATCGTTTTTATTTCGCCTAACTGATTTGATAAATTTTTTTTGCAACAATTTCCGTGCTTTCCCCTGATCAAACGGTTCACTCACTTCACTTCTCCATCTGGCGGCAATGCAGACTTGAGGTTGTCTTTCCTCTCGTATCTGTTTCGGGCGGTTCTTTCTGCTTGTCCGTCCCTCCGCGGGGCTTCTACCACTACATTAGTTGATGGCGTGCTCTCACCTTTTTCTGCTCTCGATTGTAAGGTACCGGCTTTTACGACTCCATTTTTGGCCTACCAGTCTTTCTTGATGAATGAAATTTAGAGATTGTTTTCTTTTGACTATTTGAATGCCGATCTCCCCCTTTTTCGCGATGTTTCTCTTGTCAACCAGCTTTTTTCTTGGCTGTGGTTGCTCGAGAAGAAACCCAATCGTATAGCGTAGAGACCATAGTTCTCCCTTCAGACACAGATTGATGGAAGGGGTTCGGTTTCTTTTAACTTGCCCCCCGGACTTGCTGGGTCTTTGCAAGCCAGTGGAGTCAGCGCACTCGGTTACCTCGATCTTTTTTATCCGTATTCCGTCGGCCTCCACCCCACCAGCGGATAATGAGGTGAACTCATCCAATCTAGGAACGATCGATATCCTCCCCCTATTCTTAGTTGCGCAATTCTTCCATTAGGCTCCCCGTCCCTCTATTTGCTCTCTCCGTTTTTTTTGTGTCGACTGCGGAAATGTCATGTTTCCTACGGGCATCATATCGCAAGATCTGGCCAATATTTTTTTCTCCCTCTTTGGGAGTATTGGATGATTTATGTATCCCCTGAGTCGGCGTCTTGCGGGCCTTCCCGTCCGTGATCATGGCGGTACGACCGCGGCTCTTACGCAACTTAGTTCAGCACCCAGGAAGGATGGGTCGCTTCTAGCTACCTTCACCAAACTTTCTTTCATGAGATTGCTGCTAAGATGGGAGCGATCTATTCGTAAAGTGGTTCATCCGCTAGCAAACTTTTGACCAGGCTATCTTGACAAGGTTCCGAGCAGGAGATCTTCCATCCTCCAATCCAATTTTTCCGAGTCCCCTCCATCGCAAATGGCGGCCCTACCCCTCCGGCATGTCTAAAAGGCCCGTTTTTTACTAAGTGATTTCCCAACTTTTGCGTATCACTCTTCACCTAACATTTATGTTCGCGTCCGCGTGGCGAGTCCCATCCAAAAGATGCTCTTCCGATATTAGTGCTCTCCAATCCCCTGTTTTATTGCTCCCTCGCTACATTTAGTATTTTAGGGCCGGTCTCAGTAATACATCTGGCGGCACCCCCCCCCCCCTCAAATATTTAGGTCCTCCACCTTATGCTTCAGTTCACGCTCCAGGCTGCGTTGTACGACTTACGTCATCCGCCATCCCCCTTCTCCCTAGATTTAACAGCACCCGTTGCAGTGCTAACTTTTTCTGTCAGAGCCGTCAGAACATGAGCAACACCTGCCCTTCTTCTGTTTCAGCCACGTCACTCTTGTCTTGCCCAGCCTACATCCCTCGATTAGCGGATCCAGGGGGTCTTGCGGACTGAGAGCAGAAGCCGCCTGACACCGTCATTGATAAGCTTTGACCTGTGGAGTTGCTTCAGGTCTTTTCTCAAAGTGAGCGGAATTTGTCTCTTCAGATATAGGGGAATTTCGATATTTCTTTTTCTCCCTTCCCCTAGCTTTTTTTGGAGCGGGACTTTCAGAGGAATCCTTTTTCGGCAACACGGTGTGAGGACCAGACAATCGAATGTTCTTTGACTTCGTTCAGTAGAAATCGAACCCGGCCTTTTTTGTCCTAGAAGTGATTGATGAGCCCTTGAGCGGCGATCTCCATCGTGAGTCGAGCGAAAAAACAAATTGATGTTTTTTCTCGGTTGGGCAGGCGTCGCATCTCCTCCAACCTCCTGTGCGTGATTTTTCCATCTCACAGCTTGGTCTTAGGATCTGCAGAGTTTTTACGACGCGACTTGCCGTCAAAGTTGCCCGGCGCCGTTGTAGTACCTTTAGAAGAGCCTCCCCCGACCTCCCTGCGCGACCTTGCCCCCCATTCGTCGATCATTTCTGTCCCGTTTCGTGAAAAGTCAGAGACCATCAGAGAGAAAATTTTTTTTTTTGACTTTGCCCTCTCTTGAAGCTATTCGCCCAACCCCCCCCTACTCGATCGTCGCGTGGTCCTCCTTACTGTTAAGGATGTCCCTTTTTTTTTTCCATGAGAGGCTTGCATTGGGTTCTCCCCGTTCAGTAAGTCAGCTTCCCCATTTTAGTTTACGTTGATCTACTTCACTTCTGTTTGTGACGTCTGAAGGATTTTACTAAAGAAGTCATTATACTTTTTGACTCAAGTGACCACCAGGCAACCTCCTGAAGATGTGCCTCTCATCAGCCCTGAATCTTTTCGATCCCCACCTTTCCTCGCTTCTATCGACCACTCCTTTGGAGCACCAAAGTTCTTTGCTGGGTGGTCTCGTTCTAAATCAATCGTCTTAATTGTATTGTTTTGCTCCAACCGCGTCCATTATGTCCCACCTTTGACCGAGCGGTACAGTCGAATAGGGACTAATTTTTATCTTGTCAACAGTCGTGAATGTCAACCTGTTTTAGTTTCCCCCGTTGCCATCACTCACCTCCGCTCGGAAGTTAGATAGTTCCGTCAGGGATTTTCATGGTCTTCATCATTTCCCTTCCGTTAGGCATTGATCGGTTATCGTTTGTAGCCTTTTTTTGCCCTGCGGAAATTCCTTATCTCCTTAGTCTTTGTCTCGTGAAATTCTCTTTCAAGTCAGATTTTTTGTAATTTCTCAAATTCCCTTTTGAAGGCTTTGTGATTTTGGAGCACCCCTTAAGACCGTCTCTTATTAAAACTATTCCTCCTATGTCTTTAGGTATTCCCTTCCGGTCTCTTTTTCACCAGTGGGCAACTAGGCCCCGGAATCCCCTACGCCTCTTACCTTGCGGATGTGCGTTCAAACTAGCTTTCTCTTGTTGAAGAGTTTAGGATTATGTTTCTTTTTCAGGTCTTTTGCAAGATCCCCCCCCGAAGGCTGCTTTTTTTTTCTCTTTCAATCATATTTTTTTTCTCCGCGCCCCCCTTTTTGCTTTCCCTTTCTCTCCCAATGCAACTCTCATCTCAGTCACTCTTATCCCCCGCAGTCTGACTTCTCGTTGGCCTACCAGGAGGAATTTACATTCTTCATTAGTTGTATTAAGGATTCGATTCCTTTTTCTTTTGACCGCTTGATGCGCATGCCCCCCAAGCCACGTGTCTCTGGTCTGAAGCATCGACCTCCGAGGTTAACCAAAGTGTTCCATCACAATCCCTTGCCTGGTCTTATCCCTTACCCAAACTCCTTCCCTCTCACTTTAAAGGAGTGACCCAATGTTCTTCCTTTCCCCCCCGCATTATTTTAATAGGACTTTTAAAACCTGCGATTCCCTCCACCCTCCAGCGCAACGATTCATGAATTTTTAGAGTTTTTTCAGCATGCAAGCCCCCCCCCTGCCGCGTGAATGAGTCCCTTTGGATTTTCTTCTGGCGATGTGGAAAAGTTTCCTGGTGAATCGCTATCTGGTCCCTACTTTCATAAATCTTCCCCAATCGGTAAGACACCATGTGCAAGCCGCTGTGGGGTCATCTTCTGTTCTTTTTTATTCCTTGTTCCTGACAGACGGGTTGAAGAGAGCGCCGACCTCCGGATTCGTTTTTTTCTCGTTTATGGAGCACGAGCAACCCTCCGCGGTCACGTTGGCGATTTTTAAGTCCAGCGAGTTGGAGGGATCTCTCCCCTCTCGGGCTGATGATGGTCGCTTTTGGTGGGCCCTTGCGCTCACTTTCATCTCCTTCTTCTTCTTTAGTAAGTCCTTGCCTCTTTTTCCTTCCCACAAGCTTTCTTCAGATCCCTTGACAGCTATGGGCTAAACGTTTGCAGCGTCCCCCCTTCTTATAAAACCCAATCGGCTTTTTCCCCCTTAAACGCCGCCGTATACGGCCCCTTAGTCCTCGCCGGCGCGGCTTTATGAGTTCTTTTTCAATTCTTTCCCTCCCCTAGTCTTGCGCCTCTTGGCCAGAGGGTTTCGACTCCTCTTCCTAGGTAGCGATTGTTGCACGACTGGTGCGCATCCTCTTGTGAATACGCCCCTCCGCCCGCGTTCGAGTCCTTCTTTCCTTATATCTCACGATGCCTCCCTCGATGAGGGGTGGTTTTTTCTGTTCCGCCCTCGCCATGTCCCCTTCGGCGCTGTGCCCCCCCAAGCTGTGATAGCATTCCCTTTTTCACGAAAGCGTTTCTCGGTAGCCCGATTTTCAGAGCCAAACTTCGTTTTTTTTGCTCTCCCCCGATCACGTCGATTTCTATCGAGGACTGAGCAAGGCATCCCTTCATCGCCGCGTCAAGACGCTTTTCTCTTTTAGCCGTTAAATCACTTCAAAAGGCAACAAGAGTTTATTTCTCCCCTTCCTACCAAATTTTGTTTGTGATCGACGAACCCATGCAGTTTTTTCCCCCCCGGAAAAGTGGCGGCTCCCCTGAATCTTCCGCGCTGACCCCCCCAATTGCCGTCTAGCGTATTCCTCAAGCCCAAATTAATGATCCGCCTGTTGTGAGACCCTTCTGTGCCGTCCAACCCCCAACTTCCACGCCATATTTAATTTACGCGTTAGTCCCCTTTTTCCCTTTAATCTCACTGGCGTCTTCACAATGCAGGCCTCTTCGTTTTTAATCCCCCAGTGATGGACGTGGATCCCAGTGACATTCCGGTGATTGTGTTCGTCACGGTGCTGCTAAGTTTCCGACTGCATTGCGGAAAGCGTTTGCGCCTCCCCCCCCTAGATGGTGTTGTAATCCCTCCCTTCGATTTTGTCTTTTTTACACCCTCGCCCCCCTATCTTACGCAGAAGCCCTGGACCCCTTCTCTTTCTTTTACAAAAAGATTTGATCTACGTTGATTTTCTTAGAGCCCTCTAACTACCCCGATGAGCAAGAGTCCGAAATGAAGAGGCGTCCCGTCAATACTTTTTCTGGTAGAGGCTTTTTTTCTGTTTTTTGTTGTTGCTGGCAGATAGCCAATTTTCGAGCAACCTGTCTTTTTTTTCGTCTCTATCCTCACCGTTTTTGCTCCTGTCTTTTCCCTCCATGATTCCCCCGACTGCATTTTCCACGGTAGTCTTTTCCTTGTTCCCGCATTTCATTTTAGGTTTTAAGTTTCGACCGATTTTCCCCCATTAGTTGGATACGTACCTTTCAAACATCTGCGTTTTTAGCAGGGGTTCGAGCTATACCCCAATCTCATCGGTCCGGCCCCCTCCTCCATGAGAACCATTAATAAGGAAACCACATTATTACCTCTGTGCGCGCTTACGAGCCCACGACTGGAGGAGGCCCCCTCCTTTTTTTAGTAATAGAAGACCGGTAGTACTTCCGCTTGGTATCGTAGGCTATCCCTTTTTCAGAGCGCTCCTTTTCAATTATCCCCCCCCTCCGCCCTGATCTAAAGAAACAGTTTCCCTCGTCTTGATAATGAGCTCTAGGCCCTTACCAGAAACCCACCTATTTTTTACGCCTCCTTCCTTCTGTGTAGAGCCATTCCTTGTTCTGGGCCAATATGGCCTCATTCTCGCAAGCCTCCCCCGGTTTTCTGAGATCGGCTTGGCTCTTGGATTATTTCCCTTCTCAGGAGTACTGAGGGCCCCCCCGAGACAGATACACTCTCTCCATTGATCAGCCCAAGACGTAGATGAGAACTCGGTCCCCCTTATTCCCCCAGGAGTTTGTTTCGTCGTGATCCCTAAACTTATCCCAATTCTGTTCATCCTTCTGATTATGTCCCGATGATTTGTCAGCCCTCTTTCTCAAGAGTGCTTCTAGACTCTTTTTTGCCACCGCTCGCCAACGGAGATTCTTTTTTCCGGTACGGCATCCCCCTGCGATCGATTTTCAACCCATCTCCGTAGAAAAGACACCTTAAATTGACCTGCCCTAGAAATAAGCGGTTCTCCCTTCCTTTGGAAAGACTGACCTAGAGATACGCAGCCGCTTTCTCACTAAGATCACATCCCCTCGTTCGCCTCCCCTTGTTGTTCGACGCTTGCCAAGCAACCCGTCTCCCTCCCCCCCCCCACCGCCAGATATCGATCATGAACTTTTCATTGTCCCTTTTCATTCGTTTTTCTTTTCAGGGGCTCGCCCCCCGTCGGACCCAAAAGGATCAATTAGACTTACCAGACAAACGGAGAAGGGCTTTCTTTCCGCCCCATAACTTTTTTTTTTTTTTACCCCTGGCTGCGAGGGATAAAGTCCTTTTCCCCCTCCACCCATCCTTATCGTTTTTTTGCTTTGGCTTCCCGCCCATACCACCTTTTCGTTCGCCACCTCGAGCGCCTGTCCTAGTACTTACCTTTCCACACGTTACCCCCCCCCTTCTGTCGTTAGCTTGTTTCAGCCATTACATCACCTCGACTTTGACTCTAGGCTCCCTTCGCGATCCAGGTTTTCTAGATTGAATTGCGATTACCGTCGGGACCTTTATGATCAGTTTTTGCTGATTTTGTTGTTGTGTGCCAGGATCCTTTTTTTCAAAAAGCAGGCGCGGGTTCCATGTGGCAGATTCGAATCTTCGTTTTGTTCCCCCCCCCCCCCCCCCCTTGGACGACCTTTGTTGCCCTCTTTCCGTCTGGCTCGGTGGGGTCGAGGCATTATTTGCGTTTCTAATAACCCCTTTGGCTCCTTCCCCCTAAACGAGCATGGTTTCCCCTTTTTCCCCCGTGCCTTCCGTACGACACTCGACTTTTTCGCTTTTTTCGAGTTTGCGTGATGAGAATTCGTCCGTCGTCATCTTCCTTCATTTCCACAGAACAGGCCCCCACCAAACTTCCAATTTGCTGCGTGAGGCCCCCGGCCGGCGAATGCAACCCCAGAGTTGTAGTGACTGATCGCTTCACCCCGGTGGATTCCCCATCCAGAACATTTATGCCTTCCGGAAAGTGGGAAATGCGCTCCCCCCTCTTGTGTCCGAGTACCCTCTGCCTCTCGACGGTCCCCTCTCCTATTTAACTCTTCCTACCCGCGTCTTGACAATCTCGACCTCCTCAGTAGAACCTTCTGAGAATTCTCTTCGCGCTGCAGCGGTCCTCAGGACTAGGCAACCCCCCCCCCCCAATTCTCTTGATTTCCTTCTCCGTCGTCCGTCTGAAAAGGCCCCCACCCTGTTAATGACTCTGTTTGCACCGATGTTTTATGCCTTCGTTTATTGACAGGATCCTTTCCCCTATACATTTACTCCCCTCGGTTGATCTCCTTCCATTTTTTTTGTCCTCTAAGCCGTATTGGTTTCCACTACATTAAGAAGGCCTCCTCAGTTCGCCGAAGTTCCTTCAACCCGTCTTTCATATGTGGAGAACCCAAGCATCAGCCCCCCTCGATTTTCGGATTCTCCATTATTCTAGTATTCATGATTTTTTTTTCTTCAAACGTTCTCGCTCAGAGGGGGTACCTTGTCAAAAGAATCGAGAGCGACACCGTTTCTTGAGGGCTCGTAGAAGGAAACCCTTCTTTTTCCTCAATGTGAGTTCCCAGCTAGGAACCCCCCTTTTTTTCCCCTGACCTTTTTCTTCCTCATTAGGGTCAATACCTTCTCTCATTCAACAGGCGAGGATTCCCTTATTTTATTCTTCCCCCCCCCCTTCTTCTTCTTCCCAAGCTGCCCAGCAAAGACGATCCAGGAAAGTGTTATCATTCCGCCGGTTCTGCATTGAGTGTATTACTCACTTTATCTGTACCCCTTGCCTTGATCTTGCCTATAGTTCTTTTAATCTCTTTTTTTACCTGAGTTCAAAGAATTCGACCCGTACGTTTTTCATCCGGGTATATTCCGCAGTTCCTGGTCAGTCTCTGGTACCCTTCCTAACACGTTACCCTCCATGGCTTGGGATGAGATTACACTTTTAAGATAGGCGATCGTCCCTCTGGTTTTTGCGGACGTTTGATTGTTGATTCTCTTTGTGGTGCTCCTTTCAAGCGACCTCACCCCACGATATCCTTCCAAGTCACTTTAATTTCCAGTACCTCCCCGCCCCCCTGTCTTCTTGTGAACACGCGGATCTTCTCTTGAGCAGCGTGAGGATCTTACATCTGTGGGTAGCGCACTTGAGCCTTGAAGAAGTTTTCCTCTCCCCTTTGTTTTTGTTCTCTACCTCTCTTCTGAGAAAGTTGCGCTTCCCCATATGTCATAAGGCAACGACCACCTTTGACCTTCCCCATCTCTCTACTCTCTTGGAACTTCCCTTTTTTTTTTTGGACCTCTCTGCTTTTAATTCGGTTATTAACCTGAATCGTTTTCCTAGGACACGCTGAAGCGCGACGGCGCATCCTTCACAGCACACTATTTCGGAAGCTCCCTCATCCGATCGTAAATTTCCTACAGCCCTGGGTCGGTTTCCACTGTACCCCAACTAGCAATTTCCACCTATCATTACTTGATGGAAACATAGATTCCTCCCCTCATTCTTCTCTCCGCAGGGACCATTAGACGAGGGAAGGCCGAGAACGCTCAAGTAAGAATCACTCTCGCCTTTTCTCACGTAAAAATGACTTCCCCAAAAAGGGCGAAATCTCCTGACTAGCCCCGTATCTGCTTCTCTTCTGCTTTCCCCATACTGAACCTTTCCCCTCCTCTCTCGCGTCAACTGAGAATCTGCAACTCACCAGGCAGACACCTCCCTAGATGGGTCATATCATGGGTTAACATAAACATGACGAAATCGTCTGTTGGCCGTGGACCTCGACTCATACATTTCAGTTCATCTATTTTAGACAACCGATTAAGCTTTCAAGTTTTTCACGTTTATATTTTTTAAGTCTTGAAGCCGAGGTGGATTTCTCCTACAAGCGGTCGTTTTTTAGACACCCTATTACGGACGGTTTGTCTTTTTCTGCCACTGCGGCGCGCCTCTATTTGCCTTATTAGTGTCTCTTCCTTTCTTACCCCACTTTTTTACGTAGATCAAACGGTCTGCCCCTCGATTCTGGTAATGATGACAATTCTCCTGCTTGACCAAAGAGTATTTTTTCAAACAGTGTTCCCTCCTCTATTTAAACTCCTCCTGTGTTGTCCGACTACAGCGCTGATCGCCCGTCCTTTGAGATGACTTCCCTCTCGCTCTTCCCCTCTAGAAGCCCTAGGGTTATTCCCTCATTATGGTCCCGAAGACTGTTTCTCGTTGCGAGCCCTAAGAATT
>Ga0179591_1337455_pt1 | contig 11084 bp, 7 predicted proteins | sample CZOMad2_1_08_16f_FD_182891 | JGI IMG/M metagenome (GOLD analysis project Ga0179591, IMG submission 182891) | Vadose zone soil fungal communities from Angelo Coast Range Reserve, California, USA - CZOMad2_1_08_16fungal (PacBio error correction) | ecosystem: Environmental > Terrestrial > Soil >... | reverse complement strand
ACTCGTAGACCTACCTGTGAGGTGTGCAAGAGTTGACCCTCCCTCCGAGCCTTCCTCTCCCCAAGTGCACTGGGAAGCTCCCTGGCCTTCTCCTTCCTCGCCCCTCCTCGTCGCAGTCGAGTGGCCAAGGGGCGTATATTTTGCCGCAAGCCGCCGTCAATTTTCTGAGCAGTTAGACCTTCGCCTTTTTGTCGACCGTCGCATTCCCATATTCTTCCGAGAAGTGGTATTTTTTCTTGAGAGCCGCCTTTTAGGTAACGATGGACGCACTCCCATCTGACTTCTCACCTCCCCCCCTCGCTTTTCAGCTGCGGGCCCTCAAGTCAATCGGTTGAGAAATGCCTCCCCTCACGGTTCGCCGCTTTGGCTTGATTGTGGGTATCCCTCGTTCTCATGCCTCCGTCCCCCCCCCCCCCCCACCTCTTATTCCTCCACACACACCCACACCTAACCAGAAAAGACTACCTCCCTTTGCTCTTCCTCCCAGGGACGCGCGATCCGAATAGAGATTGGGTCGGTCCTGACATTAGCGGGGATTACAGATTTGACTTTTCCTTCTCAGACCGTGTCTTTCTTTCAGGTGAGAGGTCTTTCCAACCTTTCTTTCCCCGCCTGATGTGAGTTCGGTCTCGAGAATCCAGAAGCTCTCTCCTTCCGGACCTCCTTCCCTTTGGTTATAGCCATGACTGTTTCGCTATGCAATCCATTCGATCGCTTCTTGGATTTTGGTCATGGCCGGCCATCTATGTCCGGAAAGCAGCGTCTCGCCCTCCCCTACAAGTTAGGCTTTTGGCCCCTTTCGGATATGGCCGCCCGCTTCCCTTCTTACCGTCGCGTATCAACCTGGAGGCGTAACGTTTAGTCATCCGGCCTTATGACGTCTCACACAGAAGGCTCTAGAGTTTGGTTCCCTCAGTCAGCGGATTGGCGATCCTTCCCTTTCGCCCCTCCCTCTTGATCCCTCTCTTCCGGCCTGGACGAAGGAGGCGCAGTCTTTTCTGCGGTCTCTCCTCGATTTTGTAGTGGAGAATTCCTCGTCCGTTTCCAGTCGATAGATCGTTAGACGTTTCGTCTTTTCCAGCGAGGTGCCGACTCTTCCCAAAATTCTCTCTTTTTGATTTCCAGAATCTCGGTTAGGGAATTCCCCTCGACTGAAGCGGGCCGCCTTCTCCCCTACTCTCCTCCATCGAGGCTTGACTTTCGCGACCTATTCGCTTTCTGTTGACTCTTCCTCTCGTTCCATTCGCGGCTTGAACACCTTCCGAGAACCAGGCACCTCTTCTGCCGGTGATTTTTCAAGGATCAGTCTGGCCTCTTCGACGGTGCTTTCACACCTCTGATTTATCTTTTTTGACGCTCTATGGAGACGGGCTGCCTCTCGCACTGGGCACGCATCTGGTTCTCCCGGCTCGTATCTTATTAAAGAGTTGGACTGTTCTTCTTCACGTGATCCATCTTCCGCGCTGCTCCCCTTACGGCTGTAGATGCTCCTCTTCGTCCATGGCGTCTCTATCCAAGTCACATGGCTTGGAAGATCCCCCCCTTTTCGGAGACCACTCCCCTGGAGACGGGCGCCTGTATATGCCCCTTTCCTGGAGCATTCTGATCTCCCCAAGATCAATATCCGGCTACTCCCCGGCGTGGCCCTCGTCCGTGACCTTCTTGCTATGCGTCTCAAGTAGGGTCCTGCTTACTGCTATTTGGAGGCCTCCCAACTCTGCTGTTGAACGCCCCCTCCTGCCATATCCCCACCTCCTTCTCCCGATCTTTCCCTCCTCTTGTAAGAGATATGTCTTTGCGTTCTTCCAGGAGGCCAGGCGGGCGTCCTTTTCATCTCAGCCCTCCTCATGTTCCCCGCTCTCCGACACGCCCGCCCCCCTTTGATCGGCGCGAAAGTATAACAGGGATCTGCCGCTCAGTTACAGCCCGATACAGGGACTGCCGTAAAGCCCTCCCCCGTACTTTCTTCCAAGCCCCGTCTCCAGGAAAGTATCCTCGTATCTTCTATCATCTGTCAGCCCTTCAAACCTTGGGGTCAGTTCAGATACAGCACGTACAGATTCCCATCGCCTCCCCTCCTCCCCTGACTTCTGCTCAGCACCCCCGCCCTTTCCCATGGAAATCGCCAGAGTACAGATACGGCTTCCTGGTGCAAAAGGTTCCTCAGCTGTGGGGTAGACCGTCCCGAGCGGCAGTTCCCCTTCGCAGCTCTTCCCCCCCCCTAGTATCAGTCATCGCTCCTTAATGAATTTAACCCACTCGGCCGGTCGTCTGAAGGTGAGGCTGTACGGTCCATAGTCTCCGCTTCAAATTCCGTCTTCTTTCTTGCTCAGCGGCCTTTTCGGTCCGAAGACTCTTCGTTCGGAGTCATTTCCTGTTTTTCTCTTCAAGTTCTAGAAATTAGAGGGACTGTAATGGACCCGGAGTGTCCCGCCTCTCTGGTCCTCTTCGGCACCGTCTCCTCTCCACCCGAGCACAGAGAGAGATATGAGCCAGCTGCCCCCTCCTCCCCCGCTGGCGATTCAACTATCCTCTACGATAGCAGTAGACGCGACCCCTAGACTTATCGTCCCCAGCTAGGCTCCCCCTCCTTTAGATGCTCCTTCTGAGGTTCAAGGCACGCCAAATACCCCAACTCCTCTTCCTCCGAGATAAAACCAGCATCCCTAACTTCTTTTTTTCAGAGTTCCTCAGACTTGATTCTCATTTGTCCGTTGCTTCTCCACGGGGCTAAGTTCCTCCAGCCAGCCTCCCTTTCCTTCTTACCTGCAGAGAGATCATCCTAATTGCCCCAGTGAAATGGGAGGGGCTCTGGAGTCTTCCTCCCATCTTTTCCTTATGCACGCCTCTGCGACTGGATTCACCATTGCCTCTGTCTCACTGAGCGCCACGGCTCTGATAGAAAACTTTCCCTGTTAGGCCCCATCGTACCTGAAGAAGACTCTCCATATTCGAGTCATCCCGTGTTCCTCCAGTTTTCTCCAGGTGCTAATCGACCCGGTAGCCTCCGCGAGACAAGCGTTTTTCAACGCTACGTTCTCTGACGTCTAGTCGAGCCCTCCCCCCTCTCGCCTGCGAGAAACGACCAACAGAGACGTATCCCGCGGATCGCTGACCCCGCCAAGGAGGCGAGCAGAATGGAACCGTAGCTCAGGCCCCTGTGTTGGGACTAATCATATTTCCCTTCCTCTTCTCAACCTTGAGGTTAATATCCCTCTAGAGCATTGACTCTCCCCAGAGCGGCTCTCGACCTTTCAGAAACTCACTGTTCTGTCATATACTCCTACTGAGGTTATTAATAGAAGCTCTCCCCCTTATTTTCTTCGCCTTTATGTCACCTTAGCTGCGAAACCCCCCCCCGATCGTACCGACTTCTCTTCCATAGCAGATCTTCGACGGCCCCTCGACGAGATGGGTACTTTACACCCCTTCTTCCTCGATTATTTCTTCTGTCAGCGGAACTTAAACTGAGAGGATGCTCCAGCCTTCTGCTTCCACGCCCGGGGTTCTACGGTAAAGACTGTGAACGGGTCTTCCCCGCTTAAAACCCACTTTTCCTCCCCCCGTCGCCCTCTTACCCATTTTGTTGTTGTGAGAGCGAGAGTCCGCGCGTTTTTCAAAAGGAAGGGAGTCCCTCGCATACGACCAAAGTCAGACTTCTGCCCCCTCAAGTTCCCCCTCGCTTCCCCAATCCAGACTTCGTCGAATTCCTTCTCCCCCTTAGAGTGATGCACTTTATCTTAGAAGTCGAAGTCAAGTTGACGATCTCCGCCCCCTTCCGTCCCCGTCATCCTTGCGGAGGGCAGGCATCGCACCCTCTTCCTCCCTCTATCTTAATGTAGTTGACCTTTTTCATTTTTAGCTTCTCCGCATTACGTCGATTATCAACCACGCCCAGTGATCTTCCCCATGCATCTGAGAACCCCTCTAATCTTCACTGTTTTGAGCTCCCCCAGACCCCCGTTACTCTCTCTTCTGTCCGCTTCTTGTTTTCTGACGCCCGAGAGTTTTCCCCACCCCCCCCGCAGTGTTTATTACTCCCGTAATCATCCCCCCCATGGCTCTTCCACTCCTCCCTCGACTCCTACCCCCCTTGATCTCTCCCGTCCCTTCTATTTGTCTTTGATACTTTAGTTACCCTCACAGAACCAGACCCTCCCCTTTTCTATCTTTTTCAGCTTTATTTGGGATACCCATGGATAATCCTTCCAGATCTTTTTTTGGCCCGTAGGCCTCATATGGACCTGCACCTCTCTCTGCGTCTATTCACAACCATCTTTGCCACGTTTCTCCTCCTCCCTTCCATATATGTCAATCCGATCTACCTTTTTTTTTCTTCATTTTCTCGCTTCTGGTACCCTGTCCGCACCGATGTTCAGAGATTCTTCGCCGACATCCCCCGAATTTTCCCAATCCCTTTCACTTTTTTCTTCTTTGCCTTCGGTCCTGCGTCGTCCTGAGACCTGGCGGCGAGGCGGTCTGAGCTTGCCGTATTATGCATCTGGCCCCACTGTACTCCTCCCTAGAGAGGGTCTGGTGTCTTGCTCTAATAGGCGTCCTTTTCTGTGAGAGTGCATGACTTGCCATCCGTTCTGAAAACAGTACGGCGGGATGAAACTTCTCTGGTCGCCCTTTCTGCTACCTTTGACCCCCTCAACAGTTCGCTTCCCAGCCCTGTCTTTGTCCCCCAGCTAACCGGTCCTCTTGTATTCGTTTTTCCGCGTCAGTTCTCTTCTGTTAAGGATTTCCCTGAGTCCTTGCTGCTATATGGTCTGTGGAAAGACAGGTTTCTCGGACACTGGCCTCGTTCTTCCCTCCTTGCTCCCTTCTGCTTCTATTCGAAAGAGGTTTGTAGACCTGTTCCTTCTCCAACTTACGATTTTCCCTGGAGATCTTTTCTCAGATCTAGCAAGGAAATCTCTTGAGCCTTAGGTGAGGTGAAGAAACTTTATCCTTAAACGGTCGTTCTCCTCCTTTCTTTTCCCCATATTTCTCTTGTCTCTGGCCCCTTGAGACGGGCGGGGAATATCCCTTGATACGGTCCGTAATTGCTCCCTCTGGGAAAGCCTTGGATGAATGCTTATATCCTCTATTACCCCGGCATCTCCTTGTTCCCTATTCTTTCCTTTTCCATTGCTTACTTTTTCGGAGAAGGGGTCTCCTTACGATTATCCATTGAGTCCCCGTGGATCTTTTTCTCTACGCGAGCCCTGACAGTATTATGCCCGTTACAGAGTCTTATCTTGGTCTTTTCCGCTAGCTCTCCCTGACAGAATGCCTTACTGCTGTCTTCCTCTGTCCCCCTGTAACCTCTGGTGTTAAGATTACAGTCCATTGATGTTCTCCCCCTCCGATCTCTCCCCTTCCTACCCCCTCCTTGCCTCCCTCCACCGTCCGCACCCAGTAGCTCTCCCTAATCACCTTTTTCTCTTATGTTCTTTCTTCTTGTTGATAGGGCTTACCTGGGGGTTAAAAGGTTCTTGAGCCCCCTCTACGAATCCCAGCCTGTCTCACCCTCCTTCTCCGGTCTTCTTTACCCGATCTCGTAAGAGTAAGCAAGATCCCCCCTTCCTTCTGATCTCTTCATCATATACAGCCGTATCTGTCTTGCAATAATCCTCTGCTCTACCTAGATACCCCATCCTCTCAGGGACTTCTGGATCTCTCCGATTCCTCTTTCCCCTCTCCTTCCCCTCCCGCTTCCCCGCTTTAGCCCTAAGAATCCTCTTCCTGGTGTACCTTTCTTCCTCGTCTCAGTTTAGGGCTTAACGTAGCAGTCCCTTCCCCGTCTGACTCTTGCCAGAGTCTCCCTTGCACCTTCTTCTTGACTTCCGTCCCGTCTCTTGCATCTTAAAGTCATACCTCTTCTCTCACTCCTTCTTCACCTCAGGAATGCGAAGCAGAAGAGGTCCTTTCAAGGTGTTCCCACATTCTCTCGCTGCTCCCGAGTCGGCCCGGCTAATGAGTCCATTCCCGCCCTAGAATCCGCGTGCGGTTCTCTTTGAAGTTCGCGCTTCCTTCAGGAGGGGAATGTACTTCCAGATAAGGGAGCATCAACTACTCGCAGGTTAAAGATAGGCTCCCTTCTCCCCTCCCTACCTGACATGTAGGACGCCCCTTTCTGAACCAATTCCTCTCCCGGCCCCTCTGTTAGACGACTTCACGTTATGAAAGAGGATTTCTCGATATGACTTCCGCCCTCCCCGGTCCCTATTACTTTATCTTTTAGCATTCTCATGCTCTATGGGGCTCATATACCCGAGCCCTCATTCGCCTCCTTCGCTCACGTCCTCCTCCCTTCTATGTTGTCTCCCTGGACCATCTTCCTATTCGCATCCCTTTGCAGCCAACTGGTCTTCCACTCATCTCTCCTTCCCCTCTGGGCGCCTCAGCCCTTCTCCAGAATAGTTGAATTGGAGGTCGACTTCCGGTCTCAGCCCCCTTTTCCTCCCCTCCCTCCTCCCGCCATTTCCGCATCCCTTATCCTAGAAAATGCATTTCTCTTTCTCCCTCCCCTTTTCAATGTAGGTTTCTCTAGCGCATCATTTGCTATGACCGAAAAAGGGACCGATGTCTTCCTCATTTTCCCCCCTCCTGCTCACCCCGATGAATTCTCAGAAAGGGCTAGTACTTTCTTCGTAGTCGACCCCCACGTCTGCAGCCCATCTGAGACTTTCTGCAGAGATCGCGCCGTCTTGTCCCCCGGTCGATGATTGGTGAATTTTCCCCTTGGTAATGATCCCTTGGGGGAATCCTAAAGTAAATTATCCTTCCTTTCATCCTTCTTTTCTTTTTGGTAACTAAAGCGTCTCAGGGCATTCCCCCTCATCTCCCTATAAATGTCCCTCCATTTGTGACCGTGCTTCATGAAACTTCTGAGTTGGGTTCTAATTCCCTCGGCCCGCCTCCCTTCGGGTGTCGAGATGATTTACATTTTGACCATCTTACTAAGGCTTTTTCCAAACTCCCCTTTCTCCCGACCTACTCTCGTCCTCTCAGGAATTCTCTTCTCCCTAGGTTTGAGCCCTGAACGTTTTTGGTCTACCCTTTAGCCCTTCATCAATTTTCTTCCCCTAGGAAAGCGACCTCCCTTTGACCCCCCACTCCTGGTATGGGCGCAAGTTTCGCCCTCTCAGGTACAACTTTTCCACGGGTTGACGAGCCTGGGACGCCCTGGACGCTCTCCGGTTCTCCTATTCAACTTCCCTTCGTTCCCTAAACTGGTGAAATTCTTCTTTTCCCGCCGTTTGTTGTTGAGCTCGTCCTCCTTTACGTTTATGAACAGTTGACTTTGTCATTCAGTTCCGCCCCAGCGTGAGGCGTTCCCTTTCCCCCCTTCCCGCTGGTTTCTCCTGCCCCCCCCACTGCATGGCACTAAGTTGAAGGCCTCTCCCCCCTCCTCCAGTTTTCTGTCATACTTTATCGACTTCCTACTCCTCCTCCCTTGTCGATTGTTGCGCCCCCGGGGTTTTATTTCGCTCTCCCCCATCCTCCCAGTCTGCATTGATTGAGGCGCCCACTTAGTGGTATCTTACTGATTGGTGGTCCGTCCCGTCATGGTAGTGACCCCACTTATCTCTCGTCCCCCTTACCCCCCGCTCCCTTTCTACGTCGTTCGCTTCGAACCCCGCCCAGGATGGGTTTTCATAGCAGAATCAGTGAAAGGTTTCTCCTTCCTCCCCCTCCCCCCTCCTCTGTTCTATCATTTACTATCCGAGTTTCCCCACCAAGCTCACTTCCGATAATAAATGCTTGCCCCCCAGTCCGATCATCCTCCCCAAGTACCTATCGCATTACCTGCGCTGGTCTCCTTGTACCTAGTGTGCTTTTTCCGGCCTCGTAGGGACTAACGCTAGTAGTTGTTCCAAGTCCTTCTCTTTATTCACTCGGTCCTCCCTTTCGAGAGCATGTCTCTGTGCACAGTCTGTCCCGAGCGTGCCTCCAAGAAGACCGACTGCGTTGACTAACCGTGCTCTCAGGTGAGTGCGATTTCACCTCAGAGATCCTTTTTGAATCCCGTACTTCCTTGGACTCCTTTTTTCCTTCCAAACTTTTTGCAGCGCCGTTTCGCTTTTTGAATCGGCTGGTTCTGCGGTCTCCTCCCTATCCGTCTCTCTCCGTCCTGCGTGAACTTCGGCTGCCTGGGAGAAATGTTTCTCTCCAGTATCCTCTAAGATGGCCTTCCCCCCTGAATGAATTTATTAGAGATGTGGATTTGCTCACTTTCTCATTTCTCTCCTCGGCTCTTTTTTATCGTCTGCCCGTCATATTGGCCTGATATCTCACCCGTACCCCGGGAAAAAAGGCTTTGTCCGAACATAAGATCTTCTTTCCATAATTACTTTTTCCCCTACCTTTAGTAAGTAGGTTAGTGTGCCTTCTCTCCTCTAAGTGGGCCTGATTCTGGAGTTCCTCTGGAAGCGTGCTACGTTTGGACGATAGCCTATGCGTATCTATTGTACTATGGACATTCCCCCGGGTAGGCTGTCGATGTCCTCTCCGCATCCGATCTTCTGAGAGGGACTTTTCTCCTCGTGGTCAGCCATTCTTCTCCGTTTTTCCTCTCTTCAGATGACCGATCTGGACACCGTACCCAATCTCTACCCCTGCGTCCCGTCCTCTTAGGTTCCCCCTCCCTGACTTCTTAGAGGCTGTGATATGTCGGTGTTCCCCGAGATTGCGTTATTTTATTCTGCCTTATATTATGTTTATCCCCGGTCTTCCCTCTCATGGTCCTCTTGCCCCAACCTGGTCTCTTCTGTAGACTTTCTGTCTTTCCCTGACAGAGTTCCCTGGACTTATTCGGCATCTTCCCCGGATACGGGCTATGCCCCAGGTACATATCCGGCTGACTTTCCTTTCTAACGCGCGTGGTCTACGGCCTAGTGATCCCTATTCCCTTACTTTCGATGCACGCGTGCCCTTCTCCCCCTGGATATTACTCCAGTCCCTTTATACTTCGTATCTGCTTTAAGAGGGGCCATGCTTCTCCTTTCTGTATTGTAAGCTGTCAGAGTCGGAGAAGGGTTCTCTTCCTCTTCCCTGTCCTGAGTCGGTTCTCTCCAAATTTTCTTTACCACCAATCCCTGAACACCTTCTCAACCGCTCATCTATCACTCCTCTCTTTTGTTTCTCTTCTATTTTCTTCTTTTATCCTTGGGATGGCCCGGTAGCCCGAGTTCTTGGAGAAGCCCCCCAGGGTATTCCATCAATGCAGCAGCCCCCGTTCCAGTTCAGGACATCCCAGGGAATATACATTTAGCCGATACCTCCTTTCTCCCCTTTACTTGCTCCTCTCTCCCCCTCCCTCCTTGGATTCCCTTCACGTTCTCCAGGACTTGCATCTTCCTCTATCGGCGTATCCAGGGAATGTGATAGCATATACTTCACCCTTCTGGGACTTCTCTTAATCCTCCCCCCTTCCCCCTTCTCTGGCCATTCCTAAACATCTCCATGGATTCTGCATCTTCCTCTAACAGGTCTCCTTTCTCAACGAGGCAGCATTGGTCAGTATCCGGGACCTTCCTTCTGAGTGAGAATCTCACCCCGCATCCTCCCTGTCTCCCCCTCCCACCCCACATAATCTCCCACGTCATTCCTCCCTCCAAAGCCGTTACATTGAAGGGACGACGACCAAAGAGGTGAATGCTTTCCCCCCCTCCGCGTAGCGCTGCTCTTACTTTTTTTGCTTCCATTTCTCTCTCTCTGGAGAACCTCGGTTTGCGCCTCAAGACATAAGACCCCCCCAGTTGTTTGACGGTCGTCTCCTCCTTGCCGTTCCGCCCCTCAGTTACTCAGTTTCCCTCTTCCGGATATTGCTTTCCCCTTCAGGCAGGTTCCCGCCCTCCAGAAGATCGCGCCACTGAAATTTGCGAAAATTTCTCGATCAATAGGACCTCTCCTTTTCCCTTGGGTCGCCTCTTCCCCCTTGTCGGGATCTGACTGGGCGACTCCATGAACTTTATCTCCCCCTCCCCTTCCCCTGTCTTTATCGCCTTGATTCTTTGTGGTCTCTTCACTCATTTCCTTTCCCCCCCTCCGTCGACCTCCGAGTCTCCCAGTACCTAGAACTCCCCTTTTTCCCCTTAGGCAAATTATTCGCTGACCGTCGTCCTTCAAGTGCCTCCTCCAGGTTTTCCGGGCGCCGAACCTTCTACGATAGCGGAATCTCCTCCCTACATGAGTCTTCCCTTCTGCAGAATGGCCAGCTCATAGGTCGTGACCTTCCTCACTCTCCTGTCTACCCCCCATTAGTTAAGTCCTCCCGAGAATGAGTACCAGCCGCTCCCTTCTTATTTCCATTATCTCTTCCTTTTCTCTTCTTCGATGGGAGGGTAGGACCTCTACTCTCCTCTTCTCCCTTGATCCAGAGGGCCGAACCGGCTCCTTCCTGCTTCATCCCATGGGAAAGGAACGCGACCAAGACAATCAATCTGCTCAGCACTGGAGATCCCGTCATTTATTCTACCCTTCCCCCGCGCTCTTCCCCTTAGTCCCTCTTCGTCAGACGTAAGAAGACGCCTAGCCCCTTCCCATTTCTCCCTGTATGCTTCTTTGTCTGGTCTGCTGGCAATTGGGCACTCATATCTTCCCTCTTACACTTGCCTCCCAATCTGGGGCGTGGGGCGAATCCTATGCCGACTATTATCGTCCTTTCCTGAAACCTAGACTTCTCATCAATGCGTCGCGCCTGATGCTAAAACTTCCTGTGATTTTGTTTCTACTCTCAATCTCCTCCGCCCCTGTTAGTTTCTGAAGTTACAGAGATCAGAAGCTGTTTTCCACCACCGTCCTACCGCTGGAGGACATACATGCCTCACCCCCCTTTACTTAGAGGCAGCTGAGCTTTCGACTTGGGTCCTTACCCTCCCTCCCCCAGTTTGTTTAAGGTCACTTCTCTAATTCTTCCAACCCGGCGATTGCAACCTCTACCTCCTTAAACTTCACCTTCCCTGGGATGGGTAGAAGTCCTTCTGCCGTCGAGCACACTGAAGGGGGCTCAGTTTGCCCCTTTACCTTGCTTTTCTATTTTTCTCTCTGACGGTATCCGTTCCCCCTTCACCTTTTTCTTTCACCGAATCGGA
>Ga0179591_1273198_pt1 | contig 11084 bp, 11 predicted proteins | sample CZOMad2_1_08_16f_FD_182891 | JGI IMG/M metagenome (GOLD analysis project Ga0179591, IMG submission 182891) | Vadose zone soil fungal communities from Angelo Coast Range Reserve, California, USA - CZOMad2_1_08_16fungal (PacBio error correction) | ecosystem: Environmental > Terrestrial > Soil >... | reverse complement strand
TCCTATTTTTTCTCCCCCTGCTCACTCTTGCAGTCCCTGCAGCTTCTTGCTGGCCCCCCTTTCACCCCCCGTTCTTCTCTGCCATGAAGCCTCGGAGGGGACTATACATCAGGCTTGATTTCCGACCCCCCCTCGAACTCCCCGTGCAATTCGGTTATTTTCGATTTTTCTTTCCCTTTCCCCCCCTCTCGCTTGTCTTCCCGTAGATGCTTCTGAGCCCTGCTGGGACCGCTTTCCTCCTTAGACAAGAGCGACTTTTTGACCCCCCTTTCTTCAGGACCCCCGACCTCCTCCCCGTTTTCCCGAACCCCCCATCCGCTGCCAACAAGACTCGTCCCACTGCATTGCCGCCGCTTTTTTGTTTGCTGACCTGAGTACCGAGTCTGCCGATTGATTTTCTAATTTCTTTAGTCTAATGTCAGCACCCCCTTTTATGAGTTGAATCGGTTCCCTAAGTGTTATCGTTGGATTCTTCCCGTCCAGGCCTTTGTTTTCGACCCTTGCTGTTTTACTTCTTTTGTTCGGACCGAGCTCTCCTGAAGACGTCCCTCGCTTAGACCATTTAGCTCCCTTCGTTCCTTTTTTTTTTCTCCCCGTAGTTTGACCATCTCAGCAGTCGAATGCGCCTCCCGCTCCGCGCTCTCGTGATCTCCCGCTTTTTTACCTCTGAACTTGTTTCTTGTTCTCGTCGGCCATCGGTTGATCCTTCCTTCCGGGGGCCCCGTGTGCGGCCATCTGCCCCAGGTCACCCCTTCGTGATGTCTCCTATATCTGAAGGTTATTTGACTGCCCTTACTGCACGACTTTTGGGCATCTACTCCTCTTTTTTTTTCGCCAAGATCTCGTCGATAGATCTTCTTGTTTCCAATACCGAATCGCCCCCTGATTCCGCACTCGCCCCACCTTTTGCCTCCCCTTCGACCCCCGTCGTAGCCGATACTCTCCTCTCTTTAGTAATCCGGCGGTCGGTCTCTGTGCACTATCCTGGCTCGTCTTCCAGATTTTGTAGTTTGACTCCAGTTTGACTCTCAGTTGGCCACACTCTCCCTTCCCTTTTTTTTGTCTATCTCCCGCCTCTCCTTCCCGAGATTGCCCCCGTCTACCCCCATGTCCCAGTACCTCCCTTAGGAAACTTCCGATAGTCGCACGTTTTTTTTTGATAGTCCCTATTCATTCACGAGCGTACAGAGAAGACACTCGCCGAGTTATTGTACTCCCCCTTTTTTTTCCCCGCTTGTCTTTGTCCTCCAGGGACTCTCCTGAGTGCGAGAATGAGAGGCCCCCCATGTATTTCCATCCCACTGGTCCTGAGCGAAGCCCTTCCACATCAGAGTAGCCTTGAATGTACGCGTGCCCCCCTTTGCAGGCCCTCCTGATCTCCTTATTCATGTGTCTCCCCTTTCATCCTCCGTACCCCTAGCAGTTCTCTTGTATTTTCGTCCGGATTTCACCTACTGGCTAATTCCTTGTCTACACGCCCAGACCCTTTGGAGTGGAACTTTCTATGACCAAGCCTGTCCCTCACTACGACTCGCGACAGAGAAGTGCCTTTAGATTTTCCTGCTTCGCTTTAAGCGAGCCTGTCGTCTTTTTCCATTTTTCCGCGCCTGGGATGTACAGCCCCCTTCCTGGTCCCCCTACGTCACGTTGCTCGATTTCATCTCGTATTTACATGGCTCCCCGCAATGTATAGGTCTGACGAGCCTCCCACAGATGCATCTTTCCCCCACCAGCTCGAAGTGCCTTGCCCGACTCCCGTTCGCTCTTTCGCTCAGGGATCATTTCCTCAGACGCATACTACAGCAGACGGCATCCTGCCAGATAGCTTTTCAGCTACTCTTCCCTGATAAGGAGAACGCCCCCTAGTCCTGTCATCCTCCTTTTTGCCATCCGGGTCCGACTCGCTCCCGTTGCAAGCGTGATTCTTTATCGCTGCTTCGCCTTGCGCGTGTGTCTGTTTGTCCCCCGCAACCTCCCCCACCTTACGATAATGTTTTACGCGGCCCCCCGCGTGATAGAACCCCGAATGTGGCCCGAGCCCTTCCCGAAGTAACAATCCTCTTTCGAGCGCATGTCTCCGCTCCTCAAAGAGCTTCCACCTCTTTCTATTCCTATTCTCCGTCGAAGCACCGATACTAGGCACCCTTGACGCATGTGACTCCGCACCAGGCACTTATTGCTCTCCAACATGTTGTTTCGGTCACTGATTTTCCCGCAGCATTCTTTTTTTGTTTTCCCCCTGTGTGCCACTCGCTTTTCTCGGATACTTAGCCCTCCCTCTGGATGCCATGTGGGCTTCCACCGCCTCTTTCTCATTTCTGAGCGCGCACCGGGCCTTCTGAGGACTTCTGGTGTCGTTTCCACTACACTCATGTGAATCCCTGCTCTTCCTTTAGCCCCATCTCACGTTCCAGCTCAGTGAGGTGTTGTCCTAATCGTAAGTCCGCCAGACAATGACTCGTCTCTTTCAACCTAGTAATTCCTTCGATAGCCAGAACTCCTTTTTCCATAGATTTATCCTTCTCCCGACGGCAGTCACTTCGAGCCGTTCCCTATTTAGCGCGGACCTCGAGTCACGTTTCCTTAGAGTATGCCCCATTCGCTCTGCTATGAGTACCCAACTTTCTTCAGAGTGTTATACCGTTAGTCATGAATTGACCTTATCCTTAAATATGTCCAAGATCTTTGTTCAACCACTCTAAGGAATATTTCCCGTCAGGCACTCTTTCCCTGAGCAGCTGCTCTCCACCCACCACTTGTACCCCATGCCCTCCCCCTCTACTAGCACCCCCAAGCAGAGGAGGACACCACCTTGTCTCATTTCATGATCCACGTGTTTTTCCTTCATGTGTTTCCTTAGCTCTTCCCCCCCTTCCCGACGTCCCTGCCCGCTCAGTTTACATCGTGTTGATCGATCTTGCACCAGCATAGCCCTTCGTCAGTCGCGGCACCCCGCCACCCGCCCCTCTCCTGAAATTGGCTTCTTCTCTCCCCGACTAATCCTCTTTCCCCGAGTTAGGAAGAATGTTCAAGTTCCCTCGTTTTTACGAGTCGAGTGCACCAGACTGACTCAGATTGTCCATGTCGTCCGGCAGGCACCCGCCATTTTTCAATCTACAATTACCCCGACCCCACCCATTCTGCTCCGATTTACCTCGACAGTCAGACCCCAACCCCCGGGTTTCCTGTACTTTTTTTAAGCCCCTCCCCTCTCTTCAGGCCCCCAAGACCGTATATCATCAGCTTGTCCCATTTTTGGCGTAGCGACTGTCTCTTGCACGTCTCAGTTTTCTCCCACCATACCCTCATGGATTTTGAGCGCAGTCTTAAACCGCGTTCTATAACCCCCCGCCCTTTCTCACGCCCCCCCCCCCCCCCCCCCCCCCCCCCAATGACGCGAAGCTATTCTGTCGTCCCCCTTTTGTTTTTGTTTTTAGTTTCAGTTTCATCGCCTTCTTGCCCGCTCCTATCTGAGAGCTTCTACCTTCCCCCGAACCGCAGCCCCCCCCTCCCCCCCGCCCTTATGCTCTCTTTCCCCTCCTGTTGTGCCTTTCCTCCACAGCGCGCACCCAATCCAAGTCGGCCCCTCCTCCCCCCCCTGACAAGCGTGCCTGATTTCCAACACGGTCGACAGATCCCCACGTCGCTCATCTTCTATCAATCTTCTTCAAGCACTGTCTCGTAGAGAAGGTTATAATCCCTCCCCCCCAACGTTTTTTCCCCTCGGAAATATTATGTACTCGCCCTTTTTTAACTCCGCGATTTATATCTCAGGATAGCCTTCAGTCCACGCGACTATTCCTCCATGTAAGAGCCCTCCTACCCGCCGACGCTATACGTTCTCCCCTGACCGTGGGCCCCCTAACGATAGACATGACCTCCCTGTCCGTCAGCCCTCTTCCACAAGCAAGATTGTTTATTTCGGAATGCCCTTCGATAATCGTCTCCGCCGGGGCTCCCGACTTTCTATATCCTCCACCAGGATGTACCGGCCGTTTAGCGATGGCTGAAGGAGGCCTCCCGAGTCCTTAACCTCTCCCTTGTCTGCTATGCGTGTTATTTTTCTCTCCGTAACTTCTTGCTTCGTCGGACCAGCTTTCCAACTTTCCATGGACCTTTGCCCGATTCCGATCTGCCAAGTATCTCCCTTCACGCGTCGAGTACCAGGTACCCCGCTAGCCTCCAGTTCCCTTCCCCAGCGTCCTTGAGTCCAAACGTAGAGATCGTTTTTTTAGGTCAGCGTCCCATTTTCAGCCCTGACTCGAGCGTTGATCTTAGCAGAGGCTCGTCCTATGCCTGCGTCTGCTGTTCTATCCAGTGTTTTTTCTCGATAATCCCTATCCTTCCTTACTATGGCCCTTTTCGGTTGCGTCTACCCATCCCAACGAAGTAGCATCCGTCCTGACCCCGCCCGCCTGTACGAACTCTTTCTTCTAATTATCTTTTTTCGATCATGTTATTGCTCCTTCAAGTTGCGGATGATCCTTCGAGGTCCCTATTTATCAGACTGGCAGACCCCTACCTTCTGTCCCACACTACGCGTAAAAGAATGAAGCTGTGCCATGAAGCATTCTCCTACATTGTACTCCTGTGACTTTTTCGCAATGACTGAGCCAAGCGCTCCCGTGCACCCCCCGAGTTGAGTCCCCCCAACTCCTCTTTTCCTGTCCCTATACCCTTCAAACGAGCTGGAGATTAGAGTGTGTCTGCCGTGATCATACCTTATGATTTCCCCGGAGCCCCTTTTGAACCCGATGAAGTCTGTTTTCAGCCCCCCATCCACCGGAAGAATTAACAGCACCTTCTTCCATTGTACAGTAACATGCAGACTGGTTCCATCTCATCTTCCCGAAAGTCTTTTCTCTTCCGCGGCTTGGCAGTCAGAACTTTACAACCTTTTTCCTCAAACGTTCGCCCAGCAGCGCAGTAATTCTCGATCTAGACCAACAGACGGTCCCGCTGTCCCTCCCCATTAAGCAGGATAGACTCATTTCGTGATCACACCCTACTCCTAAGAATTTGTATCATAACCCCCGATTCTCCCTTAATCCATACACCCACTTTCACTGATGCCCTTCTTTTCGTTTCGCACTTTCGTTGTAAAGAGCTTGATATCCCTGACAATGGATGACCCTGAATCGCCTCTCTTGTTCCCGAAGTCTACAGCTCTCCTTTTGTCTCTCCTTATGACGAGGCTCGCAGCTCTTAATTGCCCGCTCCCAAGCGCCCATTCCTTTTTTTTTCAGTGTCGCGCCCTCTTTCCTCACCGTCCCTTGCCGTAATCATCTCTTTCGTCACTAAATACCCCTGTTTACCCCCTCTGACGCGCCTTTCTTAAAGTATTTCTTTTTTTATTTTTTTTCCCGTAGCCTCGTCGATCAGTCCATTTTTATTTTAAAATAAGGCGCCCCCTGCCCCTCCTCATCTCTACTGCGGCATCCCTCCACACACTTCCTTCAGTAAGCATGGTTTTCCCTCTATTTTCCACCCCTTGGCCTCTTGCCTTCGATAGTCCTTAGTCGGACCTTGCCTACTCTTCCAGAAGTTCCTTCGTAGTAGACTCTCCTGCATTCCCCCTCCTGACGTATGCCTTGCTCCTCAGTCATCCTCGATCGTGATTTCGATAGCGTTAGTCCGCAGCCTTTTTGTTGTGGCAGCTCGTCCCGACACTATGCTTGTTCCAGCCTCGTTCACCGTGGCGCTTTTCTTACGCCCCCGACAACCCCCTTCGCTCTTTCGAAGTAGCGTCTCTGGTCGCCCCCGACTGCGTTTGGATCTATGGGGAGGCGCCGACCTTCTTTCCGCCCGAGCCGACCTCCGCGAGCGATCAAACGATTGCCTTCTCCTATCTAGAAAGTCCCTCCAGGCACCGGTCCTACCCTAACATTGTAGAGATCTGGTATGTCCACAACAGGAATTGTAGAGCCGTACTTCCTACGTCTCCCTTGCGCCCTTTTCCGATCTTTCCTATTGACCGCTTTTTTCCCTATTGCCCAGGCTGAGCGAGTCTTTACGCCCCCTTGACTAAGCAGAAGTCCTCCCCTTTGCCCACGTAGGGTGAGTCTTGCCGACTAACCCCTGCTTCTCTTTTCCTATCTGCGTCCTACCCCATTCTTGCGTCCCGCTCACCCCTTCCCCCGATGTCCCCCCCCGTGGATACCCTTCTTTTTTTGCAGTTTGCATTGGAATCCTCGTACCCGCATTCGACCGACATACCTCGTCGGCTCTTACCACTGCTACAGGGAGCCTTTTCGCCAACTCCCGTTTGTTCGTGTCCTCTGTAATTATGATTCCAAGCGCCACATAGCGCTTTCTTCGCCTGGAAATCACGTCCTTGCTTTTCACGCATTCTCCCTTTCTTTTCCCCCTCTAATTCCTGGCTATCTTTAGCTCTTCTAACCTTCTCCTTGGATCCCCAGGTTCTATTTTCCGAGAACCCCGCGCACCTTCCGCTTTAGTCCTCACTTGCACTCTCAAATACGGTCGCCACTCCCCCAGCATCCTGACACAAGAAGGGACGAATGTATCAAAGATAATTCGTTAATACCGTACACCAATCACAGACCGAACCTCCCTCAAAATACCCCTCACCCCCCTCAGCACATCCTTATATCGATCTATGCCTGATCCTCACCCCTCCCCTGAAAGACAGTAGTGTCTCTCTACTCATGGTAGGCCCAAGTTTCGCCGTAAGACCCCCTCCTTATCTTGTTCGTACTACGGTTCACCCTCTCTGACTGTCCGCTGTCATACATCCCCATAGTTAGACCAGACGGAGGTTCTTAAGACAAATCTCCTCTCCCGACAGTAGATATGGATCACCCTGTAACACTTTCCTCTAGCCGCATCTCGACAAAGGGAAGCGACTTCAGTCCTCCCGGAAACTTCCTATTCACCGTTCCTCCCGAAAGGTGCCCCCTTCCCCCCCGAATTACCTCTCATTCCACATCGGCCGTTTTCCCAAGATAACGTTCGCTGATTGTTGCATCGATCCGTTCCACATCCCGTCTACCGGCCTTTAGATCCCCACTTTGAAGGCCCTAGATCTCGTAACATGAGACATATTTTGGCCATCCTTTTTTTCTGAACACCTCCCCCCGTTCACGAGACCCCCCCTATATACGGTCCTCTAGAACTACCCAAGCACAGTTGCTCAAATCACATATGCATGCGTGACTAGCCCTGGTGCGACCCGTTGCTCGTGACATGTCCGAGATCCCCTCTTGTACGTGCAGAGCACCGTGGTCATCTCCGATTATGCCTCTAATCCGATGTACTCGCTGAATCAGCCTAGCGCCCTCCATCCCATCTCCCCCCCAGGTCGAGCTTACGTCGCCGTTGTTCTTCATGAAGGGTCCCCCCGTGGCCCCCAGATTCGAGGACCAATAGGCGAGTCTTACTACCGGATCCCCGCGTCCATTTACGGCCCCCCCTAGTTTGAATTCCCTTCTCGACCCTCCCCAATCCTAATGTCTTTTCCTATTCCCCTTTTCTTCGTACGTTTTGAGCCTTGTTGACCTTTAAGTCCCTCCCTCTCGAGAAAGTCCCCCGGGTGTTTTACCTTCTTCCAGCAGAATTCATCTTGAGAACCTTCCCAAGCCTAGTACGCCCTTTGCTCTTAGTCGGGCACCTTCTCACGCTGCCTAGGTGTACTGACGCTTCCCCAACACCCCCCTAATTATGAGAGCAGTAATTACAGTTCTAGTCTTCACTTCTTCTCTTCGTTCACTAGATCCGTGGTTTTCCCTAACTGTTTTTGCCTGTGATCGCGGCGAGCCAGTTCGGACCTTACTTTCCGTCTAAGGCCCCCCCCCCCTAGGGACCTTTGATCCTCATTTTACCCCCTCTTTCCAGGATTGCCCCTCCCTCATCCTTTTCGCTGCGGCCTTGCCCCTCCCCCACACGATCCTGGTTCATGAGGTGTCCTGTTACGATCGTGTGGCTGGACCCGACCACCACGATACGCGTTCACCCTTGGCCCTTCCCTCCATTTAACTAGTACTTTCCCTAGCCGCGTTGGAGCTCAGGGTTTGTCCCCTTCTTTGAGTCCCAGACCCTAAGGGGACCCGTTTTCCTTCGACTTGAGCGGAGTCCCCTCCCTTCTTAGCTTCTAACTTACACCCGTTTAACGTTTTCCCTGCCTGACTGATTGATGAGTCCTCCCCGTCTTGCAAATTTGTTCCCGACGTTCGTGATTACTTGAGACAGGTGTCGAAATGCTCACGCACATATTGCTTAAGGAAATGACGTCCTACCCATTTGAGAGATCTTGCTTTATCTACGCTTTCCCCCCCTATGCACGTTTATCCACCGATTCCGCCCCCCACCCCCCCCCCCCCACTCCCACCCCCCCCCCCCCCCCCCCCACCCCCCCACCCCCCGACGCAATCCCCAAGCATACCAGAGCACCCCCCCCCCCCTCCGCGCAGCCACCCCCCCCCTTCCTAGAAGGCACCCCCCCCTCCTCACCCTCCACCGTTCGCCCCCCCACACCGCCGCTTCATCCCCCCCCCCAATCCTGAAATATTCTCGATGTATCTCCTGTGAGTGGTTTCTTTTCTTTGCCGTCTAGTGCGCGTCTGCCTTGAAATTAGTGACCCTCTCTCTCGCCCTCCCTGGCCCTAGAGGCACTGTATCGTCACTCCCTCTACTTTACGCATGAATCGCCCCTCGCCCTACTGAGTCCCCCCCTCACTGCGCGATCTTCTGCTCCCCATGCATTTTCCTTTCTCGCGGCTGAACATCCCAACACGAGTCTCCTCAGTGTTCCGCTCTCCATCTGTGTTTCTTTTCGATTACTTTTCGAGGTCCCCCTCTCTCGCTTCTTCGCTATCACCCTCTTTTAGCCCCCCCTTCTCTGTCAGACGTGAGGAATTCCATGAACACGATTTCCCATTATATTATCCTCACTACTGATCCGGACTGATTCCGGCATGTCATTACACTTTTCCGCGACCCTGCATCCACATTCTTTAGGAGCTCCCCACTTCCTTTACTGTAGACCGAGAGCTCCCATTCGTGCAGTATGACGCACCTATATGATCATCCCACACGAGCTATGTTTTATCTTACACCTGCCCAGTCCCTCACCGGTTTTTTCTTGAGATTATACGCAGATGAAGTCTCTACTTTTTGCGGCTGATCCTGCCTTCCTCGCGTTCAAACTCGTGGACCTCCCAGCCAGTAGGTAATTTCCCTTCTTGCTCCCTCTCTCTCGCCATACTATGACACATCATCCCGCCTACGATACTCAGTGCAGTGAGGGAATGACTACGCACATTACACCTTCTAGTCCCTTTCCCTTTTCGAGAGTGGCGAAGCGTTTACGCCACCTTCCTTCGTTCTGAAGATTAAGTCGACCCCGGGCTCTCCTAATTTCGAGGCCTGATGAATGGTTTTCTGGTTGAGCGAACAGACAATCTACACCCTGAGTCCAGAATGATTCACAACGACTCTCTCACCTCTGCCCACTTACCCCCCAGGATCCTTGTCCCTCCTCTTCTGCATGACTAAGGTTATAGTTTCCAGCTCCATCCTACGCTGGGTTCCCATCTACTCATGCTCCTTGAGAAGCGCTGTTTTTACACCGGGTGACGGAAAGCCCCTAGAACTGACTGTCCCCCGGGATCGTAGTTCTCACGCCTGAAGTTTACTTTCATCTAGCCCCTTTCGTACCCACTTCCCCAGCGAGGCGTCTGTGAATGCCACGTTAAGCCGCCTCTAGGCCTTGATTATCCTTTCTACCTTAGGGGTGGATTCTGAACGATGTTTTTTCCGTTTGTCCCCCGCATGTGCCTCTTCTGCTCTTGGCTGAGTATTTTTCGCCTCCGACCTCTCCCAAGGCCGTTCTCTACCATCTCAGAGCTCTTTCCACATTGATTACCTTATCAAGGTTCGCCGAGGTGTTCGAGACTTCTTCCAGAATGATCCACCTTCCTTGGCAAGTTAGACTAATCCCCCCCCTCGTCTTGAGCGCCCCCACTTTTCCAACGACAGTCCCGCCCCACTGTCGCCGATAAGCGGTGTTAGTTTTTTCTTTTTTTTTTGAAGATATTTCTACAAAGGTCCCATTCCCCTCACAGCAAAGGAGTAGGTGATACTCATGCCTCTATCTCCTACTCTTCACAGAAGAATATCTCCCCTCCTTTTCTCTCTTGCAACGAAGAACTTTATTTGTAGGCGAAAAGGCTGAGCACTTCATAACTTACATATAGACACCCAATTTCTTTAGACGATTTTTCGCCTGTCGATCCCCCCCGCACCCGTTTGTCCTGAGTGTGTGAGCCACCCGTTTACTCACAGGCACACATCGGCAAAGGACCCTGTGCTTTTTTGTTTAACACCCCCCCAGCATCCACACACAGATACAAGCTGTCAGCCTCCATTTTGCCTTTGTAAGAAGAACTATACCAACTGAGTGAGACCGCCATAGTCCACCCCCCAAACACGACACGAAAGCCCCCCCAGCTGCAAGGCCCATGTCCCGCTTTAGAAAGGACCAACTCATCCAGTATGCGATACCATCGCTTTTTTTGGTTGCCGGAGAGAACCCCCCCTCCCTCCCTTTTTTTGTCTGAGTAAATTTCTCAATACAACGTCCCCTTTCCTTTTAGTGCCTCCAACAGGCGACTAGTTTTCTTCCATTTGTCGATGTTCCCCCCCCCTTTCCTGTTCCCCCCCCCCCCCCCCCCCTCTCACTTGCTTTATTTGATACCCGCGACACCCACCCGGTAAAATACTCGGTCATCTCTCTAGGACAATTTCCCTGTCCCCAAATTTAACTTTCAGCCCCCCTTCCAGGCCCCCCCCGCCGTAGATTGAAACGCCTTTTTTCTTAGCGAATCCGGGGGACGCTTAAGAGATGACTTTGTCTCCCCCCCCCCCCCCCGCTAGTCCACGGTTTGTTTTTCTTCTCTTGTTTTCTCGATACATGTGGCCCGCGGAAAGGTCTTTTTTGTGGCACTCTTGACAACTACCCCTCCTAACCGCCCTGAGCTTTTCCTTGGCCAAGGGCCCCACATTAGAGTTTATGTTTTTTCCTCACGATCCAGCTCTTTCTGCAGCCTTTTTTTACTTTTTTACTG
>Ga0179591_1240591_pt1 | contig 11084 bp, 11 predicted proteins | sample CZOMad2_1_08_16f_FD_182891 | JGI IMG/M metagenome (GOLD analysis project Ga0179591, IMG submission 182891) | Vadose zone soil fungal communities from Angelo Coast Range Reserve, California, USA - CZOMad2_1_08_16fungal (PacBio error correction) | ecosystem: Environmental > Terrestrial > Soil >... | reverse complement strand
CGCGCTGCTTTCTTTGGACTTCCCTACGCTTTTTACTCCTTTTTCCGGAGAGACTTTCAATTGTTATTGTGGAAGACCAAAGCCCCCCCCCCCCCCCCCCCAAACTGCTCTTTCTGTTTTTTGGCCAGTCTTGTTTGCCTTGAAACCCCCCTTTACGTCAATTTTTTTCTGCGCCCACTGAAAAATCGTTCCTTTATGTTTTTTGGCCCCACACGATAACTGCAGCTGTCTGTGCGGTTTTTTGAAGCGTCGCTTGAGTACTTTCCCCCCCTGATCCCTTGAGCGCAGGCCTTTCCCAGGTCTCAAACAGGTTCCCTTCCCTGATTGACCCGTAGTCTTGTCTGGTCACGGTCATTTTCCCTTTGGGGTCCCTGTTTGAGCCTGGGGTCTTCATTTGAGTCTCTCCAATGGTTCCCCAGATTTTCGTCGCCTGTGGGCGCGCGCGGCTTCACCCCAGGCTAGTCTCGGTGTTTTTGCATCAATCTAATTTGGGCATGCTCGTGCCAAAGCGTCCAAAGGTTCACGTCTACAACTCTTTCTCCCGTTTCTGCCGACTAATCCTTTATGTTTACTTTCCCTGGCACGAGGCGTCGTTTCCCTTGCCAGTAGAAGAGGCAGTCTTATCCCCTCGCCGCGAATTCCCCAGTGCCCAGTGGCCCTTCTATTGAAACCAGGCTTTTGCAATAAAAAGGGGTGGATCCTTCTCATCCCCCCCACCATCCTTTTGTGTTGGAGATCACTCTCCGCTTTCCCCCAGTCCCGTTATTGAACAGATCTTTTACTAATAACTTCCCCCCTTTCGGTTTTTAGTCCTCTAGTCGACTCCTTATGATAGAGGCTCACCTTTTACATGTTTACCCCTTTTTGGTCCCATCGCAGCGTCCAACATGCAGGCTGAAGAGACCTTTTCCGTGCAGCCCCCATGTCGTTAGGGCCCCCCCACCTTACGTGCGCTCAGGTTCCCCTGACAAGAGGTAATCCCCACTATAGACCCTTTTGTTTTTGCCCTGCGCCCAGCTCCACCCCCCCTTCTGGTTCACTTGCGCGTCCCCCCCCCTCTGAACATCGAAGACACTCCATTTGAAATGTCCCCTTTACCTTTTTTTTTCATGAAATGGTTCATTCTTGCTGATTCCCCCCTTTCCCCCTTAGTAACTTGTGTTGCGACGATCCAGGACAAGAGCGCTATAGTAATCCCTCCGAGACATTTCCCGTCCCCGTTCACGCCATTGCAAGAGCTCGGTTGTATTCGCCCCCCCCCGATTTTTCCTTTTTCTACCCCTCCACCCCCTCCCCCGCCTGGATTTCCCAACGGGACAACCGACGCATCAGTCCCCCCAACCCCCTTCACGTCCGGGTTGGTTGATCTCCAAACCTACCCACCCTCCCCTTGTCTGCCCTTTCTAGATAAACTTGCCAAATCCCCCTGATAAGGGAGATAAGCACATTCCGTATTGTTCGATCTCGTCTCCACCCCCTAACAGGCCCCTCCCCCCCTCCTTTCCCCTCTGTCGAGATCTGTAACCTTCCCACCTTGTTTCCACGGTCCCCTTAGACTTTTGCTTCCGGAGCCCTCCGGTCCTTTCTTAGATCAGCTTCTCGAACCTGCGGCGCGGCGCGTTGCCCATTTTTTGATTCGAGTCGATAGGGATTCCGCCCGATGCCTAAAGAATAGATCTCCTCTCTTGCCTAGGGTCCCCATCCCTCCATAGCCGTGATTTTTCGATTTCCCTTTTATTGTTCCTGTCGGTGGATCATTCCAATTCCACCTGGAAATCCTGTTCCCTCCCCCCATAAAAACGATTTTGCTGCGCACGATGCTCAGCTCCCGACCACAAAACGTATTCACAATGTGTAAAGACAACGACGTCTTCCCTTTGTGCCCCATTCGTCCACCCTTATAAGCCTTCTTCAGAACCTCACTGCCCCACACCCTGGACCGAGGTGTCTACCCCCTACGGTCCCTCGCGCTTTCCCACCCTTCCGTACCCTTTAAAAACCCCCTCCCGCGTGGAGTACGACGTCGATAATATAGGAGCAATAAGCGATCCAGGCCCTTTGCCTTTCTTGGTTCTCCCCTCCCCCTTCTCCGTGAAAAGACTCAAACCCCCCAAATGCCCCTTCCCTCGCTATGGTGTGTATTTCCCATATCCCCCGGTCGTCTTTTTCCAGAGATTCCCCCCCTATCGTTCCAGTAAGCGGCAATGTCTCGAACCAGTATTCTGAGGTTACTATCTGAATGGCTACCCCCAAGGTAGCCAATTCTAGAGTGGTGATGCTGCCCATTAACCCCGGTTTCCTCCCCTCCCCCCTTTATTCATTTGCTCCATCGCCTAATCGGAATTGTTTACGTCACAAACCCATGAGCCATAAGAGGTGCTCCTTGATTTTCCCAAGATCCGTTATTATAATAGATTTCGGGGGATCGTGCCGCGGCCACTTCCGCTTTTCTTTTTCCTTCCTTCCTATCCCCAACGCGCCCCTTGGTGATCTCGAAATGGTCTGCATCCATTCATACCCGATTCCCCTCGACTAGAAAGAGAGAGTCTTTCCACATCATGCTGCTCCTCGTCAACCCCTTTCATTGAAACTCCTTGTATGCCCCCTGCGCATCTAAACCGATTCACCAGTTGACCCGGATCTCAGAAATACTGTTCTTCGGCCCCTCACCCATATGGTTCCCCTTTCTCTTCCCACCAGCGAGAAACCTCCTTATGCTCTAACCGTTTTCAACTGCATACGCCTTTCATCGAACGTTCTCCCTCCGACGACATTTCCCTTGTTTTTCCCCCTCTGTCTAAGTCATCAACTTTTGACTGCGGACCTCCCCAGAGGCTCCCGCCGCCCCCCTTCGCCTAGTTCTCATATGAAGGGAATGATTCTGACCCGCTTAGACCGTGTCCCTCCCCCTTTTTTGAAAGTCAGGCTTGCGGAACCGTCCTTTTCCCGTGGGCTCTTCCCTAGGTAGGGGATCTACAAAAAGGGATTCCGCATCCCGCCTGATCGTTCCCAACCTGCCCCCGAAACCCAGGGCACCCCTCCCCTACGAGAATTTCATCCGTTTCCCTAACCCGAACTCTCTCCATTTCCCTCCCTTGCCACTTCAAGTTTTTGTGTTAAGTCTTCACACTGAGAGATTCCCTCTATAGGTTTTCGTCTGAAAGCCGGGGACTGTAGCATCTCGATTGATCTCAAATTTCCTTTGTCCTTATCCGTGGACCATGGTCCTCCTCACTTTTCAGACTCATACTCGGGGCTTTCTCGTTCGTGAGCCACCCGTCTCGCTTTTCCTCCTCCCTTGGAGAGACTTTGCCGCTTGGGACGATCCCACGCCCCTCTTTCCTCGAACCCCTACAGTTCGTCTCCCCCATCTTCTCTGGACCAATAACGTGTCTTTTTTTCAGAGCGCCTCGCTGATGAATACCTTTCCCTTTTTCTTTTGCCTTTTTAAGTCAGAATCTTTCCCCCTCTCCCCTAATTATCTCGCTGTTGAAATCTTTTTCCCCCCACCAATGTAGCGTTTTAAGGTCCGCCCTTTCTTTTTGGTTGGCGGTCCCCTCGGATTCGCAGCCTTTGACCCGGGTTTTAACGTGTTTTAGCGCTGCTCCGATGAGATCCTCCGGACGGCCTCCACCGATTAGGTCCTTCAACACTTGCAACGTCTTTTCATCCCGCGGACGATGCCTTTTCTCGAGTCGACCACGTTTTGCGGACAACGTAGAACGTTTCCTCAATGTTCCTGAGCCAGGATGCCTCTCAGGACGGCAGATTCGAGCCTTGCTCCCGCCTTGTTCGCGTCGATCCGTCGATTCCCGAGGTTTCGGGTCTTTTCCTCGATATATTTAGCCTGATTCACGTTCTTTTCCTTTTTTCTTTCATTTCGTCGTGCATTTGAGGTTCCTCGTTTTGCTCTTGACCACCTTGAGGTTGGGTGCTGTCTCTCCCAGTATTTCCTTAGCAGTCCCTGTGACTTTCTAGTCGCTCTCCATGTGCAGGTCCTTTCTGAGGTGAGCCTGTCCTCATTTCCCCCAGGAGACCTTTGCACGTTTCACACATCTGGTCCCAGTTTTTTGGCCATTACCCTTTCGAGGAAATCAGATGGACTTCGTTTTCCCAGGTTCTAGCCCATTCGATGATCAGGGTGAAGACTCCTAGCCCTAATTTCGCCCCGTAAGATTCCTTCTCATACCCCCTTTTTCCCCCATCATTGGGGTTGGCTGCCCCCTTCACTTACATCTTCCTATTTATTTGTTTGTTGATTTTTCATGTATCTGCTGACCTATGGAGTTGCAAATTCAATAACCCCACTTTTATTCCTCCCCCAACGTAAGGTTTTCCTGCGCCCCTTTCCTCCTTTTTCAAGGAGTCGAATTTTTTACCCCCCTTGAGCCCTAACCTCCCTCTTACTTGCTTCATTTCCTTAATTTGTAAAGCCGCTGGGGTGTCGGATGCAGACCTTTTGGTTTCTTCAAACATAAGAAGCCAGTTCCCCCCTAGGTGTCAGTTTTCCTTAGTTGATCCTCTTTTTTCTCCCCCCTTTCGTCCATTTCCCATTCCGTACTTGCCCTTGTACGATTTTGATTCGCTTCGAGTGCTAGAATTCCTTCCCTCCCCCTCCCCTTTTCCTAAGACACCGCGGCGGTGGTTGGTGGATAACGGAAGAATTTAGTGAAGGCTTGGATCTGCTTCCCCTTTCCCGTTCCAGTTATTCAGCCGGGGCTCCCGGTTCGATTTTGGTTTTCTTAGACCCCAGCGATCGTTCTGTCCACGTTTGGGCGTTAGCGCTTTTTGGCATCTAGGCGCGTCACAACTCTGGGCTTTTGTGTCCCCCTCTTTCCGGGGCAGTGTTAATTCCGCCTTGGGCACGCTCCACCACTGCGATAATTTTTCCCCCTCCCTCGTTTCTGCTTTTTTTTAACTCTGAACTCCGCGACGCATTTTTTAGCTGAAGATTCAGTTTTGCCCCCGCCCAGCCCCTATTTGTTCACCATTTCACGACCCTCCCCCAACCTTCCTCTTAAGCCTAGTGACTCTCCTGAATGCCGCGGTTGTTCTCTCCCTCGGCATTATTGAATCTTTGGTATAGCGACTATCTGCGAGTTCCCTGCGTCCCCAATGCGGTTTTGTTTCTTGTTCTGTCGCGATTTTCCCGAGATGCGCCACTTTTCCTCTTCCGCGTGCATTATCGTGTTTGGTCTCGTGTTTCTTTCTCCGACATGCTTTATCTGTCATATACATGAAAAAACATGCGTATTTTAGTTGGTTCCGCTTTTCCTTCTCATCCTCATGTTTCTCTTTGCGAAACCCGTCCCGTGCTATTTGACATGCCACACTCTCCTTCCCCTCTGGAGAGTGATGGGCTGGAAAGGTGCGGCGCCCTGCTCGATCTCTACGCGAAGGCGGCCCCCTTTTTTCGCCCCCCAACCAAAGGTGTCTAGTTTACCTGGAGATTCAGCGGATTCTGAGGGCCGTTCCTTTAAATGGCGGGTCGAGTTTAGTTTTCGGGGCTTCCTTTAGGGTTTCGACCCCTTACCCCTATTGTGGTTAAGTGGCGCTCTTACTGCCGGTCCGATGTTTTTTTGATTTCTTCAGGTGGCCCAATCGAGTGGGACCGGCCCTTCATCGTGGACCTTCCCTCAACTCTTTTTTTCTCAATGTCTCGCAGAACCCATGTGCTTACGCATGCGAGCTGCACTAGGAGTCGTCCGGGAATCCCGTTCAGCGGCAGGCTTTCCCGGAGCCGACAGAACGCCAGGTGCGTATTCTGAACATACACTTTTTCGTGCCCCAAGGGCCTTTTTGCCTCGATCAAATATTCACTCGTTTTTTGTTGTTGTCTCCGTATGAGTTCTTTGCACTAACAGTTGGATTTACCCGCTTTTCCTTTAAGAACAGATCCCTTTTGTCCTGGGTCCTTCCGTCGTAGCTTGATGCTGCGATCGTCTTGGCAATACATTCATAACACCGCGTGTTCAGTCTCGAATGACCGTCAACAGCACCTTATCCCTCTTTCCTTGTTCGGATTCTCACCAACCCTTTTACGGTTACTGCGCCCTGGTCCCATCTTTTCTTCCCAAGGAACGACAACCCATTCCCTGCCTTTTCTACTTTTCCTCAAACGCCACAATCTGTTTGCATTGGATACCAGCCAATCTCCGTCAAGGTCCCCCCCCAGCCTGAACGCCTTGCCCCCAATGCTCCTTTTCCCGTTTCTCCTCAAGTTAATGTCGATCACCTGGTTCCGTAAGGATTTTCTTATAGTAACCCCTACCCGGCCCTCAGAGAACCCCCCCCATACCCACACAGAAATTCTTTCCCCCGCGACCCGGGGCCGGGCACAATCTTAACCCCTTTCTTTGTTCCTACCCCCAGCGAGAAAAGATTGGCCACCCAACCAATAACAGATACTCCATTTCATCTATTCAAGCATACCCCCCCGCAATCCTGCAATTTTCTCACCGTTGCCCCAACCCGTCCTCGAGACACAGACCTCCCCGTCGGGCTAAATCGTCTCCTCAATCCACGGCCCCCGCACCCTTTTTCCCGATCCTAGATATCCTTTTCTTTGAACCTCCCTTCGTTTTTTCCCTTCTTTATTTTTCAGTGGAGGCGCCATCCCCGCGGCCCCTTTAAGATTGTTCTGTCGCGGCGTCGTTTGGCCCTTTTCTGATGGAATTGATGTTCGTCAGGGCTGCGGTGATCTTAGATTTCCTGCCCCCTTTTTCCCTCTTTTAATATATATTTCCGATTGAAGAGATGTCATTAAGTTTCAAGTGCGGGAGAGATCGCCTCTTTTGCTATGCCTTCCGGAGCTCCACCTTTCCCCCAGTGCCACCATGTCCAGTCACGCAATCCCCGAGTTTTGTGAGCGCCGTCTATAGAATTATAATCCACCCCCCAAAACGTATTTCCCACTACCCAGCCGCCGATCGCTTAACCTCGTCACCTCCCCCCCCCCCCCCCTAGAACATCCCACCGAAGGTTCAAGAACCTCACTGTCTCCCCCAAGACCCAGGTAATTATCTTTACGACGTTTCATACTGCTCTACTAACTTTTTTTCCCTCTCTTAAGTGACCCCCCCCCCTCATAGTGTTGCGTCTCCCTTTCCCAAGGACAATTCGCGCACTAGCTTCTCCTTTTTCAAGAGTTGGCGACATCTCCTTGCCGAATATAAAAAAATGCCCAATCACCCTCGTGCCTCTTTATGTTGGGGCCTCCCCCCCCCCTTTTCCCTTTTTTTTGGAAACCCCCCCTTGTAGGGTTCAAGAAGCTCGAACATCCTAAGTCATAGAAGTTTGAGGCCGATTCCCGGCTCCCCCCCCCCCCTCGCAACCGTTAAAGGCCACCCCCCGGTTCAGATTTCTTCCCTTTATTCCCCTGAAATCCCTCGGCCCTAATCGGAATTGCTCACCCCCCCCCCCCAAAAGGATCTTCGGGCAAGGTGCTACCTTTTCCCCTCTATTTTCTTATGTACATCGATTCCTGGACTTGGGACATGTTGCCGCCTGCCCCTTCTTCTCGTGAAGAATTCACAGCACCTGTGCCGCCCCTTGGGATCTCGAACCCTGGCTCCTCCATACCAGATAACCGTCTACACTGGTTAGTCGCTTCCATTATGTTTACCAACATCATGCTGCGCAGCGTGGGAATTCGGCATCGAAAATCATAACAGTCGCCCCCCACTTTTCCTCTTCGGCGTTCCTCAGTTTTTATCACAGTGTGGGTCTTCAGGACCTACTTTGTCCCTCTAATAACGGACCCCAAGAGGGTAGTTGATCCCTCCCCACCAACCTTGCTCCTCAAAGTTGCATAGACGAATGTTTGCTGTTCCCCTCTTTCGCTGACTACCACTAACAAGCCCCCTTTCATTGACTACAAGGCTCGACCATGTTTTCCTTATAAGACATTTCCTTGCCCTCTTCCCCTCTCCTCACCTAGTGCATGATTTTTTTTTGCTCCTGAAGGTTTTGCATGATTTGAAACCCTCTTCTGATTCTATTTTCCTCAATTCCCTTTGATGGATCGCTGGGCGTACCCCCTTCCAGAAGTGGGCCTATTTCAGGGGGTTTTTTGCCTGTACCCCCAGAGCGTTTTTACTCTCTCGGAGCGCTAAACCAAAACCCATTTTTCCACCACTACTTTCTTCATGAGTCGTCAATCCATCCCCCTTTTTTCACCAACTTCGATCCTCATCAAGAAATTCCCATTTGTGGACACCCCATCTCGATACCGTTCTATTTCTAGTAAATTTTCCTTTAGTCTTCCCCCTTTTTTTCTCCCCGCTTATTGCCGTCATTCCCCCTCCAATGCCGGACGGAATCCGTTTTTTTTACCCCCCCTTTCGAAAGTTTATTAAGTTGGTTCGCTTGTCACTCGGGGAGCTGGATTTCCTCACTCTCTTCCTCTTTTTTTATTGTCAATAATAGTTGTTGGTTTTCTTAGAGATAGCATTCTCACTCTGCTATCCACCTCCCCCCCCCCCTAGTTGAATAGAACACTGATATATACCTTGCAGACCAGTTTTCAAAGGATTCCGCTGACACTTACTTTCATCTTTTGAGAGCGACTTCTTTTAAACCCGGGTTTTTTTCTCCTCCCTCTCAATATTTAGATTTCCCCCCTAGGGTTCGAGTGTGTTCCCTCCCACCCATTGTCCCTCCTCGGTATTATCGGTGACCTATTGTCTTTTCTCTCCCGACATAATCCGATTAGTTGACTTCGGCACTTGACTCGCTTTTTTCCCCCCCCCCCTTGCGATTATTTATCGGGAGCCTCTCCACTAATAGGTTTAGCCCAGTACGTTTCCCAGCCGCGCGGTTCCTCAGCCGACCGATAACCGTTGTGACAATTAGTATAGTCTTTTCAGGAATCATGTGCACCCCCATGATGCAAACTCAGGTATTTTTTTTCTCCCCTAGGCCTGCGGACCTCCCTTTTTAGGATACGTCCCGCAAACATTGGTCGACCCCCCTTTCGATACCAGACCTTTTTCTTTAGTTCTCTTTCTGTTCCAGCGAGTGAAGCCTGACTTGCCAAACGGTTGATTTTTGACTCGACCCGGTTGGTAGTGGCGGGCTCACAGGCCCTCTGTCGTGTGAGTGCAAGATGACAGATTCTCGAGTCACGTTTCACCGGAATCGCGTGACAGGGTTAACCTGAAGGGTATCGTTCTCCCCCAGTGCCTACTTTTACCACACGCGTCGACCCGCTGTTTGTACACCTCTGGTCTCCGCGCCAGTAGACTTTCCCTGACCTCTTGGCGAGAGGTCCTGGATGCATCCACCTTTTCCCCTCCGCTATTGGCTTTTTTTTCTAGTTAGGACTACACTCCCCCCTCTCTTGGAAGGCTCCCCGATGTCCTGCTCCTTGTCCTCCGATTTCCCTAGATATTGGGTCAGGCACCGCCCAACTTCCCTCTTTTTTATATTAAATGCTGGTTTTTTGTTCGGGCAATCAGGCTGGTAGTTGCACCCGGTTACACTTGGATGAATCTTACCCCTCTAATTGTTAGAACCCTTCCGCGCTGTAGTCGCCAAGGTTCATCTAAGAATAATGTTTCCTACCCCTCTTACTTTTCGCTAGGCGAGCTTCTTTTCGAACACTCTCCGTTTTTTTCCGGTCATGCAGACCATTGGTGTTTCGAAAAAATTAGAGCAGAGTGTCCTTTCATTTGGAGCTTCGGTCCGATCAGCAATTTCGCCCTCTCCCCTCACCGGCTGAGTTATTACTGTACATCGCTAGGATGTCATTTAAACTCGAAAACCTGAGGATGTTTTTTGGTCCCTTCAGGAACTAGAGATTTTTTTAAGGAGTTTGGCTTAGTGGAGGCTCTCCTTAGAATCTTGAGTTCTTCTCCCTCCTTGCCCCCCCCTTGAGTCCTATTCGTTTCTGAACTGCGGATGTACCGGTGTGTGCTTTTAGTTATCCTCGACTTCGTAGTGAATACGTTTGTTGAGCGGTATCGGTTAGTCTGTCCCACGGCTCTTGTCTCGACCCAATGGCGATTTGATGGATGACTTTCGTTGCCATGGGTTCAGAATTGACGCCGCAGAAATTGTACCCGAGAGTCTATCATGCCCCCAAGACTGAGTTGGCTTGCCTCCTCTAAGAAGAGCGCTTCCAAGAGGCGTTACACTTGCGCCCCCGAAACAGTCGACTCTCCATAACCCTCCCTAATCTCCATTCACGACCCCCAGCGACCCCCCCAGCCTATTTCGCGAATCTTCTTAAGTGCCGCGCGGGTCTTTCCATCCCTTTTTACTGCTCCCCCCCCCCCCCCCCCCCCCCCCCCTTTGACCTCTTAATAGAGCCTAGAGAGGACCCCAGATTCAAAGGCGGTGCCCCCTTTTGCGTGATGTCGGAACCCCGTCCCCTCTTTGAAGTTAAAGGTTCCTTTTGAATTATCCTTATCTTAGAGTGTTGCCCCGTTTTCAGCTCTAGTCAGACGGTGGGGTATTGCTTTTTTCTCACCCCACGGAAACAACACTTTTATTGTGGCCGCTTCCCCGTTGCTTTCTCCCCCCCCCCTTTGTCGCACCGTTCCCCTCGTTAACCCCTTTTTCCTGAAAACCCCCCGGTGATCGCGCAGTCTTTTATTGCTGTGCGGGCGGATTCGCTTCTTGTCAGCGAATCGCGTCCTCGAAGGAATTTAGATCCGCAACCCCCCCTTGATTCTCCCCTTTTGCATGGTTTTCGCCCCAGATCCCCTATTTCTGCACGCGGCATTTCATGCTTTTTGTCTTTTCTTTTTTTTTTATTTAAACAAAATTTGGCCCATCTGTTTAAAGTTGGGCGCCCGTCCCTTGCGTCCCCAAGGCCGCCGTGCGTGTTATTGTCGGCCACGGTTGGAATAACCTTAAGCGTACCCCCATTCCTCCGTTGAACCTCATTCGTTGCGGTTAAACTCCCCTCCGTCCTGCGACCCCTCTAGAATTTTACTAAAGTTTGATGGTAATATGCATAGCGGGCACGCGTTTTTTTTAGTACAGGTAAGGTCAAGAGGCATGCTTCACTGCAGCGAAGTCATCAAAACCCGCAAGGTGCGTATTGATCAAGGCGGGACCACCCCAACTGGCTTTTTTTT
>Ga0179591_1331610_pt1 | contig 11085 bp, 24 predicted proteins | sample CZOMad2_1_08_16f_FD_182891 | JGI IMG/M metagenome (GOLD analysis project Ga0179591, IMG submission 182891) | Vadose zone soil fungal communities from Angelo Coast Range Reserve, California, USA - CZOMad2_1_08_16fungal (PacBio error correction) | ecosystem: Environmental > Terrestrial > Soil >... | reverse complement strand
ACTTCTTTCCACGTAGTTTCCCCGATTATAAGCTTGACCCCCCTTTTTTTTTCCCGAGATTGGTATTTGCCCCCCCCCCCCCCCTTTGTTCTCGGCGCTTTTTCCTATTTCTTTCCTTTTTTGCTTTCTGATTTTTGTTCCCAAATTGTTTTCCCGTATTTTTTTTTGAGGGTTGGATGTTTGAACATGGAGGTCCCCTTCCCTCTTTTTTCCCTCTGTTCTCCTCGGTTTTTCGACGTTTTCTCATCTGGCTTTTTCCCCCCCCCCCCGTTATTTCATGGGCGCATTCGAACCTCTCCTCTTTCCCCCCTTCTTTTGTTTTTTTTTCTCTGTATGTCCTACTTTATTTGCAGTCTTGCTGACAAAGAATTTCACTTTAGCCGTATACGGCGTTTTGGCCGGGTCTAAGTTCCCCCCCCCCCCCCTTTTTTTTGTTTCTCAGCCCAACCGCTCAACCTAGGACCCCTTTTGGCCCAAACCCTTTTCCTCTCCTGGAAGTTTTCCTCGTTCCTCCTCCCCGGCCCCTTTTTTTCCAGAAACGATCTTTTACGGTTTTTTGTTTTTTTTTCACCTGCTGACCCAGCTATCCTTTCTTTTGTGCATGGGTCCCAATCCTGTAATCCTTTTTCTGTTCTGTCCCCGAATTTTTTCAGCGCTTGGACCCCGTGTTCTGCGACCGGCATTGAAACCTTCTTTCTTTTTAGCTCAGAAGGCTTCTGAATCCTTCCCCCTTTTTTTCCTTTCTGGGCACCCACCCCCCGTCATGGCCCCCGGCCTTTTATGGCGAGGAAATTTCTATTTTTTTTTTCCCGGTGACGTCCCCCCATGGGCGGACTCCCCCCCCCCCTCCTCTGGTTTCTCTTTACTTTCTTTTTTTTTTACTTCCGACCCCCTCTTTGACATTTTTCGGTTTCTTACGTACCCGCGTCGTCAAATCTTTCATGCCAACCTGCCCAGGCACACTTTTTTTTTCCGGACTGTTCGCGTCTCCTCAATTTTCCCTTTACAGCGCCCGATAATTTGAGTCCACTTCCTCCGACCATCTCGGCGTTTTGTTTTGGCTCAATGCGTTTGCTCAGGCGGTTTTTCGGTGGTTCTACCACCCTTCCATACCTTTCCCTTCGTCCCCCAAACCGAAACAAAGAACCCGCCGCCAATTCCGAGATGGTTCCTTCCCCCGCCCCCCCCCCCCGCCGTGACGCCTTGTTCTCCCCCCCTCCCCCTAATAGATTTGTGAGTCCCCGCAATCATTTCTTCCCTTTCGCTTGGAGTACATGTAATGCGGGCTACCATGAGATTAAAAACGGCAGGGGAATTGTTTCCCCCTCTCCCCCCCCTGGCCACGTTTCCACTTAACCCATCAGATCCCCACGGACCTCCACCCCCTGATACCTGTCCCCAAGGAAGCAGTAAACACCCCCCCCTGCGCTTTCGATTGCCCTTTTTTTCTTTTTCAGACCTTCCCTTCTCCGCTGTTCTTCCCCCGGCAATTCGACCTCTTCCCCTTTTATTAACCCCCCCTTTTTTTTCCCCACCAATTAATTCGAGTTCGGCAGTTTGCAGTGGTGACCCCCGTTGGACATTTGATTCGATTTATGCTGTTTTTCACTTCAGGGTCTTTCCAATTGTCCGCCACAATTTCCCCCCCCCAAGCGAGAATGGCCTTTCCCCCCCTATTTCCCCTGACATTAGTGCTCCGTCACTGGGCGTTTCTTTTTTACGAACGGTGACCTATCCTTTTCTTTCTTTTCTTCATATTGGTCCACTTTCCGGCCCCGGTCCCTGGTGCAAACAAAGTTTCAACGGAAGCAGGGGGAACCCAAGGTTCTTTTCCTCCTTTTTTCCCGACTTGGGGAGCCGGTGTTTTCCTCCCCCCCCCCCTTCCATTGGACTAGTGTGACCGTCATACCTTTCAATGTCCGAAGTGCTTGATGGTGAATATTTTCCCCCCTTTTTTTTTTGACGCCCTCCCTTTCCTTAATCCGATTCACAGGGTCCAATTTTTTTGTGCTTTCCAGGTTACCCCCCCCCTTGCCGTTTTGAATGCCCCAGGTCCCCGCCCTTTTTCCCCGGCCCTGTTGTCCCCCTCCCCAACCATTCCGGACCTTTGCTTTTTTTTGTTCGCTAAACTTGGTTGGGCCGTGGGTGAGTCTGCTTTTTTCCCCATAGGCCGTGGTTCTTCCCCCTCCCCTTCCCCCCCCCATAGGCGAACACATTCCCCCCCCCCATTTTCTTAGCCTTAGTAATTGCCAGCCTTTTACCCTATTTTGAAATAACCGAAAGAGGAAAGTCGGGCTTTTTTTTTCCCCTTTTTTTTTCTCCCTTCCCCTTCTCCTGTGACGTCCCCATCCACCACCCATGGTATCTGTCGTTTGCCCGTTAGCATCACCCTTCAACCCCCTCCTTTTTTTTTTCCTCCATTCCCTTTCTTTCTTATTTTAGTTTGGCCGTTTTTTTTCCCCCCAACGTTTACCCCCTTTGCCCCAGCAAGGGTGCATGGCGGAATGGACATGATGCCCCCTTTTCCTTTTTTAGTAGAACCATTCCCTTTATTTTTTCCCCCCTTTTTCGTTTTTTTTCTATTTGGCCCTTTTCCTGCTTTTTTTGGAAGCCGATACTTAATATGTCCCTCCTTTTTTTCAACCTGACTTTCCTGCCCTTCGCCTACAGTCTTTGAAGAATGTCCCCACAACCTTTTTTCCAGCTTGGCCCCCATAAAGAGTTAATTGATTTTTTTTTTTTTTTCTTTTTGTGGGGGTTTTCTTTTCGATTTTCCCTTTTTTTCCTTTTCCGCAAGGGCTTGACACCGTCTTTTTTTTTGTGGTTTATTTTCTTTTTTCTCCTTTTCGTCGTCCCCCAAGAATGTAGGTTTCTTACCAGCCGGAGTTTCCAGGGAAACAATTTGCTGGGTTTTTCCTTTTTCCTTTCCTTTTTTTTTTTCATCCCCCTTGGTCTTGCTTCCTTTTTTCCTGATTATTTTGGTTGGCTGTTTGGTCATTCCCACCAGTTTTGCCCATTAACAAGCCCCTTTGAAGGACTCGGGCTCAGATGTCCACTCCCCCTGCCTTTTTCGAAACAAGGAATAATGGCGGGCCCCCGCCTGACATTTCGGGCCTGCTTTCACTTTTGTCCCCTTTCTATATAGCCTTTCTCCTTTCATTGATTATTTTTGTTTTTTTTCTGTCCAACCGTCCCCGTTCCTTTTTCCCCCCTCTTGGTAGTTGGACTTCTTCCTTTGGTCAACCCTTTTTTTCTTTTTTTACTTCAGTTTCTTGTTGTTGCCCCAATTGTCACCATTTTTTTGTATTTTATTGCCTTGTGAGTATTCCTTTTTCCTTCTATCTACGTGGATGAATCCCCCCGGGCCCCTTCCCCCTGCGTAACCCCACCCCATGGTGTGTTCGTCGATGCTGCAGCCCATTTCCAGGCCCCCCTTCAACCGGCCTTCCGGCGGGCGGCTGGTCCCCTTTTTTTCTGTCCTTTCTTTTTTCCCCGGCCCCCTCATTTTTTCTCCCAAGGTGTGAGCTCCATTGAAACACGCAAAATTCCGTTGCCAACCCCCTCCCCCCTTTTTTCACCCCCCCACGATACTATATTCCCCCCCTGCGTTGGGTTTCCCCTCCATTGTCCTCTCTTCCTCCTGACAAAAACCCGCCGGGCGTTTGTTGCTTTTGCCTGTTGGTTATCACAGTGTTGAATCCCGACTCCTTCAGATTTTTTCTTTTTCAATATCCATTTTCCTTTTCTGCCTTGTTTTTTTTTCCCCCCTGACCCCCGCTCTACGCTATGAACAGAACTTTTTTTGCGAACATCTGACTTTCACTTTATTATCTTTTTTCCCCCTTTAAACCTCCGGTTTTTGGTTTTGTCATGTTACTGCCCCCTCAGATTGTCCAAAGTATTTTTCCTCTCGGTAGAAATTCGTCACTTTTTTTGTCACTTCGACCATCTTATTATTCCCCCCTTAAAATTTAAGGAAATTATTCCCTTGAACCTTCCCCCCCCCTAACCAGCGTCCTCCCCCAATTTTCCCACGCCCGGCTTCATTTTTTTGAGAGTTTTTGGCCAAAAGTTAGCCCACAAGCGTGTTTTTTGGAATATCGTTTCTTTCGGTTTGTTTCATCCTTGTCTTTAGTTTTTCCGGTATTTGTCCTTTGAAATTAGGTTGCTGTCCTTTGGTTGCACACCCTTCGGTAACAGAAGTTTGTCCGTTCACCCCCCCGTAGGGAAAATTGCCGGCCTGCCCTCTTTTATCATGTCCTTGGTTTTTCCCCCACTTTCCATTTTCGTCACGCTTCGGCGGACACATATTTTTGGGTTCGGGATTATGGCACGATGTTTCTTCCCCCCCATCCCTAGGGTGCAGTTCCCAGCTTCCTTCCCCTTGCACGGCTGGGTTCCTAAACCCCACACTTATTTGTGGGCGATTTAACAACCTGGGGCTCACAGGCGCTCCCCCCCCTGTTTCCCACCTATCCCCCCCCTGCCATTCTCCCCCCCCCAGCGGGCACTTCTTTTCATTTCTCTTTTCGCGTTTTTTTTCCCGCGTGTCCCACTTGAAAGGCATAGGTCTTCTTATTTTTTGAGGCAGCGCGAATTTCAACTTAATTCGGTACCCCCCTGATCCTCGTCAAGCCCCGTCTGCGCCAATTCCCCGATTTCCCTATTTGCTCTCCGCTTTCTTCCCGGAGCGAAGGGCTCGAATTTTTTTTAGGTTTGCGGCGAACTACCCCCCCCCCCCTCTCAGGAACCCATTGTAAGCGCTTTTTTTACTCCCACCACCAACCCCTCGCACCCCCCAGCAGCTGAGAAAGTGTCCTTTTTATTCCGCTTGTATTGCTTTTTCCCCCTACAGTTAGTTTTCGTGGCCCGCCATACAATTCCACAGAAGTAGGACCTTTTTTTTTTTTTTTCCCTCCCTCCCAAAAAAAAAACTCTCGGTTTTTTTCTACCCCCCGCAAGGATACAACCCCCCCCCAACGCCAATTGGGAGCCCCCCCCGACATGACCCCCCTTCCTGCGTTTTTCCTTGCTTTCACTTGCAACTTTCGGAGCATTTTGATACATCCCAGTTTTTTCCACATTTCAGACCCTAGGACAACTGAAATTCGGTTTATTTCCCCCCCCCCAAAAGGTGACCGGTTTTTTTTTTGAACCAATCCGGGATTTTTCCCAATTCACGTACTCTTCGAAGACTATTTCACCCGCCGTTGACTCACTTCTTACCAAATTTCCGAAATTCTCACACCCTCGGTGTTTTTTTTCCCTCTTTCGCACTTTTTCCCTTTCCACTTTTTTCCCAAAACCCCCCCCCTCCCCTTGACCCCGTACTCTTTTACATTAGGGTTTGCCCATGGTTTTTGAGAGCACAAGAGCCTTTTTTTCTTACCGGTTCCTTCGCCCCCTTGTTCGGTTTTGGAACGTCCTTCGTGTCCATTTTTTTGGGCGGACGGGGAAGGCACCCCCAATTCCATTTTGTGGGGTCTCTGTACTCTCCGGTATTTCCCTCCTCTGTGGGAAGCTTTTGCCAAATTTTCTCAGGTTCGGCCGATGTGATAGGTTTTTTCTCTATGGTCTGTCGGAGGGTCGACCCCCCCTTGTTTTAGAGTTTCTTTTGGATTCTCCTTCCCCTGAGTTACCCTTCCCCGCAAATTCTTTGTTCTCATGACCCCCCCTTTCCACGTGTCCCTTTTTTTCTCATTTTTCAACATTCTTCGACCCTTTTTTTGACCCCCCGTCCAAAAAATTCTTCTATGCTGGGCCTCACCCCTGCTTCCCTGCCCCCTTTTTTGTTTTCCTTTCTTCGGATTACGAACTGGATTTTGACCAAAACCACCGCCCGTTCCCGCTGTTTACCACCCCTTTTCCATTCGGTACCCACTCTGGCTGATTTCGTTTTCTGGTTTTTTTCAAACATTTAGGAACTTTTGTCGTGTCCCCAAACCGGCTGTGGAGCAATCGGGTCTGTGTTCCCTGACGGTTTGTCTTCCCCCTTTCCCCTGTTGTGCCCTTTTAATTGCACAACTTCCTAATCGGTGGAGGTCGGGTTTTTTTTTTTTTTCTTTCCCTCTTTCTCTCCTGAGGCAATAGTTCTCCAAAACATTTTTCCTTTTTCTATCGGCTTTGGTTCGGTTCTTTCCTTTTTTTTTTTTTTTTTTGGCGCCATACTCCTCCTTGTGACTTTTTTAGCCGCCCCTTTTGTCTTTACTCTCCCAACCGTTTTGTTCAACAACATCTTCAACCAGCCGTCCCCCATTTAGACATTCCCTTTTTTCCTTTTTTCCATACTGGATAAGTTCTTTCTTTTTTCTTGAACGTTCCCACTCTCTTTAGACGAGGGGTATCTTTTTTTTTTCATACCCACACAATTTGTTCATTTCCCCCCCTTTTTTTGGTTTTTTTTTTGTTTTCCCTGATTTAATTGTTACTTTTCCTTTTTCTTACTTTTATTTATTGCTCACTATGTATTGACTGTCATTTGTTTTTTTGCGAGGCCCATGTCCAGGTCCACTTTTAGTTTTTACCTCCTCTGGCCTTTTCCCCCCGTCCCCAGCCAGTCAAATGTTCACTTTTTTTATATTTTATTACGGATTTGCGTGAGAAACCCTCCCACCCTCTATCTTCGGTGGATGTGACCCCCTCCCCCTTTTTCCTTTTTGTTTCAGAAGAAATTCCAACACCCGCCTTTGAGTTTTTTTCTCAGGTATGGGGGCGGTGAGGTTTTTCACCCCTAGGATTGTTGTCACCAAGACCCTTCCCCAGACATGCCCTCCCCACCCCCCTCTTTTTTTTTAAAAAAAACCCCTCTCCCACCTATTTCTCTTTCTTTTTGGCTCCCCCTCTTATTCTTCTTCTTTATGTCCTTTTTAATGCAGGGCTAAGAGAACACCTTTGCCCCATGGTGCTTTCTTCTATTCAGTGCCCCCCCGCTGGTAGTCCCCTTAATAACCCCTAAATCTTGACTGACCCCTTCCTAAACTTTCTTCACAGTTCTTTTTCTTTTCCCCAACAACTTGAATTCGGTTGATTTACCCGGTTGCCGTCACCTTAATTAGTTGAATATTTCCCTTCGCAAGAAGGACCGCCTTCTGGCTCTCACACGCATTCTCCTTGCCGATTTTTTTCCCAAATAGGATTAGCCGACGAACTCTTTTTTTATTTTTGAATTGTCCGTCCCTTCCCATTGACCCCCCTCGTCCCGATTGTCGTGTTAACCGCTTCCCCCCTCCTCTGACGCCGTACTCCCCCCCGTTAGTGTTGCCAATTTTTTTTCTCCCTCTTCTTTTCGTGACCTGCCACTTTCCCTTTCTTGTCCCCAATATCCCTTGCGCTTACCTTCCTTCCATTCTTTTTCGGTTTTTGGCCCCCCCCCCCTGTTTCCCGTCCTTTTGTCGGTGGTTCTTCACCGCAGGTTTCTTTTTTTTTTTGGTGCTCCACCCTTCCCCCCTTTTAATCGTCTCGGCCGTTTATTCCCCCCGCGCTTGACCCGTGAGCTTTTCTCCCAGTTTTTCTTTGAACCCTCTAAGTGTATTCTTCTCTTTTCCTCTTTGTTGTGTTCTGTTATTCTAGAGTTCTTTTCCTGTTCCTGTCAATACTTCCTTGTTAGCGCGTGTGACCCTTTCCGAGGGACCGGCGGCATTACTCTTTCTACCAGGTGGGCTTTTCTTCCCTTTCCCACCCTTTTTCCTTGACCGGTCAACCCATTGGCACCACCCCTGAAAGTTTTCCTTGGTAACGGCCCTATTTACCCCAAGCCCGTCCAATATGGGAGGCCAGAACTTTTTCTGTGCAACTTCTCTTACTACTTTCTTTTCTTCTTGGGCCGCGGCAGGGTTAGGTCCCTTTTTCCCGACCTCATCCCGGTGATCTCAGTTTTTATCTGAGACCCACGTTTCGGGGACTATGACTTCCTCACACGACCCAAAATTGGTTCAGTTTTTTTTTTCCTTTTTTCTCGCCGTCCAGTCTCTTCCCCCGCTTATCTGGGCACCACCACATTGCCCGGTGCGTGAGGCGCTCACCCTCCCCTTTCTTCATGATGGTGAAAGTCCCGTTTGTTTCTATTGTGCAGGTCAGCCCCCGTCACCCAGAGGGGGTTTTTTTTCCCCCTTTTTTTTTTTACGTTAGTACTGCACCCCGTGCCCAAAGATTGCGATTCGTGAGTGAGTAGTCACAAGTTTTCCCAGTTTTTGGTCCCCTCCCAAGTACCGTTTAACTTCAACCTCCCTCCTTCCCAAGACTTTTTTTTCTGTGCCCCCTTTTTGTCCCACGTCCCCACCGCATCTATAATTTCCGACGTAGCCGACCTTCAGAATTTTTGGGAGATTACAGCAACTCTTGGTCGGCGGTACTTTCCCCCCCTCCCAATTTCTTTGCCGTCCCCCAAGAAGCAACAAGACTCGTCCCATCTCACACCCTTCGGGGAGTGTAATTCGGCACCCCCCGCGGACCTGGCCACGTCCGCACGTAGTTTTTTTTTTTTTTTTCCAACAGCAATCCTTCCATCCAACTTTGTACATGTCTGACGGTTTCTCCAAGTTCCCTTGTCCCCCCCCCCAAAAAGTCCCAAGCCTGGCCTGGTTCTTTCATCCGCTCCCCTGTCTACATACCCCTTCCCTCCTTTTTTTCCTTGCCCCAAATCAACCCTGAAGAACCGATCCCTTACCCGGACTATTCCAACACAACATGCGGGCTTCCCCAACCCTCTTGCAAAGTTGTTCTAGCGCAATTTCTTTTTTTTTTCTGTTTTTTACTTAACTCAGACTCTCCAGTATCACTTTTTTGCCACAATTTCCCTTTACTCCTTGGACGGCCTTTTTTTGGTCCGGTGACACACCTTTTTTCTGCAACACTTTTTTCTTTTTGTTTTTTTGTTGACGTCCACCCCAGGTTTCTTCCGTTCCATTGCCAAACCGAAATGCACAACTTTCCCGATTCCCCCACTACCTAGTTTATGTTCACCTTTTGCCTCCGGAGCGCGGTACGAGAACTCCTCTTCCCGCTTTTTCCCCTTTTATTTTTTTTCCCAACCCCATGGCCGAAAACCCGTTCAAACGGTTGAACCCCCCCTCCCTTTAGCCTTCGCCAAAGGTTCCCCCTTCCTAAGGAGCCCCTCCGCGGTGAAGTGTTTTTATAAGGTGTTCCAGTCCCCCCTCCGTCCCCCGCAAGTGTCCCTTTTTCCACGTTTTGGTGAGTTCCCTCTTTGTGTCACAGGGCTTTTTTTGATTCTCGGCCCCTTTTCGGCGTAATAGATGGCACACGGTGTTCCCCCCCCGCCCCAGCGTTTACCCAACGATAAGAACTTTTTTCTGACTTTTTCAAGTTGCGACTTGAAATTGCTTTTGCACAAGCCACCCACATTGAGATTTTTCCTTCTTAGCATTAAATGACTGCGGTTTTTCTACTGGCTTTATGTCAGTTTGAGATCGATTGGCTTTTCCCATAATCCCCCTCCCCCCGTGGTGAGATTCCCCACCCCCCGCGGCACCATAGACTCCAAAAAGTTCCTACAATAGTGCCCTCTTGCTTTCCAAGGCTCCTTTTTTCCCCCCCATACCAACCCCTGGTCAGAACGTCATAGCCGCCCGAAATATGATTTACTATCTTACTCCTTCCCTTACTTCCCCGTGAACCCCCCTTTGGGCTACTCTCCCCCGGTTGAGGCGGTCTGAGTGGTCCCCTTCTCCACCACGCCGGGCCCCCTAATTCTCTCGGGTTTCCTTATGTGTTTTTTTTTCTTTTTTTTCACACCACCGTTCGCTCTAACCGGAGTTTGGTGTATTGTCGGGCCTGGGAATCGCCCCCCTGTTTTTGGTGAAATTCGTCTACTGTTATATCTCCTTCCTTTTTCCTGACTTTTTTTTGACTTCCCGGCGATCCAATAAAATTGCTGGGCCTTTTTCCTTTGAATTTGGTTGCAAGTGATGATTCCCTGAGTTCCCCCCCTTTCCCATTTTTGCTGGTTTGTCGGAACAAGTAGTCTTTTCCCCCGTTTGGGGCTTTCCTTTTGAAATTTGTGGGTTTTTTTCTGGTAGGTGACAATTTAACTCCCGTTTTTCCAGTTTTTGTTCCTAGGGCCCCCACCGTCTGGTTTCTCTTTCTCTTATTTTACGCCCCCCCCGCCTGTAGGTTGGATTCCCTTTCTTGTGCCCCCAGTTTGCCCACACCTGCACTATGCTGTGGTCTATTGACTGGGGCTTACCCTTTCTCTCTTCTTCATTGGACTTCCTGGGTATTTTTCTTGTCCCTTGCCCCGAACACATGTCATCCTTTCCAGCGCCTGGTCTCCCCCTCTTCCTGAGCCACGCGCCCCCCTTTTTTGGGAAGCGCAGCTTTTCCCCAGGCTAATTGGGCACTCATTCTCTGGCATTCTTTTCTGTACCCTTTGGTCTATAGCCCCGTTTCTCATTCTTTATTGCTGCTTCTGGGCGTTCTTTGGTCCCTTTCACGCAAAAACCTCCCCCCCCCTCCCTCTTTTTTTAGTTTTTTTTTTTTTTTTTTTTGTTCCGGCTGATGCCTGTTGGTGTCCCACAACCAACTTTTTCGTAGGTCCCCTGTCCTTTTGACTTTCTGTTAATCTTGCAAACATCGGGTTTACTCTAACTGCGTTTGTACCTTTTTTTCCTGCGTTTACCTGCAGCTTCCCTATGGGAATCCCGGCGGCAAATAAAACTTCTGCCACCAGTTTGTTCCGTCGATTTGGATTCCATGACGTTTTTCCCCTTTCCCAGCTTCTTCCTGTTGCGGGGCTGCGTCATTTTCTTGTTCGCCACCTGTTACCCACTTTGGTCTTTCTTGCCCACCCCTTTCAACGGTCCACCCCCAACCGCCCGGATTCCACCCAAAAACTCGTCTACCGATCTTTTCGATTCTTTTTGGCCTTTCCCTGGAAGCGCATAACCCGCCAAACACAGCGTGTGATGATTTTCCTTTTTTATTCTTTTTTTTTTTTTTTTGCCACCCGTGGGACTACAACGGACTTTGGGCAACTATTTCCCCTTATCGCCTGGAATTTTTTACGGCAACTGAACATTCGAACGTCTCTGCCCCTCAAGTGGGTGTTTCCCCATTCTTGGAAGGGGACCT
>Ga0179591_1437694_pt1 | contig 11086 bp, 15 predicted proteins | sample CZOMad2_1_08_16f_FD_182891 | JGI IMG/M metagenome (GOLD analysis project Ga0179591, IMG submission 182891) | Vadose zone soil fungal communities from Angelo Coast Range Reserve, California, USA - CZOMad2_1_08_16fungal (PacBio error correction) | ecosystem: Environmental > Terrestrial > Soil >... | reverse complement strand
GAAAGTCAGCCTCCCACCAAACCTGCCTTCACACCGACCCTGACCCCCTTCTAGGCACAAGTGCCTGCGCTGACGTCTTCTTTGCTAAAGGCTCTGCCTGTCAAAATTTTTGACCGACGTCCTCTTTTTTTTTCATGTAATTTTCCAGCACTCTCCTTTTTCTTGCGCGGGCGCCCCCCCTCTCACCTTGGTGATAATCCGGAAACTTCTCAACATCTGTCTCCGTCGACCCAATCACGGAAATACCTTTTTCCTCAATACCGCCTTCCTTTTCGCAATTTTGTTCCTTCCCCCAGCCAAAGTTCCCTCTAAAGTCGAGTTCAATCCCAATCATGTTCAAAGAATGGCCGCTAAGCCCTCCCAGCAAAAAAGTTTCTTTTTTCCTCTTCTCAGGTCCCCCTTTTTCCCGGCCGTTGGGCGGCTCTCTCCCGGCTACGCCTCTAGTCTGGTGTCTTCCTTCCAGGTCCTGTGACGCCTTTTTTTCACCCCCTCAGAGTTTCCTCCCCTGCAGTTGAGAAGAGTCAAAATTCTGGCCTTCCCGAGAGCCCCCCCTTTTGCACCATGGCATGAATTTCGGCGTAGATCGAGTTGGTTTGAGCGACCGCGACAGCTCTTTGTCTCGTCTTTCTCCTTTACGGGAAGCTTCTTTTTGGCAGTGGTATTCCTGGTGATGTTGTGATGTCTTTTTTTCCTGTGGCCATCGCGGCGTCGAGATCCGGCTCGATCTCCAGGATGCTGTTCGAGCTCTAAAGCTCTCCTCTCCCTAACATACTGATGGAGATTTGGAGTCGTCTTTGATACGGGTCCTCCGAATAAGCCGCTTATTTCCGAAAGCTACTCGAAAGATATCGGTATCTCCCCCCCTATTCAAGGTAGGGCCGATCTTTTCTTCATTAGGCCTCCCATGAGATCCCCTCCCCCTGTTGGACCGACTACCGCACTCCATTCTTTTTTTTGCACTTCGTACGAATCACGGGATCGGCACCTCCCTTGGGTCTCGCAATTATTGCTCCACTTGCCCTGGCTTTCATCAGTCTCTAGTCAAGAACCCCTCTCTTTGCAAGGTGAATCCTAGACCCTCTCTAACACTTCCTAGTTTGACGTGGTCGTTTGTCTTGGCCGATCTCGCCGAATTTTCCCCCCCCCAGTAATTCTTTTCCTCCCCAGGATGACTTTGGTCGCGGCTGGCCGTCAGAAGATCTCCTTCTCAACGGTTAACTTTTGATTTCAGAAGCACCAGAAGGACCCTCCCCCTCCCCTGGAGGAAATTCTTCTTCTCTCGCCAATTGCTCTCCTTCTCTGATGAGAGGCCCTCGTTGACATGACTCCAGCTGCTTTTCTCTTCTATCTGGGAGAGCATAAGATCTCTCTCACTGCCCCTTTATATTGTTGCCTGACCATGTCCCCCAGTGGGGTCCTCCCCCTTTTTTTTTCACTAGTTTTTTTCCCCAATTTAGACCTTTTCCTAGATAGACGTTTCGGCCGAGATCGTTCCCCCGCTGAGGGTGCTGATGTTCCATAACATGGGTATTTAGCGACCGGATTCTGTGGGTTTAGCGCGATTCGCGTGCTCTGGTGCTTCCTTTTTTGTCAGACTGACTGGGTTTTTTCACGGACTGCCATAGGTTACTCTCAGACCTTTTTTGAAACCTTGCGCCGCGTGTTTGATGCCAACCCCCCCCCTACCAACATCTCCAGCGAATTGGGGGGCCCTCTCCTCCGAATTGGAACTCGCCTTTTTTCCTCCCGCGGATCGTGGTCTATTCCCGCGCGTCCCGGCGCTTTTTACAACATAAATTTTCCGACAAAGAATTCACGCAGCTGGTCTTTTCCGAACTTTCTCTGAGAGTCGGCGACGCGTGGTAGCGTTTCCTTCGCATCCTTGCAGTTTTTTGAAGCGCGGAAGACACCGAGGCTTGCTGTCTTCTCTTCCTTTCAATTTTTTCGCGTCGGATGCGCCCTTGTAACTGCCTTCTGTTGCTTGCCAGAAAAGTTCTTTCCCCTTTTGATCCTTCACACCGACATTGATCGCCCGGAGAATCCCTTCCTCCAAACTTTCCCTTTTTTTCCATGGTGTTAATGTTTATTAGCGACGAAGCGAGCCTCCCTTCCTCCACACCTTTCCTCCTCCCTTGAACTCTATCTGCGGAAGGGGAATAGCAAATAGCGAGCAATTTCCCTTCCCCCCCCGTTTTGGGTTTTCTTATCGCAAACTTCCCTTGCTTAGTGAGTTTTTTCCCCCCTGTTCCAGGAATCTTTTTTCTCCCTTGAAAAAATCGGCTCTTGGGAGTTCAGTCTCGCTTCGTAGGGGCTTTCCCAATTCCCCTTTCCCTCAAACCACCTGGTGACGATTCTCGGCGATTTCGCTCCCCTCATGTCGGATTGATTCCGTAGGCAACTCCTCCCACTGTTAGGCGCAACTTCCACTTTTACACGACGTTGCCTTCCCGTCGTGAAAATTATGCTCTTCTCCTCAACGTCATCGGCCGCTCTTGGCTTTTGCGGCTGGTGCATAGTCCCAGGCTGGAATGCTTATCGGTGCGGGAACCCCCCTTACTGCACCGATCTTTCTTTTCCGCATTGCGTGGCTCCCTCCGAAGATTTATTATAGAAGACTACGAGTCCGCGGGCGTGAGGTATAAATGCTTATGAGTATCCCCCCCTTTCGTTTGACGATCTTGGTTTCTGTGGCCCCACCATGAGCTTTTTCACAAAGAGAATTTTGATATTCGACCACCTATGGCACTTCTATCCCCACATGGTCCCCCCTCCCTAGGAAAGACGCACTTTTCCTCCCTTCATTATAACCCCCCTACCCTGCGGGTTTCTTACCATCTCGAACGCTTCTCTCGAGAAGGTTGCGCGATCCCCGGACTCTGTATTAGGGACCTGCCCTCTTTTAAACCCGGCCGTCCTCACCTTAAATTCTTCCTTTCCCCCTTCGAGAGAGCTTTTCATAGTCGCCCTCCCCCCTCATCCTTCTCTCGTCCGTCCTGCGTGCTTCCTGTTCAAGATTCTTCCGAGACGTCTTTCTTCAGGATAGTCTTTTTGTCTTTCTTTTTTTTTCTTGGCAAAAACCCGTGACCCCGTATATATCGGCGCGGTCCCCCCCCCCGCTGCACTAAACAGTCTCTCCCCCCCTCAAGATTTTTTTCTCCCAACAGCTCGGACCTCCCCCTTGTAAATCCTTTTTTTCTTCAGTGTTAGAGATGTATAATTTCGTCTGCTGAACGTTTCGTCCCTTGCGACTGTTGGCCCCTTCTTTTTAGGACTTTTTCAGTCAAGTTACTTCTTTTTTACAACGGTGCCCTCACCAAGTGTCCCCTCCCCTTCCCTCTCGGGATTTGTCAAAAAACCCGCGCGAATGGATTTTGGTATTGACTGTATTCTCCCATGGTGATCTGTCCCGACGCGAAGGCTAGAATAGACCCGTGATTTCCCTTTCCCTCCTTTCTCTTAAAGTAGAGATTGAGGCGTCTCATAGATTAGAGGTCCAACCCTTCTTTCAAATCCCCTCTCCCCTTCTTTTCAGAATGACATCTTTTTTTCTATGTGTGTCCTCTCTTTCTCTATCATACTGTGATTCTCTTTTCGAAGGAATTTCTCCGTGTCCGGCGATGGCTTGACCCCCCACAATCATTTCTTTAATATTCCTCCCGCCCACGTCCCTTTCGGAAATGCCAATTATCACTAGTTACATGAAATCTTCGCTTCGCTCATCCCTCGATTTAGAATTTTCTCAAAATTGCCCTGGATTCAATTTCTCGGTCCCTTCTTTTCCTGATGTGCGCTCCTGGCACTTTAGCCTCACCGGCGACGAAGTCTCGCTATGTTTCATTCCGTGCCTTGAGTTTGCTGGAAGTTAACAGGGCCCCTTGTTTCGCAGAGGGAAGCCGCCTCGTCTGAATATTTCCGAAACTCTTTGCTCAGGATTGCCTTACGTGTTTGACCCCCTTAGAGACAATTCTCAACTTTTCGCGAACTTTAGATGTATTACGAAAACGCCCTTAAGCTTTGTCTTGGATTGAGTCCCCTTCCCTGGTAATTTCGATTTCGTGACCTTCGGGATTTTTTTCTCTCAATGTATCAGCGGTGCAAACTAGTTAGGCTGCTTTCTTTTTCTCTCACATACCCCTTCGAAAGAGCCTAAAGGCCCCCGTCTTAGATCGGCCCCCCTTTGAATGCTGAGGCTTTCTAGCCCGATGGCCAAGAATTCCGTCTCCGTATTTCTCTATTCCCTCCCTCTAAGGTCTTTTTTTGTGTCTTCCCTCCTATATCTCCTTCCTAATCCAGTGTTGTTGAGATCTGTATGAAAGGTTCCACCCAAATCTTTACCCTCCGTACTCTAGAATGATCTCTTTCTTTTTTTTCATTGCTTGCCCCATATTTGTGATCAAGTCCGAAGCCTCCCCCCTTTGCCGTCTCTGTCATCAGTTTTTTTTTTTCTGACCATAGAGCCTTCTGATTTTTTGCAACGCGTTGTCTATTTTCCACGAGTTCTCTATCAGTCTTGTCTGAACCCCTTCCATTTTTCCCGAACATACCGCCCCAGCGTACTTTCTCCTTTCAAATGCTCCCGCCAAGCTTCGGTGTCCGACCATTAGCTTCCCTCCTCCCCCTAATTTCCTAAACTCGTTTTTTCTCAAGAAATCCCCCCTTTCGAGGGCCTCCTTTGCGGACCGATGAAGAGGTTGATCTGGCTCAGCCGTCTTGAACTTCTTCCTCCTTTCAAAGACATCCCCTCTCCCAACCAGAGCGATTTTTTGTGAAGGCCGACCTTCGCCTTTTGGCCTGCAATAGTCAATTTGGCACATTCTCCTCTTTTTCTTTTTTCGAGGTTGGACTTCTCCGCCCTCCTTGCATTCTTTCACGTTTAATGTTTCAGGCCGCCTTTGGCGTTGGTCGTGACATGGTGATGCTCTTCGGGTCACTTTTTTGGTAATGAATCCTCTCTGGTCTTCCCCTTCAGTCTATATCTCCGATGCACCGTTCCTCTCTAATTTTCTTTCAGCACATTCTTTTCTCTCGACATGAATTTCCTATGACTTTTCTTGTCCCCGGCTAATCATTTCCCCTCCTAGAATTAGTTTTCCCTTTGCTCCTTCTTGTTGAGCACCCGTCAAAGGTTTCTTCTTTAGGCTCCTCTGACCTTCAGCCATTTTTTCTACTCACTCCGCATCAGTTTTTTTTTCCCGTTATTCCCTTTTTTTCCAGAAGGTTTTTGAGGTCTTTCGTTTCCCTTCCTGCGTGAAACTTTCCCTTTGAGTTAATCGGGCCCATCGAGTCTTCAACACGATATCTAAGAGACTTTTCCCTCCTCGCAAGACTATTCATCTTAACACTTAATCTTCTATGATGGTTATCTCGACTATTAGTTCCCGATTCCCCGACTTCGGAAGTGCTTCTCCTATGGAGGAGTTCTATCGCGTTGTTGCAGGCGACGTCTCTACGGTAAGCCCTTTTCCCTTCGATTTGGTCAACTTTTCCTCTTCAGAAACTCCTCTCCCCCTCCTAATGATGAGCCGCCCTGACTAGTTTTTCTACGAAGGATGAGACCCTTCCCGTTGACCTTCTTACGCCCAATTTTTGTTCAGGACTCTTTTAAGACCCGAGCCTCCGTAAGAACTTCTTCCTGACCCTGTCAAGGTAAGGTGGGTCTCCTTTTTTTCACTAGTCCCCCTTCTTCATAAAGTTGATTCCCTTCCCCGCAAACCTTTCTTTCAGCGATTTAAGGTCTATCTTCCCGCTGGTTTTTATTTCCAGACCCGCCGTTTTTCGGGATTTTATTTTTTTTTTTTGCTAATATTCCCTTTTTGAGCTGTGTTTTTGATACAGAAGGGACTTTTTCTCCTAGGTCTCGCCGAATGACTTTTTTTTCAAATAATTGCCCCTCTTTTCTTTTGGCAACCGCCCTCTCCGAGCCACTGAGTTTTGCCAGATAATCCTCATTCAAGGTAGGCCCGTTTCTTCCCGCTTTTTTTGTTGCGATCCGCGTTTCTTTGAAAACACTTGCCCTGACCTGCAAGCCTGTTTTCTTGCATCGGAGTTTGCAGCGGTTTGCGTCAAACGTTCTTCCTTGCAATCTCGGACGATCCTTCAGAAATTTTCCCCTCTGCCGTGATGACCGAAGTGTCCTCTTCAACAAGTTTCTCTTCTTCTTAAGAAGGCTCTCCCGTGATGTTGTTTCCCCCCCCCCAACGGGTTTTCCCTCCTATACACTTGCGACCAATCGCCGCTATCGACCCAAATGGCGCCAACATTTGTTTTTTGTTTTTTTTGCAATGGGTTAATGTCGTCGCGAGAGATCCTTGAACCCCTCAAGCCCGAGCCTTCGGGAACCTCTCGCACCTCCTTACATTGACATCTTCCTCTTCCTACGTGTTGTTGAGCTCTTCTTTGCTTTAGTGAGCATGTGTTCCCGGCCCACTTTAGTGCATGACCTCCCCCCCCCCGGCGCTTTGCTGGTCCTTCCCTGCTTTTTTAGTCCGTCTTCCTTCCACCATGAACCAGAAAACCCCCCTTTTGTAGACCCCCTTTTTCTCTTTTCTCTGATTAGCTCCTCTTGCTCGAGTTACTGACCTGGTCTTTCTCGTTCACGTTACCTCTTTTTTCTCTGAAAAATCCACTCGTCGCCATACCCTCTTCCTCTTAAGGCTGCGATTCCTTTCTTTTCCAGGCGGCTTTCTTTTTTAAAAGGACTTCCGCGCATCTTGATTTCCTTTGGCTCACTGCAGTCTCTTTTTTCAATTGAGCTTGAATCTCCCTCTTCGAGAAGTTTCTTACTTATTTTATTGGCACTCCCCCCCTTCTTTATCGTTTTCGGAGGTGGAACCTACAACGCTGCTCAAGGTTCTTTTCCCCCCTCTTGACTTTCCTCCCTCGACGAAAAATTTTCCTCCTCTTAGTAGTCCCCTCTTTCCTCCCTGAATCAGAGGCCCTTTTCTTCCCCCCGGGATATTTATACCGGTCTTGAAGAAAACCTGGACTGTTTCCTGCCATCCGAGACCGTCTTTCTTTTCTCCTTCATATGCGTCTCTCTTTTTTGTGATAGCAGTTTTCCAGTTTATCTTTCCCCCCCTTGCAAACATCTTTTCCATGGTACCCCTGATGAGCGGCGCCCTGAAATTTCTCTCCCGCAATAATCCCCTCCGAAAGTTTTTCTTTATGTTCAAGCTTCCTGTTTTTCCATCTTTCCCGGGAGCTCCCTTATGATCTCCTTTTTTGTTTGAAGATGTCGTATTTGTTCGCCCCCCCCTTTACCGTGTGCTTCTTCTTCTTCTTCGACTTAAGAATCCTTCCTTTTACGAGAACCACTAATTTTTCCGAATTCTCTCCCTGAATCGACTCATAATTGCCGAAACCTTTTCTAGAGAATCCTTTTCCCCTTGCTTTTCCTTTGTTAGGATAATCCCCGGTGCTGAAGCGATCCGGTAGTCCCCTTTTCCTTTTTCTGACCACTCCGATCACGAACCCGTGGCATGATCTTTCTTCCTACGAGGATTTCCACCCCCAACTCTTTTTTTTTTGTCACCCGTAGCCGCTCCCCCTATATTTCAGGAAAGTTTTGACCCCAAGATCGCTTTGATGATCTCCTTCCCCCCTACGATTCTTCTCTTGATTGAAGTCTTTTTAGCGGTACCCGATTGTCCTCCTTCACCGACGCTTTAAGGACAGCTCTAGGTCTGCTGCTGATCTTCTAGTTCCTCTAGACAGCCCAATGGCTCGCCGGCCCGAAGCTTTCCACGATCTTTTTCCACTTCATCAAGGGCCATGCTCCAATTCTCTCCCCCCTGAATCGCAAACGGACTATCCCTCTACTGTACCCTCTTCCCCGTCCGATCGATCCCTTTTTCTGAAATCTTGAATGACAGACGATTGAGACCTCATGGGCATTCTAGACCTTTCCCCTTCCCCCGACTTTTGTTTAAGGTTCTTTATGCTGGAATCAGGAAGGGACTGCTTCTTTCTTTGAGCCCGCTAGTTAATCTTCTCCCTTCTTCGCAGATTTTTTTTTTTTTTTTCCCGCCCGACGGTTTGCCCTGATTAGCACTTTTTTCTTGCGTTGAAATTTTCTATTGTCGCGGACCCGCCCCTCTTTTTTTCTTTTGATGCGCATTTCCCCCCCTTCCTTTATTGTCCTTCCGTTGATTTTTTGGATCTCAGATGGTTCTTCTTTAAGGTTTTTTCTCCCTTTTTCTCGTGTTTACGAAAACCAGCCTCTTTCTTGGCTAATTAAAGGTTCCCTGGATTTTCCGACTCCCATTTTGACTTAGCACAGATGCCTTTCCCTCAGACACTCTCTTTCCTTCACTGTGATCTTGGTGGACGGCCCCTCCCTCTCTCTATTTCCCTTTTTTGAGAGTCTGTACCCAATATCTAGCCCCCCCTTCTCCATAGATCCTCTCCGAGAAGTGCATATTTTCTTTTCCAAGGCCGGCCTCCCTTTACCTAAGGTCCTTATCTCCTTCTTAGTGATCCCCTCTCCCCCTTTTGAACGAGTTGTTTATCACCCAAGTCTTTCTCCTGACCACTCCAGAAGTATCTATACGCCCATGGTAGACTGTCAATTCCCTCCCTTCGGCCCAGACATTAGAGTTACTAAACCTTCCTCCAATCGAATGGCCCTCTCAATACCCGCCGATTTGCTCCTTGCGCTCTTTCCGGAATTTTCAGGCTCGATTTTAGTGAACCCTCTTGTCCCTCCTGAAACCTCTGATTCGTCTAGTAATGCAACTCGTCACAATCTTTCCTAGCGTCTTTCCGTGTTTTTTTTTGTTTGGACTGAATTTGATTTCCCTTTTCTCGCTTTGGTTCTTTTATCGACCAGTTCTAGTTCGGTCTCCTTCTGCCATTGCTTTTGTTTTATAATCTTTTCTTTGTATTTTGCTAGTTTTTCATGTATTCTCTCTTTCAGGACTTCCCTTGATTCGGAGCTCCCGCAGCTTCCCGACTTGCCGCGATCGGTTTTTCTGCTACGGGTTTCCCGACCGCGATTCCCTACAAATCTTTTGGCACCCGGTCTTGTCCTTAAAAAGGCGATCTGGGTGCTCTCCTCCTTCATCACGATCTTTTACCCCGCCTCTCTTGGTGGTTATCCCTAGTAGACTCTTTCGCCACGGTCGGACTTTTCGACACTTTCAGGACTTCAATTTCTCCCTTTATCCCCCCCCTATGAGATTTTCCTTTTTCCAGAAGATCTCGACATTATTCGAATCTCTTCGGTCGTTGTCCTTATATCTTTGACAGATCCTCTTTAGTGGTTCCTTTGGTTTGCAGGTCTTTTTTTTCCAGCAAGGTCACGGGCCTTTAACTCCTTTCACCGCCACAGTCAGGTTCGAAAGTCCCTTATGATTCCCTTCGAGCTTTTCCGGATTCTTTTTTCTTTATCATCTCTTCTTTGGCGGGCTCCAAGTTCTTCTTGTTCGAGATAATTCAGTTTTTCAGCGCCTTCTGACCTCCTTTTTTCAGTGTTTTTTAGCCAGTTCTCAGCTTGCCAAGCGAGCCCGAGCATTTAAGCCTAGACTTTGAATAAGTTTTTTTTGATGTTTCCGATCCCTGAATCTGTTTGATCAACCTTCTCTCGGCGCTGGCCTCTTTTTTTTTTCTGGGTCCCCGGTTTTCCCTCATGCCTTGATTCTGCTTTGTGGCCACCCAACCCTCTCTCTTCGAATTTTTGACAGATACGATTTCTTAGGACTCTGGCGGCTTGCTCTTTTACCCCCAAATATTTTCCAAGACTCTAGAGGTCTTCATTTTTTTCTTTGCCGAAGTGCTGAGTCTCCTTTTAGATTTCTCCTAGGAAATCTTCCCCCACCCTTCCAGCATTCCCTTGTAAGAGTTGCGAAATTTTTTTTGCGTCGTCCGGCTACATTCCCCTCCAAGTGTCTCCATCAACATCCTTCAATCGTCGATCTCTTCGACTTCCCTTGTTAATGGCAGTCTGTCCCTGCAGGCGCGCCTCCCCGTTCTCCAAAGGCCCCCTGGTAGCCTTTGGTACATCCTTCCTTGACCTTGCCCGTTGTGTGTTTTCATTTCGGCTTTTTATTGCACCTTATTCATCTGGAGGCCCAACTGAGCTTTTCTGCGGAGCTCCAAAAACCTCTTAGACCCCCCCCCAGTTTTCTCAGGAGATTACTTAGACTATTTGATAGCGTTCCCTTTCGGATACGTGCTTTGCTGACGTTTTTTTTTTTTCCCATTGAATCCCCTAGTATCCTTTTCCCTAGAAGGTTTTTCGGCTAGGGTTCCCTCAAATACGAAACCGCGCGAAATTTCTGAAGCCCCTTTTCAGTATTCTCCTTTTAAGTCCCTTTTGAATCCTCTTCTAATAGTCGAACGGTCATGGATGTTCTCCTGATTTTGTGGGTGATTTTTTCACAATTTTCGGTGATTTCCCAACTATGAATCGCCGCTGCCGTAACCAATTTCCTCGGTCCAGCGACCTTCTCTTATCAGATCTCCTCGGCGGTGTTCTAAACAACTCCTCCTGTCAGGATTTCTTTTTTTGATTTTGACCTTTGAAAGTTTCAAAAATTCTCCACTTCCTCCCCCATACATTTTACTTCCGGTCTCCGAGGTCTTTTTTTTTCCCTACTGCTTTCATACCTCTCGTCAGCCTCTTCCTTTTCTGATCTCTTTCTCCTTTCTGTCTCAATTTAGTATTAATCTTTTCGTCCGCAAATCCTGAATTTTGCGAGTCCACGCAGTTTTCTTCTCGTCCTTCGGCTTTAACCATCTTCCTCTATTGTACGCCTTGGATCCTTTTCGTGAGATTGGATATTTATTTTCTCTCAGTTCCACTTCATTGCTCTATGGAAGCAGTTGCACTTCTTTTTCGGAGCTCCACCCCCTGATGAATGTTTTTTTTTTTGACATCCATTAGATGAAGGCTCCCAAGAATAGTCTCTCTTTTGCGCCCCTTTCGTTTAACTTCTTTTGAGTCTCTTCGGCTTTCTTCCGGATGGCGGTACATATCCTCTGTAGGGATTTTTCTCGATCTCGTCTTACTGGTTCGGCCTTAGACGCCGGCGTTATGGACCACCAAGGACAGCCAGCTCCCCCCCTCCCCCACACTCCCCCCTTTAAC
>Ga0179591_1359533_pt1 | contig 11086 bp, 13 predicted proteins | sample CZOMad2_1_08_16f_FD_182891 | JGI IMG/M metagenome (GOLD analysis project Ga0179591, IMG submission 182891) | Vadose zone soil fungal communities from Angelo Coast Range Reserve, California, USA - CZOMad2_1_08_16fungal (PacBio error correction) | ecosystem: Environmental > Terrestrial > Soil >... | reverse complement strand
CGTTTTTGGTGAACCACCTCTTTTCTCCCCCCGAGGTCTTCCGGCGCACTATCAAGTGATCCCCGTCTTTCCTCCCCCACACCCACCCCCCGCGCGTTTTCCCTTTTTTCCGTTCGTCGCCGTCGTTATCAGTGTTCTACCTTGACCCGAATCCTGAGTTTCCCCTTTTTTTTTTTTCCCCTTCCTCTACTTCCGTATGTTTTCTCCTTGGGGTTTACTGGAGACCGCGACGTTCTATCGAGAAGTACCGCGAGGGTCGAGCGGCCTTCCAACGGGTCCCAGTCGCATGGCCAAACCTTCGGGTCCCCATTTTCTGATCATGTCCGTACTTGATTTTTCTCCTTGGCATCCCGGTTTGATCTCCCATTCATTTGCATTTTTCTTTTTGTCTACCCCCCACGGACTTAAGTGGGTCTACTTTTCACAACGTTGTTTCCGACTCTTCCTTCGACTGCCTAGGACGTTTTTTGTCTTCCCTACAGTGAAACCCCCCCCCCCCGGACCTTCTTCTTAAAGTTGGGGCGTACCGCAGTGACGCCTTGTTTTTCTCATCCTCATAGGGTGCTCTCAAGTTCTTCGTTTTTTCTGAGAGCTTCCGGTTTTTTCGCCTGATGGACTGTTTTGCTACTCTTGGGTCCAAGACTGGGGGTTGCCCCTCCCCCACCTCTTCAACCCCCGCAGGTTTTTGATGTTTTCCCCCGAGCGTCTCAAAACTGTTGTACGTTGGTGGGACCAGCCATGACATTTTTCCCGATTTCCGACTCCGCTTCCAGTCTTGTTCCCCCCTGTCCTTGAGGTGTCCCGGGAGGTGATACGCCTCCCTACATTTAGACCACCCCCCCCTTCCCAACGTCTTGATAAGTCATCCTCTGCGGTTTTGAGCGAAACACTCCAACCAAACAGAAAACACGAGGTACAGATGAACAGAGGACCGGTCTCTTTTCAGCCCCCCCCCCCCCTTTTTGCCGGATACACAGATCACTTAATGTCATTGACCTTTCTCCCTTTTTTTTTTTCCGTTGTGCTTCTACCCGAATTTCGAAATTGATCCTTCGGCGCCCTTCCGACTCTTTTTTCCTCTTTCTCTTTCCAGACTGACCTCCCTTGATTGGTTTTTTCCCGTTCCCTTATTCCCCCCCTTCAAAAAGGCATAGCCCTGTAGAAGGCCGGCGTGGTATTTTTTTTTTTTCCTTTTTCCAACAGGTTCTTGCTTTCCATCGTTTTTTTTTTTTTGTTTTTCGGCCATTTCGTCCGTGGCGGCGTCCAGCAAACTTTCCCTCCCCCTCTTTTCCCGAGCTGGCCTTGTTTTACTGCTAGCCCCCCCGGACCCCTGGGCCGTTACAACCGCTCTGCCCGCCGAAGGTCTCAATCCCATCCTCCGCGACCCGGGCGAGCGAACGACACTCCGTCTTCCTAGTTTCCCCGGTTTCCCCGGTTTTCTGCCGACTTCCCGGTTCCCCCGGCGCCGCTAAACTGACCCCACTGGTGAACCAATTTTTTTCCAAGTTTGTTGTTGGATCGAAGGCCGGACGGCCCCGCCCAAACGTCCTTCGGTCTTGTTTATGTTGATAAACTTGCCCCCTGCCGGCGTCACGGGCCGCGGAAAGGCCATTCCGCCCCCCGTGCATTTATCATCTTTTTTTTTTCTATTTATTCCTCTTCTCTTCCGTTGTTGTTGTTTTTCTCTAGCTGAATACGGATTTTCCCTTTTTCTTTTTTTCCCTCTTTTTCTCCCTCCTGTCGGCGTTTCTTTCGTGCCCCCCCCACGCCGAGTGCGCGTTTTGTTTTGACGGCTGCTTTTTGCACTTCTTTCTTTCCCCCCCTCTTCTCGCTGGCACCGGTCTGGATCCGGGCCTTCCCGAACCGTAAAATTCGCTGTTCGACTACTCTCCCACGTTGGCCCGTGCCCCCTCCGATGGCTTTTTTTTGATCCGGCTTCGTCCTTTTCCCTGCGGCGGCTGTAAATGGTCTTCCCCCTCTTCAACAAGCCTCTTCCTTTTTTCCCCGTCGGGGGCCCGCCGCTGGGTTTCTGAACGGCCCCCCCCCCTTGCGCAGCACCCCCCCAGAGTGTGTAACTACTTGGGTTTGCGAGACGGCACCTTCTATGGGGGTTTAAGAGGGTAATGGACTTTCTCCCTCGGGCTATCTCCCCCGATTCCCGAGAGCCAGGGACACCCTGTCCTCCCCCCTCCCCTTCCCCCCCTCTACAGGTTGACCCCTCCCCCGCTCCCCCCACTGGGAGTTTATCATTCCTTTTCACATTTTTCCGTTTTGGTGGTTCCTCTAGGAAGGCCTTTTTTGCCCCTGCATCAATTGCGGACTGCTTTTCCGTTTAGATTCCCTCTTGCCCGTAAGTTCCTTCAGTTCCCAAAGACAGTTCCAAGACTTTCAATCATTAGGTTTCTCATTCCAAAACACGGAGCTCGGCTTTTCCCCTGATCCTCTTTCCTTGATTATTTTTCTTCTTGTCTTTTTTGAATTTTTTCTGTTTTTTCCTTTTCCTCTGTTTCTTGTTTTCTGTCTTCTCTAGTCAACCGCAAGCAGGGTCCTTGAGCCCGCAGCCTTCCCCGTTTTCTCAGCTTTCAGCATCTGTTTCTTTTTCTCGGGTTTTTGCCCCAGGTATTTTTTCCCTACCCGGCGGGTGTTCACTCCGGCGCGACCTTTTTTTCCGGGCTAAGCTTGTTCTCTAAGTTTTTCGTATCTCGCTTTGGCCGTTTTTTGATTCTTGCCAACCGTTTTCAACCTCCCCGACGATTTGAGAATGGGCGGAAAACGCCAGAACGGCTTCTGGCCGGTTTTCATGGACTCCCCCCCCCTTTGGTCCAACCTTTCTCCCACTCCCCTTCCCTCGCGAAAACTTTCTCTCGCTCACCGCCGACTTCATCTCTTGAGGATCCCCCAGACCTGAAGGTTTTTTTTCCTTTGCTTATTTTTTTTCGGTTTACTTCGTTGTCGTTCTGAGGCATCCAAACCACGATTTTTTCTTCTCCTTTTATAAGTCGATTTTCCCCACCCCCCCCCTGCCGGTTACCGTAGTCCCACTTTCCGTTTGTTTTCCTCGAAGACCCTTTTTGGCTACGGCCCTCGACCGTGTGGTCAAGGCTGTGTCGTTTCTTACGCCATGACGTTCATTTCCTTTTTTTTTTGGACCCCGATGTTTTGTTTCGTTGACTTCTCGGCCCTTTCCGCATCTCGGGTGCAAAGTTTTTCGTTTTTCCTTATAGCTGTCTGGTCGCCGGGGGTCGTATCGATCCCCCCCCTTCTCCCTGGTCGTACTTCTTTTTCCTGTATTTCTTTTTTCGTCTCTCCAGAACAAAAGAAACGGAATGATTGCCCGAATGGGTCGTGAGACGGAGTGTCTGATCCCCTTGTTCCCCTGTTTGATACCTGGTTTTTTTTCCTTCGCCTCCGCGGGTCCTTTTCCATGAGCACGCCTCCATCCGTGATTCTTTCCTCCTCCTTCGTTTTTTTTTTTCTCCTCTTTGGAGTTTAAACCAAACTTTTTCCCCCTCAAATTATCTTCTGCCCTCCTTTTTCCCCTTCCCGAAAATGGTTACCCCTTCACAAACCCTTGGCGCTCATTCTTTCTTCCCGCCGTTTCAATCCAGGGGTCGTTTTTCGAGACATCCTGATCTCGTTTCCCTCTTAACCCCCGACTCCAGTTTTTCAAGTTCATGAAGGACGATCCCCTAAGTCAATCGATCCTCCCCCTTTACACAACAACGCCACCCCCTTTGAGCGCAAGGGTACGGGGCCGGTTGGCCCCTTCAACCCCTGTTTTCCCTCCCCCCCCTCAGGTCCGACCCTTCCCCATGGGAGTTTCCTTCCCTCCTCCCTTGCCCGGTTCGCTGATGCCCGTCCCACTTCAGAGTAACACCCCGGATTTCTTTACTTGGTCTACTTTCCCATTTTTGGTGATCCCCCTGCCTGGCCGAAACTGCGTCTTGATGTCACCCCAGCACCTACTCTTGTGAAGTTTTTGCTATACATCATTTTCTTTTTTTCTTCGCCGGCAGCATCGCTCCCGTTTCTCTAGACCCGTATCTTAAGGTTTTTTCTACTGGGGGGCCTGCTATTGCGCGTCCTATTGGGGGTGCGTTCACCCCCGTCTCCTTCTTGTTCCTTTACGCTTATTCCCCCAGCCTCACCCAACCCTTTTACGGTGGTGGAAACCGGCATTTCCGAGATTGCTCCCTTTTCCTCCCTCTGCCACCACTGGGTCCTTTTCGCGCCGGCGGACTCCACGCGTGCGCACACCTGTGGGCGTCAACACCCCCCCTGACCCCTTACGGCCCCCTCGGTCCGCTGTGCGGTTTTCTTTGGAGAGAACCACGTAACAAACCCCAGAGAACCAGGAGACCGAGGCTACCAACAGGTGACAGAGATCCCAGGTTCAACCCCTACCCCCTCTTTTCTTCCACATCAAGGAATTTTACGATCCCCAATTCCCCCGTCCCCTTCTTTTCCCCTCTCATCTCCCCCTGAATCTCTGTCTTTTGCTTTCTTTCTCTTTTCTTTGCCCAGTCCGAAAGCCTGCTTTTGGCCTAATATTTCTTCACCCCCCCCCCCCCTTACCTTTTAATTTCGCGAGGACTCCGGTGGGGGCTCTGGTGTTCCCCAACATGGTTTCTTTTTTCTTTTTCTGACCCTCTGCTCGCCCGTCACCGCGGTCGCCCAGCAACAGGTCCCCCGCCGAACCGCGCCTTGGGGACGTTGCCCTCTTCCTCCCGTTGAGCCCCGGGCGCCACGACTGACCCATTGCTCAACCGCCCCTCGGGGGGGGGGGGGGGTTTGGTGGGTGGGGGTTGGGGCTTGGTTGCTAATAGCCCAGTACCAGCCGGCGCCTCCGTGACGAGACTTCTTTTTCCATCTTTGCCCGTTTCCCGGTGCCGAGTTCGACCCTTACGGTTCGGTCCTCCCCCCCCCCCCCTGCTCCCCCCCAACCCCCTCCGCCCCATCGGCCTCCCGCATGAGCCGGCCTCCTACCCCCACCTTGGGCTAGTCGGCGGGTTTTTCGTTCTCCCCTGATGCAAGTTGGGAACCGATTTTGACCCAAAGCGATCTATCCCCTTTTTCTTTCCTCTTTTCGTTTGTTTCCGGTTCGATCGTTTTGATTTCTGTCTGTGCGAAAAAAGATGTTCCCTTGCCGTCGCGGGTTTTGGAGACTTCTTAAACCCCCCCCCGCCCCCTCCTGCTTTTTGTGCGGGTTTTGGCGTCCCATCGCGACCTGCGATCGGTTCGTGTGGTGCCGACCCCGCACCCGCGGGTTTTCGAACTCGTACACCCCCGGGACCGAGCCCTCTTTTCCCATAAGGTTTTCCCCCTAATCCCTGCGTTCTTCCTTTTCTGCGGGCTTTGCTACTGGCCCCTTCAAACACAGCGTTCAGCTTCGTAAGGTCATGGTCGTAGTGGGTTAGGTTTTTTTCTCAAAGGAACGCAAGGGAGGCGAGTCGTATGCGTTGGTGGCGACCCGGGTAATTTGCTTCAAAGGTTGATGTTTTTCTTCCCGGGACGTACCTGCCCCGGTATCCACCCCCGTTACCCCCCTTTCCTTTAAATTTTCAACCCGACCCTTTACCCCCCCCGCCTGCTTTTCCGTTTTTTTTCTTGTCCGCTTTTACGGTGGTGGAAAATGCCCAGGGCGTCCTCCCTTAGGTCTTTCTTTTTCGGGTTTTTCCCCCATTAGGAACAGAGGCAGAATTCCCAAACAAAAAGACAGAGCTGGTCCATATAGGATCCCCGGTCAAATTTTCACGTCTCCTGTACATCCCCCTGATTTATTTCTTTTCTTTTTCTGTATTTTTTGTCCTTCTCTGTCCTCTGGTTCTTTTTCTGTTATATGGACTAGTCCGGCCCATTCCCTGTACCGTAGGCTTCAGCAAAGCGCGTGGTGTGTCGACCCAGGTACTTTGAGAAGTTGATACTACCCCTTCCGTTTGCTCCCCCCCCCCCCCCCCCACCCCCCCCCCCCCCCCCCCCCCCCCCCCCCCCCTCGCCCGTGGCCAGCGGATGTTTTTGTACTTTTTCTTCGCTGATGTTTTAAAATTCCCCCGTTTCGTTCCTATATGTTTCGTGCACAACGGCGTCCACACGAAATCGGTAGCCGGGGAACTGCGCCCTTTTTGGAAACGACAAAATCACCCCCAGCCATTCGCGAACGTCCATTTCTTTCAGCCGAAAGTATACCAACCTCTTCCCTTCGGTACGAGATTCCCCTTTTGTATGTAGTCGGGCCCACGTACGGTTGTTTGTTTTTTGGGCCACCTTCCCCGATGGTTCGTTCGCCGTTTCGTCGGAACAACGCGTTGTTCACGTTTCCCCCCAGAATTCACGGTTGGTCCTTTCCCCCCCGGACAAAGAGAGTGTTGCGACGGGGCCTTGCCGCTCTCTCCACCCCCTTTTCCCCCAGCAACAGCAGTCATCAGTTCAGTTTACGCCATTGTTAACTGTTTGCTAAAAGCAGTATTTTTTTTATAGTCTTTTGTAGAATTACGCAGTCTTTTTGTAGATTGGGGTTTCATTACTTTTTTTCCCTAGGTCCAGCGGTTTTTTGTTCCCCTTCGCTCTCCTTTACATACTCCGGGCGGGTACTCCTCAGTACTCAGGATCTTCTCCAGATCCCCCTTCCCATGATTTTTTGAACGATCCCACCCGGTTCCGTGACGCCGGAGATGATGCGGCGTAGTTGCGGTTTTTTTTCGTTGTCGTTTTTTCACAATCGGGATGAGGCTTTGCTGGTCGGGAAGTTGATCCCACCCCGTGTTGGTGTTCACCACATCAAACCTCTTTTCCTCTCTTTTCCCTTTTTTTTTTTTTCTGGATCGGGTTTGAACCAATGGCCCCACTTCCCGAGGAAGGCCGCTTTCCCTCCCAAGTGTTATAACCCCCCATAACCTCAACCCCCCTCGTCACGCCGTCGTTTTTCATTCAGGCGTTTTTTCGGAGGCTCCGATCTGAGCGTATCTTGTCCCCAAGTCTTTCCCCCCCTCCCTTCTACCCATTTTTCAAGTGATGGCGTTATTTCTTCGATCCCGGGGAAACCCCCTGACAAACACCACGGCCGGATGCGTGAACGACGGTTCACGGTAGCCTTTCAATCACATTGTTTTCGCACAACCTCTTCCCTCCCGTCACTGCGTACCGAATCTCCAACTTGCTGCCCCTCTTCCCTCTTCTTTTTACATTTCTAACCTGATTACTCTTCACACACCCCTTTAGAACGTGGTCTTACTTCCACCGCGTTCTATCGTAGACCGGCGACGACGGAATTTGGCTGACTCCAGTGCCACCCAGGAACGTGCTGAGTGCCGTATACCATTCCGTTTCTCCCTTTTTCTGTTGGCGACCATCCCTTTATGTGGTGATTTCTGCCGGCTCGAACGAGATCCTTCGGGTTCGACCCTTTGGAATTGCTTCTTTTTTTTTTCCACTGGCTTTTTTCGAGTTTTAAAACCTCTCTTTTCTGTTCTTTTTTCCCCCGCGTTCCCAATCGTCGAACGGTTTTGTGAACCACAGCAACGGCCCCCATTCCTCTTTACGCGACCCCCTGCCGCTGCCCCCCCCTTCGTCCGGTCGGGCATCCACGGCCGGCTCCCCACCATGTTTGAAAACACTAATTTACCTTTTTGTTCACCGCCCTTTTCCTCTTGGGGCGGCTAAGCAGAACAGGAAACCAGAAAGGAAACTTTAACAGAGTACCCCGTTTGGACCCCCCTCTCCCCAGTCGGCCCTCTCTCGAAGTCCCGCCCCCAGCCTTTTAACGATTCATCAAGATCCCCAGTGACCGAGGCCTTCTCCGTGCTCGATCATTCTTGAAGCCTGTTACTCTCTTTTTTTTTTCTTCCCCTTCTCCTCTGTCTCTTTTTGTGCACCCGTCTTCCTGATTCGCCCGGTTGCCGTTCTATTCACATTACAACGAGTAATTCACTTTGCGTCTCCATATGGGGAACGTTCTTTCCTTATCTTTTCGGCGAGTGCAAAGGCCTGATCTTCCCCGGATAGTACCCTTCCGTCCTCCCCCTCCCCGGCAGATGGTTTTTTTTTCCCCCCCCTCGGGTGCCGTTCGCGAAAAACCGTTTTGCCTTTCCCCCCCCCCCTTAAAGAATCCAAGCTGCTGTGTGCCTCGATCCATTTCAACAAGCGTCGACCCGACGATCCCTCTCCTGGACCACGATGCCCACGGTCCCGGTTGCCGAGTCGAGTCCCCTCGTCCGTTCTTCCGCCGTCTAACCCCATGACCATTACTCCCCTTGTACTAAGCCGGACCCCCGTCCACGCTTCGTCGGCGGGTGTTTGTTCTTACTCAAGCAGAAGAATTGCCCCCTTAGGCTGGAACTGGTTCGTCGACACGCATCCTTATCTCTATTTTACCTATGCCCCCTTTTTTTTTGCTCGATTTCGTTTCGGGCGGACTCGTTTTTCGGCCCTCCCCCTTTTTTCCGTAGGTGAGGACTGTCGGTTTATCCCACACCCCCCCCGTAACCCAGGTCCGGTGGCCGGCGGGTTTTCGGTACGTCTTGCTACTGGTGCTTGCGGGTGGGTGGGGGTTAGCGGTAGGCCCCCCCACTAACCTTTGGGCCTTCGACACTCACCGTGTTTGACCCCTGACCCCTTCAGGTTCATGTGGGCGAGCTCCCGGCGGGTAGGCGCTTTGATCTTTTTTCTTATCACCCTGTTCCGGCATGGTCGTTTGGGCGCCTCTTTTCTCCAAGGTGAAAGTCCAGCCGTTTTCTGGTTATTTTTTTTTTTTTTCGGATTACCTTTTGGCTTTGCGCGTGGGTCGGACGTCTGATGCCAGCTCCACGGCAGCCGCACCGCCCGATACAGGTGGAACCCCCCCCTCCCCCCCCTTCCCCACCTTCTTCCCCTCGCCTTTCGCTGGGGGGGACTATAACACTCGGCGAATCAGGGCTTTCCCTTTTCCTTCCCAGGTTAGATGCAGAAGGACTGATCAGACCCGGCAAACTGACCCCTCTTCCGGTATCAAGAATCGGCCGTAGGCTCAGCACCCTCCCCTCGAACTTTTCCCCGGGGATTTCACTTCTTCGCTTCTCCCTTTTCCTTTTTTTTTTTTGTATTCTCTGTCCTCTGTGCTTTCCTTTTTCTCTGTTTTCTGTTTTCTGTTTCTTTCTCCCGTCCCCTCTGGCCGAGGAGGTTGTCTTCTTTTCCTTTTGGGGTGTGTCCGCCCCCATTTACTTTTTGCGTCATCTGATTCTCGCCTCCGCTCCTCGGATCCCCGTGTGCACTGCCTCCCGGGGTCGCCTTCATTCGCTGATTTTTCCTTTTGATTTTTCACCTTCCGTTCTTGAGATGATGAACGGGAACGGCGCCCCCGAACCCTCCGGTTTGAATGCGCCCACCCTTCCCCCCCCGCCCCTCCCGCAAGTCCCCGCCGAACCCCCCTGGATCTCGTCGTGACCTTCTTCCCCGCTTCCGAGTCTCCCCCCTCCCAGCTCTACGTCCCTTTTTCTTTTTTTCACATCTTTTTGACCCTCCAGGCCCACGGTGTCGTTGGCTGCTTCCCCTATTTTTAACACACCCCCCTCGGGTTCTTCCTTTTTTTTGCCACAACCGCGGTTGTCCCTTATACCCGTCTATTCCTTTTTGGTCCCCGAAGGTTCCCGGGCCAATGCAGCGGGGTTTCCCTTGAAGTATGTCCCTGCGGAGGGCATTCCTACATTTCCCCCCATGACGTCGCCGTGGGTGTGTTTTCCCAACACTTTTGTTTTCTTGGCTCTCCCGGTCTTGCGCCCTTACCGTTTTGGGTTGCTCCTTTTCTGTTTTCCTTTTAGGCTCACTGGTTCGCTTTTCTTGGTCTGTACTTCCCTCCCCTTTTAGCCCCCCCTCATAACTGTCGTCCGGTTACTTCCTTTTCGACTGCCGCTCAGGATTCCTTCCCAGACCCGACCCCCCCTGATGACCCGCACTCCTTCCTGGACTTCTATGAAGAGGCGGGTTTTTTTGTGAGGTTTCCCCTTGCTTTGTTGTTTTTTTGGATACCACTCGGGATTGGTGTCTGCACGGCTTTTTTGTTTCCTCTTCATTTGTGGATGGGGCCCCGATGGTCCCCCGGTATCCTCTCCTTCTCCTCCCCCTTTTGTTGCGAGCTTCGGCTGTACCCTTGTGAGCTCCCTTTACCCTTTAAGCCGCGCGCTCCAGTCAAGTTTTATCACCAACAAGTGGCCGGTCCCCACTTTCACCCCAATCCCGCTCAATCTTCAGTCCCCCTCTGTCTCCATGGGTTGTTTCTGGATGGGAAGATATTCATGAAGCGGATGCCGAAGTATGTGATTTTTGAATTCCCCCCCCCCCCCTGGCGTTCCCCTACACGGGACAGTACCGACCACACCACGCGGGAGATGCTCTGCATTACTTCCTCACCTCGGTTCGCCACACCCGGGCTTCAGGGCGTACGACCCCCCGACTAACATCATGCCGGTTTGTCTTCCAAGTCTTCGAGGACCACCGGCCCACCGTTACGTGGTTTCTTACTTGCCTTCTTTTGATTTTCCTCCGAGCCCGTCCTGACCACACCCTTTTGGGGATGCCCCCCTCAGCCAGACACCCCCCCTGGAAATGTTTACTTTTCAGTCTAAATCCCCCGTAGACGGCTGGTCCCCCGCACTGGGGTCATGTCGGGCTTATCGTCTGCCTGAGGGTCCTAATTTTCCATCGAAAGGGACTTATTGCGGGTTCCAAGGCGGGGCCCGTTCGGCTCCGGTTGTTCGTCTCTCGTTCATTTCCCCTAGTCTTGAACCCTACGTTTGGTGGTCCCCGGCCTCAGCCGAGTCCTGACTTGTCCGGCCCTGATGTCCAAATCAGGTGTGTTTCAGGCCGGTGAATCCACGCCCCCTTTTGTTGACGTACCCTTTGTCCGCCCAAAACTCTGAAACCTTCCTGCCTGTTTCTGGGCGGTTCTGATTTTTCCAGGACCACAAAGCCACCCTGGAACCCCGAGTCCCATGGGACAAGAGACCAGAGAAGACAGAGACCCCCCCCCCTCAGAAGACAGAGGATCAGGCTCCCCCCCCCGATCCTACCCCAGCCTGACCGGTTCCCTCTCAAGTTGTTTTTCCTTCCTAATCCG
>Ga0179591_1342250_pt1 | contig 11086 bp, 8 predicted proteins | sample CZOMad2_1_08_16f_FD_182891 | JGI IMG/M metagenome (GOLD analysis project Ga0179591, IMG submission 182891) | Vadose zone soil fungal communities from Angelo Coast Range Reserve, California, USA - CZOMad2_1_08_16fungal (PacBio error correction) | ecosystem: Environmental > Terrestrial > Soil >... | reverse complement strand
CCCGCAGCGCCTCTCCTGAGTCGCCGCCGCCACCTCACGGAGCCGGCTTCGAAGACAGCGCCCTCCGCCCTCCGCACGTTCCATAGCGACCACGTCGTACGGATACACACCGCCCCCCCCTCAGCTACTCTCAGAGCGCCTGCCCCTGACAGAACCCCGACGGCCGGCCCCGCCACCCCGCACCACGCGTCACCCGCAGCACGACCCACCACCTCGCACCAACTGCCCACTCCGACGGACGACACGGCTCATCCCCCGGACGGAGACCCCCCCACGGCACGCCCCATCCGTCACGACCACACGGCCCCGGCGCCGCAATCCGGGCCCCCACCCCATCACACTGGTCTTCCCCCGACGCGTCGGCACCGAGAGACCCGGCCCCGGCCGCGCTACGCCTACCGCACCAGCTCCGAGACCAGCAACGCCCCTCTACCCGCAGCCCCGCACAACCCCCGCACAACCGGCGCAGCTACAACCGGCGAGCCCCACTCAGCATCGCCCACGCCCTGCAGGCATGGCCCCCCGGCTCCTCACCCATCTTCCGAGGCCGAGCTCACCTCCAACCCAGACCGGCCACCCCCCCCCCCCCCCCCCCCGTGCATCCCCCCGTCGCGATCCCCCACGCCACAGGCACGACCCCGGCCCCGCGGTCCTCGCACACCCCCCTGGCACCCCCGGCCCACCCGACCACGCCGCTGTCAGACCGTCCCCGCCCCCCCCGCTCACGCCAGACGGGCACCACCGCGCACGCAGCCCACCCCCCCCGCAACACCTGACGCCCAAGCGAACGGCGTATTCCGAGCAGACCGTTCCCGCGACCACCGCCAGGACTTCAACCCGACCGCTAAAACACCGCCCCAGGCACAGCCCGCCCTCCGCGCCGACATCGGCTGATCCCTGAAGGGCACATCCTACAGCCCGCCAGGTCCAAGACATCCCCACACACTCTCACTGAACCGACTAGAGATAACAGGGCCCAGCCAGACCAAACGAGACCCGCTCCCCTCTCCCCCGACCGGCGCCCCGTCCCACGCACCAGCTACAGCGCAGTCCACGCGCCCCGCCCGCCCCCAGGAGACTACCGGCCCATGCACAATCGAACGCGCACACCCACTGCCCGACCCCCTCTACCCCCGCGCCCCCACAGCATAGGGCACCCCCCACCACCACCCCCCCCCCTACCGACCCCCCGAAGCCGCCGACCCACCACCACACCCCGCCACCACCCACCAACACGGGACCCCCACACGTGCGTCCCGTCAAACGCTGCACGACGACCCCGCGCCAGGCACCGACGCGCAAGACCACCTCCCACCCCCCCCCCCCACCCAGCCGCCCTGCACCGAACCCCCCCGTCCTCCGAGCCGCACGCCCCCGCCACCCCCGGAGGCCGCTTCTCCGCACCTGCCCCCGCACCAACCCGCCACCCTCCGCGCCAGACCCCCCCCCACACCCACCAAACACCCAACAGGATCCACGACGCAGCGCACGCCACCGGCGCCGACCCGCCTACGCCCACGCACGGCCGCCCCCACCCCCGACCCCCAACCGGGCCAAAAGACCCCGTCCCGGCCACCCCCACCCTCCGGCCAGCGCTCCACACCGTGCGAGTCCCCAGGCACGCCACGCGCCCGTCCACGCCTGCCGAGCGTGTTATTCCTTCCCACGTCAGCGCCCACCCAGCTCACCAACCAATCTACGCCGCCCCCCCGACACGACACCAGCACCCAGCCCCCGACCCACCCGCTCACCCCACCCAACCCCCACCCTTTCTTCACGCCCCCGCACTTCGACGCCACCCCACCCCCCCCCTACCCCCCCACCCACCCCCCCCACCCCAACCCCCACCCCCCCCCCCCCACCCTCAAGCCCTCCCGGACACGGCCCAGCCCCCCCCACCCAACTCCTGACCGCCACTCGGCACTGAACGAAAAGGGGGACCACAGACCCAGCACAGCCCGCCAAGACGCCACCCCCCACCGCCCACCCTCCAACCCCCCGCCCCCACCCACCAGTCGTCGCCCTCCCCACCCCCCCGCCGCGCACGACCGGCACCACCCGGCCCATGGTCCGTCCGACCCCCCCCCCTCTCTCACCCGCCAACGACGTTCTCAGCCCCAACACGCCACTGCACCACCACCCCCCCCCCCACCGAGCCGCCCCCCTCCAACTCACGCCCCATCCGCCCGTGCAACGCACCCAGGCAGCAGCCCGCTCCGCGACACCCCGTCACAACTCCCACCCCGGGAACAAACCAACCGCCTCACCGCCCGAACACCGACGCCACCAGACCCCCCCCCCCCCCCACACGACACCCCTGGTCCGAGCCCAATCACGCCGCCCCCCATCGCCCGAACCGACACCAGACCCCCACGGCCACCGCTCCACCCACGAGCCCGTGACACGCGCGACGCGGGCAGGGCGTCTCCACCAGCACCCCTCCCCAGCCATCCGACTCCTAGAACAGCCGTGTACCAGCCGGTACGGGCTCACGCGCCTCAGCAGAGACAACCCCCCCCCCTCCCCCGGCCCGCGCGCGGCCACCGTAGCCTCAGCACAAAAAAACCAAACAACCACAACGTAACACACCAACCACACCCACCAACCCCCCACCACCACAACCCCCTCGCGTGGCCCAGCCATCCACCGAACACGCCCCCCCCACCGACCCCGGGAAGACAAGCCGCTCCTCAACACACCCCCCACCAACCCCCATCGCACCACCCCCCAACCCACCTGACAGACACTGAGCACACCACACGGCACCCGACCGACGGCGACACCCCTACCAACCCCATGATCAACCCCGCCCGCGGCAGACCCCCACAAACACCATAACGAACCGACCAGGCACTCCAAGATCACACCAGCCCACAGTGAACCAAACCCGACCCCAGGAGCCCAACCCAACCTTAACACCGAACACCGACCCCCCCCCCACCCCGCACCAGCACCACCGCAGCAACAGAACGACACCCCCCCCAACCACCCCCCCCCCCCCACCCACCCTCTCCCACCCCAAGCCACCACCAACCCCCATCTGTCAACCCCACATCCCAACCCCCCCCACCCCCACGTCACCAACCCCTGTCCTCCCCCGACCTCCTACCTCCGGGCCACGCCGCCCTCCCTCGCCCCTAGCAGACCCCCCCCCCTCACCAGCACCACACGAGACACCCCCAACGATCTACCCCACAGCCTGCGACCAGCCACCACCGGCCAGCACCCCCCCCACCCCGGCCCACACACACCACAGCCCAACAACCCGCCGACACCACCATCACCACGCCGACCCCACCACCCATGCTCCAGCCGCCACACCCCTCCCCGACAGTCCCAAACCCGCACCCCACCCGGACCCACACAGTCCCGAACCCCCACACCAAGCCGCCCACTCACCGAAGAGCCCCCCAACACACCCCTCATCACCACCCCGCCAGTCGCCTCGCAACAACACAACACCTAAAGCAGGAATGACCACAAACCCCTCACAATCCCCCAAACCAGAACCCACACCCCCCACCACCACTCACCCCCCCCTCGCACCCAGTCCCCCCACCCTATCCCGGCCCCCACGCGCAACGCCACGACCCCCCCTCCCCCCAGCGAACCACCGCGCCCGACCCGCCCCCCCCCCCCCCCCCCCACCCCCGCTACACACACACAGGCCCGACCCCCGGCCCCCCCCCCCGGCCCACGCCGCCCCCCCCCCCACCCCCCCCCGAACCGCCGCCGCACCCATCCCCGCGCCGCAACCGCCCCCCCCCCCTCCCCCCCGTCACCGACCCACAGCCCGTACCCCCCTCACCGAAGTCCAATGCCACCCTCGACCCGCCGTCTGCCCGAGCACTCAGTACCGAACAACCCTAGCGGGCACGAGTCGGCCTCAATACCATCGACCGGAGCGGCGCCCGCGACCAACGACGAGCGCCCCCATCGCGCGTGCCCCACCCCAAAGCCCCAGGCCGCCCCCCAACCCCGTACCCCCTCCCACGACCGTAGACCTAAAGGCCCCCCAGAAGCCGGCCCCACCAGAACCATCACACACACGCACTACCCCCCGGCCCCCACCACCCCCTACACCCAGGAACACCGCTCCCCCTTCCTAGCCAGAGCGCCCACTCGACGCGGCCCAGGAGCCAACACCAGAAGGATCACGCCCGCCCCCGCCACAGCACATGACGCCCCCCCCCCCCCCGCCCCACCCCCCGACCCCCTGCCGCCCCACCCCAGAGCCCACCATCCCTCCTACGCCAAGCCCCGAGCCTCAGCCCCCCTTACACGCCACGCCTGACACCCCGCACACGCGACCACCGCGCGCCAGTGAGAGGAAACAGCACACAACCCTCCCCCGCACCTCACCACCCCCCCCCCCGAACCCCCCTCCACACAAACAACCCCTATCCGCAGCCCCGCGATCGATCGACAGCCGACACCCTGAGCCACGACCACCCCCCGAACCCCCCCGCCCGCCCACCCACCAGCCACCAGCCCCCAGCACACCACCCCCCCCCCCCCCCGAATCCCAATACCCCGGCCAACGCCCACCACGGGCCCCCAGGCCACCCACCCCCCCCGCTCCACGCCCCCCCCGCCCCCCCCGACCCCCCGCTCATACAACAAAAGACGCCCCCCAGACACCCCCCACAGCCGCCGAACCCCACCCACTGCACACTCATACCGAACAGCACAGCACCCCGAGTACCGCCACACCACCGGCACCCACCAGCCACCACACCAAACCCACACCCTCCCGCAAAGAACGACACCCCACCACCACCTCCCCACCCGCCCCCCCGCCCCCCAGCCCCCGAACCCCCCCCCCCGGCCCCCCTCGCGCATCCCCCCCCCCTCTCACCCACCCCACCCCAGCCCACCGCACACCGGTGCCCCATACCCATCACGACCCCTATTTCGAACCCCGACCGCTCTTCCCCGACCGCCCACCCCGCCACCCCGGCCCACCGGGGCACCCCTCAAAGCCAACCTCGTGGCGGCGGCGTGCCCCAACTCGCCCGACCCCACTCCGGCGACGCCCGGCCCCACACAGCCCCCGCCCATACCGGCTACACCTCACCCGCGCGCTACCCGCTCCGCCCGACCCCCACGAACCGCCCCCCGAGACCGCCTCACGCCAAGCCACCGACCACCCACCAGCCCCCTCCATCACCCACGAACGGGCAACGCATGGCGCCAAGTCCGCGGCCAAACCCGGCCCACACCCCGAGCCACGCCCCCCACCCCCGCGACCCCCACCAGCTCTCCGTCCACCACGACTTCCCGTCCCACCAACGAGTTCGATCAGCCACGGCACACGCTCGCAACCCCCACCCACCTCGCGACCCCAAATCAAGAGCACCCCCCGCCCCCTACCCACAAACCCCACCCCGCCAGCGACACAGAGCACCCCCCCCCCCCCCCCCCCCCCACCCCCCCCCTCAATCACGCGCCCTCACCGGACCACTCCGGCGACGCCCCCCCACCCGAGCCAACACGGCTTCCCCCCCGCCACTCCGCCCACCCCCCAGCAGAACCGATAGTCCCTCAGCCCGGCCCCTGTCGCGCAGCCCCAACCCAACCACCCGACCGTCCCCGGCCACCACCACACCAACTGCGCTCGACACCCCCGGATCCAGACGCCGGATTCCCACCCGAGAAGTTTTTCTCCCACCCGGCGACCCCCCCCCCCCCCCCCCCCCCCACCCCACCCCCCCGGAGACCAACGCCCCTCGTCGCCACACCACCGAGCAGACCCGCCCCGCACCCGCAACCCGCCCACCACCCGCCCCCCCCGCCGCGCACCGACCATCTTACCATCTGACACTATCAACGTAAGGCGCCCAGGTCCCACGCGTCAACCTCGCCCCCGAAGTCACGACCCCACAACGTGGAGGGCGGCAGAACCGCACACTAAGCAGACCACATGTCCCAAAAACCCCCACAAACCCAACCCACCCCCCAACCCCACCACAACACCAACCCCCAACCCCCCCACAACCACCCGCCACATCAGCTCCCCAGCGACACCGGGCCCCCCTCGCCCCACGCCACCCCACCCCCCTAGGCAGACGCATCGCCCCCCCAACCCCCCCCCACCCCCACCCCCCACCCCACCACCACCCACCCCCCCGCTCCCGCTCAGGCGCCCCCGCACCCCCAAGCCACAACCGAACCCACCCCCGCCACGCCCCCCACCCAGACCCGTCGCCCACGCGACCACCCACCCGACACGACGCCCCGCCTCCCGCACGAGGCACCTACCAACGCTCCGCGGCCCCCCGAACGGCAGCGCCGCCCTCCTCCCGCACCTGCGCCCTCGCACCCGACCGACCACCCGCCAAAAGACCGCCCCAGCCACCGCCCCGCCATATCCACACAACTGCACCACCCCACCACCCCCCCCCCCCACCCAGCCACGACAACATCTCGTCCGCCCCAAACCCACCCACCAGCCCCCATAGCGCCACAAGACCCTGCAAACCACAAGAAGGCGAAAATCACAAAATACCAACAGACCATACCACAACAGACACCAGCAAACAGCCCCCACAACCACCCACCCAACAGACAGCGTCAGAACCTTCCCCACCCGACCCGCCCCCCTCAACGCGCGGCCCGTTCCGACAACGCCACACCCCCCCCCGCACCCGCACCCCGCCGACGCCCCCCCACCCCCTCTAGCACCCGCAGCCCCCCCACCGCCCGCACCCGCACGCCACACCCACCACCGATCGCCCCCCCGCACACCACCCGCCCCACCCTACCCCCGCATCTACCAAGCCGCCCGAACACCCGGCCCCCATGTCCGCCCTACACAGAGAACTCCCGTCACACGCCACGTCCTCTCCCAGCCACCCACCCCCACCCAACTGCACCCACCAGACCCCTGCCACCCCCCCCCCACCACGGGACCCCCACCAGAGGCCCAGCACGCAGCACTAAGCGGCCCCTCACCCCCACGGCTGCACAACGTACGCATGGCTGACCCCAACACCCCCCCCCACACCCACCCCCCCCACCCCCGCAGCACCCCCGCCTTTGTGCACCCGACCAACGACCCCTCTAAGCACACGGCACCGTTGCGTCCACAAGCCGCGCACACCCACGAGCACCTCAGGGGTCAGACAGCCGATGCCCAGGCCGCCCCCGCCCCGCCAAGCCGGCAGCACCGCCCCTGCCCCGCGCAACCACACGCCCAATATCCGCGACCCCCGACCACGCTCGAGACCTCTGCAAGACAAGCCCCGCGTCGACCTTCGCCGCGCGCACCTACGTGGCCACCCGACGCTCCCTCTACAATCAGGACCCCGAAAAGGGCGACCCCGGCCTTACTCGGCCGTCGAGTGCACCACCGCTGCACCGGCCCCGGCGGCCGCCCCCCCTCTTCCCCGCTGGAACACCCCCCCACCCCCCAAAACCCCCATCACACCCCCACCCCCAAAAGCAGCGCACCGACGCCCCCAACTCCCACTGTCCCCCGTCCCCGCCACTCACATCGCCCCGGCCCCCCGAGCGCGCACACAATCCGACCGCGATCGAACCCCCCCGGCCGCTACTCTCTATAAAGGCCGCCTTCCGCGATGCGGGTGAACCTACCGGTCTTCATTTACCGCCCTCACAGGGGAACACGCCCAACCAGCGCCCGCGCCCCTATGCCCGCCTACGCGTCCCCCCACGCACACCGACCTCTAGAGAAACAAACAGCCGCCGTTCCGTCCCAATTTCGCACCCACCGCACGCCCCACGCCTCGCTGAAAAGCCAGTCTCCCCCATCGCCCCCACGCCCTCAGGCGAGCCACGTGCAACCGGCCCACAACAAACCCGCACCCGCCACCAGCAACGCCCCCTGTCCCAACCCACCACCCACCACACGACGCCACAGCAGCCTCCGTCGGCCCTCGACCCCCCCCCCCCCTCGGCGCGGACACGGACGCCTCCCCGCGGACCCAAGCCACCCACAGTCCCTCCCTTACCCTTCGACCGCGGCCGCCCGCCCCCGCGCCAAGAACAACTCTCTCCTGCCTAGTGTCCATCCCCTTCCCACCCCTCACCGCGGGCTCCGCTTGGTCCGACGACGAACCCCCCGAGTCCTTGCGCCCCCCCCGGACCACGCCACCCCCCCACCCCCCAGCCGCTCAAGTACAACAACGCGGACGGGCACGCGCGCCCACCGGCCCGCGGCAGCATCCGCCCCCCCACCCCGATGACCACGACGCACCGAAGGACAGCCCCTCCCCCGGCGGCCCGCCGGCGGCCCCGCGCACCCCACGCAGGCAGCCCCGACAGCCCCCAACACCACCACCCGCCCCCCACCCCCGGGCTTCCCCCTCAAAGCCCCCTCACCCTACCACCTCGCCCCCACCACAGCACGCACCGCACCCCCCAACAGGACCCCCAGGAACCCCCACTGCCAGCAGCCAGGCACAAACGCGGCCCACACCCCCCCCACAGTCCGCAGAACCACACACCCACCCCGACCACATCGCCACCCGAACCCCACCAAACCAACCCAACTCCTGTCGCACACACCAGCACCACACCCCCACCCCCACAAACTTCCCAACCCCCAGGGACCCCCCCCCCCCCCCCCACCCCACCCCCCGTACCAGCCGCGCCCACCCCCCCCCCCAGCTCCCCCCCATCGACCCCCCCCGAGCACCGGCAAAGCCCAAGAACCCCATCGTCCACCCCCCACCCCGCCCCCCCCACCCACCAGACCCCCCCCCCCCCACCCCCGCGACACCTGACCATCTGCACCACACAGACCAGCACACCGTACGACCCACCCATCCAAGACTCGTGGCCACCCCCTCCACGCCGGCCACCCCCCCCCAGAGCGCCACACCGGCCACCCCCACACGGCCCCCCCCCCCCGCCCCAACCCTAAGAAGGACCCCCCATGACCCACCCCTCCATCCCGTCAAAAATACTCCCCCCACCGCTACCGTACACGGTCACCAACCCGCAGAACCAGCCGACCCCACGCACCAACCGACCTCGCCGCCACCCGCTATCCAAATCCCAACACCCCTCCCCCCGCACGAACACCACGCAGACGGAACCCCGTCACCCACCACCGGACCCCACGATGGACCCCACCCCCCTCCGAGGCACGAGGCGGCGCACCCCACCCGCGACACAACCGGCAAACCCCCGCCCCTCCACACTTAAGACCCCCCCATCAACCGCTAGCCCGGCTCGCCCCATCCATCGACCCCCCACCCCCCCCCCCCAACAACCCGATCGTCTACGCCGACAGCTACCGCACGACCACGCGCCCGCCACTCCGACCCACCGACCACCCCTTAGACCCCCCGACCCCCACCCACCTACCCACGACCCCACCCCGTGCCACCCCTCCTGCCCAGGCACCACACACAACACTGCCCACACGCCTCGACAGACTCTCCCTACACACCCCCGCAACCCCCCACCCCCAGCCCCACCACCACCCGGCTTCCCTATCCCCTGTCACACCCACTCCGAGCCCGGACAAGCGCACGGACCCCACCCAACCAGCCCACCCCTAGCGTAGGACACACCCACCCTTTGAACCTACCGCCGTCGCCGACCTTCTGTGTTCCCCATTCATTGCTCGCAACTCCGTCGACCCCCTCCCCGAGACCGGACACAAGCCGCTCGCACCGGACCCCTATTCGGAACGGACCCACCACCCCCCCCCCCCCCAAACCACAAACCCACAAGAAGTGCAAAACACAACACAACCCGAAAACCAGAAACAAGCACCATACACAAACTTCAAAGCCTACAGAGCACAAAGAAAAAGTCCGATAAAGCCCACGACAAGACCCAAAGACACACAAGCACCCACCAAACAGAAGACAACTAACACAACAAAAACAACACCCAAAACAAGACCGAGGGTAAACCAACTCGAGCCACGCCAACCGCCACGAGCCGGACCACCACCCTCATCCACCCAAGAGAGAACCCCCCAAAACCCCCGTAGACAGCAGGAGGCCACCCCCCACACACCTCAAACCACACTCCGCACCGATCGAACCCCTCTTAGCGCGACAACCGAATCCGATTCATCCCCGAAGCATCAGTGACAAAACCGGAACCCGCCCCACCGCCCAGACACCCCACCCGGCCCCGCCAGCCCTTCTGTCCCCCACCAGCCCACACCCCAAACCTTCCAAACCCCACCCCCACCCACCCCCCACCCCCACCCACCCCAGTCTCGATCTCCCCGTGCACATCGACTACCCCCAAGCGCACGCCCTCCCACGAAACCAGACCTCACTCCACCCGAACCTCAACCCCCGCCCGCAAAACGCACCGCTACGACACACCTCAAGACCACCAAAAACCCACCCCACACCCCCCCCCCCCCGCGACCACCTCGCTCCCCCCCACCACTGTCTCAAACCCACCGCCCCCAAGAAAACACCCCGCGCCACACGAACGCAGACCCCCCCCCCCTAACACCGTGCCCCCCCCCCCCCGCGCACCGGCCCCACGCGCACCGCCCCCCCCCCCCGCCCCCCACCCCCGCTGCACCCCCGCAACCCCCCCGACCCTCCCCCCGAACCCCCCCCCCACCCCCCCCCCCTCTTATCCGACCACCAGCCCCCGGCCCACCCCAACCCCGCCCGCTCCCCATCGCACACAACGACAAGCCTGGACCAGCGAACGCGAACCCACGGCCGCACTGCCACCCCGAACCCAGCCCACCACCGCCAACCCCCCTCCGACACATAGCAAACGACGCCACTCGCGAGCCCCCACCCCCCCGCACCCCCCACCACGGCGAGCAAAAGAACGCCGACCCCTGCCCATCGCCCGCGGCGTCCTCCCTCCCCGCCTAAGCCCCCCCCCCCCCCCCCCAGCCCGCGCCCCCACCCCCCCCCCCCCCACACCAACCACCAGCCCAGCCGCTAGTCCCCGCAACCGAAACAACACCGCCCGCGAACCCCCTACCCCTTCCCTCCGCAAACAGCCCCCCACCCGGCCACCACGCCGTATCCGCACACCATGCAGCGCCACCACGCGGAACCGCGCCCGACACCCCCCGGGCCCCGGCACCACCCCACACCCCCCGAGGAAGCACCCTCCCGCTTAT
>Ga0179591_1312283_pt1 | contig 11086 bp, 9 predicted proteins | sample CZOMad2_1_08_16f_FD_182891 | JGI IMG/M metagenome (GOLD analysis project Ga0179591, IMG submission 182891) | Vadose zone soil fungal communities from Angelo Coast Range Reserve, California, USA - CZOMad2_1_08_16fungal (PacBio error correction) | ecosystem: Environmental > Terrestrial > Soil >... | reverse complement strand
TTCTCTGGGCCATCCTCCCGAGGCGTTTTATCGTGCTGCTGCCGGGCCCCTCTCGTCACCCTCCTTCCTTGGTGCTCCTTCTCTGCGGTTCCGGGTCGCCGTCGGTGCTTGATGGGGTTAATCGCGGCGCTCCTTTCCTGCCAGTGGTTCTGTTGGTATCCCCCCCTCTTCAATCGTATAGGACGTCCCCAACACGGTGACGAGAGAGCGCCCCCCTCTTTGCTCTGAATCCGGTTTGCTCTTCCCTGATTTCCTCGCACCGCAACTTCCGGGGAGAGGCGCCTTTCTCTTTTCCCCGGATGAACGCGCGGGTTGGGAAGGGCCGGGATGACCCTGTGTTGGCGAGACCCTCTGGCCCGACCCTCTTCCCTTGTCCGACACTATTTTTATATTTTCCTCTCTTACATGTGTTTGGCAAGGGATGGAATTGCGGGACGGACGCCCCATCGGAATTCTTACGATCCTGCGACCCCGAGGATGGTCGCGGAGTGCGGGCTCCCCCGCAGACCTTTTAAAGTTGTCCCTCTTATGCTTACGCGCCGTGCACGCTTGCTGGGATTTTATTTAAGGATTTCTTATTCCCTTTATCAGGCTTCTTTCCCCCCTCCTCTCCGAACGTGAAGGGGGCCGTAGGAGATGTTATGAATTCATGCGGCGGTCGCTGAGGACATAGTTGAATTTAATACCCTTCTTCCCCCCTTTCTTATGCGAAGACGCCGTTCTCGAAGCCAAGTGCCGGCTACTTGCCGCGCGCCGGTCCGCCGGAAACGCGCCGGCCTCTTTTTCATTAGCACGACCCGCGAGAAAAACTCGGCTTCACATGGCCGCGGCGACGGATGATGGCGTTGCTTGTAGTCTCTGACGCGTGGTCGTCTCTATTTAGATGACTCGGATTTGGTGAAATTGCGCCCGTTCGTTAAATCTATTCTTTAATGAATCTCTCCCGTATCCTTATAGATTCACCCTTTCTGGTGGCTGGAGCTGATTTGCTGGATAAAATTGTTTTTTCCCCCCCTTCGCGGTTATATGGCGGCCCTAGTCCCAATGATTCACTAGCTTTTTTGCAGTACTTTTCCTCCTTCAAGCCCCTCTTCCAGTTTAGCTCCTTCACCCCTTCTATCGCCCTGAGGGGGGACCAGCGCAGGGGAATGTAGAGGGAAATCCCCGGCGTGCTGTTCCCCCCCCGGCGGTACCCTGAGTCTAGCGGTAGGGCTAGTGAATTAGTTCTACGGAGGAGTTCCCGCATGCCTCCGCCACTTCGACCTTTTTACTCTTGACCCTCCGCACTCGTTTTGTATGCGTTTTTGGTGGATGAAGGATTCAGCCATAGTGCCCTTCACGAGGAGAGGGGAGACAGGCACCTTTTTGTTGGGCAGATTTCCTCCTTTGGTTTTTCCCCCTCTCCCCCCAACCCATCACCCCTTCTTTTTCCTCCTGTACACTAAAGCTGTGGTGAGACCGACTGCGCTCCGAAGTCAGAAGCTTCTACGCTTTCCGGATTCCCCCTTAAACATCCTTTCTTTCTCCTGCTGGAGGAGCCTTCAGACTACGCGTGCCCCCAGAGATCAGGTGGGATTTTGCGAGATTTGAACAATCGATGAACTGTTTTTTTTTCCCCCCTGAACTTTCTTGCTCTCAAGTACCTCCTTTTCCTCGTCTCTTCGGACGTAGGAACGCCCTTTTCGGTGAGGGTTGGGTTTCTCCTTTTTTGGTTTTGGCCTCGCCGCATTTTTAGGACTGCTTCCCGGTTCACCAATCGTATGGTATGGTGGGAAGGACCGTCGTCCTCAGCGGTGACTCTTTTCACGCTCCTTCAGGTGAGCCCTGGGGAAGGAAAATTTCTTCCCGCTTGTCAGGGTTCTTTCCTTGGAAGGTGCGGCACTTCAAGAAACAGCCATCTTTTTTTCTATCCTGGCTTGCCTTTCTCGGCGTGAACTTCTCGCGGGTGGTGGGAGGGACTTTTTTTCCCGGGCTAGACCGAGACTAGCCTTGCCTTGGTCCGGGCGAACGTTTCTCATCGTCGGCTCTCCTTTCTTTTCCCTTGTTTTCCTTTCTTTTTTTCTTCGCAAGGTTTCTGCCTCTTTCGGAAATCGACATCTTTCGAGAGCAGGTGTAAAGTCCCTTTGCCAAATCGTTACGCTAATCGCCTCCTGATGCCGATTTTTTTCCCTATTGGGGTAGCTCCTTTCCACCGCTGCCGCAGGCGGATCGAGTTTTTAAGTAGGCGGGAGAAGATTTTGCGGACATTCAGGTATTTCCGAAACGGTTCTTTGATGGTGGCCCTCCTTCGGGCTTCCGCGACTGTCCGATTCTTCTTCTCCCCTGCGCACAAATCGGCCCCTTTCAGCACATCGATGGGTTTTCTGCGGCGACCTTCTTCCGCGGATCTATTACTTTGGCTCCTTTTAGGTAGCCGTCCGGACAGTCTCGCGATCGAAAGGAGGTTGACGACGTGGCGAGCCGAGCCGATTTCTTTTTCGGGTCTTTTCTTCTGGCGGTTTCTCCTTTTTTCCCTACGTGGAAGATCTTTCTTCTGGTGACTCTCGCCCATGATCATCATGGTTTTCGTTTTGGACCAGCATTAGCACAAGCTTACAAACCGGCTCATTCGGGTGACGATTTTCGACTGCGCGTTTCTTTTTTCCGGCCTCTTTCCCTTGAGCCTGCTGCGAATCAGCGGATTGCGTCCCGTGTAGGGCTTGCCTTATCGGGTGTGTAGGGCTTCGAGCAGGTGACTCACCTTCGCTGCCGTGATTCTTTCTATTCGAACGATGATTTCAGTCATCTTTCTCTTTTCCTCCCTCCTTTTTTTTTCTTGATGCACCCCGGTGCCATCAATCGTCGTCGTCGCCCGCCTCATCGAGGGGTCCATTTCGTGGTCACCCCCCCCCCCCCCCCCCCCCCCCCCCCCCCCCCCCCCCCCCCCCCACACCCCCCCCCCCCCCCCCCCACCCTTCAGCCTTCCGCTCCAAATCGAAGGCCCACCGGCCCGCCACTTCTGAGCAGCCGGACTGGACGTCACCTGGTCCTTCTTAGCGAGATCCCCTTCTCTTTTTTTAGTAACTTTCACCCTGTGCCTCTTGGCCCCCTTTGTCCAACATCTTTCGAATGTGCGTCCAAAAACTTTTTTACGCAACCATGATGATCCTTATGAAAAGAGCATGCTTACAAAGTTCCCACCCTCCCCTCCCGCGCGCTCTCCTTCGCCACATTTTCCCCATCATACGTGCCTCCTCCAAGTCGTCATCACCTTCGTATTCGGACGACTCGGTGGCGCCTACCCCCCGACAAAGTCTTATTTCCACCGATTTTCAGCCACCGCCCCCCGCCCCCCATCCCCGTTGCTGCCTTTTCTTCTCACGGAAGGCGCGCTCGACCCTAGGAGCGGCACAACCGACTCTTCAACCCTCGATGGAACGTGCCTTTCACACCCTCAGTCCTCCCTTAGCCCGTCTTCCCCTCTCTGTCCCTGCTGCTAGGGCAAGGATTTCGACCCACTGATGTTCGTCCGGCATCATGGCGTGGGAGCGGGGCTAGGTTTTGTTATTTCATACCTGGCGATCTCCCTTCATCTCCTCACCCTCTTCCAGTACCTTTCAGCCGACCAAGACTCACACCCAGGAATCCTCTTCGTGCCGCCCGACTCTTGTATAATATGACAATTTTTTTTTTTTCCATGGCTCTTTTTCGTCGAGCACTCCTTACCCCCCCCTCCCTGACTCCGATTTCTCGCGCTCCAGTCTGCCCGTTCCCAACCATGCATGATTCGAGAGGCAAGTGACAGCACTTCTGATTGAATTTTCCTAGAGGGACAACTTTCCTTCCTCACTTTCCCACTCATGTCTCTTCCCCTCAGATTCCCCTCCCCCTTCTTCCTACGTCCGATTCAGCCCCATTCCCTAAGAATTTTCTCGTGAAGCAGGCTACACCTCTCTTCCGTCGAGGCCAACCCAGCTCCAATCAATCCCCCCTTCCCCCTTTCGACGGTCCTCTTCTTCGACATCCCCATGTCAGTTCGTCTAGACATTCGAGGTACACACCCTTATCCGCTTCGACTCGATAAATATCGAACCCTATCTTCAGGCGGAGTTCTCCCGAGGGAGCATATTCCTTCTTAGTTTTCCCAGGAATCCCTCCGCCGCTATAGAGAGAGTCTCTGAGCCTTCGCGCATCTTACTAAAACACAAGCGAGGGTCTCTACCGTCTTTTTTCCTTTACCCCACCCCCGATCGGGGGCCCCCTTCCGTCGCAAACCTTGCCACCTTACCTCTCTAGTGGGTGATCACGTCACTCCTAGTCAATCTTCCCAGCCTCCCCCCCCTGAAGACCTTTTCTCTTCTTTTTATCCAGCGTACAGTGTTATCCGAAGTTCCTGCAGTGCCGCTTTTAATAAGTACGCGCACGAACCTCAGTCTTCTTCCTCCGTTGGACACTCTACCCCCCTTTATCTCCCCCGAGACACCCTTTACCCTTTCCTTGAATTTCCCCCTTTCCCTCTTCGCGTGTGAAGAGCCCGCGCCGAAATCGGTTCGGCTATACGGCACCCCGATCTCCTCCGATAGGGCCTCATTGTAGCCGAACGTTTTTCTGGTCTCCCTTGATAGGACGCTTTTCTTTCACAAGCACGCTTTTTTTCCCTTTCCCCCCGTCCCGTTGTCGTCAGGCACATTCTTCAGCGTAAAGATTTTCTGTGCGCAAGTTTCCAGCCAGGATCTTACCCCCTCCCTTACATCCCTTTCTCCCGTCGCATCTCCCCCCTTTCCTTCGCCTTTCCTTTTTCATGACTAGTTTCTCGCTGGTGTCGCTTGACCAATACGGGCAGGTCGAGGCGGCAGTTGCAATAGCTTCTGTCCACCTTCTCCTGATTCCGCTGCGTATCGGCCCTTTAGATAGATATTGACGATCCGCCCCCTCAGCAAACTTCCCATTTCAGCACCCCCCCTCCCCTACCCCCTGAGGCTTAGGGTCGAAGAACTTTCTCTAGCCAATCGCCCCTCGCGCCGTACCATCGGACAGAGCGTTTTTCGGGTTTCCCCCCAGTTCTTTTTCATGCCTTTCTACCGAACCTCCCAGCCACACGGCATCCCGGCTGAACTTATTGCAGTTCTCCCCACGTTCAAGTCCGCCACTTGACCGACATTCTCCTTCCCGCTGAAATCATTCTTTTTCTTGATTTTCCTCCCCCCCCCCTGGTTTTTCGGCTCCCCCCGTCATTCACGGCCTCAAGAGATAGAGGCTCCGGTGAACTCCACCGGCTCCCGGAACGAGGTGCCTTGCTCCCGGCCTTCTTCCCCCCCATTTGTTTCCCCGCCCCCCCAATGATTTGCAGGAGGCCCTTTTCTTCCGCGATCCTGTTGCCGTAATAGAGCGCTTGATCGTGTCGTGTCAACGCAGGCGCACTCCCCTTCTCAGAGTTCCCCCTTCAATCACCCTCGTTTTAGCCCCAGCTGCGCATCCTGACTCACCCCCAGTCCGGCTTCCGCCAGCGCCTCTATGGCCAGCACCGCCTTTCTCTGCGAACCACTCTTCTCTCCTCCTTTTTTCTATCTTTTTATCGTTCCGTCCCTACGCCCTCAGGGGTCGGTGTTTGGCTCGATTTGCTGCGGCTCACAAGTCCTGTGCTCATTAAGATTTGGCCTGTCCCCCCCCCCTCTGCTCTTCTTCTTTTGGTCTCGCGGGAGAATAGGAGCTTCGATGCCGTTTTGATTTTCCCCGGAAACTATCCCCGCTTCGGTTCCCTTCCCAAAACCGAGCGCGTTAACCGAGGAACCGCCGCCCTTCTGACCGCCTCCTTCCCTATGAACTCTCCTCCTTCTGAACTGCTTTCATCAGCGTTCGCCTTGAGTTAAAGATGACGCTCTATTTCGCGGAGTGGGCTGTGGAGAAGGTGGCGATTTTCTTTTTTTGCTTCCCCAACTCGGACGCTCCTTTCTCCGCTTTTCGTTCTCTTCTTGTGGGGGAAAGGGGGATGAGCTACTTGCAAGGGGTCTTTCCCCTGCCCTCCCTTTTTCCTGAAGCCGTTATTGAAGTGTGGCTTTTCCGTTTGAGTCCCTCCCAGGACCGTTACATCTTAGAGGTTCCTCCGATTCACGACGTCCCTTAAAGCCTTTGCCGATGCCTTACGGCGCGTCGGACGGCGATCCTTCCCCGTTATTTCCTCCTCTACGCAGTGCCTGTTGGATTTTCGGCGCTTTCCTGAATCATGCGTCTGGGGTAGCGTTTCGCCGCGGTGTGGATCGTTAATCTTTCACTAGATTTCTCTCCCTTTTTCTCAGCGACCCTTTTCCCCGCGAAGGTCTCCGTATTGCAAACGGCACTCAGGAATATTCCCGGCCGGATTGCCTGAGGGCGAGACCCCCTTTAACTTCCTCGTCTCAGGCTTCCTTCTGGCGTATGGCGTCGACGAATCGAGCTGCCGTTTCATATTTAGATGAAGATTGCTTTCGGGTCGATCTTTTTACATCGCATCGGTTTACCTTTTCTTTCATTCTTTCCCCCCTTCCCGGCGATCTGACACAGGCGAGGCTGTTTTTCTTCGCTCTGAAGTATCTCCGGGGTCGTTCCGAATTGGTTATGGCCGGATCGTTCTTACGATTTGGTCCATTTTCTATCTTTTTGTGCCTTTTCTCTCCCCTCCTCAGTTCGGCCTCCCCCCCCCCTTTCTCTCTCACACGTCATGTGAACGAGGGGTCCCATGCACGGCGCCGGGGTAAGTACTTCTGTGGGCCAAGTTCGCTTGGCCTCCCCCCGTTAAAGATGTCCTTGCTGTCCCTTTCCGCCCGGTTGCGACGGAGGAAGTTTTGCTTCTGACGAACAATTCATGTAAGCTGTAATCCCTCCTCTTGCTGTCGGTTTCTTTCCCTTTGGTTGATGAAGTCCTTATGAAGCCTAGTGGCCATTCACCCCTTCTAGTTTGGCTCCTTTCTCTTTTCCCTGGCGGCGATGGCTCTTCTTTTTGTTGGGCTCCCCCCCCCCTACAAACTCTTCCTGTAACCCCGATGTTAGGTGAGGACTCCCGAATGAGTTAAGAAGAGAAGACCTCCTGCTCTTGCTTCGGCCTACTCTCAATGTTATTTTCTTTTCTGACGAAGGATACCGCCCTTCCGCCTCGACTTCTTTTGTTAGAGATTTTGACAGCTCTCTTCTTGGGTTCCCCGACTTTCTTGTCCCTCCAAGTCCATTTGCTTTCTCTCCTGCTGAAAGGCTGTCGACAGCGTGTGATTCATTCCTTGTGGTTATTCTCAGGTGTATTCCTTTCCCCCATCGGATGGGTCCCTCTGCGACGCCGGAAGTTTCCCCCTCGGTGGACTTTCAGATTTTACAAGCCTACCGGGGTGACGTTCGGCAGTCCTTGGGGTAAGCATAGAGTTTTTTTCCAAAATAGTCTCCTTTTTGTGCTTTTCCCCTTCCTTTTCGAAGCTCTCCCTGTTGGATATCCGGGAGCTGAGCGCGGCAACTAGTAGAAAGGCTTTCTGGGAGGAACGGTGCGGATAGAAGAGCCGCGATCAGTTTTCCGGGCGTTTTTCCTGGACCAAATTAGTCCTCCGAAGAGGATTCTTTTTTTTTCTTCCTTGGTAGTCTTTGCAGTTACTGGCGCTTTTCAAATAGACATAGCTGTGGTCCCTTAGAGTCCCCGCCCCTCCCCCCTTCCCAAAGCCCTCCCCTTCTGTCCTCTTTTTTGTAACATAGGGGTCGAGCTCCTTGAACGCTGCCAGCAGGCAGGATAGTCCTTGCTGGGGAGGACCTCCCCCCTTCCCCCGGTTTATCTTTTTTTTTTGCTACCGTCGGGCGTGGCCGCGCCGCCTCTCAGAGCGCGCCTTACCTCAATCCGGACTCTCCCATCCCTTCTTTCTGCATTCTGGACGCGATGGCGCGACTTCTGGAGACCTTTTCAGGCCATTCCCTGCCCCTTCAGTCTTCTCAAGCGGTTTATTCACTTTTTCTTGAAGAGGATTTAGGGAAGGCGTTGCGGACGTGATCGGGCTTGAGCTTAGCTTGGCGGTAGGTCGTTATTTTTCGTCTCGCGGTTTTTTTCATATCCTACCCTGATACACATGCTTTTGTTTCCCTTTTTGGACAAGAACTCTCCGATGTGGACCAACAGTTGCCTCCTCGCACAAGGGAGATTTCGAACGTTTCTTCTCCAACCACGGCGATCTTTTTGACGAGACCACCCCCTTAAGGATTTTCCCCCTTTCCCGTTTCGGGCCGGTTCTTCTCGTTGTGGAGCCTCTTGGCTTCGAGCAGGTTCAATCTCTTGACCGAGATGAGTCTTTTTCTTTAAATACTATCTCTTTTCTCTATCTTCCTTCTTTTTTGTTGAGTCTCTCCCCTCCCTTTGACCCCCTTTCGTCCTTTCTCGTCGACCCTCCTCTTTTCCCTCTTATGGAATGGTAGTGGTCCTTGAAGCCCGTCGGCACCCTTCACCACCCTTCCGACACTTTTCTTCTTCCGGATTGGATTTCCTTTTGGGATCTTCTTTCTCCCTGAGCATTTCCTCCTTGTGCGCACAACCTTCACCCTTTGAGAGATGCCCTTTTCCCAAAATAGGCTCACTCCTGGTCAAAAGGACTAAAAATGATGTAATGGGCGAGATTCTTTGAGCCCTTTTTCGGGCTCCCCTCTCCCCCCTCCCAGCTCTCCTGACCACTTAACACCCTCCGTCCGTAACCCTCCTGAATTCAACCCTTCGTAATCACCTCGTTCTTCCCGACGTACTTGCCGTCTTTCCGCCCCCTTAATTGCGCCATTTTTTTCCTCCCAAGGCCGCCCCCCCCCTGGTTGCTTTTTTCTTATTTTATGAGCATCCTTCCCCCTCGAATCCCCCCCCCCCAATCGTCGTCGTCTTCAGACGACGTATTAAACTGATACCGTGCCCCCTCCCTTACTTTCCTTCCCCCTCCGGAGCCCTATACTTAAACCTGCTTCCTCTTGATGAAGTGTCCTTAGCTCGACCCCATGTTAACCAAGCCTCGGTCTTTGTTCGGTAGCGTACCCGATTTTTTGTCAAAGCTTTTACTTTCCTGAGATCGGCCGCTCTCTTTACTCAAAAGCTCCCCATTCCCTGCCTCCCGACCAAGCCATAAACAGAGTATTAACCTCCCCTTAGACTGATCTCTGCCCCCTTCTTCTCGTACTTTCCTTTTTCTTCTGTATCTTTCGCCCTCTCCCCGGTCATACCACTACTTCCTCAGATTTCGCTCTTTCAAGGCCGCCGTCTCGCCCCCCTGACTGATCTGCTTATTCGTTTGCGTTGCCCCAACTTCCCGGACCGTTTTACATTTTCCCGACCCTAAGGCGACCCCAAGTTTTCTGAAGACCCGTCACCGGTCCTGAGAGTGACGTTCCCCCTGTAGGAATACTTTCCTCTTTTCCCACCCCCCCCCCTTTACAAATACGCTTTTGTCCCGTGGAAGCAGGCCTACCTAGAGAGTATAGGAAAAAACATCTCACACCATCACCGCCAAGTCCCTCGAAGAGTACGTTAGCTCCAGCCCCAGATTTTTCCGTCTAAGACTGTCCACTCCCTCCCTCCTTAGACCTACGATTTTCAAAATCTCGAAACACACATCTCGGCGGAATGTTCAGCACGCTCTTCTCTCCCTGGATGAGTCTTTTTTTGAATCCCCCTCCGTCCGATACCAGCGAGAGCTGATTCGGACGCGAATCTTCGTTCCTCAACCGAAATCTTTGGGTATGAAGGTTTTTCGGGTTCTCTTGGGTACACGCCCCTTTCTCTCACGGCGACCTCCCCCCCTCCCTTGTGTGACCTCTTGCTTCAAACCCTGCCTTAATCCCCAGATTAAAAGACCCACCGAAGCCTTTCCTTTGATCGCGTCCTTCAGTCCCTTTCTGATTCCTTTTTATATCCCCTCCCCCCTTACCCCCCTCAGAACTTAAAATGCACGAGCCCTCCTTCCTATGTAACTCGTCGGCCCGCGAAGCCTATTGCCACAGCGAAATTTCCCCGTTCATTCCTCTCCTGAGATCTTTTTATCCTCCTACCTTCCTCCCTTTAGGATGGCATCCTGTGTCCACCCAGAGAATTTGATCTTGGCCTCATTGGTTAGCTGACGAGACGCAAGCTTTTTATGTTTCCCTGCTTCTCGACCTTTTCCTGCCAACATCCTTCCTTTTAACTTTCTCAGCTTTGGCGATCTTCATTGCAAATTCCTTATTCAGCGTAACGTATGTGAGAAAACCAGTTCTTAATTTCCCGAATATCCCTTTGCAGTCTCTACTTTAGCTTTCGCAATAGAAATAGTCCTTCTCCTCCTGAAGGTGCTGCAGAGTTTATCTCTCGTAGAATTGACCACGCAGTTTTTTCCCCCCCTTAGTCCCTTTTGTCAATACCGGCGTATCCCGGCACGTGCTTCGAGATCTTTTCGTCGCGCCTATTAGATCTCTCTGACCCTCCTCCCCCCACCACCTCGTTCCGACCCATAGACCCCTCCGCATGCTTCATTCCAGCGAACGAAGACGTCCTTTGCGGATCGATTCCCGAAATTCCTTATCGCCTCCCCTACGATCGCGCCGCCAGTGCATGCCAGCGCGCAGAGGAGCGTCTTCATTTTTCGTTTCCCACTCCTCCGGGTAATGCTTTTCCCTCCCCGAATCAGCCAAACGTTTATTCTCCCAGTTCACGGATGAAGTGAAAAAATTTCCTCCCCTCCCCCTTGCCCCCTTTCCCCTTCTAGTTCCCCCCCCTCCCCTCCCCTATCTTTGTTCCGCTTTTTAAGCGAAGGACATTTCAGCTCCCCCTTCATCCAGGCCATTACTGATTTTCTCTTCCCTCCAACCGGCCTCCCTATCGGAACTCTGTGCGATTGAGACTTCCTTTGTCCTAGGAAACCCTTGTCGTATGCGAAGCCCCGCGCGGTTCTTGAGTCCTCTCCCGCCCTTTATCCGTATCTGATCGGTCAGGTCATGAAACCCCCACCGGCCTCCGGCCTCCGTGCGCCCTCAACTCCTAAGACTGTCTCCCAGCGCCGCGTCCTAATATTTCATGCACTCTGTTGTCCCGCTCACATCCTCCAGGCTCCCCCTTCCAAACTGTCTTCTCGATTGACCTATAAACCCCCCCTTT
>Ga0179591_1281073_pt1 | contig 11087 bp, 14 predicted proteins | sample CZOMad2_1_08_16f_FD_182891 | JGI IMG/M metagenome (GOLD analysis project Ga0179591, IMG submission 182891) | Vadose zone soil fungal communities from Angelo Coast Range Reserve, California, USA - CZOMad2_1_08_16fungal (PacBio error correction) | ecosystem: Environmental > Terrestrial > Soil >... | reverse complement strand
CCCCCCCCCCCAAGAGCGTTTCGTCGGAGCCTTTTTTTTGATGGAATATGCACTTTAAGCTGATGTTCGTTTTGTTAACTTCGCATTTTTTCTTGGACACTCATGCAATATCCTTGTCCCCTCCACCCTCTCTTTCGCTTTGGTCTGTTGGTTTTTTTCGTATAATCCCCCTTTAGTAGTCTTCTTTGTGCCGGCGCCTTTTACCGCATTTATACCTCCTTTTTCTTTTTTTTACTTGTAGTCTGTCCAAAGAAAAGTGTTTTCCTTTCTCTTCCAGAAAGTAAACGGCGCCGGTTAGTTCCCCCCTAAGGATTTAAGATGCAGCCTTTTTTCTTACTCTTATTTTCCCCCTCTCTCCTGTTTTTCCCTCTTCAAATCCGCGTTGTTAGTAAACCTTTCTCCACTACCCCACCAATAGTAGGAAATGAATAGATATTAAGCTTCCCATGATCTTCTAAGCCAGTTTTCTCTGTGAAGACACTTTTGCCTTTTGTCTCTCATCCAAGGATTCACGCTTCTTCCCAATTGCACCCATAGACCACTCTCCTATCTCTGTATGGCCTTCTTGAGCTTTCTATCCCTGAATTTTGCCTCTCAACCTTTCTTTAGTGGCCCTCTTTTGCCTTGTCGCAACCCTCCCGAAGCAGCCCCCTCATGTGGAGGATGAAAGAACGCCCTATCCGTACCACATTCTCCTTCTCTTACCTGTGATCTTTGGTAATGGTTTTCTCAGGCTTCTTTGGCATATTTTCTTTGGATTTTGACCCCCGTCCAGCGCACCTCCTCCGGGAAAATCCCTTTAACAGATCTGTAGACGACAAACTAGCGATGGGTTGAGGGAGTTCCAGATTCATTTAGTCTGCGTTACAATGTTCTTTCCGCGGCCCCCTGACCCCCTGTCAGATAACCAGTTGAGATTGCCCTTTTGCAACTCGCCAAATATCCCAGAAAAGATTTCTTTTGCATTCATCTAATTAGATACCCTCCTACGTACCTTAATCTTTGTTTTTCTAATTCAACTATAATCGTCTCCCCTTGATAGCACGACCTTTTTTCGAACCTTAATAGGGATCACCCGTTCCTGAGGTACCCCCCCCTGGTTTCCTGCATAAACCCCTCACTGTGACACCGACTTGTTATTTTAGGGCCCCTTTTTTTTCCCCTGCCTAATTCTTTCCCCTTTGGACGTCGACCCTCCTTTTTTCCCTTTAATTTCGGGTCTTTCACCCCTGACGTCGTTTTGGAGGGGAGTCCGGAGATCCTGTTTGATGTCCAACTTCCCCCCTCTACCCTTCCGTTATTTTTTTTCCTCTCTTCGATTTTTTGGGACCCTTCCCCGACTACTGCCCCTTTCGGAATGAAATGCGGAGTGTCTCCTGCTTTCCAGAACAGTTCTACTCGTGACTTGGCCATCGGGAGGAAGTTTCTTTATTCCCATTTTTACAAACTGCACCATACCCTTTTTCTTTGACCTGCGCCAGATTTGTGATGTCCTCTTCTGTTGGGCGCTAACCCTTTTTCCGTTACCTATTCTCTCCTCTCCGGAACCATTTTTGACCCAAGAATAAAACTTATTTCGCCGTAAAAAATATAAGTTAAGTCTTCTGTGTCAACCCCCTTTTTCGCGGAATCACTCCTTTTATTCGAAGTCCTCTCCGGTTCCAGTCCCCCATTATTTTTCCTCCTTAACCCTGTTTAGATATAGTTTTCACGTTACTCTGCTCAACCTCTTGAATGTGCTACCAAAACCTTTATTCGCCTGCGTGGTCCTGACCAGTTCTGATCCGCCCTTGTTCAATAAGCAGCTTTCTAGCGAACTTCAATTCCGCTTTCCCCATCCCTTTGTTTGCTTACCCTTGACTGCACGCGCTCTCTTGCCCCCCCAATAGGCGGTAGTTCCTTTGAGTCCCAAGGATCACCTTTACACTTATAACCTTTCAAGTCTCTTTGTTTATGTGTTTATGTTGAAGAATTCTCTTTCTGATCATGAGCTCTGCTGGGTCATCTTCCCCACCAGCAAATTTCTCTTCTTCACTTTCTGTTGTTTGGCGGTTTTCTGCCCCCTTCCTCTTCCCAAAGTCCATAACTCATACTCCAAACGAATTTCATTTTTGTTGTCGTTAGCTTTTTCTCGTTCATTTCTTTACACCACATCAACACAGTTAAGGGGTCGTTCCCCCTCCTCCTGAAAGGCCCATGCTATATTTTCTACTCCTCCGGTGTTGTTTTTTTTTATTTAGCTGATTCTTGTTTGAACCTTTTCTTTTTTTTTTTCCCTTCCCATTGGATTTTTGAGTCCTCGCCCGAGAAAAAAAGCTTTTTTCCCCCACGCTGCGTCTCCCAAACTGCTAATTGCGGTTCTCTCTTTCTTTTCGGACTGTTGTTTCTCTTTTTCCCACCGCCCCATCCCCTTTTCCGTTCCTGTTCCTCTTTTTGAATTGTGAAATCCCCTCCTCCGCATTCTGTATCTTCAGTTCTGAAACCCACCAATCAACGAGTCCTGAACCCTTAGTAACTTGGTAGCGTTTCCTTTTTTCTTCCCCCCTCTTTTCTGTTAAATTTTTTTTTCACCTCGTTGTTGAAGTGTTGCGAGAAGCAAACCCCCACGATTAATCGCAAGGGACCTTAAATTTCTCCCCTGTCTCTTCATTCCTATGGTAGTAGGCATTCCTAACTTTCCATCGCATTAAACTCTTCATACGTTGTGGCTTCCCACCTAGAGTCCTCTCTCTTACAAGTGTAAATCTCTAAGGCAAGGGTGAATGAGCAACTTTTGCATTTGTCCCCCCCGGATCTTTCTACCGTGCCTCCCCTCTTTTTTCTCTCGCCCCTCAAACTTTTAAAAGAAGCAACCTATCGTTTTTTCCGTCTGACCATTCTTTCCCCCCAAACCAATTTAAGTGAGCTGTCGCCTCGTACCCCCCTGACCTGTTTTCCCTCGTACACAAACCGCCCCTTCCTTGCCCCAAGCACTGCCGCGGGCATCCCAGGTGTTATTCCGTTTACTTTTGTTATCACTTTCCTCCCTCAAACGTTTCCCTTTTTATATCCCGGTCTTTGTTACACTCCCTCAATTCCTCTTCCTTTTTCCATCCAGTAATCGTCCTTTTCCCCAGTCCCGCTTTTCTCAACCCCCACACTTCTAGAGGAAATCCACTCACGTCCTGTTAGATTTCATGTTTTCTTCATCACCCAGGATCCTTCCCCGGTCCTCACCTCCCCCAACATCTGAAAAGATCTTTCTTTTCCCCCCCTACTATTTTACTTAGCTTCCCCCCCACTGAACTCCTGTATCTTCCTTTTTAACTCTGCTAACTCAACACGTACTTTCCATTAGTTGGGATTGGTGGAGGAACTTGTACCTCCCCCCCCCCCAATGACCCCCCTTCCTTTCTCCTAGGCCTTTACGACCATTTTCTTTGGTTTTTCCATGTTGAAAACCTCTTATAGTTGAAGAGAAACCCCCTGACTGGGCAGCGCTATCTCTAATCGAGCATACCTCCCTAGTGGCACTGTTCTGGTTTTCCTATTTTCCCCCGGACCCGAATGATACCCCGTTAATCTTACCATTCATGTTCCCCCTTCGCCGTCTCCCCCTAACACCTTTTCCACTTTCCTCAGTCTAAGGAATTCTGCACGCAATCGACTCTTCTTTCTTGCTTGACTTTGAATGCTGTGCACTTTCCTTCGTCTGGGAAGCGCGACCCCACATTTGATTCCTTTTTTTCCTTTTCAACAATGTCCTGACGAAGCCTTTTTATTTGAGGGTTTTCTTTCACAGCATCCTTGAGATTCTCTTCATGTTTTGGTCTCCTGCAGGACCTCCCCCCCCTTTAGCTAGCAAGGAATTTCCTCGAGCCATTTTTTTCCTCCGTTTCCTGCATTTCATAATTCCTCCCGATATGTGATTTAGTTGCTGTTAGTGGGCTTTTTCTTTGAGTACCTTTTCTAGATGAGTCCTTCACACACATTCCAGTTCTGCCAAGCCACACTTCACTACCCCCTCTTCTTGCCGGATTCGAGTAGGGCTTTCATCTATGGTGATAATCTTCGCGAATGATCCCCCTTCCCGAGATTTACGTGGGAAAACCCCCTCTTACGCCCTCTCAGTAGCAACAGGAGGCGTCTTTCCGGCATCCCACTTCCAGCCGTCGGAATCTACCTCATCACGTGGTGAAAATTACCCTCCCAACTACCTCGCCTCCCCTGAAAGTTTTTCCGCGTATGAAAAAGATACTCCTGACCTATTCCTACTAACCCACCCTCCCCTAATCTTGCTCTCTTCCCCGGATTCTATGTGCCTCTGTGCTCCCCATTTGACATTTCTCCCCCCCCCCAAAAAAGAAATCCCCGGTCAGTCCTCAGCAAAGTCCTCCGCCTTGTCTAAACGCGAGTTTTGCCTATCCTATATTTTGACTAAGAACTCCAGTTGTTTGTTTTTTGATGTAGATATCTCAGTAACTCTAGTTGTTCTCCTCTGCTCTTTTGATCTTCTTGACCCTTATTCTTCTGTAACACAAGTTGAGGAGCCCCACCTCCCTTCAAGTCCTTAGCTACCTCCTCCCCCTCTGAGCGGTTGCTTTTTTTCCTCCGAGAGTAGTATGATGATTTTTTGGCCCGTCCCTTCCAGCCTGTTTCATTCGTATGTATTTAATTTTCAACCCGCCCACTGTTTTCCCATTCGTTCCTCCCTGCACCTTTCACGAACCATGACCCCTTAAGAAGGCCCATTGCTCCATCGTGATTTCATTGGTTTTTCACGAATGCCTATTAGGTTCCCGCGTCCCTGCTTCTGAGGAGTCATTCACCCCCTATTCGAAAGCCTTCTCCCTCTCTCCCTTGCCCCCCTTTTACTAATTTTAAGTCGATATTCTCCATTTTTTGTAGGATCATCTTCTTCCCATGATTAAAGCGAGCGAAAAAAGCCATTCACTACTCTTTGAAACTAATCCTCTCTTTTCTTCCTATCATATTTCTATTTTTCAAAGCGTCAGTTCTTCCCCTCCTTGTTTGAGACGGTTTCCCTTTTTTCTTCAGAGAACCCCTTCCTCCCTGAATCTCCCCCTTCCAGCTGCGTTTGAGGAAAAGCCAACTACTCCTCCGTAGCAACCTCCCTTTCCCCTTTCCCCGTTCAGTGTAGTTCTTTCCCCTGATTTTGTCGTCGCTCAGTCCCTCTGACGTTCCTTCATTCAAGCCGTTTTCTCCTGAAACCCTTTCATCTTTTGAGGTGAGATTCCTTATGTTTCGGTTAAAATTTCTTTCCTCTTGCGTTTTTTTTTCTTAAACCCCATGTAGATGACATTTTTCTCTTAACACCTGGCCCCCCAATAGAAAAGGTCCCCTCTGCGTGCAATGCTTTCGATATCCCCCATTCCCTCCTTTTTCCCCTTTCCTTTTGTTTCAAACGTTTTCCTCTTTTTCTTCCCCATGATCCGTACTCCCCCTTTTTTTGCCCCCCTTTCTTTTTTTGACGGTCTCCCTTCCGACACGGGCTCACCCCATCTAATTAACCACCCCTCCTGGAAAATGGTGGAGTGTCGCATACCGTTTTGTCACCGTCCATGATACATTCTTTCCATTCCATCCCCAGTCATATATTTCAAAATTCCAGTTTCTGCTCTTTTAAGTTTGGAGGAGTCACCCCCTGATATCACTGTTCAACTCCCCCCTACATTTTTTTCCTCCATTTTCCCTTATTTTTGTTTCCCTCGAGGTTTCAGATTGTTGTTGACTCAAGTTCCCCATTCATGGTTCCCTATTCCTTAATCCCTAACACTCTCTTTCTAGGTCTTTTTGTCACCGCACTTTTTCTCCCTAGACGTTTCCCCGCGGGAGGGACTTTCTCTTCCGGAAAGAAAATACCCTCCCCAGGTATGGCCCGCTTGCGAGACATATGTGACAGGATTTATCTGTGTTTTTCTCTTTACCCCAACCTTCTTTCCCTCCTGAGCTTGATAAGTGAAAAAGTTTTGCACATACATCTCCTTTTCCGGTCCAAGATCGTTTACTTCCCCCCTCGTGGGTCCATATTTTTTCCTTCACCCCGCCCCCGCTTTTCGATCTCCTCATCCGGGTTCGGCATTCTTTGCTCACCCCTTTCTCCTCCTTTTTGTTCCTTTTGAGATTCCCTCGTTTCATTTTTTCTCCCGTGCCCAAAGGTACTTCGATTTTCTTTTTTTGTCGACCTCTTTTGCATGATAGCCGGACTTTCTCATATGATCGGCAAAGCGAATAAGCCCTTTTGCCGTTTCCCCTGGTTTTGCCAGCCTTTCCCCCCCCCCTCTCTGCCTTTCCCCAAAATTGTTACCCAATGCTTTTTCTTTTTTACCAGTTTTAACCGGCTTGAACCGTACCCCTTCCTCCCTTTCAATTTTTAGTTTTTATGTTTGATGACTCCCTGAGTGCAGAGCCTCTGTTGGCGCTTTTTGGCCCTGACCAATAAGAGGAGGGAGGTCCCCTCCTGATGATTCTTTTAGGGTTTTCTTGAAAAAATCGACTTCCCCCCCCGAAAAAAGAACTAATCTCAACCCCTCCATTTTCCCTTGGCCCTTCTTGCTTTTCTCTTTTCTCGTTACTTATTCCCCCCCCTCCTTTCTCTTCCCCCGATGTTTTTTTTCAGTCCGGCAGACAGGTACCACACCAACTCTTTATCTTTTTTTTTCCTCTAATTTTTTGAGAGATTTCTGGTTTTAACCCTTGGATTTGGCACTCCACTTATGTTCTCTTCTTGGTAATACTTCCCCTCTCACCCACGTCTAACCTCCAGAATGTTCTCCCCCACAAATGGAAACTTGGCCTTTTCTTTTCTTTTCCTGTTTTCCCTTCGTTTTTTTCCCTAAGAACCACCAGGAAGTTCATCCCCCTCCTTGTTTTTGTATTCTTCCCCAAGAAAAGCTCCCCTCATCGTCTTCTTCCCCGATCATGTCTTCCCATTCCCAACCTTACCATCTCCCTTTTCCATTTAGGAAGTCTTTTTTTCCCTTTTCAGTATGGTGGACCCTTTTTTTGCAAGCGTAGATACTTCCCCTTTTGGACGCCAAAACCACCGTTCTTTTTTTAGCACGGATTCTCTTTCGGGATCCGCTCTTATCTGGATATCCTTTCCTCCCCTTTCGCCCAATTACCAGCTTCCCCAGTTGTGGCTGATCCCCCAACTTCCTTTAGTCATTCGAGATGCCCCGTTCTCCTAGCGAAGCAGGTTTATTCAAACAGTTCCTGTCCACCCCTAGATATACGTCTCCTCCCGCCTTGTTCTTTTAACCCCTTAAACACCGAGTTACACTGATCTGTTTGATAATGTTTCTTTCAAAACTTTTATTTTCTTTTTTTGTCTCGCCGATTAACGCCAGGACGTTTAAAGTCTCCCCCCAAAGTCTCCCTTTCTTTCACTAGCCCCCCTTTTTCACCAGGTTTTTCTGGGCGTGTACCTTTTTTCCCCGAAATCTACCATGTCCACTTCCTTCTTTTTCTCTGTGCGTAGCCGAGTCCGCGATTGCGGAGATGCCAGGAACGAAAGCAGTAGTTCAAATGGCTCCCAACCACTAATCTTCATCACCCGAACGCAGTACTAGAGGTTCCTTTTTTTTTCGAATCCCCCCTTCCCTTTTCATACAACCGTTTTTGACGAGAGTTTTTGTTCCCCCCACTTATGACGTCGCCGTCCAGTTTGGACTTCTTCCCTGGTCCCTGTTTGACCCCCCCGGTTTATACCCTCCCCAAAACGTTGCCTTCTTTGGTTCATTAGTTTCTTTACTTTGACCTCTCCCCCCTTTTTCCCCCTGATGCGTCAGCACCCCTATTCTTGTCTTGGAAGAACCGTAATCGTTCTTTTTTTTTTTTTTCAGCTATCAAACCTTCGTCCCAGTCGTTTTCCTTTTCTCGAAGTCGAGATGAACGCAGCGTGTCCATTGCCGCCTTTTCTTGACCCTTACGGCGAATTTTCCGTTAGTTCATTTTCATTCTTGAAGACCCCAACAAGTTGACCGGGCGTTATTAAAGTCCTAGCCCCCTCCCCTCCCCCCACCCTCGAATATTATTTAGGGAGAACGCTTATTGTTCCCTCTTTTTTCACTCGGCTTGCTCAGCGCGCTCCATCTCTTATTTTTGACCCAAATTGACCACTTCCGGCCCCTCCCTGGAGGTGGAGTAAGGCTTGTTTTCTTTTTTTTCTTCCCGCGCATTCTGTAGCGCTTTGCCTGCTCTGAACCGGGACACCAGTTTGATTGCACGCAAGTGCATTTTACGGCACGATGAATTCCGCCTTTATCTCCACTGATGGCATAGGACCCTCCACTCTGTCGTCCCTTTCCCTCGGTTAGGGCCTCGGTTGGATTGCCACGTACTTGCGTCTAGCTTCAAAAATTCAACAAGTTTCGGCCCGAGTCCCTCCATTACATGCATTTGCATCGTCTCTGCGAGTTTTCCCCGAGTGGCGTGCATCATTATGATCTCTGCTTTAAAGAGAGAGATTGCCCTTTCCTGACAAAAACCCCCTTTCGGCTCTTCCGAAGTTTTTAAAAGGCTTGCAGTTCTCCTCCTTTTCTAACCTTTTTTTTTTTTTTTTTTTTTTTTTTTTTTTTTTTTTTTTTTTTTTACCCGTCGTCGGACTCGTCCCCATGAATTTTTTTTTGAAAATACCTACAAACTCCTTTCTCTCCTGAAAATCGGAATTCTCTGCACCCTCCCGTACTTTCTAGCTCCCCAACCGAAGCCTGAGGCTCTGTATCGTCCAGAAGGTCCCCTTTCTGATTGGCGACCCTTCAATTCTGACTTTTTCTAACAAAACTAACTACGGAATCCTTGCTACTCCCCTTCCAGGCTAAGCATTGATCACCCTCGAGTTTTTATTCCTCTCCTTTCAACCTCCGTTGTGTGTTTTGCTTTATTCCGAATAATTTTTCTGCCTTTTTATGGAATTCATGACACTGCTTTGAAAGTTAGTTTGGTTCACAATTCATACTTTTATCTGGTTCCAAATCCTCTTATTCCTTTTTCCTTTGACGCTAATAATAAATATTACTCTTTGCTTTTGGTTTTAGTAGATTCCTCAGTAGTATATATGTTCCCCTCTATACCCTCCCCATCTTATCGATTTTAGTTCTTCTAACCCTTGCTGAATTCTATCCTAACTGAATGTCGTTTTTCTCCAATTTTCCTTCACCTTCCCTAAGTTTGCTCCTCATTTTCCCTGGTTGGTTTTCACGACTTTCCCTTCTCTTAGAGTACATCTAGATATCCGGTATGCACCTGATACCCCCTTTTCTAGCACTCCTCCTCTCTCCGCTTTCAACCCTTCCCTTATCTGTTATTAGATCTGCCCCTCCTTTTTTGCTTGTAATCATCCCCCCAGTGACTTCCTTCCCCCGTGGAATAATAGAAAGAACTACGAGAGCTTTCTTGCTTATTCTCTTGACCTATTAACTCTTCCTTTCAGTAGTACTGCCGTGCGTGCTCTCCACGGTTTGCGGGTTCTCGAAGAGCCCACTAAGCGCACTAGAAAACTTTCCGCAGTTTCGGATGACAAGTCCCCTCATCCCTCCGTCTCAAAAGAAACTTTGCCGTCTTCAGTCCTTTCCCGTGCTGGCATTCTATTTGGCTAGAAGAAAATTCCTCACTGGTGTTTGTGCCCATCATTCCCCAGAATTTCCCTAACTTAACATTTCTATGAGTTTTATTCCGTTTTTACCTATCTAACCTCCCGAAGTTTGTGCACCTTTTTATAGTTAGCTTTACCAAATTTTTGCCCCCCCTTTATAAAGGTTGAGATTCCCAGTTGTCAACAAGCCCCCTCGTACCCCAGTCACTCTTGCCTTTTGACCCACATGATATGCGTAGCCCCTCTACTTAACCCTGGTTATACCCTTCCTGGGGTTCAGTTTTCCATTTAGTAGCCCGACCAGAATGGTTTTTGAAGTCCTTCTTCTTTAAGACCTACTATTCCCATGGAAGTCCCTCTAATTCCCCCCCCATTTCCCCAGAAGTGGCGGGTACATACTTTTTTGTTCAGCCATTGATTAAAATTTGAGTCCTTCCGACCGTCGATTATGGTCCAAAAAGACAGATCTGATTGCTGTCAATCATTTTTTTTCTTTCTTCCCCCTTGCTCGTTTTTATTTCTCCCCTCCTGCCTCACGGTACCTTTCTTTTCGGCAAGAGATGGTAGTCTTTGTTTTTTTTGAGCCCTTCCTTTCCCTTACTGTGAATTCTCTTCATGATGAATCTCCTTCAATGCTCTGGAGGTCTTTTTTTCCCCCACACTCGACACATCATTTGCGCTTTTACCCCCTCAGTGTCCCCGGGCTTCGTTACCCCCTTCCCATAAATGAAATACCCCCCCAACTTGGGGGTGGTTTTTTACTCTTCGTATAGACTTTTTTCCCTCGTGAGATTGTGTTTGTTTTTTAACCATTCTGCTTTCCCTTCGGGATAAGCATAAGCGACCACTGTTTTGTCAATCACTTACTTTCGTAAAAAACCAGTATCCTTTGTACCTGGTTTTAACTTTTCCTTATCCCTCCTCTTCTGTCGATCTCGAATCAGGGGTATCCCTTCCTTTTCTTCCTTACCCCGGTTGATATTGAGCACTTGGCAACCTCTGCGAGAAGTAGGTCATGTGATAAGCCCACCCCCCTGGACCTTCGATTGTGATGGGCGGTCCTAAGTTCTTGAAGGATCGTGACTCTCCCGCTGCTTTCATTCCCCTCCTTCCCTTCCTCTAATTTTTTTTTGTCACAGCAGCTGACTCCTTCTCTTTGCAAAAATGGTCCCCCACCTTGGTGCGGAGAAACTTGATCCCCTTTTCCATTCCCCCCCAATCAATTTCTCGGTGATGTTGATGTCCATAACTCTAGGGCCCCTCTCCCCTCTCTTGGCTCTTGTGGAAGCCTTTTTTCCCCACTCCCCCCAGATATTGTTCCCCTTTTCTTCCCTTTTTTTTGAGGGTTTTCTTCCCCTTACTGAAAAACAGTTACCAACCTCCACGTCCTTCCACCCCCCCCCTTCCTTTCCTTTTGGATACAGGATTGTCGTTAGCTTTTTTTTTCTCGTTCAGTCTTCTACCCAAAACTCCCCCCCCTTCCTCTGGTTCC